>Ga0222659_1000403_pt1 | contig 26576 bp, 24 predicted proteins | sample AntAcemetagen547_FD_179850 | JGI IMG/M metagenome (GOLD analysis project Ga0222659, IMG submission 179850) | Saline water microbial communities from Ace Lake, Antarctica - #547 | ecosystem: Environmental > Aquatic > Non-marine Saline and Alkaline > Saline | place: Antarctica: Ace Lake...
CCATGATGTGGTATACCGCTCCGGGATATTCATGGCGAAGGGCGCGTGGCATCGTTAAACTCAGCAAATCACGTCGAGTAAATCAAGAAAAATTCACAATGCGAATCCTGACCCCTTTCAGGATCGGATTTCTGTGAGGAAATCGACGTCACTCCCCAACTCCTAAAGATCGATACGGAAGTTCACGAAGTTGCAGTCCTTCGCGGCTTCGGCTCTCTTCTGAAGAAGGTCAAGATCATCCTCTTGGAAGAAAACGTGAGCAGAATCGAAATCCAGGAAGTGCTCCCCAGTGACACCTTTATTGGGCCACTCTATGTGGACCATCCAAAGCGAAGACTGACGAGACAGAAACATCGCCATGAAGACGCTCTCTATCTGAATCGTTCCGCCGTTAAGGAGCTTGCCACCATGGGATACAAGCTGGAAGAGAGCAGCCATTGATCCCCACTTAGATCCCCATCCTGTTTTCGAGCCATGCCCCAGCCAGCACACTTCACTCAATTCTTCCAAACGATGGCGCAGCGGCGTATTCTCGTAGTTGGCGACGTGATGCTGGATCACTTCATCTGGGGGGCAGTCCGACGGATTTCACCGGAAGCCCCGGTGCCCATCGTCAACCCCCTTTTCCCCGCCCTCCGGTCTAGCCCAACGGCTGTTCAGGAGCCTCCCGCCAAAAGCAAATTCCTAGCAGTCTTTTCCCCGCCCTCCGGTCTAGCCCAACGGCTGTTCAGGAGCCTCCCGCCAAAAGCAAATTCCTAGCAGTCCCCCTCCCGCTCGTGGACGGGGAAAGACATCGAAGAAACGGGCCGCAAGCAACCAGTTTCATAAGAGTTTGTAAAATGAAAGTCGTCTTAGTTACCAATACAAGAACTCCTTACCGCGATCCCGTTTACGCATTGCTTGATCAATTCGAAGACAATGATGTAACAGTGCTCTATTGTGCCCAATATGAGCCTAATCGCAAATTATGGGACCTGGAATCTCCTTCTTTTAAGCATGTGTTCCTAAAAGAAAACTTCAACACCAAGAAGGGCAGCGGATATGTACATAACAATACCGATGTCTGGAAGCACCTCAAAGAAATCAAACCCGATGTAGTCGTGACCACAGGATTCAACCCGACCTTCCTGTACGCATGGCTTTTTACACTTCTCCATCGAAAAAAGCACATCACCCTCTTCGATGACTGGCTTTTCACACAGGCATCGCTGACTTTTTTGCATAAAATTGTGCGCAAAATTGTGTTCACTTTCTCTCATGCATTTGTGGGACCGGGAATCAAAACGGCACAACTGTACAAAAGCTACGGCATTAAGAGCGATAGGATTTTCTTTAGCCACCTCTGCGCCAACCGGAATGTATTTACGCTCAACAAATCCTTTGAAGAGCGCAATTATGACCTCATGTTTTCCGGACGTTTTCATGAAGATAAGCTGCCCTTCTTTTTTGCAGATGTCGCCAATGGCGTTAAAAAACATATTCCCAATCTCAAAGTACTGGTACTGGGCAGTGGCCCGGAAAAAGATGCCTTTCTGAAGAAACTGGACAACTACGGCATTGACTATGACTATCCAGGCTTTATTCAGCCGAATCTCCTCCCCAATTACTACTCCGATGCACGCTTGTTTTTGTTTACGACCCGCTTCGATCCCTGGGGTGTCGTAGGCAATGAAGCCCTCGCCAGTGGCACGCCTGTCCTGACTACCAACTATGCAGGCGTAGCGGACGACCTCGTAAAACAAGATGTAAATGGGTATGTACTCGACGTAGACGTACAGACATGGGTAGATCGCGCTGTAGCCCTCCTGCAGAATCAGGAAAAATGGCAACAACTGTCGCATGCATCTCTGGAATCGCTGAATGAATATAACTACGAAAATGCAGCGGCGGGCCTGAAAAAAGCCTGCGAATACGCCTATTTGCATTAATTCCATTCTGCAGAGAATATGTGAACCTGCTCAAAGCGCAAGGGGGTAAATGGCTTTCATTAATGAAGAATTTACCTACCTTTGCACGCTGTGAACAAGATCATTATCGCCATTGACGGACATGCAGGTTGTGGTAAAAGCACAACAGCAAAACTCGTATAAAAAGGGTCAGGATTCGCATTGTGAATTTTAAAATCGGCATGTTACCGATTACAGGAACATTGAAGGGGTATTTGCGAGGGGTTGATAGCTTTTCAGTGTTGGAGCATACAACAACATCTCCTTTTTGTTTCAGGTGGATTCTTCGGCTAGGAAGGTGTTACGGACACGATCCGAGACGAAGAAACCGGCCTCCTGGACGAGGCGATCCATCTCGAATCTGAGGGAATAAATTTCACCATCGCGTTTTGCTTTCAGGAGTATGCCCAGAGTTCCGGTGATTCTGATTTTCAGGTTACGAGCCATGGCGCGACCGGAGGATTCGTACATGATCAGAAGATCGGCAGGCCATTCTTGCGCCATGGCGATGGCCTCCGATTCGCCTGCGTCGAGGGTGACGCCTAAGATTTCGACCATAGCGGGGTTGGCGGTTTGATGAACCTGAATCCATCCTTCGGTATGGGCTTGTTCCAAGGTTTGTCTGCCGGAGTCGTGATCCAGATGGGAAAGTTCGGTCCATACGGCGTTTGGAATCCGGATGGTTCCGAATTGTTTGCGTAGGAGTCCGAGCCGTCCGATGATGGAGAGAGCGGAAAGCGGAGAGGTGTTACTGACCACCTGCATAGGCGATGTCCTCGGCGATGTCCTCTTCCGCATAGTGTCTGGCGATATCGCGCGCGACAAGTTCGTGACCGAATCGGAATTGGCTCAACTGGGAAAGTTCAGCTGCTTTGCCAAAGCTGAGGATTTCCCGGTGGTAGAGAGCACAGGCCAGCTCGACCAGAAGACGTGTCTGACGCTCAGGCTCGGGAACACGCAGCGCCCGCTGGATTTCATTGGGGACTTCAAGAGTCAAGGGCATGAGAGAACATTACATTTGGGTTGGAGGCTTGCAAGTGTCCGGCTGCGGCAATGTATTGGATAATAAAAGCTGAAATGCTGTTTCCTTGGGGGCAGGTGTGAATAGCACTAAATTAAGGGGAATCCCGCAGTATCAATGGTGTGCAAAGGTTCGGTGCATGAGGAGCAATCGGCCAGTATTCTCCTAGCAGCTTTACTACGTTTTTTTACTCGGTCCAGTCCTCGCATTTCAAATCCGGGATGCGGCGGAACTCGCGGATGTTGGCGGTGACCAGGGTGGCTCCCGCGGCGCGGGCGGTGGCGGCTATGATGAGGTCGTTCGGGCTGATTGGAGTTCCTTTTTTCTCCAGGTGGAGGCGGATTTCCGCGTAGTGGATCGCAGTCTCGGTGTCGAAGGAGAGGCGGGTGAAGGGTGCCAGGAGTTGTTCGATCCGGGAGGTGAGTTCGGTGGATTTGGAACTGCGCTTTGCGCCGAAGAGCAGTTCTCCCCGGATCAGTCCGGTAAGGCAGAGCTCGGCGGTGGTGTGGTTTTTCATGTTCCCTACCAGAGCCGCGTTGGGCTGACGTAGGAGATAAGACCAGATGTTTGTATCGAGGCAGAACATGGCACTCAGGCTTCGAGTTCCGGAACGGGGCGGTGGGTGTTGTCGCGGGATGGAGGTATGAAATCATCGCCTGCGGTTCCTGTGAAAAGCGCCACATGATCCCAAGCCGTGGCCTCGGATTCCTCGGCTGCTTTTGCCAGATGTTTTCGTGCCCAACTGGATAGGGAGACCGCCTCCCGTCGCGCGGCGAGGGTGAGTTTCCGCTGGGTTTCGGAATCGAGGTAAATGGTGAGCTGGGACATAAGGAGAAACTACCAATAGAAAGATGATTGGCAAGTATAAGTGCTAATTATGCCTGTGGGGTTTGAGTTTTTGCTTGGTTGTTTGGGATTGTCTATCTGGAGGGGAGGCGGGAGGCAGGATGCCTCCCGAACGGCCTGGCGCAGGATGCGCCAGCCACGCTTTTGTGTCACCTCGTCGCGATGAGCTGGGAGGTGAAGCCTTTGAGGTAGGACGTTTCGGGGAGGGTGATGAGGACTGGGTGATCGTGGCGCTGGGTGTGCTCGGCGACCAGGCGGAGAGATTTTTTTGCGTCGACTGAGGCGGAGGCGAGGTTTTCGAGGAAGAGCTCGCGGGAGGCGTGGTGGGAGCAGCAGAAGGTGGAGAGCAGGCCGCCTTTTTCGAGGAGCTTGAGGGAGCGGAGATGGATTTCCTTGTAACCGCGCATGGCGTCCATGAGTGTCTTCTTGTTTTTTGTGAAGCTAGGCGGATCGAGGATGATGAGGTCGTATTCCGGTTGGGCGGCTTTCAGGAAATCGAAGACGTTGGCTTCGATGACTTCGATATCGAGGTTGTTGAGTTCGGCATTTTTTCGTGCGGAGGCGCAGGCGGGGCCGGAGATATCGACGGCGGTGACTTTGGCTGCGCCGGCTTTCGCGCAGGCTAGGGCGAAGCCGCCCTGGTTGGTGAAGCAGTCGAGGACGCGGAGGCCTTTGGAGAGTTTTGCGACCTCGGCATGGGCTTGGAGTTGGTCGAGGTAGAGGCCGGTCTTTTGGCCGTCGATGAGGTCGATTTCGTAGGTGATGCCGTTGGATACGACGGGGAAGGAGCCGGGGTTTTCGCCGTGGATCAACTCTATGGATTGCTCCATGCCCTCGGCTTTACGTGAGGGGGAGTCGTTGCGGAGGGTGATGGATTTCGGAGCGAGAATTTCAACAAGGGCATCGCGGATGAGGTCTTTCCGCATGTCCATCGCGAGGGTGGTGGTCTGAACGCAGAGGTGGTCGCCGTAGCGGTCAACGATGAGGCCGGGGATGCCATCGGACTCAGACCAGACGATACGGCAGAGGGTTTCATCAATGCCTTCGAGGTTTTTGCGGAGATTGATCGCTTGCTGGATGCGGCGGGTGAAAAAGTCGAGGTCGAGATCCTGGCGGCGGCGGGAAAAGCGGCGGGCGACGATCTGGGAGGCGGGGTTGAAGATCGCGGAGCCGAGCGGGCGGTCGCGGAAATCTTTCAGTGTGATGACATCGCCGGGTTGGGGGTTGCCGAAGGATTTTTTAATTTCAGAAGCGTAGATCCATTCGTGGCCGTGGAAGATTCGGGCACGAGGAGCGATGATGAGGCCGGGCATGGTTTAACTTTCAACTTTCAACATTCAACTTACAAGGAAGATGAGAGGATGAGCTGTCTGTATTCGTTCACGCTTTTGATCTTCAGTTTTCTCTGTTGCTTCCGGTTGGTTTAAACTTTTCCAGCCGTGCGGCTAGCATTTTTCGCATCTCTGCGAGGGTGGGGGGTGGGGTTCCGGCCATGGCGAGGTTGGTGAACTGGTGGGGATACTGTTCCATGTCGTAGAGTTCTTCGGAGCCGTCGTTGTATTTCATGTAGGTCCAGCGGTCGGTGCGGAGGGCGTGGTGACCCCGGTGCAATGACAAGGCGGCATCGCGGACGGTGGCGGAGGGATTTTTGAGAATGGGAAGCAGGCTTTTTCCTTGGACGGTTTCCGGGATCGGGAGATTCAGCGTTTCACAGACGGTGGGGTAGATGTCGACGAGCTCGGTGAGGGAAGCGGTGCGTCCGGGTTTCATACCTGGGATGGAGATAATGAGGGGGACGCGGGTGACTTCCTCGTGGAGGTTGCTTTTCTCCCAGAAGGTGTGCTCACCGAGGTGGTAGCCGTGGTCGCTGGTGAAGACGATGGCGGTGGTTTCGGTGAGGCCGAGCCGGTCGAGTTCGTCGAGGACTTTTCCCAGTTGTGCGTCCATGAAGGTGACAGTGGCGTAGTAGGCGGACCACATGCGGCGTTGGTTGTCGGGGAACTTATCGATCCCGCATTTCGCGCTTAGGGTCTGACCGAGGCCGGGTTTGGGGATGTCTTCGAGGTCGCCTTCAGGGACGACGGGAAGCTTCATTTCCGCGAACGGGTATTTTGTAAAAAATGCTTTCGGAGCGATGCTTGGGTAGTGCGGGCGGACGAAGCCGGTGGCGATGAAGAAGGGTTTTCCGGCGTGTCGTTCAAGGAGGTCGTTGGTGAGTTTGGCGGCTTTCCAGTCGGGCTGGTCGGAGCCGTTGCCATCGGCTTCCACGGAAACGAACATGCGGTGAGGCATGGCGGTGGACTGGCGACCCTGCATTTCACGGGTGAAGATATTTTTGTTGAGCAATGCGTAATCTCCTGGGGTGCCGGCCTCCTTGCCGGGGGCGTTGAACTTGTCGTCCCAGCTTCCGGGGATGTCCTCGCCATCGGTGCCGGCGATGATGTCGCCGGGGACCTTCATGTGGAAAATTTTGCCGATACGGGCGGTGAAGATGTTTTTCGAACGAATGTAAGCTGCGAGGTTTTCGCCCGTGGAGCCGGTGTAGCGGCTGTGCATCATTGAGGTGCGGGAGGGCAGGCACCAGGTTCCCTGGGAGTAGGCGCGCTCGAAGACCATGCCGCGCGCGGCGAGGCGGTCGATGTTGGGGGTGGCGCAGACGGTGTTCCCGTAGCAGCCGAGGGCGCTGGCTTTCAGGTCATCGGAAATGAGGAAGAGGACGTTCTTCACCTCCGCATGGGCGGGGATGGCGGCGAGCAGGGTGAGGAGACAGAAGAGTAATTTCCGCATGGCGGGGAGTGTGTGGGGAGGGTGTTGATTTGGAAGATTTTTCGAAGTAGGGGTTGTTCCATCTTGCAAGTTTGCCTCGCCCGTTGGTGCCGTGTTTGTTGTGGCCACTGTTATTGTAGGCGTCTATCTTTGGGGTCTGTTGAACGGATTGCAAACCATGGAAACAAATATCCAACACATAGAGGTCGGAGCCGTTTTATTCGATGGTTTTGAACTACTCGATATCTACGGCCCACTTGAGATGTTCGGGTTGTTGGGTGATCGCGTTTCGATTACAATGCTCGCGGAAAATGCGGGAGCTGTTAGTAGCAATAGAGGGCCAAAGGGAGTAGCTGATGTCGCGATGGTGGATGCGCCGGGTTTCGATGTCTTGCTGATTCCCGGTGGTTTGGGTACAAGGGCGGAGGTTGAAAATCAGCCGTTTATCGAGCTGCTGCGCGAGAGAGCGGAAGACTCACGATTTGTTGCGAGTATTTGCACAGGAAGCGCATTGCTTGCAAAAACCGGTGTCTTGGACGGGAAGAAAGCGACCTCCAACAAGCTCGCGTTTGATTGGGTGACTTCCCAAGGTCCGGAGGTCAGTTGGGTGAGAGAAGCACGCTGGGTCGAGGATGGTAGATTTTTCACTTCCTCTGGTGTCTCAGCCGGCATGGATATGTCTCTCGGGTTGATCCAACACATTTTTGGTCGGGATATGAGCCTCCAGATTGCCCGCCGGGCGGAATACATGTGGCAGGAGGATAAGTCTGTTGATCCGTTTGCCGCGCCGACGCAGCTCAATGAAACATGAGGGGATTGAGCCGCAGTGACGACAGCTATGCTTCGAGATTGAGATGAGATGGCCAGCTTATTGGAGGGCGGACAACGGGACGAATGGGAACAAGAAAAGAAGGGATACTCGGTGCTTTCCTTCCCGGCGTTTCCGATGCAAACCACGTTATGCGGCGTAGTTTTGAAGATCTTTACCATGCGGGTGCCTATCCGGCGATGAGCCATCCGGCGGCAGATCCGGAGATCAATGCGGCGGTGGCGCGGGCGGCGGGGTTGGATTGCGTGGGTATTGCTGGGGCCGATATCCTCGAAATTGGCTGCGGGACCGGGCATCACATCCTCTCGCTGGCGAACCGATGGCCGGGTGCGGAGTGCTTGGGGGTGGATATTTCAGGAAGGGCGATATCGAGAGCGAGGAATTTGGGGAGGCAGGCGGGGCTGGGGAATATGAAATTCTGCGAATGCCCGATCGAGGAATTCGAACCTGATGGGGTTTTCGATTATATCATCGCGCACGGGGTTTTCTCGTGGGTTCCAGATGAGGTGAAGCTGGCGCTGATGAATTTCATGGGGAAACGGCTTTCGCCCAAAGGGATCGCGGTGATGAGTTTCAATGTCGTGGCGGGTTGGAGGGAGAGGATGCATGTGGTGGAAAAGGTGCGGGCGATTCAGGAATTGGGGGATACTGACGAGATGACGGCGCTTTCGGTGATGAGGGATGTGGCGGACGAAAAGGAGGTGGTTATTGTTGACGATATGATGGCCAAGGGGGCGGAGGTGCTGGCTTTCGATGACTTCGCTCCGGTGATGGATGCGTGGTCGCTGGGGGCAGTGGTGAAACTGGCGGAGGCGAGCGGACTGCGATGGTTGGGTGATTCGGTTTCGGGGGAGAAAGGGGACGATGCGAGAGATGCTACGGAGGGAAGGACGTTTCGCTCCGAGCTTTTTTGCCGGGGGGATGCGGTGTTTGGTGAAGCGAGGAAGCCGGCCGAAGGCGCGGCTCTCCAGAAGAAGGTTCCGGATTTTCCGAAGCTGGATGCTTGGCGAATGGTCTGTGCGAGGGAGGCTCTGCCGCTGCCCGATGCGGAGCTGAAGCCGTGTGTGTTTACTTTTCCGCAGCTCAAAGTGCTGGCGGCGATGGACGGGAGCCTTTCGGTCGCGGCGCTGGCGGATCATGCGAAGGAGATTGCTCCGGAGTTGGATTTCATCCCGTGGCTGCGGCATGTGGCGGAGCGGGGTTTGTTTGGGTAAGTGACCGGTTGGCTCAGCGGCCGTTTCGTCATGAAGTCCAAGGATGGTTTTTCGTTTCGCGAAGACCCTCCTGTAGTCCCTGTGTCTCCGGCACCGGACCTATGGTGCCGCCTAGGACCAGGTTTGCCCGCGTGACTTTCGTGCTTCGGTCGTGTATGCCACGGCTGAGACGATCCGCCCATTTGACCACGTGTTTGATCACGGATCTATGGTTCCAGGTGATATGAGTGACTTTGGGTCGGCACCACTCGAAAGTTGATGAGGAGTCGGTGCAGGCAAGTGAAATATTCTCCGGAGCTGCGATCCCAAGCCGGGCGAGATGTTGGACGACCGCGAGGAATATCTGAGTGTCATCAACGATGAGGGCCGTGGGTGGTGTGTGCCGGAAAAGAGAGCCAAGGTGTTGTCGGAGATCCTCCGGATGATCCCCCCAGTCAGGCAGATTGTAAGAACCGGTCCGGATGCCATGGGTCTCGAGTTGTGCGATAAAGATCTGTTCGAAAACTCCGGGCGTCGGTTGCCTCCGGTCTTCCCGTGCCAGCATGACGATGCGGTGGTGACCGAAACCGACCAACCGGTTCACTAATTCTACCAAAGCGCCTGATTTTTTCGGAGAGGCGCTGGCAAGAGGAAGCTGCACTGAGTTCCCGAACATGGCGAAGGTGGGAACCCGTTGCGATGCGAACCATGAGAGGACGTCCTTGCTTCCCGCAACGACTATCCAGGCATCGGCTTCCGTCTTTGCGACGAACCGGGCGATACGCTTCACATCCATGCCTAAATCAGACAGTGTCTTCGTGGCGAATTCCGCGATGTGTCCAGCGGATTGTAACCTGTGGAGCGTCTCGGTAAAAAAGTGGCTCATCAGGTCGCTTTTCTCGTAGGCGAAGATCTTTATCCGCAGAGCCACAGGAGCTTTGGCAACATTGTGCATAATTTTGCGTTCGCGTCCTGGCCCCTGGGCTTCAAGGAGTCCTTCTGCTTCGAGGATTCGCAACGCCGCCCCGGCTGTCTTGTGGTTGACTCCGAGTTCCTCCGCCAACCGGTTCCGGCCCGGCACGGTCTTTTGCCAGCGCCCTTCCCGCAGGCAGTCCCTCAACACTTGTGCCACCTGTTCGGCTACTGAAGAAAAGTCATTTTGCATACCGCTTTTCAAATGACCCGAGAAGGGTCAATCTGTCGAGAGGAATTTGATTGAGCGAATGATGGGTTTGGCATGGAATTCGCTTGCAATGTATCCTGACGGCGAAATTCCGCAGGCCGAATCCGAACGAACATCCAAAACCAAAACTAAAACAATGAAATTAAAATTCGCAGCAATTATATTCAGCCTCACCTCATCGGTCGCCTTGAAGGGGGCAACCCTCCAGATTGATTTTTCCACGGATGCGGGAACGCAAGCCGGTTGGGAATCACTTGGCGGAACCACCGATCCCGCAGTCCCCCCCTGGAACGAAGACCGGAACTTATTCGGGATATACCGACCTCGCTGCCGATGATATCACAGTGACCCTTTCAGGTCTCGAGTTCAACCGGCGCTACGACAACGGCGGCGTTAACGATGACTTTCCGGGGACCACTCTGGATGCCATGTATGGCGACCTTTTGTTTCGAAACGATGATTCTCAGACGGTCGATGTCACCATCAGCGGTCTTCTCGCCGGAACCTATGAATTCACGACCTACCATCTGATCCAAGACGTAAGTCCCACTGCCCAGACCCAATTTGACTTTCTGGTGCAAGATGCGGATAGCCCTGCCTTCGGACAAAATGTGGGTAACTTCGAGATGGGTGAAGGTGGCACTTCGTCATTCCTTCCGACCGTTATCACTTTTAATGTGGAGTCAAACGGCACCGATGACGTTATCCTGCGCATGGATGCGACAACGATAGCTGGAGGAGGAAACACAGGAGGATGGTTTGGAATGAACGGACTGGAAATCGTTCCCGAGCCTTCCTCGCTGTCATTGCTCGGCTTGGGTGGTCTTCTCCTTCTGCGCCGTCGTCGCTAAGGCCAAAGGCCGCCTTCGCGCTTGGCCCTTAATCAATTCAATCCCGGTTCCGGTTCTCCGGATACCGGGATATTTTTGTTCTGAAATACCGGACTGAGATTTTTTATTGACTTCCAAGGGTGGAATCCCCCAGTTTAATATTATGTCAGGCGATTCTTTTACAGAAACTTCAAGTACCGGCTGGTTTGGTCGGATTGGTAATTCCATCAAGGGCGTGCTTTTCGGTATCGTGCTCATCGTGGTTGCAGTGCCGGTTCTCTTTTTCAATGAAGGCAGGGCGGTGAAGACGAAAAAGTCGCTGGATCAGGGGGCGAAAGAGGTTGTTACGGTTTCGGTTGAGTCACCGGAGGCGGCGAATGACGGAAAGCTTGTTTATTTTTCAGGCGAAGCAAAGGCGGAAGGAACTCTTGAAGATGCGGAATTCAAGGTGACTGCGGAGGCGCTGAAATTGCGACGTGCTGCTGAATATTATCAATGGGATGAGGATGTGAAAACCGAGACTAAGAAGAAGCTTGGTGGTGGAGAAGAGACGGTTAAGACATACAACTACACGAAGAAGTGGAGCAACAAGCCGATTGATTCATCGAACTTCAAGCGCCAAGGCGGACATCAGAATCCAAGTCCGGCCGTGGCTGAGGAGACTTGGACAGCCAACCCGATCACGGTTGGTGAATTCACGCTGTCGTCCGGTCTGGTGGGACAGATCGGCAATTTCACGTCGTATTCATCAGAGGGTGAAACCGAAGTTTCGGAAACGATTGCCGGGATGAAGGTCACGCTTGAGGGAGGCACTTTTTACCTGGGTGAGAATCCGGGGTCGCCCGAGGTGGGCGATATCCGAGTGACTCACAAAGTTGCACTACCCGGGGAGGTCAGCGTGGTTGCAGCGCAGGCTGGCACCGGTTTGGAGCCATTTACCGCCGATGCCGGTGGAACGATCGAGATGCTTGAAGTCGGAAAACACAGTGCTGCCTCGATGTTCGAAGCCGCCCAGCAAAGCAACACGATCATGACCTGGGTGCTGCGTGGGGTCGGGATATTGTTGATGTTCATCGGCTTTAGCATGCTGTTCAAGCCGCTCTCGGTTCTTGCGGATGTGGTTCCACTTTTCGGAACCATCGTGGGGGCAGGCACTGGCATCATCGCGTTCCTGATCACGATCGTGATTTCGTTTTTCGTGATCTCAGTTGCCTGGATCTTCTACCGCCCGTTGATCGGTATCCCGCTGATTCTGGTTGCGGTGGCCGGGCTGGCCTTTTTGATCAAGACGCTGATGGCGCAGAAGAAACGTCAGGCGGGACTCGCTCCTTCCTAGTTTTTCAAAACCACCCGGTGGCGGGCTTTTCCGGCGCGCAGGTGGTCGAGCGCGGCGTTGACGTCGTCCATCGCGAAGGTTTCGGTCACGGCGGCGATCTGGTGCCTGGCGCAGAAATCCAGCATGTCGCTGACTGTAGCGGGTGATGCGAGCGGAGATCCGGAGATGGATTTTCTACCCATAATGAGGGAGAACGCCTGGACCGGGATCGGCTCCAGGACCGCGCCGACGAAATGCAGCCTGCCGTCGGGGCCGAGAGCATTGATGAAGGCATCCCAATCGAGGGGAACGTTGGCGGTATTCAGGATAAAATCGAGGGAGCCTGCGATCTTTTCAATCTCGGAACTTTTTGTGCTGTTGACCACGTGGTGGGCACCAAGTTTCTTCGCCTCTTCTGTTTTCGAATCACTGGAGGTGAATGCGGTGACCTCGCAGCCCCACGCGTTCAGGAACTGGATCGCGAGGTGACCCAGGCCGCCGATTCCGATCACACCGACGCGGTCGGTGGGTTTGATGCCGAAGTCGGCGATGGGTGAAAAGACTGTTGCGCCGCCACAGAAGAGCGGGCCGGCTTTGAGCGGATCGAGTGCGTCGGGGAGTTTGAAAACCCATTCCCAGTTGCCGCGGATGCGATCGGCGAACCCGCCGTTGCGCCCGATGATGGTCGACTCGCTATCCGGGCAGAGTTGTTGGCGTCCGGAGAGGCAGGGGTGGCAGTGCAGGCAGCTTCCGGAGAACCAGCCGAGGCCGACTCTGTCGCCTGTGGAGAGACCTTTCGCCTGATCTCCGATTTTCTCGATTGTGCCGATGACTTCGTGGCCGGGGACGAAGGGGTATCGGGCGTTGCCCCATTCATTGTCGATGACGGAAAGATCCGAATGGCAGATGCCGCAGGACTCGATCTTGATCTGTACCTGCTCCGGTCGAATTTCGCCGGGATCGAATTCGTATTCTTCGAGTTTTGCGCCTTGCTGCTTTGCTGCCCATCCGTGAAATTTTTCGCTCATGACTTGAAAGATGTGCCGAAAAAGCGGGATCGCAAACGGCTTTTGCAGGAGTCGATCCGGCTTTGGTGCCAAGGCATCTACATTTGGAATTTTTTAACCACAGATTACCCAGTTAAACACAGATGGAAGAAATGAACTCTCAGAATTTCGATGGAAATTCTAGGAAAACTCAGGAATACACTCTACCCAAAATTTTCATCGTCCCGGATCTGTGTCCATCTGCGTAATTTGACGAAAGTATGTAATGAAATCAGTCCGTCTATGTCCGCGCTGCTCCCATTGTGGTTGAAATTCTTCGGTTTCGGTTTTGTCGTCTCAAATGTAGGTGCCCTGGCTTTGGGGCTTTTCCTGTTCGTGCGGATGGCCTAGAGATTCAGATGAATGGACGCCGCCTACCAGCGCAACAAGACTATACTCATCACCACATTTATCACGATGGCGGTGACTTCGGTGAATCCGAAGCCGCGGATGACAGAAAGGATCTTGGGCTATATATCCCATAATTTTCCAAAGAACCTCGCCCCGGCTGAGAGCTTTGAAATTGAGTTCGCGCTCCGTGCGAAGGATGCGGGGCTGTGGGGAGGCGATATCGATGCCTGCACTCCGACCCAGAATCTGGTGACACACTATACCGAGATCGAGGTGCTGGTGCCAGAGCCTGCCGGAAGTATCGGGGAATAGGCGAGTGGTGGGTCCTTGATTTTCAAGCTGCCGCGAGCCTTGTCTTTGTTCTTTGTCGAACCGGGTGCGTGAGCGCTGGATACCAGTTCTTTGAATTGAGATGACTACTCTTCACCCGGGATGAGTTCGATTGTCTGGCCGCCGGTTTTTTCGGTCATTTCCGTAGCCAGTTTCCCGACGGGATTCCCTAGGAAATTGTGGGAAATGACAGTGACGCCGCTTTTCGTTAGATCTTTTGTCAGATCCTCAATCGTGTCTTTGTTGATGCTATCGGCAAAATCAGCGAACCAGTAAATGGTGTCCGCATTGATATCGAGAAGAAAATCGAACGCGAAATTTGTGCCCACGATATCCCCTCCGTATAGGGCGTAGAGGTTGCCCCGTTTGTCGAAGTATTTTTTCAATTCGTCGCTGCGTTTTTCGCCTACTAAGCGGTAAAATTTCCTCAGCTGGCCGGGAACAGAACGTTCGAGGGAATTGTATTTCTCCTCAGAATCCAGATCGTCGTATGGCACGATCCGCGGCTTTCCCGGAACCTTCCCGCCGCCGCCTGCGAATGCTGATTTGCCATCGGACATGCCGCAGCCCACCACGAAAACGATGTGAGCAGTTGGAAAGTTTTTGTCGATTTCGGCGATTGCCTTGTCCAAATGCTTGTGTGCCGAGCCGGATACATCGAGAACCACCCCCAATCTCTCACTCGAGATTTTCCTACCGAACAAGCTGCCCGAGGTGCCTGTGCCCTCGGTGCCCCAGCCCTGGCCGAAGTTCATGGCATCACCGAAGTCAGCAGACGGCTCCACTGCCGTGATATCTGGCACCGGGATCGACATGGGTGTTGCGGTGTTCGAGGCGATCACTTTAGCCATTTTTTGCGACGGAGCTGCGGGCTTGCGCTCGACCTTTTGCGTCACTTTCTTCTGCTGCTGTTCCTGTTCCTCCTCCACGGTAGCCGAGTAGGTGACGATCGTCTGTGTCTCTTTAAATAGCTTAGGCAGAGCGAAGAGGCTGAGTAACCCGGCGACCAAGATCAACGAAAGGAATGCGATGATGGCTGAGAGGAATGTTGACCGTTTCTGCTGAACTTGCAGGTTTTTTACGGTTTCAGGATTGAGTTGTGCGTGGATACTCATCTTATTGTTGCAGCGAATAACTTGATTATACTGATATTAGATTGCGCTGCATTTTCCTAAACGGCAAGGGTTGTTATTACCTTAGGGCTAAGGGCTATTTTCTTCAACGGTTGCGGCAAGCTCTTGTGCGAGTTGCTCCATGGTCTCGGGCCACTCGTCGATGGTGATGAATTGGGCGTCCGGGATGGTGGGGGCTGTTATGCCTTCGACAGTTCGGGGCTTGGCTGGGCGTAGAGGAAACGGACTTTCGGCTGGCCGTAGGTGCCGGGCATGCTGTTGGCGTAGGCCTCGAGCTCGGCAACGCTGGGGGCGACACCAAGAAATATCAGTGCGGTAAATAGAAGTGAGAGCCGGCGTTTCAGATGGGAGCCTGAAATTTTTTCCATGATGTGTGGTGTTACCTTTTTATGGAAACTCAGAGAATGAATCGTTCGATCGCGCCGGTCTGTTTGAGGCGGTTGCGTTGCATGGTCAGATCCAGGTCACCGTAGTGCTCGATTGGATTTCCGTAGGCGTTTAGTAGGGTGGTGTACCAGTTGCTCAGGGTCATGTGGCCTTCAGTGCCGTGGAATGGAAGACGGATGTAGCGGCCGGCGATGTCCAGTTTGGAGTTCTTGCCGGACATGACGATCATTGGAGCCTCGGTATCGGGGGAATGGTGGCCGGCACCGGTCTCGGGCATGTAGATGATGGTGGTGTTGTCGAACATTGTGCCGTTGCCTTCCGGGATGGACTTGAGTTTAGTCACCAGGGTTTCGACCTGCCTCATGTGGTGGGTCTTGATCGCATCACGTATGCGGTCGGAGTCGGGCCCCATTCCGTGTCCCACCGCGTGGATGCTGGTCTTTTCCTCATTTTCGGGCAAGGAGTCGATGGGAGTGCCGAGGTCGTCGATGGTGTAGGTGACCACATTGGTTAAATTCGATGCGAGCGCGGCGACAATGATATCGGTAAAAGCCTTCTGCCTTTGCGGAAGAGTCGAATCAACACCGCCATCGGCGTGGATACTGTCGATCTCGGGGAGGTGCTCCTTGATCACATCACCAAGAGCGGCAACTTTCGCATTGCGATCACGGATGGATTGCAAGGATTTGACCTGATCACTGATTTTCAGGCGCTCTTCGCCGTCAAGTCCCTTGAGTCGGCTGGATTCCAGATCGTGGAGGTAAGACAGCAGTGAGCTGTCGGATTCCGCAGCATCGGTGTTGGTTACCGACTTGAAGAGCTCGTTGTAAGCGGTCATCGGATCCGCGTAGCAGTAGTTGCGCTGCTGCGGGCCGGGTGCGGAGTATCCAGAGACAATTCCAGTCCGGTGATCGCGACCGTGAGGAACAGCCATTGACATTTCGACGTGGCCGAAGGGCGAAGGGAAAAGTTTCGCGAGTTCGAAGTCCACGGTCGCTCGCTTGATGTTGCTGAGGATGTCACGACCGGCCTTGTATGCGCCCATACAGCCTGAGTAGGAATAATGCCCGCCGCCTGAAACCGCCATGGAGATGCCGTGTAGGATGGTCATGTTTTCCTTGTGACCATCGAGTGCTTTCAGCCAATCGGGCAGTTCGTGTTTGTCCAGATCCAGATCGAAGGGCTGCTTCTTCTCGTGCTTCTTTTTTTCCTCTGATGAAAAAGAATTCAGCCCGAACTGTCTGGTCAGGTTGCCGTTGGACTTGCGTATGAAAACGAAGCGGTGCGGGAAGCCTGCGGAATTAACCGGTGCCGATTTTACGGAAGCACCAAGGAGGTTGTTGAAGGAAGGCATGAGCGCGAGACCTGTGGTGCCCAGCGCGGTTTTTCTAAAGAATTCTCGTCTGTTAATGATCATGGTCAGTTTTCAGTAGTTGATTTACGGTAGATGAAAGAGTCGGAAGTTAGAAGGGAAACGATTACCTCATCAAAGCTTCCCTCGTTTTCGAGGTAGGCCTTTTCGGCGTCGATCAGGGTCTTGGAATCGGAGAGAGATTCGTTACGCCCCATGAAAAAGCGGAAGGCATGACGAATGATGGACTGGCGGGCTTTGTCGGATTTTGCCAAGCGGTCGATCAGGTCAAAGGCGTCCTCGACCTCGCCGTCGAGTTCCGGGTCGCCGGTGCCTTCGAGCACGCCACGAGGATTGACCGGCAGGGTTTTGTAAACCGGGAGGGAAGCACCGAATTCGTTGAGCACGTTCCTTTCGGCAGGTTTGATCACATTCTCTTCGTGCTCCAGGTTTTCTTCGGTACGGAACCGGCCGAAGTCGTCGTATAACTCAAACGGGAAGCCGAGCGGATCCATCTTGTGGTGGCAGCGCCAGCAAGCCTGGGCGCCGGTCTTGATCTCCATACGCTGGCGCATGGTTTTGGTGTGGTCGGGATCGATGACGGCATCGACCGTGATCGGCACGTCGGGTATGGAGCCGGCCAGAAGTTTTTCCTGAACCCATTTACCGCGATGGATTGGATCGGTTTCAAGATTCTGTGAATGGGCGATCAGCCATGCCGGGTGGGTGAGTATGCCCTTGCGGTTGGCGATTTTCGCTGGCTGTTGGGTGGGGTAATCCCAGGAGCGGAAGTCGATGTTCCAGTAGGTTGTAACCTCCTTGCCGCGCATGTGCTGGCCTGTCCGACCATACATATTGCTGGCGTTCCAGAAACCGGATGCTTGGAAATCGTGGGGCATGCCGTTTTTCTGGCCGTTGCCAAAGCGGATTTCGTAGTCGTCCATCCTGCGCATGAATGCCTTGAAGTAGTGATCTTCTCGCATCGGCTTTTTCCCCCCGTTTGGTGTGCCTGCCCGCCCGATTGATTTCCAATACATGGCCTCGTATTTTATGAGCTGGGCGTAGTCCCAGCTTTTCCAGTCGTATTGGTCGAAAAAGTCGTATTCGCGCTTTAACCGATCGGATGCCGCCTGCATGGCCTCGTTGTCGCCCGAATGGTAAACGTAGAATTCATCGGTGGTCAGCAACTCCTTGAAGACGTCCTTATCTTTTTCGAGAATGTGCTCCACCAGCATGTCGGCTTCATCAATCGCACGGCTGACTGTGGCTTCGTGTTTCCCAGCACCAAAGCGGTGATCGTCCTTGAAGACTTTCAGAGCCTTGGGGTAGCCGAAGAAATCACGGAAAAAACGCAGCTTTCGGATTGGCTGGTTGGTGACACTGGCGTTCAGGTTTGCCGCCTGCACCGACTCGTCGATGATCGTCCACTTGTCACGGCGCGCCAACATGCGCCGCACCTCGCGCTCGTAATCTTCGCGGTTATTGAGCCGATTTTCTTCGGCAGCTTTCAGGAGATCCGCTTCCGGGCTGGAATCCGTGAGCGCGTATGCCAGGGCATAGCTGGCATCCCGAGGCGACATCATGCGTCTTCCGTGTTCATCCTCCGTGCCCGAGCCGAACTCGTAGCGGTAAACAAGCTCCGTGCTCAGCACCAAGGACTGGATCAACTTCGTTATCGCCTGCTGGGGATCGAGTTTGCCCATGTATTTTTTGAGCAGCTCCGCGTTCTTCGCGAGTTCTGATTCCGTCGGCTCGCGTTCAAAGACCGTAAAGAACAAGTTGGTGATCATCGCGTGGACGAGATCGCTTTGGACGCCTCCCGCAGCTTCGCGTTCGGCGCGGAACCCGGCTTTCCAGTCAGCCATGCACTTCTCGATAATTTCCGAATAGGTATCGCCCGGCTCGCGGTTCTTCCGAATGGTCACGGTGATCGCTGCCATTTCGGAGTCCTCCAAAGGTGTGAAGTCTGGCGGGCCGTAATTTCCGTTCCTGATGTGTTTGTAAATGGCGGCCAAATCGTAAGTCGCGTAGAACGCCTTCATGATCTCGATGCGGTTTTTGATACGGCTGTCAACGACGCCCTCCATTGCCCAGTCATGCTCACACTTGCGGATGATTTCATCAAAGGTGTCGCGGGAGGGCTTGGCATAAGTCACATGTTTGAAATCTCCCTGAGGTGCGATTTCCTCGACCTGGAAGTCGTCAGTTTCGTGGATTGCAATGCCGTCGTAGATCGCCCGGACATCGATCTGGTCGAGGCGACCGATTAGACCGAGATTATCAACGCGCTTCGACGGATTGTTTTTAAATGTCGGAGGGGCGGGGTATTCAACCTCGATCCGCTCCAGTTCGGGAAGAAGCTCCTGATGCTTGTCTTTATACATTTTCTCAAGAATCCGCTCCATGTAGGTGGGTGTGGTGAGAAACTTTTTGCGTGATACCAGGATCTCGCGGTGTTCGAACTCTGTCTCCATGATCGCATACATGGCTGGATAGTTCGCCCTCATGACCTCCTCTGATGCCATGTGACCGGCGACGCGTTTGGCGTTTCCGACCATGGTCAGGAGGTGCCCGGTGGTGAGCCGGTCGTGGCCGAAGTAGCGAACGCCGACTTTCTCAGGGAGCAGAAACGGGTTTGTGATAGATCTGCGGAATTTGTTGCCGCGCTCCGTTTTCGGGCTCCAGTGGATGCCGCTGTCGCCCGCAACCTCATAGTTGGTGCCGTAGATATCCCGCGCTGGTTGGTAGTCCAGCAGGCGGTTCATCTTCTCGTTGAAAATATACTCGCTCACCAACCACCGCCGGTCCGGGGTGGACGCGGGAAGATCGGCATGTTCGCCTGAGAAAAGTTCCTCATGTTTGACAACGTTGCCGTATTCGGAGCGCTTGAGTTTCTCGGCCAAAGCCTTGGCTGCGTCCCCGGATACCTGGCTATCGAGCCATTTCGCAAGGATTTTGATTTCAGCTTCGCTTGGTTGCTTTTCGGCATCATCCGGCGGCATTTCCTCGAATAGCAGAGTTTCACTCGCGTCGCTGAAGAGTGTTTGCAGATCGACCGGGTCGATTGATTCCAGTGCGTCAAAACGGATATCGCCTTTTTGTTTGTCCGCACCATGGCAGGTAAAACAATAGGTTTCCATCACCTGCATCGCCTTGTCCTTCAGGACGACAGGGTCGAGTTCAGGTTCAGAAGGGTTGGTCTTCGATATCACCAGTTCTGCCTCGGCTTTCTTTGGCAATAGAAAGGCTGATCCTGACGCGATCACGACAAAGCCGCTGAACAGGATTTTGGAACGGATGAATTGCATATGGTGTAGATTACAGGGTCAAAATTGATATCTTTCAGGAAGGCACGTGTGACAGGTGATGGTCCAAAGCGGGTTGGAACCGGCAACGATGTCTGAGTGGGCTGCGTGTGAGGGACTTGTGACTAGACTATTGCGCTGCCGGACATTTTCGGGGAATCAAGTTGTTGGTTCCAGTTTCTCTCCATCGAAGCCCTGTCGCACAAGATCTTGTGCACGCCGGAGGCTGGCTGCATGGAAACTATTGTCGAAAGAAAGAAACAAATCATGAAGAATTAAGAGCCCTTACGTAGAAGCGTCCAGAAATTTTCCCCTTGGTAACCAGACCGATATCCCCCTAGTTTTTCGGATATGGCGAAACTACCAATTCTGACGGCGTCCGAGCAGGTTGCCAACCACCTGCGTCGGGAAATCGAGTCAGGGACTTGGGAAAAGTGGCTGCCGGGCGAGGCGAGACTGAGTAGGGAATTATCCGTAGGACGAGATACCATTCGGGCGGCGCTCCGGCAGTTGGAGAATGAAGGCTGGCTAATCCCCACAGGCCAGGGTCGCCGCCGAATTATTGTGCTGCCAGCGGGGTCTGGTGGCAAAGTCCGAAAAGTTCGGATACGCATTCTGCTTTACGAGAAGGAGAATCGGGGGGATCTCGACAACGCGACCCTCCTGTCGCGGCTTCAGGAGGCGGGCTTCACCGCCGACTTCGCCGGGAAGTCCCTGTATGATCTGGGAATGAAAGTGGAGAAGGTTGCGCGTTTCGTCGGTAGGAATCCTGCGGACGCGTGGGTGATCAGCGCCGGGTCACGTGAAATCAATGAATGGTTCTCCCAGCAAGAGGCTCCGGCCATTGCGATGTATGGAAGATTTCGTGAACTGCCGATCGCGGCAGCCTTCACGACTCACACCCCGAGTTTGATCACGGCGGTTCGGAGCTTGGTGGACCTGGGCCACAAGCGCATCGTGATGCTGACGCGCAGAGAGCGCCGCGTGCCGCAATTGGCGCGACCCGAGCAAACATTTATTGATGAGTTGGAGGCCTGCGGGATCTCGACGGGATCCTACAATCTTCCAGATTGGGAGGAGAAGCCCGAGGGGTTGAACCGCATGCTAGATGAACTCTTTCGCTTCAGTCCGCCGACGGCACTGATCATCCAAGAGGCTCCGATTTTTGTCGCCACGCGTCAGCACCTGTCAGACTGTAGTATCGTAGCTCCGCGCGATGTTTCGCTGATTGCCGCTGATCCCGATCCGAGCTTCACCTGGTGCGAACCGGTGATTTCCCACTTCAGTTGGGACCACCGCCCTCTGGTGCGTCGCGTGGTGCGTTGGGCAGAGAACGTTGCTCGCGGCAAGCAAGACCGCCGTCAAAGCGGTGTCATGTCCAAATTTGTCGAAGGTGGGACGATCGGGCCGGTTTCGACGAAGCGGTGAAAGCGGGTCGGGCGAGTGGCGATGGTCCCCTGTTCATCGAAAACCAAGGTGTCGGAAAACCTTGTAAGCCGACTCTTGAGAACAAGGCGGCGGAAATTTACCAAATCTCAAGATGCGTACGTCGCCAAGGCTCGACCGTTACGTATTCTTTGACGGAAAGCTAATGTTTCTATTTTTCCCCGCATTTTCTTTGAAAAAGTTTCCCCACCTATTACCTGTTCCTTCTCATGCGACTGATTCTTGCCGCGCTTTTCTCTGCGCTATTTTTTTCCTGCGAAAAAGCACCTCCGCCTTCCAGCGAAACGATGTCTGACGAACTTCCCGAGAAATCATCCACGGCTGCCGGAGACATGCTGTGGCTGGAAGAGGTCGAGGGTGAACGGGCCATCGATTGGGTTCGTGCTCAGAATGACCGCTCTCTAACAGAACTTCAGGCGGATCCCGGATACGCCGGAACTGAAGCCGCTGCCGATGAAATACTGACCTCGAAAGAGCGGATTCCCTATGGAGCGATTCGTGACGGCATGGTCTACAATTTCTGGCAGGATGACATCCATGTCCGCGGAATCTGGCGACGCACTTCCGAGGCCGAATACGCTACGGAAAATCCAACATGGGAGACGATTTTGGACTTTGACAAGCTCGCGGCTGATGAGAATAAAAACTGGGTCTTCAAGGGTGCGAAGGTTTTCCGGAAATCGACATCAGATCCGTTTGTGTGTCTCGTTTCACTCTCCGATGGTGGGAAGGATGCCGTGATTTATCGCGAGTTCGACTTGCAGAAGAAGGGCTTTGTGGATGGCGGATTTACCACTCCTGAAGCGAAGCAGACAATCGCTTGGATCGATTCCGACACCTTGTTGATCGGCACCGATTGGGGAGAAGATACCGTTACTGAAAGCGGCTACCCTTTTGTGGTGAAACGATGGAAACGCGGAACCCCACTGACAGACGCCAAAGAAGTCTTTCGTGGGAAAAAGACCGATGTCTCCGCATCACCGATGACTTTTAACTTGGAAGACGGGCGCGTTATCGCATCTGTCCGCCGGGGAGAAACTTTTTTCACCGCCAGCTATTGGCTTTTGCCTGAAGACGGATCCGACCCGGTGAAGTGGCCGCTGCCTCCGAAATGCTCGCCCGAGGGTGTTTTCAAGGGCCAGTTCCTCATGACGCTGGAGCAGGACTGGTCGCCGGCGGGGCAGGCGACTGATTTCAAATCCGGCGATCTCGTCGCGTTCGGGCTGGATGGGTTTTTGGACAATCATACGCTCCCCGAGATCTCCCTTGTTTTCCGTCCGAACAAAACCCAGGCGGTGAATGGTGTTGCTATCGCGAAAGATGCTGCTCTGCTTTCGATCAATGAAAACGTCGCCGGAAAAGTCCTCCGGCTCGAACCGGGAAGCCCGTGGACGACGAAGGAAATCAAGTTACCGGGAACCGGACAGGTCGGCGTCGCCTTCGCAAATAAAGATGAGGAAACCGTTTTCCTGAATTACGAAGCCTTCCTCACACCCGATTCCCTGTTGTCGTATGACACCAAAACCGGTGAAACCAAGACTTTGAAAAGCCTTCCGGGAAAGTTCGACACCACTGGCATGAAAGTGGAGCAATTTTTCGCAACCTCAACCGATGGAACCCAAATACCTTACTTCCTGGTCTGTCGTGAAGACATCGCTCTCGACGGCACGACCCCGACTTTGCTCTACGGTTACGGAGGATTTCAAGTCTCACTCCGACCCTCATACAATCCGGTCATCGGTCGCTTGTGGCTGGAGAAGGGCGGAGCCTACGTGTTGGCGAACATACGCGGCGGCGGCGAATTCGGCCCGAAATGGCATCAGGCCGGGCTTAAAACCAAGCGCCAGACTATTTACGATGATTTCATCGCGGTCGGTGAAGATCTGATTGAAAGAAAAATCACCAGCCCTGCGCATCTCGGTATCATGGGCGGTTCGAACGGTGGCCTGCTCATGGGGGTGATGTTGAATCAGCGCCCCGATTTGTGGAATGCCGTGGTCGTGCAAGTGCCGCTTCTCGACATGCTCCGTTATCATCTCCTCCTCGCCGGTGCCTCATGGGTGGATGAATACGGCTCCCCGGAAGTGCCAGAAGAGCGCGCCTTTCTGAAGAAGATATCACCCGTTCACAATTTTGCTCCGGCGAAAGAATACCCCGTACCGTTTTTCGTGACCTCGACTAAAGACGACCGGGTCCATCCCGGCCACGCCCGCAAGCTGGCCAAGAAATTCGAGGACGCGGATTTGCCTTTTTACTATTACGAAAATACCAACGGTGGTCATTCCGCCGCAGCCAACCAGACGGAACGTGCGAAACGCAGTGCTCTCGAATTCACTTATCTCAAACAGCGTTTGTTTGGAGGAAAGTGATGCCCGCCTGCCTGAGACTGCGCCACCATCCATCTGACTGGACCAGCCATCCTCACTCTGATCAGACTGCGGAATAATGTCTCGGACTGGTCGTGCATGGCGGGGTTGACTGAAAGGGAAACACAGCTCTATAAGTATATAAAAGCGTGCCAAACATCACAGCCATTCTAAGCACATTCCGTTTTTCTCGAACTGTCATACTTCTCCTTGTGAGCGGGGTCGTCTTCGTGGGCTGCGATGCCACTGCGGCCGACAAGTTCGTAAGTTACGAACAATTTGGAGCGAAGGGTGATGGTAAGTCCGACGATTTCGAGGCCTTGGTCAAGGCACATGAATACGCCAACAAGCACGGACGATCTGTCAAGGCCCGTGACGGCGCAAGCTACTACATAGGCGGCGCGAATCGCACCATCTCGATCCGCACCAATACCGACTTCGGCAAGGCCCGATTCATCATCGACGATACGAAGCTCGAGAACCACAATGCGGACGTATTCAAAGTGGAATCGGACTTGAAACCGATCAAGCTCAAGGGCATCGACTCCTTGTCAGCAGGGCAGCGGCGGATCGACGTGAAACTGCCCGGAGCCTGTGTGATCACGGCCATAGATGACACTGTCATGCGTTTCATCCGCCGTGGTGGAAACCAGAACGATGGGTCACCGCAAACCGACACCTTCCTCGTCGATCACCGTGGCAACGTGGATCCGGACACGCCCATTATCTGGAACTTCAAGCAGTTGACCAGCCTGGTGGCGATGCCGATGGACAGGTCACCGCTGACCTTGCGTGGAGGGATATTCACCACAATTGCCAACTCTACCGAGTCCACCAAATACCATGCCCGCGGTATGGCGATTCGGCGTTCGAACGTCGTGGTGGACAAGCTACAGCACCACATCACCGGTGAGGGAAAACACGGCCCTCCCTATCGTGGCTTCATCAATATCTCCAGCTGCGCCAACGTGGTGGTCAGAGACACTGTCCTCAGCGGCCATAAGACCTACTACAAAATCGGCTCGGCAGGCGCACGAGTCCCCATGGGATCCTATGACATCTCAATCAAAAACTCTCTCAATATCGCCTTGATTAATGTCAGCCAATTCAACGACATCATGGATCGCAGTCGCTGGGGTATCATTGGTACGAATTTCTGTAAGAACCTGTCCTATGACGGGTGCAAGCTATCTCGATTCGACGCCCATCAGGGCGTTACCAACGCCACGATTCGCAACTCGAGTATCGGGCATATGGGTGTATTGCTGACCGGCTTCGGCCAATTTCTGATTGAGAATAGCACCGTGCAGGCCAAGCGTTTCATCAATCTACGCCAGGATTATGGAAGCACTTGGAAAGGCGATATAATCAAAAGGGTGGCACCATTATCAGTGGTTTTAACGACGGTCAGCACGACTTCGGTTACACCTGCCACATGCCGGAACGGGTGTTGATCGATGGCTTGGTAATCGAAGACGGAAAGCCGTCCGGTCGGGGAAAAGGCCCGGTGATTTTCGCCGACTTCAACCCAAGTTTCAAAAATGCCGATTACAAACAGGAGTTTCCCTACGTGATCCCCCGTGAAGTCCGCATAAGAAATGTCAGCACCTCCAGCGGGAAGCCGCTGAGACTCAGCGACAACAAGTTCATGTTCAATCAAGTGACGGTTCAGGGCTTGTGACGCCTCGGTGAATTATCGCGATGAAGGGCGCCAAACGCAGCGCACTCGGGTTCACCTAACTCAAACAGCGTTTGTTTGGAGGCAAGTGATTTCAACCGTTTCGGATTAGGCTCGGATGCCATAGTTAAAACGCCAGATTTGTATCCCGCTTTGACCTCAAGCACGGATCTTGTCATGATGGTTTTCATGCACCGACCCATTCGCATCGTCGTCCTTTGTTTGTCTTGGTGCCTATTCAGTTGCGAAACGAGCGAAGTTCCCAGGAGCGTTCAGAAACCTGCCAGCATTCTGATTTGCGAGCAGGCTTCCAACAGAGTGATGCTGATGGATAGCACGATGGACTGGGCAGAAGCGGAGGCCGTGATCTGGTCATGGGAGCCGGAGAATGATCCGTTCATCAAAGAAGACCAAAAGGCATGGTTCCGGAACCTGGATGATGCGAAGCCGGTTCTTGATGGTATTCAAATTGTAGTTACGGCCAGCGGTGGTGGTGCGGCCCTGATCGACTTCAAGAGTGCCAGGGCAATTGCTGCAGTATACGTCGGCGGCAACCCCCACTCTGCTGATATGCTGCCGGATGGACGGATCGTCGTGGCCTCCAGCAATGGAGACTCGGTTTCGCTGTGGGATACTAGCAGCAACGAGATCATACAGAAACTCGAGCTTCTCGATGCCCACGGTCTTGAATGGGATCGGTCGCGTCAGGCGCTGTGGGCACTGGGTGGCAAGCAACTTAAGAGATACGACTACGACCCCGAAACAGCCCGCCTCAAGGCGGCTTTTGCCATCGATCTCCCCGTCACCGAAACCTCGAAGCATTACCCCCGGCACGGCGGCCATGACCTGACCCGCATTCCCGGCCAAGACGCCCACTTCATTTCCGACATGGATCACCTGTGGCGCTTCGATTGTCCGGAAGAAACGTTCAAACCACTGGCCGAAAGACACGAAATGAAGATGGTGAAAAGTATCAGCCAGCTTGGGCGCGATGGTCCGGTGATTGTTCTCCAAGCCACCGAGCTATGGTATGCGACCGGCCCAAGGACACTCGACGAAAGCACGATTTGGCATTTACCCGAAACCCGCATTTACAAAGCCCGCTGGTGGATTCCGGAAGACGGAGAGCTTTAGTGTTAGATTGAAGTGGCCTCCTTATCGTTGCCAGTAAATTCTTAGATTTGTTGTTGAAGGGAGCCGGTCGCTCGGCGGCGTGTTTGTTTGGTGTTGGAGAGAGGGCGGGCGTGGTCAAGC
>Ga0222659_1000406_pt1 | contig 26540 bp, 24 predicted proteins | sample AntAcemetagen547_FD_179850 | JGI IMG/M metagenome (GOLD analysis project Ga0222659, IMG submission 179850) | Saline water microbial communities from Ace Lake, Antarctica - #547 | ecosystem: Environmental > Aquatic > Non-marine Saline and Alkaline > Saline | place: Antarctica: Ace Lake...
ATTGAGGACATCACCGAGGAAATAGTCGAAGAGGCAGATGACCATCAGTTTTTCTACATCGCTCAAGATGCGGATAGCTCAATCACAATTGGCTACAATATTTTTGATGTCGACGGAAATGGAAACCCCGTGGGTTTGTCAACGTTTTGGAATACGCTTCAACCCTCTTCGGGCAATCAAACGGTAAGAATCGTTTTGCGCCATGAATTGGACAAGGATGCGACTGGAATTGCGATCGATGACTTTGCGGCTTCGGGCGGTGAGACTGATATTGACGTTACCTTTAATTTGACTGTAACTAACTAATGCAATGGCTGGCTTTTCGTACATTTCGGCCATGATTCGAAAAGCCAGCCTTTTCTTTTTTTTAGCTGTTTGCGTAGGCTGCAATACAGTCTCAGATGATGAGGTCTCACCTGAAATTATTTCCTTGGAATTGAATGACACCTCATTTTCTCCAGGAGAAACTTTGGAGATAAATGTCTCAGGACGAGACAATGAAGAATTGGGCCAAGTGAGAACTAGAGTGCGAGAGGCTTTCGCTAAATCAGTTGGCTTTTGGGAGTTTGTAGAGGTCAGAGATCTTTCTGGTTCAACATTCACCACCAGCTTTCTTTACCCTGTTCCTGATTCTGCCTTGGCAGGACTTTATGAATTGAGCGTTCAGATTTCAGACGAGCGCGGCAACGGTTCGATTGATTCTACTTTGCAATTTTTTATTCGTCAAATGGGAGAGGAACCAATGATCATTGACTTTGATACAAATCCACCACTCGGAGAGGATGACGTCTTGAGAATTGGACAAAGTGATACCTTAACTTTTTCGGGAATAGTGAGCGATCCCGATACCCTCGATTCGTTCAGCATTGTCTTCAAAGATGACTTGGGATTGACTTTGTTGAGCCTTAATTATGTGGTTCCTGATACCACCATCTTCGATTTAACATCAGCCCCCGACACGGTTTTCTTTGAAAATTTTGAGGTGTACCCAGTTGAAATGGAATTGAAGGCCCAAGATTTTGTTGGGCATCAACGCAGGGAGTCTTACATCATAGAAATTGACTAAGGGCAAATTTTTACATTTTCAAGGATGTAAGGCAATTCTGAATATCTCCCAACATTCAGCTTTAATCGTCCACAAAAGGTTCGTCTGTCGTCGTTCTTAAACGTGAGAGATTTATCATTCATTTGCAGGTCTACCACTGTTTCGGGGCCTGCGTTTCCGCAAAAGAAGCAAGAGCTAAAGGGAAAGCGGCTTACTACATAAACGTTGAGATTGACGTCCATTGGAATCACGTAGCCCGTGATTTTTACTTCACGGCCTTCCATTGATTGGATCATTGGGCCAAAGACTGGTTTGTCATAAAATGCTCCCGTTCCCTCGTCGTAGGTTTCTTCAAATCGCACATCTGCCAGCTGATCCCAAGTAATGACCATGTCATTTTGGGCGAACGTCGCTGAGCTGATAAACAAGAGTAAAAAGATCAAACTTTTGGCTTTTTGCATCCCGCAAAAATACGGAATCTTACAACTGTTATATTTGTTCGCATCAACGATATCCTATGCGTAAAATACCCCTTGTTTTTTCACTCGTAATTCTCTTTCAAACAGCGTTTTCTCAGTCAGATAAAAAGGAGATGGATCTGACCACTGCCGTGATGGAGCAATACCGCAGTCTTGCTCCGAAAACGGTATCCGGTTTTCATTGGCTTCCCAATGAACAATTCATTCATTCAGGAGAAAAAAACGATCTCTTGGTGAAAAATCTGGATGGCGACACACTTCATCATTTCAAGCTTAGCGCGATAAATGAGGAGTTAAAAAAGTCGAACAACGATACGCTCAGAAGATTGCGAATTAAAGAAGTCGCTGACGGCAACGTTTTCCTTTCGGGAAAAAGAAAATACTTCTCCATGAATTCCGATGGAGCTGAATTGCAACAAGCATTGACCTATTCTGAAAATGCAGAGAATGTCACCTTTCATGCTGCTTCGATTTCTGTTTCATACACGGTTGGCCCCAATGTATTTTATAAGTCTGCGGGTTTGCCCGAAAGACAAGTGACCAATCACACCGCCGAGTCTGAAGTGTCGGCGGGTATTGCCATTCACCGTTCGGAGTTTGGAATCCGAAATGGACTCTTTTGGTCTGAAAATGGAAAGATGCTTGGCTTTTATGAAATGGATGAATCTGAAGTGACTGATTATCCATTGGCAGATTATTCCACCATTCCTGGAGAAGCCCGCCCGATTAAATACCCGATGGCAGGCCAAGCGACCCACACGGGAAGAGTTGGGATTTATGACGCGACACGCGACACGACATACTACCTCCAAACGACTGGACCGAAAGACCAATACTACACCAATTTCACTTTCTCTCCCAATGGGAAGAAGGCCTACATCGCAATTGTAAACCGTGGTCAGGATAAGATGCAATTGAACGTTTACACTGCAAGCACGGGAGCATTTGAGAAAACACTATTTACCGAAGAGGACGAAGCTTATGTGGAGCCAGAACGGGGTCCGATTTTTTTAAAGGACGGCCGTTTTCTCTGGTTCAGTGAGCGCAACGGATTTGATCACCTCTACCTCTATAAAGCCGATGGAACTTTGATCAATCAAATTACCTCGGCCCCATTTGATATTCTCGATTATCACGGTGAAGTAGATGGCGGTGTTTTGCTAGAAATGGTTGAAGGACTGATGAGCGAAGCATTGGTAATAGCCGATTTGGCTAGCGGTAAACTTAAGAAACTGACCAAAGATGAGTCTTCATTTTCCGTCACATTTGATTCGGAATCAAAGCTTTTTTTGGTAAGAGAAAAATCCATGACCGTAGCCAATGACGTGTATGTGATGAACACGAGGGGAAAGAAGATTCTTAATCTGGTTGAGGCGGATGATCCACTTACGGATTATCAAATGGGAAATATTGAATTGCCAGTTCTGGAGGCATCTGAAGGGACGAAGCTTCAAGGGCGACTCATTAAGCCACATGATTTTGATCCCGACATGAAATACCCTGTGATAGTCTATGTCTACGGAGGTCCACATGCCCAAATGATTACAAACAACCGAACAGCCGGTGCTCCACTTTGGATGTTTCATGCTGCAAACCGTGGCTATGTGATTTTCACTGTTGATGGTCGCGGATCGGGACACCGAGGTTTGGAATTTGAACAAGCCACATTTAGAAACCTTGGAAATGTCGAGATGGAAGATCAACTCGCAGGAGTGGACTATTTGAAAACGCTTCCATACGTCGATTCGACTAAAATGGCTATTCATGGCTGGAGCTATGGAGGCTTTATGACTACTTCAATGATGCTTCGTCAACCAGGAGTTTTTGGAGTTGGCGTAGCTGGTGGGCCTGTAACCGATTGGAGCCTCTATGAGATCATGTACACCGAACGCTACATGGACACCCCAGAAGAGAATCCAGAAGGATTTGAAAAAGGCAAGTTGAACGGATATGTCGAAAATCTTCAAGGCGACTTATTGCTGATTCATGGCTTGGATGACAATGTGGTAGTGCCACAGCATTCTTACTCCTTGCTCGAGTCATTCGTTGACGCTGGCGTTCAGGTTGACTTTTTTATCTATCCAGGCCACCCGCACAACGTGCGCGGAAAGGATCGCATTCACTTGATGACGAAAGTCTTGGATTACATAGACCTGCATTTAGACTAAAATGGAAGCAGAATTAATCAAAGAGGCAACGAGCAGGCTCAAAGAGAATTTGGGAGAATCACTCGATGGAGAGGGTAGAAGTTTTTTTATGGCAAGAAGCACAGGGCGGAGATTGGTTCTAACCGATATTCACGGGAGCTTTCAAACTTTTACCAAGCTTCTGCGAAAGCTCAAATTGCAAAAGGACGATCAACTTTTCATATTGGGAGACATGATCAATCGGGCTCCATATTCCATTTATATGATCGAGAAGATTGCCGAGCTGCTGGTTGAGGGCTATTCTGTTTTTCCTTTACGGGGAAACCACGAGCAGCTTTTTTTGGATTTCGCTAAAACGGAGAACCACAAATTAATTTCTCTTGCAGAGCGCCAATATTCGAGTCATTTGTTGGAAAACCAAGAGCTTCCTAAGCCCATTTACAAGTTCTTCGGTCTCCTTCCTTACTTCTATGAATTGGAAGATTATTACTTGGTTCATGCGGGCTTTAACACTGATGTGAAAGATCCCTTGTCAGAGTGGAGAGACATGCTTTGGATAAGAACGATGCATTACGACAAGGAGAAGCTAAACGGAAAGAAAGTCGTTCACGGACATGTTCCAACAACCTTGGCGTCCATTAAAAAAGACGTAGCCACTCATAAGTCTGTAATCAAATTAGACAATGGCTGTATTCGCGCTGGTGTTTTTGATTTTGGCAGGTTGGTTTGCCTCGACTTGGATTCGGGAGAATTGAAGTCTCAAAAGAATATTGATTTTGTTCCTGCTAACTTATAACAGCTAGTTAGAATCTGTCAATACACACCTGTGGCTGAGACAGATAGTTCGGTAGCAATGCGCGCGCAGGTTTAAATACTGTGCGAATGCGTTCTCACAACCGAAGGGCGTAATCAAGGAGTTGCCCCTTGTCAATGACTGTTTTTAAAACAAGTGCAACGCCGATAACGGACTCTATGGACAGACACTAGTTAGAGCATCCTCGTGTGCCAACTGTCTTTGGCGGGAACCAGCCAACCTTTCCTCATCTCTCCCAAAGAGGTGAGGAGGTTATTGAAAACGAGCGTTTCTTCGTTGATTACTCCGCTCATTTGGTTCATCTCGATTTCCTGTATTTCGCTACTCTCGTTGAAGTAAATCACTTGAGTTCTTTGCATCAAGCTTTTTCCGAGTGCTTTTTCAAGTTGCTGAATAAAGTGAACAGAGCTATCAATGGAACACCCCGTTGCGTCTTGTCCTGATTCGTCTACAAACAGGCATACGAATCGATCAAAAAGAATGCGGTAATCGGCTTGAAGGTTTGTTCCATGTGCTTTCCAAGCGGGTATGAATTGCTCGCAGGCATTTTGGATCATGGCTACCTCCTTCTCGGTCAAGTTCGATTCAGCTTGATAAACCCAGATACGGGTCGAGTCAGAAAGTGACGAGGGAAGAAGTTCTTCTATTTGGAATGAATCAGTTGCTATCATAGGTCGGCAGCTTGGGCGATGAGTTCGGCCACATCGTATACTTCTGTTTGATCTTCTTTTTCAAAATGCTTCACACCGTCGGTCATCATGGTATTGCAAAAAGGACATCCAGTGGCAATGATCGCAGGCTTTATCGCTAATGCTTCTTCAGTTCTTTCAATGTTTACTTCCTTGTCTCCAGGCTCAGCTTCTTTGAACATTTGAGCACCTCCAGCACCGCAGCAAAGACCTTTGCTTTTGCAACGCTTCATCTCGACTAACTCGGCATCCAGCTTTTCGAGCAATTGCCTTGGAGCTTCGTACTCTCCGTTTCCTCTTCCCAAGTAGCACGGGTCGTGGAAAGTGATTTTTCTTCCCTTGAACGCTCCGCCTCCTTCTATTTTTAGTCGACCGTCGTTGATCAAGGACTGGATGAATTGGGTGTGGTGAACCACTTCGTAGTTTCCACCCAAATCGGGGTATTCGTTCTTCATCGTGTTGAAGCAGTGAGGGCAACCCGTTACAATCTTCTTCACTTCGTAGCCATCCAAAACCTGAATGTTCATCATGGCCTGCATTTGGTAAAGAAATTCGTTTCCAGCTCTTTTGGCAGGATCTCCCGTGCATCCTTCTTCCGTTCCCAATACGGCAAATTTCACCTGAGCTTTGTGCAAAATCTTCACAATAGCTTTGGTGATTTTCTTGGCTCTGTCATCAAAACTACCCGCGCATCCAACCCAAAAAAGTACTTCGGGAACTTCATTGGCGGCCAGCATCTCAGCCATCGTATTCACTTTTATAGCTTCACTCATTGTCTTCTTTCTATAATTCTTCAGCCCACTTCAATCGGTCGGATTGAGGGAATGCCCAAGGCGCGCCGTTGTTTTCAACGTTGGTAAACATGCCGTTGAGCTCTGTCGGACTTTTTGATTCTTCCATCACCAAGTACCTTCTAAGGTCTACAATGATTTCGAGAGGGTTGATGTTCATAGGACATTCATCTACGCAAGCATTGCATGTGGTACAGGCCCAAAGTTCCTCTTCTTTTATATAATCGCCGAGCAGTGACTTTCCGTCGTCGTAATCTTTTCCGTGCTTGTCGATGTTGCGACCAACTTCTTCTAGTCTGTCGCGGGTATCCATCATTATTTTTCTTGGCGAAAGCAGCTTGCCCGTCATATTGGCTGGACACGCACTGGTGCATCTTCCGCATTCCGTGCAGGAATAGGCGTCCATTAAGTTTTTCCAATGCAAATCCTCCACATCCTTGGCGCCAAATTTTTCGGGAACGGCATCTGGGTCAGCGGGAGGAGGAGTGGCGTATGGATCGGCTGTTGGATCCATCATCAATTTCACTTCATCCGTCACTCGCTCCATGTTCGAGAATTTCCCAGCGTCATCGAGTTTGGCATAGAACACATTGGGGAAAGCCAGAATAATATGGAAGTGCTTGGAAATGGGGAGGTAGTTCAAAAAGAGTAGAATACCAACGATGTGAAACCACCAAGCGCCGCGCTCATACATGATCAACCCTTCGGTAGACATGGAATCAAACAAGGGAGCAATAAGACTACTTACGGGATAAGCGCCAGCCACGACGTAGTGATCTACACCTCTCAACTGCAAAAGATAATCCGTGGCATTCATGCTCAAGAAAGCGAACATCAAAAGGACTTCTACCACTAAAATGATGTTGGCGTCACTCTTAGGCCAGCTGGTCATCTCACTCGATTTGAATCGTTTGATGTTGCCAATATTCCGACGGACTAAAAAAACCACACAAGCGAAAAGTACTAGAAAGGCTAAGATCTCGAAGCTTCCGATGAGGAGGTCATAGAATCCTCCTAGAAAGGAGAAGATGCGGTGTGTTCCGAAAACCCCATCGATCATTATTTCAAGTACCTCAATATTGATAACTACAAAGCCAACGTAGATGATAACGTGCATCATCCCTGCCAAGGGTCGTGTGACCATTTTTGATTGGCCCAAGGCAACCCTAGCCATCATGGCCCATCGCTCTGGTTTGCGGTCGCTTCGATCTACATCACGACCGAGTAAAATATTGCGTCGAATCTTACTCACTTGAAATGCAAATGCGCCACCAGCTGCAATCAAAACCACCAAAAAGACAATATTAGATATCCCCATGTTCTTTATTATTCGCTATCAGAATCATCCTGTTCCGAATTCACATACTCCTTCAGCTCTTCCAATTCAGACCTTGAGAGCTCAATATCCTTTGTGTTCTTCCTACCAAAAACAGAGAACTGCACGTATCTGTTCGGATTAACCCGAAGATCTTCTACAAGTAGGTCGAGATTATTGCTCGCTGACTCCAGTTTATTGTAGAGGTCAGGGTTGTTGATCAGCATTCCGAGACTCCCTTCTCCGCTGTTTATTTTTTCTGTGATCTTCTGAACTTCGGCCAGAGCGGCATTGGCTCTTAATACTGTAGTGGCAATGTCTGCTTTCGCCAAAGTATCACTGATTTGAGAGAAATTTTTGATGATGTTGTCGAGTTCTTCACTGTTCTCGCTCAATGTAGCAGTTAGATTATCAATATTTTCAAAAATAGAGCTGATCCTGTAGCGTTGCTCCGCCACCAAAGTATCCACTCTGAACGAAGTTCGCTCCAGACTGGCTATGGCGTTATTGATCCCAGTGAAACTCTCGATCAGGTTTTGTTGGCTTTCAGCGTTTAGTATGACTTCAATAACTCGGATTACAGAGTCGACGGAAGAGATGAGACTTTCTGCTTTCATCTTAATAGGCAATAACTGAGCATTTACTTCATCTACTAAATCTCCTTCTACATCAGGTGTTAGTGTGTCTCCTGATTGAGCCATTTCTGAACTGTCTCCCAAAATAAAATGAACCTGCATCGATCCGAGTAGGTCAGCGCTTTTGAGTAAGGCTTTGGTGTCTTTGGGTATAGAAACCTCTTCATCCACCATGAGCGAGACGAGTAATCTTCCCGTTCCGTCGTTTAAGATCTTTATCGTGCGTACTTGACCGATTTTATAGCCATTGATCATAATTGGGTTAGACTCCTCCAGCCCATTTATGCGCTCATAGACACCGTAGTAGACCGTAGGTTGACTAAAAACATTTATACCTTTCAGGTAGTTTAATCCAACAACGAGAAGCCCTATCGCTACAATTACTACAAGACCAATCGTTATTTCCTTTCTTCTTTTCACAAAAGCAAATTTAAGGTTTCCCAGTCAACTCAATTGCCTTATCCAAGGGCATTCTCTCACCTTTTTTATCAAAGGCGACAATGAATGCTCCTTTATAACCAGTTTTCCTCACATCTTTTTGCAACTCTTTTGCAGAGATGTAAGTTGATGCAGCTCCGTAAAGGTATTTATACAATTCTCTGTCTCGGTGCATTTCCACGTTCTGAAGTCCGTTAAATGCTTCGTGGGTAATTTCTATAGGAGTGGAGGAGCTTGATAGTTGAACTTTGAATGTCACTTCTGCCATCTCTGTTGCAGCAGTAACGGGTTTTTCATCAATTGATTTTGGAGCAGTCTCTTTAGGCTCTTCGCCAATGGCCGCTTCAATCGCTTCGAGATCGACTTTGTACTTCTTAAAAGCGCGATAGATCGCCGATGCTGTGTAGGTTTGGCCTTCTTCGCTATTTAAAAAATCTTCTTCCTCCTTATTTGTCAAGAATCCCAATTCGACTAAAACGCTCGGCATCGTGGTAAAAGAGATCACCCAGAATGGTGCTTGTTTTACTCCTCGATCGGTTCTTCCTACGCGAGTTCTCATTTGATCTTGCACGTGCTTGGCAAACCGCAAGGATTGATGGATATGCGTGTTTTGGCGAAGACTTAACTCTATGAGCCCTTCTGGAGAGTTGGGGTCTAGGTCGCCGTAATTGCTTTTGCGGTCTTCTTCCAAAAGAATGGCAGCATTTTCCTTTTGAGCCATTCTTAAGTTGGCATCTGTTTTTGCAGGTCCCATTACATAGGAGCCGCAGCCTTTTGCACTCTCACGGGTAAAGGCATCACAGTGAATGGATATAAATATATCCGCACCAGAGGAGTTGGCGAATTTTGTTCTTTCGTGAAGGGGTACAAAAGTGTCGTCGTCGCGCGTGTAAAGCACCTCTACATCTGGAAAGGCTTCTTTAATATACTCGCCTACTTGCATAGCGACATTGAGTGCTATCGTTTTCTCGGTAATCTTGTAGCGTCCCGTCCCTAAATTTCCAGGGTCTTTTCCGCCATGTCCAGCGTCGATTACAACTCTGGTAACCGCAGGCGTGGAGGCCCACTTTGGCATGGTAGATGCTAAAAAGATTGTCCCCGCTGAAAGCACAATACCAGCTAAGAATAAAAGCTTCTTGGGTGACCAGCGTGATAATTGATTTTTTACGTCCATTTTTGCAGCAGCAATTCGGTAGTTTTGGTAGTTGAAAAACCAACGACAAATAAAATTAGGAATATTCCTTCCCTTATCCTTCGGGTAAAGTTAGTTTTTATCCTTGTAGGGCTGTTCATTATAGCGTCCTCAAAGGTTATAGCTCAAACTGACTCTCTCGCTGTTAGTCTTACCGATACTCTATCGGTAGACACAGCGATGGTCCAAGTAGTACCCAAAAACCTGTCCAATTCTTTTCTTGATGGCCCTGTCAACTACTCAGCTCGTGACACGATCATAAACGATATCGTAAATGGAAAAGTGTACCTCTTCGGGGATGCAGTGATTACTTACCAAGACATCAAACTTCAGGCAGACCGCATCATATACGACTTTTCCAATTATACCGTGCACGCCGAAGGAGTTCAGGACACAGCTGGTGTTTGGGTAGGAAAGCCCGTTTTCGAACAGGGCGATTCCAAGTTTGATGCCTTTAACATGGATTACAATTTCAAGTCGAAGAAAGCATACGTTAGGCAAGTGCAGACTGACGTGATAGAAGGTACGCTGACAGGGGATCGTGTAAAGACCACGGACAACAACAATGTGATCTACGTCAGAAAAGGAGAATACTGCCCTTGTGAAGATCCAAATGCGAAGACTCGGTTCAAGATAGGTCGCCTAAAAGTGATCAAGGATAAACAGATTGTGACAGGTCCGGGCTATTTGGCCATTGGTAAAATACCGACTCCGCTGGCTTTTCCTTTTGGATTTTTCCCCAATTCGGAAAAGAAACAAGCAGGTCTTATAATGCCTAGCTATGGAAATGCAGATGAGCTTGGGTATTTCTTGAATGACCTTGGGTTTTACTTGCCGGTGAGCGACAATGTGGACACCAAAATACTCGCTGATATTTATTCTAGGGGAAGTCTTGGGTTGGAAAATATCACACGATACAAGAAACTCTACAAATACGATGGTAACCTGGGAGTGGAATACAACATTCAAAAACGGGGAGACCGCGATCTAAACAACTATTCAGAGGCAAGATCATTCTTTGTGAACTGGCGTCACAACCAAGATAGAAAGGCCCACCCATACTCTAGTTTCTCTGCAGATGTGAATGCCGGAAGTACTGAAAACTTCTCCAATAATTTGAACTCTTCACAGAACGACTTCCTCACCAATACCTTCAGATCTAACATTCGGTATTCGCGGTCTTTCTACAATTCTCCATGGAGTTTTAGCGCCAATGCTGGACACGATCAAAACTCTCAAACAGGTGTCTATAATTTCACACTTCCAACTTTGAATCTCAACAAGGCTAGAACCTTTCCTTTGAAAGATTTATTCAATGACGGACCGAAGGACAAGTTCTATGAAAAAATTGGTTGGGTATGGAGCTCAGCCTTTCAGAACACCCTTAGCGCCACCGAAAGTGAGCTGGCATTAAACAACTGGGAGCAATTGAGTAAACAGTTTCAAAACGGGATCAGACATGCCGCGAGTCTAAGCACGTCACTCAAAGCTGGAGCCCTGAGTATCAATCCAAGTTTTAGGTACAATGAAAGGTGGCACTTCAGAACCTTCGGAAGAACCTTCAATGAGGAAACAGATCAGTTTGAGACCGATACCCTTCAAGGTTTTGATCGAAATAACGACTGGTCATTTTCTACTTCTGTAACCACGAAGCTTTACGGGATGTACAGTTTTAAGGGCAAGAACCTTAAGGCAATTAGGCATACGTTTACGCCTACGGTTAGCTATAATTTTAGACCCGATTTTGATCCAAATGTTTATGGGTTTTATGGGGCGGACGGAGCATTAGGTTCATACAACCCCTATAGAGGAACAGTTTATGGCGGGCCATCAAGTGGGACTAGTCAGGCGATTTCATTCTCCTTTGTAAATAATATTGAAGGTAAATTTTTGAGCAGAAGGGATACCACTTCAAAATTTAAGAAGGTCGCTTTTCTAGAGAACTTGACTTTTTCTGGGAACTACAATTTCGCCGCAGACAGCAATCAGCTGAGCAACATAAATATGAGCGGGTTTACTTCCATTAGTCAATTTGCGGATTTGAATTTTGGGGCAAGTTTTGATCCTTACGTCTATGCAATAAGTGAGACAGGTAGCGCTCAGCGGACTGCAGACTATCTTTTTAGCAATAGCAATAAGCTTGCTGACTTTCAGCAAGGTAATATTGCGGTAAACGTTAGAGGGCTCGGTAGTACGGTATTTCAACGACAAGTGCCTCAAGCGGTCCTTGACTCCGAAGATGCCGAGGAAGAAGTGGGAGGCGATTCAGATTCTTTTTTAAGCGGATTTCAAGTTCCTTGGAATGTTAGTTTTCAGTATGCTTTGAACGTTAGGCGAAATCGTTTTGTAGAACCTCTTGGCGAAGACCTGCCACTTGTGCTTATGGATACTTTGGCCTATACCCAATCCTTGCAGGCTCTCGGAGATTTTACACTCTTTGACATCGTAAGGGTGGGGATAAACTCTGGTTACGATTTCACCACCAAGGAACTCACTCCCACAACGATCACCGTGCGGGTAGATATCAATTGTTGGGAGCTCAATGCACGCATTGTTCCATTCGGTCAACGTCGAAGCTACAATGTTGGATTGAATATAAAATCATCCATGCTGCGCGATTTGAAACTCGAAAGAAACCGTGCAATCGGCAATAACGAAAGCTTCTTCCTCTAAGTTATTACGAGAGAAAACAGACGATTGCAGTCTCTTTAATTTTGTGATAAGCTTACTAAAGATCAGTTTATGAGGTCCTTCAGAAAAAGTAGGTCTCTGAGTGTTCTTGTAAAAATTGAGCTCAAGATTAGTCGAAGATATCTTCTCTAGAGTAGGGGCGTCGAGCATCATCCCAGATAAATCCATCAAAGAATTTCGCATCTGACGGGAGCTGTTCGACAGGATAAAAAGAACCTTCGGGTTTGACCAAAAAGAGAATGCGATCAATGGTTTTGTCCAGCATGAAGATTTCTATGTTGGAACATATGGCCTTGTTCACTCCGATAAACTTGATCACTAGAGGTTCGGTAGAAGTGCTGTCCACCTTTTCTTCTTCGGTAGCGTAGAAAAGTGACTGACCATTTCCCTTAATCAAGATTCTGCGCAAATCATTTTCTTCAAAAAAACCAGTCAACCGTTTTCCTTTGATCTGATTGTACTTGGTCGAATCAACCTTGTTCACCATAAAAGCATGGTCAAAGACAAAGAGCTTTTCTACCATTCCGTTGTATGTCCGAATCAGGATCGTGTCGCCTGTTATTTGTAAATCGTCAGACCAGAGAACGGGTTCTGTAAACATGTAAATTAAACTGTCATCACTCGCATAGATGAGCGAGTCGGCCGCACCCTGCATTTCCTTCCGGAAAAACTTTACCGAAGGGTAGGCATAAACTCGGTTGCCAACGAGGCTATCTTCAACTGCCATTAGTGTATCACCGTGAAGAAAAAGGGTGTCTGTCAAATCATACTGGAGCATTTCGGCATTTCCTGTCACGTAGTTTTTGCCTGTAGCATCGTTGTACTCCCCGTAGTCGCCGTTGATGACGAAATGGTCTGCAGTGTCTACCACGCTTACATTCATATATGCCTTACCCAATTGCTCATCTCTTGAATACCAAAGGCTATCTCCCATGATCACTTGCTTACCATTATCGATATAAGCGTTCTGGTTAAACTGCGATATATCGTTGAACGTGTCGTAAAAACCGTTTTCACAGTAAATCGTGTTTTCATCGCTATAAATAAAAGTAGGGCCATAGAAATAGGCCACTTCCGAGCTATTTCCGTACTGAAGCGTATCAGTCTCTACTTGGTACTTTGGGTTATTGAGTACTACGCTGTCGCGAAAAAAGAAGAATTCACTGTTCGAATCGTAAATGCCCTCGCAAGAAACTAGGCGGTTGTCATTTTTTTTGCTGACGATGTTTCCACGGTCGTAAAAGACTGCTTGCCCTGTTTTCCGGTCGTAGTCCAATGTATGGGTCGTGAGGGTCATCTCAGCATCCTTCAAAACCACATTGTCTCTGACTTTTATCAGTTGGGTGTTGCCATTGTAATTTAGCTTATTGCTAGTCATGGTAAGGGTATCACCTTGATTGACACGAACGTGCCCGAAGGCATCAAGACTGTTCGTTGCATTGTAGAGGTAGGCAGAATCGCAATACATGATAGCCCCTCTGTGCTTGAAGATCACGTCGCCTAAAAGTCGCTGTGCGTCCACACCTATGCTTTTATCAAAGCGAAGTTTGTCTGCCCGAACCAATTCTATTCTACCCTTTTCTTGAGAAAAAGAGTGAAGAGGTAATAGGAATAGTAGCATGAAAATGCCCAAGTAGATTTTGCCGAAATTCATCGGGACCTTAATGGCAATTCTTGTGCCGCTATTAAGCGGGTACGCCTGTACGAACAATGGTTTGAGTTCTGTCGGGGCCTACTGAAACGACTGTAATAGGAGTTTCTAAAGCCTTTTCGAGATAGTCGATGTAGTCGCTCAATTCTTGAGGAAAATCATCCTCGCTATGGAGTTGTGTAAGGTCCTTTTTCCAGCCTGGAACGGTATCATAAACGGGTTCGATTTTTTCTCCATTTACATCGTAAGGGAGGTAATCAATCTTTTCGCCGCGGTATATGTAGTGCGTACAAACTTTGATTTCGTCAAATATGGAAAGAACATCAGCTTTTGTCATGTTCAACATGGTCACACCATTGATCATGATGGCATACTTCAAAGCTGGAAGATCAATCCAGCCACAACGTCGAGGTCTACCTGTGGTAGCGCCAAATTCGTGGCCTTCTTTTCTAAGTCGTTCGCCTGTTTCGTCAAAGAGTTCCGTTGGAAAAGGGCCGCTACCTACGCGTGTGCAATAGGCTTTGAAAATCCCGATCACTTCGCCGATTCTATTTGGGGGAACTCCTAATCCCGTGCAGGCTCCAGCGGCAATGGTATTCGACGAGGTGACAAACGGATAGCTTCCGAAGTCGATATCCAAAAGACTGCCCTGTGCTCCTTCTGCTAGAATTTTTTTACCATCAGTCAAATGCTGGTTCAGAACGTGCTCGCTGTCAATTAAAGTCAATCCCTTAATCATGGCGATACCTTCAAACCAAGCGAGTTCCTTTTCGGTAATGTCGTACTCAAAGTCGTAATGTTCCAAAAGACGCTGATGCTTTGCTTTTAGCGCATCGTAGCGGTTTTGAAAATCAGGAGACTCAATGTCTCCGATGCGCAATCCATTTCGTCCCGTTTTGTCCATGTAGGTCGGACCAATTCCCTTGAGTGTCGATCCGATTTTCTTCTTCCCTTTATCTGCTTCGCTGGCTCCATCGAGCACACTGTGTGTAGGCAAGATGAGGTGTGCTTTTCGAGAAACGACTAGGTTTTTGTTGACGTCAACACCCATTTTTGCGAGAGCATCTATTTCTCGCTTAAAAATGACTGGGTCAATCACTACGCCGTTTCCCACCAAATTGAGCTTGTCAGAGTGAAAAATACCTGACGGAATGGTGTGTAAGACGTGCTTAATATTATTGAATTCCAAGGTGTGACCTGCATTGGGCCCCCCTTGAAAACGTGCGATTACATCGTATTGGGGTGTTAACACATCCACAATTTTCCCCTTTCCCTCATCGCCCCATTGGAGCCCGAGAAGTACGTCAACTTTTGATTTCATGTACCCTTATTGAGAAAGTTCTTTCAAGTGTTTTGCCGCTTCTTCACATGAATCTTTCAGTGTGAAAACAGTATCTAGTTTTGTAACGGAAAATAGAGATTTGATTCTGGCAGTAGCACAGGCTACCACGGCCTCTCCGCCGTTATTTCGAGACTTGTTCATCAGGTTCAACATGATATTGAGCCCAGTACTATTCATGTACTCCAATTCGCTCAAATCGATCACGAAATAATTGCGGCCTAAGGTCATTTGTTCTTCAACGTCGGCGTCTATGTCAATTGCCTCAGCCTTGTCGACTAGTCTGCCTTTCATCTCTAAAAAAACAAGTCCTTCTTTTTCGGTTATAGAGTAGTTGAATGCCATCAGTGTTTTTATTAGGGTTGATTTGAATCGCTTTTGTCTGTTCCGTCTCTCTCGGCGTAAAAGTACAAACTATGGTGCATAATCTTCACGCCGAAAATCTCTTCCACCGTAGCTTTAATTGCTTCGATGCGGGGGTCACAAAATTCTAGAACTTCTCCCGTCCCAGTTATAATGACATGATCGTGTTGCTTGTATTCGTGCGACTTTTCAAATTGTGCGGGATTCTTTCCAAACTGGTGCTTCCTCGTTAGGTTACATGCCATCAGCAAATCGATGGTGTTGTAAAGCGTAGCTCTGCTCACACGGTAATTCTTGTTCTTCATTTGGATGTACAATGATTCTACATCGAAATGACCCTTATACTCGTAGATTTCGTTGAGTATGGCGAACCTTTCAGGCGTTTTCCGGTGACCGTTCTTTTCGAGATAAGCCGAAAATATTTGCTTTACTTTTTCCTTCTGTTCTAGTGTCGACACATGTTGACTTTAATGTTCAAAGTTAGTCGATTTTAGAAAACGACTAAGTGTTTTCGGAACTTGGCTCTTCGCCCAGCTTAACGCGTTCTACGGTAAGCACTCCTTCTACACTCTGAAGTCTCTTTATTAAGTTGTTCAAGTGATCTGTATTGTAAACAAGTACGGTTACTCTACCATCAAAAACACCGTCATTGCTTTCGAAGCTTATCGCCTTCATATTCACATTGAGATCAGTAGAGATAGCATGGGTGATTTTTTCTACCAACCCTAAATCGTCGATCCCTTTAAAGCGAATTTTAGCTGCAAACTCACTCTCTTTCTGGCTTTGCCATTTCGCTTTGATAATGCGATACGCAAAGTTTGATCTCATTTGCACCGCATTTGGGCAGCGTACTCGGTGAATTTTTATTCCGTCACTTATGGTTACAAAACCAAAGACGTCGTCACCAGGTATGGGATTACAGCATTGCGATAGCCGGTAAGGCACGTCTACCTCATTATCGCCAATGATGAGCGTATCCTTTGGAATAGCTTGGCTTCCTGGTTTTTTCGAATCCTCGTTTTCATGCAAGGAAGGCGTACGCTCAAAATGTAGCTGCTTCTGATCAACGGTAAAGCCCTTTAGTTTTTTCAGAGTCACTTTTCCCTTGGCCACATCCTCATAGAGCGATGTGGCTGAATTGTAATCATAGAACTTTTCGAGTTCCGAGACATTTCGACTTGTAAATTCTACTCCGAGACTCTTAAATTTTCGTTGAACGACTTCTCTGCCTATGCTGGCTGCCTTTTTCTGCTCCTCTTTGAGGGCTTGTTTTATCTTAGACTTGGCTTTCGCCGTGACCACATAGTTCAGCCAGTCTTCTTTTGCTTTCTGCTTTTTTGAGGTGAGAATTTCGATTTGGTCTCCGCTCTTGAGCTTATGGCTCAGTGGTACCAATCGCTGATCTACCTTCGCTCCAATACACGCTTCTCCAACTTGGGAGTGGATTTCAAAAGCAAAGTCAAGTGCAGTGGCGCCTGCTGGTAGCGTTTTTAATTCTCCGTTTGGCGTAAAGACGAATATCTCGTCGCTAAATAGGTTGAGCTTGAAATCATCAATAAAATCCAGCGCCTCACCATTGTTGGTTTCCAGCATATCGCGAATGCGATTTAACCAGGTGTCTAAACTCGATTCTTGAGCTTGCTGATCCTTGTATTTCCAGTGGGCGGCATAACCTTTTTCGGCTATATCGTCCATTCGTTCGGTTCGTATTTGTACTTCCACCCATTTCCCCGTGGGGCTCATCACAGTGGTGTGGAGTGATTCATATCCGTTTCCTTTCGGAGTAGATATCCAATCCCTCAATCTGTCTGGGTTAGGCTGGTAAAAGTCAGTTACCATGCTGTAGACTTTCCAACAGAGAGCCTTCTCATTCTTGAGGTCGGTTTCCAAAATGATCCGGATGGCAAAGACATCGTAGATCTCTTCAAATGGAATATTCTTCTTGTGAATCTTATTCCAAATGCTGTGGGTTGACTTGGGTCGCCCTTTAATCTCATACTTCAGGCCCTCACTGTCTAAAGCTCTTTTAATCGGCAGCGTAAAACGATTGATGAACCTAGTTCTGACTGCCTGACCTTTCTTCAGATTCGTTTCAATTTCGTGGTATTCCTCGGGTTCTGTATATTTCAACGAAAGGTCTTCCAGCTCGGTTTTGAATGCGTACAAGCCCAATCGATGCGCCAAAGGGGCAAACATAAATTGAGTTTCGCTGGCGATTTTTAACTGCTTATCGTGACGCATAGATTCCAAGGTCCGCATATTGTGCAACCTGTCTGCCAGCTTGATCAAAATCACTCTCACGTCATCTGATAGAGTGAGCAGCATTTTCTTAAAGTTCTCTGCCTGGATACTTGCGGTGTGGTCAAAGACATCAGAAATTTTGGTCAACCCATCAATGATAGCCCGCACCTTGGGGCCAAATTGATGCTCAACGTCCTCCAAAGTGATTTCCGTATCTTCTACCGTGTCGTGAAGAATAGCAGCTACGATGCTCGTCGTTCCCAAGCCTATCTCTTCCGCGCATATTCTGGCTACTGCCAATGGATGAAGAATATAAGGCTCACCAGACTTACGGCGCATGTCTTTGTGCGCTTCCATGGCCAAGTCAAAGGCTTTTCGAATAACTATTCGATCTTCTTTATCCTTCGAAAACTTGGCTACGCGAAGAAGCCCTCTGTAGGCTGAGAGTACGAGCTTTTTATCTTCTTTGGGATCGAGTTTCTTCACGGTCGGGTGTGGGGTAGATGCGTTCTTATTTTGCGGGCAAAACTTTTGTTTTTACCTCGCCAAAACCAATCCGTAATCCGTCTTTTTCGCAAGCTCCACGCATGATTACCGAGTCTCCATCATTGATGAATTTTCTTTCAGTACCATCTGGCATTTGCACTGGTTTGGTTCCGCGCCAACTAATTTCCAACATCGAACCATAGCTGGATGGATCGCTGCCCGAAATAGTTCCCGAAGCCATCAGGTCACCGCATCTCACGTTGCATCCGTTTACCGTATGGTGAGCCAGTTGCTGGTTCATATTCCAATACATGTTTTTGTAATTGGATTCGCTCACGATCTTTTCGTCACCATTCGGTGTTTCGATCGCTACCTCAAGTTTGATGTCAATGTTTTTGTCTCCCTTGTATTCCAAGTAAGGAAGGACTTTGGGATCTTGAACGGGACCTTCAGTTCTGAATGGTTCTAATGCATCAAGCGTCACAATCCAAGGAGATACCGAAGAGGCAAAGTTTTTTGCCAAGAATGGCCCAAGTGGCACGTATTCCCATTTCTGGATGTCGCGCGCTGACCAGTCGTTAAAAAGAGCCATCCCAAAAATGAACTCTTCAGCTTCGGATGTGGCAATCGCATCACCCATTGCCTTTCCGTCAAAAGTCACAAAAGCCATTTCTAGCTCGAAGTCTAGCAATCGGGTCGGCCCGAATACCGGCGGCTCATTGTCATTTGGTTTTGTCTGTCCTTTCGGGCGATAAATGTCTTCACCCGAAATAATGATCGATGAACTTCTTCCGTGGTAGGCCACTGGAATGTGTTTCCAATTGGGAAGAAGGGCATTGTCCGGGTCGCGAAACATAGTTCCCACATTCGTCGCATGTTCAATGCTCGAATAGAAATCCGTGTAATCTCCCACCTGAACAGGAAGGTGCATCTCAACATCAGATTGAAGGTGAAGCGCCGATTCTATTTCAGATTTTCTGCCAACAAATGATCCATCTGCATCGAAAAGCTCGGCCAGTCTATTCCTTAAAGCTCGAGTAGGTAGCTTACCTTTCTTCATTAACGAGTTGAGGTAAGGACCATGAAAATCAGTTGACTCGAAGGCCAGATCTGTGAAAAACCCTTTCGCCGCTAGAGCGGATAAATCTACCAAATGCGCTCCAATAGCTACGCATGGTTTTGGCTTCTCAGAACTTACTGAGAAGATTCCAAAAGGCAAATTTTGGATGGGAAAATCACTGTTGTAAGGTATCTCAACCCAAGACTTTCGCTTCGGGTCGTTGGCGGAAATTTCCATGAAAGTATTTTAGTTTGCAGTTAGTTCACTGTGAGCGAATAAAGGGAAACTACTCATCATTTGATTGATCTCTCCCTTCACTTTTTCGATAACAGCTTCATCTTCTCTATGGGTAATCACTCGGTCGATGAAATCTACCAAGGCATCCATATGCTCTTCCGTAAGGCCGCGAGTAGTGATGGCAGGGGTACCTATTCGCATTCCACTGGTCACAAATGGCGACTTATCGTCAAATGGAACCATGTTCTTATTAACGGTGATGTCAGCTTTGATCAAGGTGTTTTCAGCATCCTTACCGGTAATGTTCTTGGAGCGAAGATCAATCAACATACTGTGGTTATCCGTTCCGCCACTGATCACGTCGTAGCCTCTTTTCATAAAAGACGCCGCCATTGCTTGGGCATTCTTGATGACCTGCTTGCAATAAACTTTGTATTCATCGGTGAGTGCTTCGCCAAAAGCGATTGCTTTAGAAGCAATGACATGCTCGAGCGGGCCTCCTTGTGTGCCAGGGAAAACACCCGAGTCCAAAAGGGATGACATCTTTCTGACCACTCCTTTCATAGTCGTCAAACCAAATGGGTTGTCGAAATCCTGTCCCATCATGATAATTCCACCACGTGGGCCCCGAAGGGTTTTGTGGGTGGTGGATGTCACGATATGGCAGTGGGGTAGAGGATCGTTCAGAAGCTTTGTGGCAATCAATCCACTTGGGTGCGAAATGTCTGCCAAAAGCAAGGCTTTGATTTTATCAGCAATGTCTCGGAGCCTGGCGTAGTCCCAGTCACGCGAATAAGCCGAGGCACCACAAATGATCATTTTCGGTTTCTCGTCGATCGCTTTCTTCTCCAGCTTATCGTAATCGATGGTTCCCGTTTCTTTTTCTACTCCGTAGAAAGAAGGACGGTAGAGCTTTCCAGAGAAGTTTACAGGAGAGCCATGAGTCAGGTGTCCACCATGACTGAGGTCAAACCCCATTATTTTATCACCAGGTTGGAGGCAAGCAAGCATTACTGCGGCATTTGCTTGTGCTCCACTGTGAGGCTGTACATTGGCCCAAGCCGCTCCGAATAGCTTTTTGAGACGATCAATCGCTAAGTTTTCAGTTTGGTCGACAAATTCACAGCCACCATAATACCGTTTACCGGGAAGTCCTTCGGCGTACTTGTTTGTCATTACCGAGCCCATGGCTTCCATCACTTGATCACTGACGAAGTTTTCGGATGCTATAAGTTCAATGCCTTCGAGCTGCCTTTTGCGCTCTTTTTCAATAATATCGAATACGAGTTGATCTCTTTTCATACGGATGTTTTTCAGCAACTGTCAAAATTAGGAATTCCTTTCGAAGCGTTACCTTTGTTTTATGCAAAAAAGCTTGTCGGAATTGCCTGAAGGAAAAGGCTTGATTTTATTCGATGGGTACTGCAATTTGTGCAATGGCTCGGTTCAATTTATCATCAAACACGACCCAAAAGAGCACTTTCTTTATTCCAGCCTGAGCTGGCCTCCTGCCAAAGAACTCCTTGAGCAGAACCCTTCTCTTCAAGAGGTGGATAGCATTTTGCTTTACGAAGATGGAGAGCTATATGAGAAAAGCACGGCGGCCTTAAAGATTGCCGGAAGGCTAAAAGGACTCTGGCCTTTAATGAAAGTATTCTTCATCGTTCCCCGATTTCTTCGCGATGCGGTTTACGATTTTATCGCTAGGAATCGATATAAGTGGTTTGGCAGGAAGGACGTGTGTATGATGCCTGAGAAAAAGGTTGATCACCTTTTTATTGCTTCGGAGTAGTGGGGACGCCACCAATAACTATTGGATCTGGCTTTGATCCATCTAAAAATCCAATGGCTACTGCATTCACCGCTCCACCTTGTGAGGCGATATGTAAGTTCCCATCTGGACTTTCATGAAATTCAGCAAATAAGGAGTTGTACGTATGGGGCAATCGGAACTGTGGTGAATCATCGTCATCGTGTACTTCCAATCGGTTTTGAGGTTGCTGAGCGTTGCTAAAAATAGCTCCCATCCCAATATTCCCCTGTGGCGTTATCCGCATAGTTTCACGGCCTTGGTCAGAGTTGGGGCCAGTGGTGGCAGATGTCAGGTTGGAAATAAACAAGAATCGAAAGTTGTCGGGTCCTTGACCAGAGCCTCCGCTCTGGTTATCGCCCCAAGCTATCACGGCATCACCGCCCGTTTGGTTTCCTGCATTGGCAGGGTCCTGGATAATTCCCGTATACATCAGGTCGCCGCCCGCGCCATAAGTGGTGCCAACCTGCATCCAATCACGCTGAAAAGCGGGGTTGATGATATCGCCTATTTGAACAATGCTGAAAATATCGGCTTGAACTTCTAGGGGATCGGTCGGGAAATGAATTCGACTTGAATTATTCTGAGGGCCTATGTTGTTATACCCCGGCCAGTTTTCAAAGGAAAATAGAGTGCGGACACCGTTGTTTTCCAAAGGGAGGTCGATTCCAGAGGTGCTATTAAAGCCCAAAAATCTGCCAGAGATGGGATTATTATTATCAACAGTAACTTGGCTAAATACCAAGCCTGTAATCATACTCACTAATAGAGTAACAAAAAATTTAAGTTTTGAAATCATTTTGTTCTAGTTATTCTAGAACGAATCTTTTCTTAATCCATACTCCACTAGCCGTTTTAATGGCTAAAACAAAAACCCCTTTACTATCACGAACTACAAATTGTAATTTTGTCATTTCCGTAGTATTAAGTTGTCTTATTTGCTGTCCTATTGAGTTGTATATAATAGCATCCTCTATTGTCTCTAAACAAGATATATTAACAATTTGATTGGAAGGATTAGGATACAGTACAACATCTGGTGAATTCTGAAAATTAGCCACAGAAAGAGGCTCACAGACTTCTGAACCGCTCGGAGACAAACAGAATTCATCGAGAAAATAGTAAGCAGTGGAGGCATCACCCTCTTCACCATCAATTCTAGTTGTATCTGTTAGGTCATCATCATAAAAGTTACCGAACGCAGCATATTGATAAGCCGAATCAGCAATGAAGGTAAAGCTCACTTCAGTCCAAGATGTAGTATCCGTAACCACTTCTTGCAAATTATAAGAGCTGTAATTCGGAATTACCCCAAATTCATCGGGATCAAGGTATAAATCAGTTAGGAACAGAACTCCAATGTTATTAGATGCAATTAATAGCTCAATATCACTAAAGGCTAAACTAATATGAAAACGCATAGTGTATTCTGCACCAATCGACAATTCGGAATTCAAGGTAACGCCTATATATTCTCTCGTGTTAGGTTGAAAATCGATGTAAGTAATTAATCCTAAATAGGCATCTCCGCCAAGCGGCTCTTGATACCCTAGTAAGCTATTCCACCCTAATAGTTCATTTTCAGAACAAGAGTGAAAATAATCAGGACTACCCTTAATAGAGAACCAAGAATTTAAACTTGCATCTACGGCACCCAGCGTTTCAGGACATTCAACAGGATTCTCCACACTGGGATTTGGAATTAAGTTCTGTCCAACTGAAACAATAAACAGTAATGAAAAGAAAATGGATAAGAAAAGTTTCATTCTAATATGTAAGAATTTGTCATACACGATTACTCACGGGCGTGCGCATTTATTTCAGACCACATTTTAAATGAAACGTGTCACGAGAAGTTCCTTGAACTTGTCGGTCTGTTTGGTTTATCTTCGCTACTTCATATTCACCTCCTTTTAGTTTAATGGACTATGGATGGGTATGCTCGGTCTGTTCCGACTCCAATCGGGACAGGCCTTTTTTTTGCCAAGAAGTAAGAGAAATGATTTTAGTCTTGGCTGACTTTGAACTTAATACAATTTAACTGTTTCCTGTTGTTTTCCTTCAATTATTTTTGCTCTGGGGGGGGTAATTCGTTGATTATCAGGTGGCCTTTTTGATAAGATGTTTTATGGTTTGGCGAAAGCACCGACGGGCATGCGCCCTTCGGCCTTTTCGACGAAGGTTTCATCCTCAATTGACCATTCTAGGCGACATAAAAAAGCCACCTCAAATCAATGAGGAGGCTTTACTATAGATGTGATATTCTGCTCTAGTTGGCAGCGAGGTATTCCGCAACACCAGAATGAGTCGCTTGCATCCCTTCTTTTCCTTTCTCCCAGTTTGCCGGGCATACTTCACCTTTTTCTTCGAAAAATTGAAGTGCATCAACCATACGCAAAGCTTCGTCTACGTTTCTTCCCAATGGAAGATCGTTCACGACTTGGTGACGTACCACTCCTTCCTTGTCGATCAAGAAAAGACCTCGGTAAGCTACCAACTCGCCTTCTGCTTGGAGCATACCCTCTTCATCGTAGAAGAAGTCGCCTGCCAAAACATCGAAATTGTGTGAAATGGTCTTGTTGGTATCTGCAACAATCGGGTAGGTGATTCCTTGAATTCCTCCTTGGTCTTTTGTCAATTGCAACCATCCCCAGTGCGACTGCTCGGTGTCTGTTGATACAGCAACGATCTCGACTCCTCGCTCTTTGAACGCATCCAATTTTGCTTGGAAAGCGTGAAGCTCAGTAGGACATACAAAAGTGAAATCTTTTGGGTAAAAGAAAAGTATAACGTGCTTAGATCCAATGTACTGGTCTAATGAAAAATCTTCAACGATCTCCTCTCCGTTTATCACCGCGGCGGCTTTAAATTGAGGAGCTTTTTTTCCAACTAATACTGACATAATGCTTGCTTTATTTTGTGAACTTCAAAGGTAAGTCAACGGTTTAGCTCAGATGGTCTCTATGCTATTGCTTCTTTCTATCAATTGATAGAGTCACTTTAAAAAGTAGCGTTAGATGAGTAGCACCAAGGCCAATCCCAGAATGATGGCGATGGCTTTTGGCCAGCTTAGGCGGTGTGCTTCGTCCGCTTCGAAGATAATGGTGGTGCTGACGTGAAGAAAAATACCCACGGCAATTGCGAGGATGATGGAATAAATCTCGGTGGGGTCATTCGAAGATGTCTGCAAAAAGTACTGTCCGATAAGAATTCCAAGAGGAGTAGCTAAAGCGTATATGACGATGTATCCAATTACTTTCGATTTCTTCTCAAATACGTGGTACAGTATCGCAGCCAAGGCGATGGCTTCGGGAATTTTGTGAATCGCTATACCAATCACCAAGCTGCCTGTGTCGAAGCCGTGACCACCGTGATTGTGATCGAATCCACCGCCCAGAGGTAGGCCCTCAACGATAGAATGTAGAAACAGACTCACGAAAATACCCAGTGGAAAAGGGTTTTTCACAGATTCGTTGAGGTGGATATGGCCGTGCTCAATTCCTCTGGAAAAATAGTCCATGACCATTTGGATAAGGAAGCCCAGCAAGATGTACAGACCCGCATCGTGGCCCAGATGAATGTAAATTTCGGGAAGCAGGTGCATGATGGCCAATGCAAATAGATACGCCCCACTGAAGGCCAGGAGTACTTTGACATCTTTTGTTAGCCTTCCATGTAGGTACATTCCACCTATTCCAGAAGAAACTCCTACTACAAACAATATGAGGGCGAATGACCAAGTCATGTGTTGCGGCCTATCAAGATTAAACGAGAAGACTTTTCAGCGTCAAATGTATCGAGATTATAGTTTCCAAAAATATCGAGAATTTCCAAGCCATTGCGGTGAAACATTCCCATAAAATCTTCTTTTGTGAGGGCTTTCACTCTTTCGTGGAAAGTGTATTCAAGATCTCCGTCTTTCAATTCAATGGTTTTGACAATAAACCCATCTTCATTTGTTCGGGTGATTTTGAAAGTGACTCCATCAATTTCTATTGTCTCCGAAGGAACCAAGCCCTTCGTGACCTTCTCTACATTCATAAAGTCAAGCACAACCTTTCCTTTTGGTTTGAGCTCATTGGCAATAGCCGTCAAGACAAGTTCATTTTCTTCTAGGCTTTGAAAGTAGCCGAAGCTTGTGAAGAGGTTTAGTACGTAGTCAAAAACAGATTCTCCGAGCGACTCTCTCATGTCGTGCTGCAAAAAGTGCAAGCGATCATTGCTGCTTTGATTTGCCAGCCTGATATTTTCTTCGGCAAGATCAGCACCTGTGACCTCATACCCTGCTCGGTTGACTGTCAGACTATGTCTGCCTTTTCCGCAAGCAAGGTCTAGGAAATGCGCGCCCAAGTCAGGAGCCAAGTACTTCAGCAGATTGAGTATAAAGCGCTCTGCCTCTTCTTCGTCGCGGTTGCGGTAAAGGAGGTGGTAATATGGAGAATTAAACCAGGTTCGATACCAGGATTTACCAGACGTAGAGGTTGATTCCAATGTGAAAAAATAAAGCTGCGAAGCTATGAAATAATGCGTTGTCATTTAATTAACATCAGCTTGAAGAAATAATTAAATCAATTGATAAAGCGGCCGGCTTCAAAAAACTATATTTGGCAAAACGATATGTTTTGACTGGGATTCACGAGATTTTTGATCTGTACGATTCAATGGAACGCAAGAACATCATGCTTTCTTTTAAGGGAGAGATGTCTGCTGAACTCCTTACTTCGATTCTACAGATCATCGAAAACAAGCTTGATCTTTTTGGCGAAAGCTTAAAGGTAAAAAAGCGCATGTTCAACATCATGGTGGAATGTCTTCAAAACCTTCACCATCACATTACACAGCCTGCAAAGGATGCGGGTAAAGAATTACCCTCAGTCATCGTAATGGTGGCTAAGAATGTGACGGGCTATTCGATTATTACTGGAAACTTTGTTCAAGACAAAGAAGTAGGAGACTTGCAAAATAGATTGGAGGAGATAAACTCCATGGACCAGGACCAGATTAAGAAACTCTACAAGTCTGTTCTTGCAGAGGGAAAGATTTCTGAGAAAGGCGGTGGCGGATTGGGAATGATCGATATAGCCCGAAAAAGTGGAGAGAAATTGGACTTTGGTTTT
>Ga0222659_1000407_pt1 | contig 26442 bp, 27 predicted proteins | sample AntAcemetagen547_FD_179850 | JGI IMG/M metagenome (GOLD analysis project Ga0222659, IMG submission 179850) | Saline water microbial communities from Ace Lake, Antarctica - #547 | ecosystem: Environmental > Aquatic > Non-marine Saline and Alkaline > Saline | place: Antarctica: Ace Lake...
GCTTTTGCTAAGTACCAGGGCCCGCTCAAACTTGTCATCTGTGGCGCCGCCGACTATGAACAAGCCCACTTCCGCCACCTCCAATCCTTAGCCGACGAACGCGTCGTCTTCACCGGAGCCCGCTATGAAGAAGCCTACCTCGAGTTAAGCCGCCAGGCCCAGATTTTCGTCATGCCGGCCTCCATCGAAGCGACCCGACTGGTTTTACTCGATCAACTCGGCATGGGGTCGGCGATTATCTACCAGGATTGTCGGGCCACCCGCGAGGTTCTCGGCGACACCGGCGAAGCCTTCGATGGACCCGATCCCGTCGCCTCTCTGGCCGAGAAACTCACTGCGCTGGCAGGTGATCCTAAACGTTGCGAAGAACTCCGTCGCCGGGCCCTTGACCGCGCCAAAACTGGATTCAGCTGGGACCGCGTGGTCGATCGCTACGAAGAACTCTTTTCCGAACTGAAAGTTCGAAAAAAGGATTCAGGATTCAGGATTCAGGAAAGTCTCCGCAAGAACCCGTCCCCCGAATCCCGAATCCCGAATCCCAAATCCTGAATCCTTTTTCCCCTCATGCGATTTTCCATCATCACTCCATCACTCAACCAAGGCCGATGGCTGGCTGAGAATCTTGCCTCGGTTCGAAAGGCCGGCGGTGAGGTTGAGCATATCGTCATCGACGGGGGAAGTACGGACGAAACGCTAAAGATTCTCCGAGCCCAGTCCTTTGCCTCCTGGATCAGCGAGCCCGACTGCGGTCAAACCGAGGCCATCAACAAAGGACTCCGGCGCAGCACCGGTGAAATCCTCGGCTATCTCTGCGCGGACGATTATTACGAACCCGACGCCCTCACCCGCGTGGCCGAAGTCTTCTCCGCAGATCCCTCACTGCATGTGGTCTTTGGCGATGGCTGGTTTTTGGAGGGGGCCTCCGGCTGGAAACGCCGGAAGTCCGCGGGAGCGTTTTCCTCGGCCCGCCTCCGCAGTGGAAATTTCCTTATCCAGCCCGCGGTTTTTTGGCGGCGAAATGTCTTGGAGCGCTTTGGTGAATTCGATCCGGAACTCCAGTTTTGTATGGATCACGAATATTGGCTCCGGATCGGCGCCTACACCCGATGGCAGTACTTGCCTGAACCCCTGGCCACTTGCCGACTGCATGGCGGAGCAAAAACGTCCCGCGCCCTCATTCCCGCCTGGGAGGAAGCGGCTCTCATGCAGGCCCGCTACGGAATGCTTGTCCGTCCCCGCCTGGAAGCCCTCTGGATGCGTCTCGGAGGAGAAAAATATTATGGTCTGAAACGAGCCGTCTTCGCCCGGATTGGAAGGTGGGGAGGTGGGGAAGTAAGAAAGTAAGAAGGTGCGATTTTGCGAAAGCGAAGCCTCCCTTCCCCGCCGCATCACTTTCGCTTCATAATTCATAATTCATCCTTCATAATTTTCTTCGATGTTTCGCCTTGTTGTTTTTGAGCTCCACCACTTGGGAGATGCCGTCTTGGCCTTGCCCTTCCTCCGGGCGGCCGGATCTCATTTTCGGGTCACTATTTTCTGCCGCCCGTCGGTGGGCGGACTTCTTCGCGAGATCCTCCCGGATCTTGAGATCCTGGAAGCTCCGGAATCCTGGCCCAGTCGGCTGGCGGCGGTCCGGAAACTGAAATTGAGCGCCCGCGATGTCGTCGCCTGCGTTTGGGCGGACGCGCGGGTCCACAGCCTCATGCGGCTTTCCGGAGCAGGGCAGCGGGTCGGATTTCCGATGACCCGGGAAAATTATTACGCGCCTGATTTGCCGTGGCGCCGGCGTCGTTTGCAGTTAGGAAAATTTCTTTCCCGCATTGTGCAAACACTCACCCCCGGGCCTCTCCTGACCCGATGCTTGACCCGGAAGTCCTCCTCTCAGAGTCACCTCGACTGCTGGACGCAACTTGCCGCGGCGCTTGATTTCGCTCCGAATTTTGAACGCCCCTGGATCACGCCGCGCCCCCTCGCGTTATCGGAGGAGGTCCAACGCTTTCTCGACGCGCATCGCCACGAGCCAATTCTTCTTCTTCATCCGGGCGGTAGGCTCCCGACCAAACGTTGGCCGAAATTTCAGGCTCTCCTCGAGCGTTTGGCGTCCGCTCCCCCTCTGGCCGCACTCATCGTCGCCCCCCCTGGAGAAGCGTCGCCCCATCCCTGCAATGAACATCAACTCCTGGTCTCATCGCCAGACTGGCCAACGCTCTTTCGGATGATTCAGTCCGCGACGGTCGTGGTGTGCAATGACTCTCTGGCATCCCATCTCGCCGCTGCGCTCGGTCGACCGGTGGTGACGATTTTCGGTTCCGGCAACCCCGATTGGTTTGCTCCCTATCAAAACGAGGACCAGGTCGTGGCCACGAACGCCTGCCGCTTCCGACCCTGCATCGACCGCTGTGTCATGCCCTCGGTCGTTTGTCTCGAATCCGTCACCGTCGATCGGGTGGAAAATCAAGTGCGAGAAATTCTGGAGGAAAGCGGCCTGGGTCGCGAGTAACGGGTAAAGAAGCGCCTCCCGTGACCCGCCACTCTGCACCCGCTACCAGCTCCGGAGTTGCACCGCCTCCCAAATCAGAGATAATTACATCTTAGCCCAAGATCTACTGCCTGTGACCCTTTCCAAAATTTCACTGCCTCCGTCCGAATCCGGACAACGTCTGATCGCTTGGGCAACCCTCGGCATATCCATTTTCGTTCTCGCCGCCCTCTATGCCTTAACGCCGTATGCGTCCGGCTATGGAGCTAATCTTGTCACCGTTCTCCACTTCGCCGGCACCCTCTGGTCGGCCGATAATGGCGATTGGCAACACTGTTATCTGGTTCCGTTTGCCGTGGGAGCCATGGTTTACTTCAAGCGCAAGGAACTTCATCTCGCCGAAATTCAAGCCTCTTGGACAGGACTTGGCGTCGTCGTCTTCGGGCTCTTTATCTATTGGCTCGGCTTCCGGGCCGACAATATCTACCTCGGTTATGCCAGTTTTCAAATCCTCTCGGGAGGACTCCTCCTCTGGCTCTGTGGGTGGACCTGGACCCGGCACCTCTTCTTTGCCTGGGGATTTCTGGTCTTTCTCTACCCGGTGCCCTTTCTCGACAACATGGTCGCCTTCCCGCTGCGCATGGTCATGTCGGAGGCCAGCGTCGGCGTCCTCAATCTCTTCGGCATGGAAGCAATCAAGGTCGGTACCGCCATCCTCTCTGCGCCCGATCAGCTTTCCGGTCTCAAAACGGGGGCCCGCTTTTCGGTGGATGTGGCCGATCCCTGCAGCGGCATCCGCTCCCTCTTTGCCCTCATGATGGTCGCGGCCCTCTATGGCTACTTCACCCAGCCGGGGACTTGGCGAAAAATTGTCATATTTCTTTGCGCCGCTCCCTTAGCCGTGCTGGGCAACCTCGCCCGCATCATCATGCTCACCTTTGGCACGATCGCCATGGGATCAGAAGTTGCCATCGGGACGCTCGATGATCCCAGCTTCCTTCACATGCTTTCCGGATTCCTGGTCTTTATCGTGGCCCTCACCGGGCTCATTGGCATCGGCAAGTTGCTCAACGCCGATTGGCCCCGGGTCTTTTCCAATCTGAAGACTTTGACAAAATCTTCGTCCCGCCCAGGTCCAGCCCAGGCAGCCTCGAATAAATCCCCAAATTCTCATGACGAATATTGAACCTTTCCGCGGCCGCGTTCTCCTCGTCCGGGTGGGAATCGTTCTCCTGCTCGCGGCGATGGTGTTTTTTCTCTGCCGGTCCACACCCAATATCAGTGCCGGCACGGAAGCTGGTGTCCTCATGACCCTCCCCGAGTTGGTCGGCGGGTTCACCGGTGCCGAGCAACCCGTGAGCGAATCCGAGCTGCTTCTGTTGCCCGGCGATACGAAATTCGCCAAAAAGGAGTACACCGACTTTGGAGGGGATCGGATTTCCAGCCAAATCGTTCTCGCTGGCGGCGAAAAACGCAGCATCCATCGCCCGGAAATTTGTCTGCCCGCCCAGGGTTGGAACCTCAAATCCGGCCATGCCGTGCCAATCACCCTCGACAATGGAAAAACCCTCACGGTGATGAAGCTTTCAATCGCCCGCCCTATCGAGGTCCGCCCGGGTGAGCAAAAGCAGCTCAACTCTATTTTTCTCTATTGGTTCGTCGGCAAAAATATGACGACGCCCTTCCATTGGAGGCGGCTGGCCCACGCCAATTGGGACCGCGTCGTTCACAATATCAACCACCGTTGGGCCTATGTCATCGTCAGTGCTCCGGTTCTGGAAGGTCTTGCTCCGAACGGAAAATCCGAAGCCAAAACCATGAAGATGCTCGAAGAGTTCGTGGCCGAACTGGCCCCGGAAATCATGAAACCCGGGGTGAAGCTCGAAGAATAAACTGAAACTCTGAAAGCTGAAAAAAGTAAGCTTGGGACACGATGGAATCACGGGCTCCCCCCGCAACCCGGCACTCTTCGTCTGCTTTCAGCTTTTTAGTATTTCAGCTTTTTAGCTTTTAGCCTTTTCTTCTCCTTATGCAGATCATTTGTCCCGAAGACCGGAACTACGCCCAAAAGCTGAAGAAAATGGATCGGCGGGCCACCTCGGACCCGAAGGTCCGCATGGTGGTGGAGGAAATCTTCGCCGCAGTACGGAAAGAGGGCGATAAGGCCCTGCTCCGCTATACGGAAAAATTCGGCGGGCCCAAGCTCAAGCCGGCCGAATTGTCTGTCTCCCCGGCGGAACTGGCATCTGCCAGACGCTCACTCACCGGGGACACCCGGAAAGCCATCCTTGCCGCCCGGGCGAATGTACGAGCGTTTGCCCGGCGAAGTCTGCGCAAAAGCTGGTTCATGAAGAACAAACAAGGGGCCATCGTGGGGGAGCGGTTTGACCCCTTCCCACGCGTCGGGATTTACGTGCCCGGAGGTACCGCGCCGCTGGTCTCGAGCGCCATCATGACTTGTACTCTGGCCGCCACCGCCGGCGTCCCCGAGATTGTCGTTGTGACGCCGCCCGGACGCGATGGATCGATTCACCCGGCGCTCCTGGGTGCCTTGGTTGAATGTGGAGCCACAGAGGTGTACCGCGCCGGTGGTGCCCAAGCCATCGCCGCTCTGGCGGAGGGAACAAAGATGATCAGGCCAGTGCAGAAGATTTTCGGTCCGGGAAATGCCTACGTAGTGGAAGCGAAGCGTCAGTGTTTCGGCCAGGTCGCCATCGACCTTCTTCCCGGCCCGAGCGAAGTCTTGGTCATGGCGGATGCGTCCTCCCAGGCCGCCTGGGTGGCGGCGGACCTCCTCGCCCAGTGCGAACACGGTCAAGGCAGCATCGCCGTCCTGGTGACGGATTCCAAGCGTCTCCTTCGCGGGGTCGAGGCGGAACTGAAAAAACAGATCCCTCTCTTGGGTCGAGCCGGTGAATTGGCCAAGGCTCTGAAAAATGCGGCCCTGGTTTTGGTCGCAGATCGCGACGCCATGGTCCGGTTTGCCAACCAATTTGCGGCCGAACACGTCGCCATCGCGGCCGAAGCCCCCGGCGAAATGGCTTCTGGTCTGCATTCCTCCGGAGCGATATTTATGGGGAGCTTCTCGCCCGTTGCCGCCGGGGATTTTCTGGCTGGTCCCAGCCACGAACTCCCCACCGGGGGAGCCGGAAAGAGTTTCGCCGGTTTGACTGTCGATCAATTCCAACGGCGCACCAGCATGGTCATGTACGATGAGCCTTCGCTCAAGGCTTCCCTGCCGACCTTGGCAACCTTCAGCACTTTGGAAGGTCTGGATGCCCACGGACGCTCGGCCGCCATTCGGCTGGAGAAAAAAGAAAAAGCCTCACGCAAAGGCCGCAAAGGGCGCGAAAATTAGGCGGCGTCAATAAATAACCTTTACAGGTTGCTTGAAAAATGATATTTCGATTTTCGCATGAAACTTATGCGAGAAGTCGAAGAAAGGATGAGCCGAATCTGGCCACATCTTAATGAGCGCTCCCGCCGAATGTTGGCCGCCACAGAAGCGATGGAGATTGGATATGGAGGCGTTACCCGAGTCGGCCGAGCTTGTGGCCTTTCTCGCGTTACGATCACCAAAGGAATCGCCGAACTTACAGCATCCCCATTGTCAGAAGAGCGCATCCGCCGTCCTGGAGGTGGGCGGCAAAAATTGATTCTGCGGGATCCAAAGTTACCGGGGTTGTTGGAAAGTTTCGTGGAGCCGTTGACACGTGGGGATCCAGAGTCACCGTTGCGCTGGACGTGCAAAAGCACTCGAACACTGGCCCGAGAACTGACGAAGCAAAAGCATCCAATCAGTCACGAGAAGGTGGCCCAACTGCTTCGTGGGATGCAATACAGTTTGCAGAGTAACCGCAAGACAGAGGAAGGAGATGATCATCCTGATCGGGATGCCCAGTTCAAGCATATCAATACTGCTGTGAAAAGGTGTTTGAAGCAGGGCGTCCCCGTCATCTCGGTAGACACTAAAAAGAAGGAACTCATCGGCAACTACGACAACGCGGGCCAGCAGTGGCTCCCGGCAAAAGAGCCTATCAAGGTTGAAGGGCATGACTTCCCGCGTCCAGAAGTTCCCCGAGCCTATCCCTATGGAATCTACGATCTGGGCCGCAACGCGGGATTTGTCAATGTGGGTACCGACCACGATACTGGTGCTTTTGCCGTGGCCTCGATCCGTGGCTGGTGGCGGGCTGAAGGCCGCCGACTTTATCCGAAAACAGAGAAAATATTAATCACTGCCGACGGAGGAGGCAGTAATGGGTCACGGCTCCGATTGTGGAAGTTCGAGTTGCAGAAATTCGCCGACGAAACCGGGCTCTCGATCTCGGTCTGTCATTTTCCTCCCGGCACAAGCAAGTGGAACAAAATCGAGCACAGGCTCTTTTCCTTCATCACTTCTAATTGGCGCGGCGAACCGTTGCTTAATTACGAAACCATCGTCAATTTGATCGCGAAGACAACCACGGCAAAGGGACTAAAAGTCATTTGCAAATTAGATCGGAGAAAGTATCCGACAGGGCGAAAAATTACCGATTCGGAAATGAAAGAAGTTAATATGGAGCGCGATAGATTTCATGGCGAATGGAACTATGTCATAAAGCCAAAACAAACTGGCGAGTTGTAAATGTTATTTATTGACGCCGCCTTAGGACCCTGCGCGGGGCGCATCCTGAAATAGAAACGGCCACCGGGGCCGATGTCCCTCCCTGCCGGTAAATGCCAGGGGTCGATTGAGATTTCCGCCTTACTCCGGTTGGGTTGCCTTCTTTGCGGCCAGGCTCCAAACCCCTTCGGGCTGCTTTCAGCAGGATGCGCTACCACGCAGGGTTTTCCACCTTTCACTTTCCACTTTCCACTTTTCACTTTCTGACCTTCTGACCCCTTCAGGGAACAAAGGGTTGAATCTCGAGGGACGAGAAACAGCGAAAATGGCTAACGTTGGCGGTGAGGAGTGGCTCGGCCTGAACAACGGCGCTGGCGGCAATGAGGCAATCCGCCACCTCCACGCCGTCGGACAGATGAAATTCCTCCATCCAAGTATCGGCCCGATGTCCGATTTCAGACGAAAGATCGATCACTTCAATTTCGTAATCCATGAGGAACCGGCGAAGAAGACGGTGTTCCTTTCGGTCCCGGCAGCCTTGCATGAGTTCCATCCGGGTGATGACGGATATTTTTCTCTGATCCTCCTTCTCGACGGCAGACGCCGCCTTGGTGTTTCCCCGCAGACACCAGATCAGGACATCCGAATCAACCAACATGGAATCGGGGCTTTCGCAAACGCTCCATTACTGCGGAAACCGGTTCTTCCTGATCTTTCCACATCCCCACCGCCGGATGGCTCGCCATGGGAGGCTGGTGGGAATTTCTCGGAGCAGGAATAATGATTCCTTCAATTTTTCCGCGGCAGGTCAGTTCCACTGTCTGCCGCTTCCTGAGACATTCCAAAATGTCCTTGGTTTTGTAGCGAAGATCGACTACCGATGCTCTCATGGACTCAAGTGTCTCTTACCAACTAGACAGATTGTCAAGACTGCGTTGACATGAAGTTCGCGTGGATCTTTCTTATCGTGGCGGGATTGTTCGAGATCGGCTGGCCGCTCGGGTTAAAAATCTCTCAATCTCCGGGGCGGATGGTGTTCGGCATTGCCGTAGCGGTGACCTGCATGGCGCTGAGCGGCGCCTTTCTCTGGTTGGCACAAAAACAGATCCCCATGGGCACCGCCTATGCGATCTGGACCGGAATCGGAGCCACGGGGACGTTTCTGGTTGGAGTGGCCTTTTTTGGAGATCCCGCCAGCCTCCTCCGGTGGCTGGCCCTTTTTCTCATCATTTCCGGGATCGTGTTGTTCAAGGTGGCCAATTGAAGAAAGGTATGAGGGGAGAGTGGCGGGCCTCAATCTCGCGGGACGGACAGGGCGTTCTCTCTCTTTCTTCATCATTCATCATTCCTACTTCCTAATTCTCTTCAATGCTTTGGAAACATAAACGCGGGCAATTCGACCTGACTCATGAGGGCCTCATCATGGGGGTCCTCAATGTCACGCCGGATTCGTTTTCCGATGGAGGCTGTTTTTCTTCGGAAGTCACCGCAGTCGAACATGGAATGGAGCTGGAGCGCGCTGGGGCCGATCTCATCGATGTCGGGGGGGAATCCACCCGGCCCGGCGCAGCAGCTGTCAGCGCCAAGGAGGAACTCCGACGCGTATTGCCGGTCATTCGCGCGCTGCGGGCTCGAAGCTCAATCGTCATTTCCATCGATACGAGCAAGGCCATTGTCGCGGAGGAAGCACTCCGGGCCGGGGCGGATATTATCAATGATGTTACGGCGCTGCGGGGGGACCCCGCCATGGCCGAAGTCGCGCGACGCTCCGGAGCCGGCGTTGTCCTCATGCACATGCAAGGATGTCCCCGCACCATGCAGAAACACCCCCGCTACGCGGATGTCGTCTCGGAAGTGGTGACCTTCCTCCAGGAATCTCTCACCGCGGCCGTCGAACTGGGCCTCTCGGCCGAATCGATTGCCTTGGATCCGGGAATTGGTTTCGGAAAAATGCCCGCCCACAATCTGGCGCTCCTCCAGTCCCTGAAATCCTTCGCGCCTTTGCGGCGCCCCCTCATGATCGGGGTCTCACGGAAATCATTTTTGGCCTCTTTGGCCGGGACCACCACCATGGCCGACCGATTTTGGCCTGCGGTGGCCCTGACTAGTTTCTGCCGGGAAGAAGGGGCCCGGATCTTTCGCGTTCATGAACCCCGCCCGCACCACGAGGCCCTCCGGATGACGGAAGGGATCATGGGGAAAGGTGGAAAGCGGAAGTCGGAAGTCGGAAAATCCAGAATCTCAATGCTTCCACTTTGAGGCTCGCGTCAGCCTAGCCACTTCTTTTTCGCCTTTCGACCCTCGTCTTCCTGCTGACCTTCTCATCCTTCTCACCGTTGAAAGCCTGGCCGTTTCTCCGAATCCGTTGTAGTGCGTGAGTCCCCTCTTTTCATCTTCCGCTTTCCGCTTTACACTTCTCTTTCGTGATCGAAGGCATTGGCAAATTTATTTTTGAGAACTGGCAGGCGCCGGTTGAGGTCGGCATTTTGGCCGCAGCCCTCTATTACGTTTACCTCTACCTTCGAGGGACCCATGGGGCCCGCATCCTCATTGGGCTGGCAGTCATTTTTCTCACCCTCACCCTCATTTCTCAGATTTTCCACCTTTTGGTCATCGGATGGATTTTGCGGAGCTTGTCGGTTTTCCTCGCTCTGGCGTTCGTCGTTATTTTCCAGCCGGAACTCCGCCGACTCCTGACCGACCTGGGAAGTCATTCTCTTTTTTCCTCGGCATCGAAACGGCGCGAGTCGATTGAAGAAATCACCGACACGGTGTTCGAGATTGCCAGCAAGGGGTTCGGAGCGCTCATCGCCGTGGAACGAGCCATCGACCTGAAGCCGTTTGTGGAAACGGGGGTCCATGTGGATGCAGATTTTTCCAAGGAATTGGTCCTGACAATTTTTCAACCCAAGACGGTTCTCCACGATGGGGGCGTCGTGCTTCGCAATGACCGCATCGTCGCCGCGGCTTGCATTCTTCCCCTCACCCAGCGGGAGGATCTTGACCGTAATCTCGGCCTCCGTCATCGGGCGGCTCTGGGCCTCTGTGAAGAGTCCGACGCCGTCACCATTGTGGTTTCCGAAGAAACCGGTCAGGTTTCCATTTGTCACGGTGATAATTTAGAACGCAATTTAAGCGTCGATAAATTCCGCGACCTTCTCAGCCAACTTCTCCTGCACAATGACGATCAAAGAAATTCTAGCTCACAACTGGAAACAAAAACTCGTGTGTCTAATTCTCGCGAGCTGCCTGTGGTATCTCATTAGGCAAAACCAGGAGAAAAATCCGGCTTCGTTCGAACGGAATCCCTTTCCTTCCCTGCAGGTCCCGTCCAACAAATGAGCAACCAAAAAAAACTCTTCGGCACCGACGGCGTACGCGGTGTCGCCAACATCGAACCAGTGACGGCCGAAACCGCCCTCAAGCTGGGCCGGGCCGCAGCCCATATTTTCAGCAACTCCGGCGGCTATCCGCACCACAAGGGCGACCGCCGCAAGATCGTCATCGGCAAGGACACTCGGCTCTCCGGCTACATGTTGGAAAATGCCATCGTTGCGGGGATCACTTCCCTGGGCGTGGATGCCCTCGTGATCGGGCCGCTCCCCACTCCGGGCGTCGCCTTCATTACCCGAGCCCTCCGCGCCGATGCCGGGATTGTCCTCTCCGCTTCCCACAATACCTATGAAGACAATGGGATTAAGTTTTTTCGCCACGACGGATACAAGCTCGACGATCGGGTCGAAAAGCAAATCGAGAATCTGGTCTTCAATGGCGAGATCGATTCCATTCGACCCACCGCCACTAAGATTGGCAAGGCCACTCGCATCGACGATGCCCTCGGTCGCTATGTCGAGTTTGCCAAGCAGAGTTTTCCCCGGGGTCAAACGCTCGAGTCCCTGCGCATCGCCGTCGATTGCGCCAATGGCGCCGCTTACAAATCGACGCCATCGATTTTGCGCGAACTCGGCGCTGAAGTCGCCGTCCGGCACAACACCCCCAACGGCACCAACATCAATGCCAACTGCGGTAGCACCCACCCGCATCAAATCCAGGATTTCGTCAAAGAGATCCGTGCCGACATTGGCATCACCCACGATGGGGATGCCGACCGGGCTTTGCTTTGTGATGAAAATGGCGAGCTGGTGGATGGAGACGAGATCATGGCCATCGCGGCAATAGATTTCCTCAAAAATGGCCGACTCGCCGGGAATACGCTTGTGGCCACGATCATGAGCAACTTCGGACTCGATGAAAGCATCGCCGCTGCCGGCGGACGAGTCCTCCGCACCAAAGTCGGCGACCGCCATGTCATCGAAGCCATGCTCAAAGGCGACCACAATGTGGGCGGCGAACAAAGCGGGCACATGATTTTCCGGGACTATGCCACCACTGGCGATGGGATTGTTAGTGCGCTGCAAATCCTTAGGATCATGAACGAAACCGGACACCCCTTGAGCGAACTCAAGAAGGTCCTGAAAAAATATCCCCAGGCCCAACGTAATCTCAAGGTGCGGGAAAGGCCTGATCTCGAAACATTGACCGACGTGCAATCGCTCCTCCAAGAGGTCGAACAAAAGCTCAATGGCAAGGGACGCGTTCTCCTTCGCTATTCGGGCACCGAGCCCAAGATCCGTCTTCTGATCGAAGGCCGCGACCAAGACGCCATCAACACCCAAGCCGACCGCATCGCCGCGGCCCTCCAGGAACGAATCGGAGCGTAAGGGAAAAAGGAATGTCGCGGCGGACGGGTAAAGCGTCGCAAGTGGTTGCCTAACCAGAGTCGTTCCTCCGTTGGGACCGCACGGAGTCCCGGCTTTAGCCGGTCCGCACCCCGAGCCGCCTGAAGGCGGTACTCCAACATAGACTCATCGCAACTCTTCCCTCCTCTTAGTATTTCAAAATTCGGCTAAGGAATTTGGTCGCGGCCGGGCTTTGGGGCGACGCAAAAAACTCCTGCGCGGACCCACACTCCAAAACCTTGCCTTCAGCCACGAAGGCAACCACGTCTGCTGTTTCGCGAGCAAATCCCATTTCGTGAGTGACAAGGATAAGAGGCTGCCGGGCCTCCCGCAGTCCGGCAATCACATCCAGGACCTCTGCCGTCATTTCCGGATCCAAAGCAGACGTCGGTTCATCCATGAGGAGAAATTCCGGATCGATCGCGAGGGCCCGCGCAATCGCCACCCGTTGACGCTGCCCCCCGCTAAGTTGAGCGGGTTTTTTTGTGCCATGATCCTGAAGCTGAAAACGCTCCAAGACTCGATCGGTCCGCTCCTTCGCGTCTGCAAGCCGATGCACTTTTTCCAAGGGAAGGCGGATGTTCTCCGCCGCACTGAGATGGGGAAAGAGATTATAGGACTGAAAAACCACTCCGATTTTTCTTCGATAAAGAGCGAGTTCTTTTTCCACCCTGCTCAAGCGTCGTCCATTGATGGTGATTGTGCCGTCTTCCGGATCTTCCAATCCGGCCAGAATCCGCAGCAGGGTCGACTTGCCGCCACCTGAGGGGCCAATCAAGGCCAAGGTATGGGCAAACTCCGCTCGGAACGTCACCTCTCGAAGGACGCGCTGGCTCCCAAACGTTTTCGACACCGACTCACATTCAACAATCATAGGTTAGGTTTCATAGCGCAAAGTGCGCTCCAGGTGTTTGGTCCAAAGCGAGAGAGGCACGGTCAAAATCAAATACCCCACCCCCAGGGGGAGAAAAGATTCCAGAGTGCTGAAGGTGGCGGAATTGACCTGTTGAGCGGTGAAGGTGAACTCGGCGATGCCCAAGATGGAAAGGAGGGACGAATCTTTGATCAAGGATGCAAATTGCCCAGCCAATGAAGGAAGTGAATGCTTAAGTGCTTGTGGTGCAATAATATAAACATATATTTGAGAGTTCGATAATCCAATTGCCCGGGCACTTTCCCACTGGGACTGGCCGATGCTCTCAACCCCTGCCCGGATGATCTCAGCAATATAGGCTCCGGCAAAGAGGGAGAGGATCAAGACAGCTGCCCCCTGACGGCTCTCCCATCCAAGGGCATGAAAGACCCCATAATAGAGAGTCAAAAGCAAAACTAAGAGGGGCAGACCTCGGACCGTTTCAATGTAAAATATAGCCAGATAGCGCAGGACGAGGATCTTGGACCGTTTGGCCATGGCGGCACTCAGCCCGATAATCGCACTCAAGACCAAAGCTCCCGCCGACAATTTCAAAGTCATCAGCCATCCCTGCCAGAACGCCTGACGATATCCCCAGACCGCAGCGGTATTTGGCATCGTGCCGGCCATCACCAGCCAAGACAAAAAGGAGAGGATGAGGAGGAGGACTCCGACCGTGGCAACCTTCGCACCCAAGGGTGCCGGAGAACGGGGGTCATCCCGGAAGAGTTGCGCCCATGAGGTCATCGTAAAAATTAAAAATAGAAAGGAAGCCCCTCGTTGGCGAAGGCATCCTTTTGGTCCTTCAAATAGGTGTCGCCCAAAGCGTCAAATCCCCCTTGGGCCCGAAAAGCCTCGAGGAAGGTGTTGATTTGGTCTCTGAGCGCTTCATTGCCAAGTTTCACCGCTACGGCCCAGGATTCTTCGCGCAAAGGCGTCAATATTGCCCGGGTCATATCCGGATGCCTTTGGGCATTTTGCCAGATACTCATTTGATCGTAAATGAAGGCGTCGGCTTTTCCTTGGACGACCTCGAGAACCGCTGTGTTCTCTTTTTCCAGAGCCAACACCTTGGCCTGCTTTAGCTCACGCCGAGCCCAGACCTCCCCAGTCGTCCCCTGGCGCACCGCCACGGTCCGGCCCGGTTGATCGAGATCGGCTGGCGACCGAATATCACTGTTTGCCCCTACCAGCACGGCGAGACCAATGGTCAGGTAGGGTTTGGAAAAAGTGACGGCCTTACTCCGCTCAGCAGTCTCGGTCATGGAGCTAATGACACAATCCACCCGACCAGTGTTCAGCGAGGGAATTAGTCCAGTGAAGGGGATGTTCTCGATTTGAAGGGGGCGCTGGAGGGAGTCCGCGAAGGCCTGGGCGAGATCGACGCTAACGCCACAGGGTTGTCCGGCCTCATTGATGGTCTCAAAAGGAGGATATGAGAGATCCATCCCTACACGAAGGTAGTTTTGGGGCTTTTCCTCACTGCACCCGATCAATCCGAGGCAGACCAAAAAGAAGATCCCGATGGCAATGTTCCACGTGGAACAATTGGAGCGAGCAACTGTGGACAAATTGTCATTAACTTGTGAGTCGGTGCGGGGAAGTTCGGAATGAATCATGGTGGTTCGAGATTGTGGGAATAGATCAGGACCGGTTCCTCAAGTTACTCGCAAGAATTTTCCCCGTGGAACAGGCTTGTATGCTTGATCGTTGTCGATTTCGATGAGTTTTTCACAGTGTTATGATTAAGAAGAAAGGCAAATTTTTTTTCTCCTTATTATCTAGTTGGGAGTAACTTCGAGAATACCTGCTTTGGCGCGAGGTAAAAGAACTGCGAGCGAATGGACCTCGGGCGGTCCCTTGAGCGTAGAAATCAAGATTTCAAGCTCCGGGGCAAATTCAGCCAAGACTTGACGGCAAGCTCCACAGGGACTGATCGGCGTCTTGGTATCGGCCACAATCGCGATGGCTGAGAATCTCGAAACTCCCGCCGCAATAGCTGAGACCAAAGCCGTTCGCTCCGCGCAAAGGGTCAGCCCAAAACTGATGTTTTCCACATTGCAGCCTGTGAAGACCTGGCCATTCTCAGCGAGGAGAGCGGCCCCCACCTTGAAATGGGAATAGGGAGCGTAGGCGTGAGATCGAGCCGCGATCGCTAGGGACACAAGGTCTAATTTATTTTTACTCATATCATGCTTATTATTAAATAGTTACAATAAAAATTGGTCTTTTTATCCGCAGAGACCGTCGCCAAAATATGAGAGAGCAGCGCACCTATCCGCGGAAATGCAGTTGGCTTATTTAGCATGGGGATTTTTTTGACCCGCTCGGAATGTGAGGAGATTTTGACGAAGAATAGGGAGCGCGCTTGAGAAAGCTCGATGATATGCGAAGGTAGAATTGATTTATGCATATCGAGAAAGGAGAATCAACGCCACAAACCATCGTTCTGGAGGAGCTCGAGAAGCTGGATCGGACCTTTCGAGAGATCGCGAAGACGGTTTCAGTCAAACGAGAAGAAGAAATCCGTCAGCTCCGAGCTCGAGTGGAGAAACCGGGGAAAAAGCTCTCGCATGCCAAAATAATTGATCTTCGGGATATGCTCACGGTCTTGCGGAAGACGGAGTTCAAGCCGGAAAAGGGACGCCGCCGCGATCTTCGAAAAATTGATGACATCATTGAAGATTTGAAAATCCTCATAGAGAATTGGTGAGATTGAATTATTCCATCTAGTAAATTCCTATGACGACCTCTCCTCCGACAGATTCCGACAAAACGGCCTTGGCGACCCTTGGAGGCGGATGTTTCTGGTGCGTCGAGGCGGTTTACCAGACGGTGCCGGGAATCCAAAGTGTCGTCAGCGGTTATGCCGGCGGACAGGCGGCCAATCCAAGCTACGAAGAGGTTTGTCGTGGAGAGACGGGGCATGCCGAAGTGGTTCAAATCACCTTTGATCCGGCGGTGATCAGTTACGAAAAAATCATCGATTTATTTTGGATCGCGCATGATCCCACCACAAAAAACCGACAGGGCGCGGACTGCGGCACCCAATATCGGTCGATTATTCTTTATGCCAACGAGGAAGAACACCTGCTGGCGGAAAAATCCCGCGACCGGGCTCAGGCGCGATGGACCGATCCGATCGTGACCGAAGTGGCACCGCTCAAGGAATTTTTCCCGGCGGAGGCCCATCATCAGGATTTTTACGAAATCAATCCCGGCCATCCTTACAATCAGGCCGTCACGCGGCCCAAAGTGGAGAAGTTTACCCGGGAAACTGCGAAAAGGGTTGATTGTTGATGGTGGGCGCATCTCTGATGGTAACCTGTCTAAGCCTGAAGGCGGGCAAGTTCCACCTTGCCGGTGGGCGATTCCACCCCGCTCTGACTTTTGGCACCAAGGGGAAATCCCATTTCTGCAACTTCCGGGCGTGCGCCCGTTGATGGTTGATTGAAAGCCCGGCCGTTGCCGCGCATGCCCCTGCAAGTTGATGGCTGAATTTCTATCTCTTACCCATCAACGGACGTCGAAAAAAGAAACCTGCAATTTCCGCATTGTCAAAGTGCCTGATCATGCGAAAATTGCCTGCTGCGGTTTCGGTGTCTCCGGTCCGGAATTCAGTGACTCAGCCCGACTCAGCCCGACTCAGCCCTTTGAAATGACCATGCCAAAATCCGCAGCATCCAGCACCGACTTCGCCAAGGCGTCGATCAATGCCAATCTGACCTCCGAAGGAAAACTCGATCTCCTCCGAGAGATGCTGCGGATCCGTCGCTTTGAGCAGACCTCACTCAAGGTGTACCAACAAGGCAAGATTGGAGGGTTTTTGCATCTCTATATCGGGCAGGAATCCATCGCGGTCGGAGCGGCTTCCCTCATGGGTGACAATGATCACCTCATCACCGCTTACCGAGACCATGGCCACGCGCTGGCGGTCGGAATGAGCATGAATGAATGTATGGCCGAGCTCTACGGCAAAGCCACGGGCTGTTCGAAGGGCAAGGGCGGATCGATGCATTTCTTTGCTCCGGACAAAAACTATTGGGGTGGCCACGGCATCGTCGGCGGACAGACTCCCCTCGGTCTTGGGCTCGCCTACGGAATCAAATACAAGGGCCTGACCGGCGCCGCCCTCTGTTTCCTCGGCGACGGCGCAGTCAATCAGGGATGTTTTTACGAAAGTCTCAATATGGCGGCATTGTTTGAATTGCCGGTCATTTATGTGATTGAGAACAATGGCTATTCCATGGGCACGAGCCTGGATCGGTCCTCGGTGCGCGACAAATGCCTGGCCCAGCGGGCGGAAGCCTTCACCATCGATTGGGCTCAAGCCAGCGGCGAGGATGTTTACGAGGTTCGCGAAGTCACCCAGAAGGCCATCGAACGCGCCCATCAGGAATCCAAGCCCACGGTGCTCGAGTTTAACACCTACCGCTACTACGGCCATTCCGTGGCCGATGCGAAACACAAGGGCGGCTACCGCCAAGAGGAAGAAATCGAGCGTTTCAAAAAAGACCACGATCCCATCCAGTGTTTCAAAAATCGCCTTCTCGACGAGCGGGTCCTGACGGAAGAACAATACGAGGCCATCGATGCCGAGGCGAAGGCAGAAGCCGCCGCCTCCGCCAAATTTGCCGAAGATAGTCCCCAACCTTCCGAGGCAAGCATCTTTGAGGACGTTTACTTCGAGGTCGATCGGCAGACCGAAGCGGGCCGAACCGGAAAATTCTTTTTTAATGATTAAGGTCACCCCAAGAGACGGCGAATCTTTTGGCCTCGTCACCGTTCTTCAAAAAGTGGATTCCCGCTGCCTCCAGCAAGAGAACCAAAATCGACATGGGCTGCCTCCACGAGCAGATCCGGGACAAACTTTTCCCTCAAACTTCTAACTTCCGACCTCCGACTTACCAAATATGCCACTCATCGAATATCGTGACGCTCTCAATCAGGCTTTTTCCGAGGAAATCGAACGTGACCCCAATGTCGTTCTCATGGGCGAGGAGGTGGCCCAATACGATGGCGCCTATAAGGTGACCCGCGGATTATGGAAAAAATACGGCGACAAGCGCGTGGTGGATACCCCGATCAGCGAAGCGGGATTCATCGGCATGGGCGTGGGCGCCTCGATGTTGGGCATCCGTCCGGTGATCGAACTCATGTTTTGGAGTTTCGCCACCGTCGCCTACGACCAGATTGTCAATAACGCCGGCCAAATCCGCTACATGAGCGGTGGCCTCATCAATTGCCCCATCGTCATCCGCGGCCCCGCCAATGGAGGCACCAATGTTGGAGCCACCCACTCGCATACCCCTGAGAGTTGGCTCTCGGCCATTCCCGGACTGAAAGTGGTCAGCGCCGCCACCGGCTATGACGCCAAGGGCCTGATGAAAACGGCCATTCGCGACAACGATCCCGTCATGTTCATGGAGAATACCCTCCTGTACAGCGAGAAATGCGAAGTGCCGGAGGAGGAATATCTCATCCCGCTGGGCAAAGCCGATTGCAAACGCGAAGGCACCGACGTTTCGCTCATCGCGCATGGGCGGGCGGTTCTCACTGCCCTCAAAGCGGCGAAAACCCTCGCGGCCGAACACGACATCAGCGCGGAAGTCATTGACCTGCGTTCCCTCCGGCCTCTGGACGAGGACGCGATTCTCGAGTCCGTGCGCAAGACCCATCGCGTTGTTTTGGTCGATGAAAACAAACCGTATTGTGGCATCTCTTCGCAGATTTGTACGCTCCTGATGGAAAAAGCCTTCGACGACCTGGATGCTCCGGTCGGACGGGTTTGTTCCCTCGATGCTCCGGCCATTTATTCCCCGGCGCTCGAACCTCTGCAACTTCCTACTCCGGACCGGGTGATCAAAAAAGTCCGGGAAATCTGTTGATTTCGGGCACCCAATTTTCCTATCTCTCACCAGCGCCAAACCGTTTCCGAATCACCGATCATTCACAGATTTCACAGATTGACACAGAATCGAAATACTCCAACCCGGACGGGAAAATCGGTGTTCATCTGTGAAATCTGTGGATAAAACATAATTTCCATCATGCCTCTAATCACCATGCCCAAGTTGAGCGACACGATGTCCGAAGGGACCATCGCGAGCTGGAAAAAGAAAAAAGGCGACACCATCTCGATGGGAGACATCCTGGCAGACATCGAAACCGATAAGGCCACCATGGAAATGGAAGCGTTTGACGAGGGGATTTTGCAGGAGATCTATGTGGAAGCTGGTGGCAAAGCTCCCGTCGGTTCCAAGATTGCTCTCATTCTGGCCGAAGGCGAAAAGTTGGAAGAAGAATGCGACGAAAAATCGGCTGGAGCCGAGGGCGGCGACGAAAAATCGAAGTCCACGAAAGCTCCCGAATCCAAATCGGCGGCCAAGGCAAGCGACACTGAGGTTTCATCGGATCGAGTCAAGGCCTCCCCTCTAGCGAAAAAAATCGCGGCGGAACGCGGAGTGAGTTTGTCCGGCCTCACCGGCACCGGGCCCGGTCAACGAATCGTCGCCAAAGATGTGCCCGAAAAAGGTGCCCAGCCTGCGACCGCTTCGCCATCCGTTGCCACCTCGGCGCCGATCAAGGCGGAAGCTGCTGAAGGCGACGAGAAGATCCCGCTTTCCAATATGCGGAAGACGATTGCCGACCGTCTCGTGGCGAGCAAACAACAGAATCCGCATTTCTACCTCTCAATTGAAGTCGATGCCGGACCGCTCATGCGCATCCGCAAAGAACTCAACGCGGCCAACGAAGCGGCCGGCGAGCCGAAATTGACCGTCAATGATTTTGTTCTTCTGGCCATCGGGCGGGCGACGGCCGCTCATCCCTACGTCAATTCTTCATGGGGTGGTGATTCCATCATCAAACACGCCCAAGTGAATATCTCCGTGGCTGTGGCGGTCGAAGACGGGTTGGTGACCCCGGTTCTTCGCCAAGCCGATAAGATGTCGCTCAAGCAAATCAGTGCCGGGGTTAAAGACCTTGCGGTCCGGGCCCGGGACAAAAAACTGAAACCCGAAGAATACGTGGGGGGCACCGTCACGGTTTCGAATTTGGGTTCCTATGGGATCGACCAATTTTTTGCCATCATCAATCCCCCGCAGGCCGCCATCGTGGCCATCGGAGCGATTCAGAAAAAGCCTGTCGTCAACGCCAAGAACGAGATCGTCGTCGGCGAACGGATGAACATCTCCCTGAGTGGCGACCATCGGGTGGTGGACGGTGCGGTGGGCGCGGAATTCCTCTCCACCCTGCGCAAGCTGGTCGAGAATCCCGCCATGATGTTGTTCTAAGCGGGATGATGAGCGGGATTTTTTACAGCCCCTAACCCCTGTTTTCCATGTGGTTACACGCAACGACCTCTTTGGAATTTTACGTCACGGTTCCGACGCCTTTTCTGCTCATGTTGCGGCCCCGGAGCGGTTCGCAACAATGGGTCGGGCGTGAACAATACATGATGACCCCCAATGTGAGGGCCGCAGAATTTACGGATCCTTTGGGAAACCTCTGTCAGCGATTGGTCGCGCCGGCCGGACTATTTTCGATTCGCACTTCGGTCGATATCGAAGTTGTTGATGGGGCCGACACGGGCTTCGGGGCTCCTTTTATTGAAGTCCAGAATCTGCCCGAGGAGACCTTGCCCTTCCTTCTGCCGAGCCGGTTTTGCGAATCGGATCGTTTCACCCAACTTTCCGCTTCGCTCGTGGACGGACTCATCCCGGGCTATGATCAATGCGCGGCCATCGTCGATTACATCCGGCGAACCGTCCCCTACACCCCAGGAATTGGCCAAGAGATCATCAGCGCCTGCGAAGTCAATGGGAGGTCGCAGGCGGTCTGTCGCGATATGGCCCATTTGGGGATTGCCTGCTGCCGGGCGCTCTCGATTCCCGCCCGCATGGTCGTCGGCTATCTCGACTGTCTGGAACCGATGGATTTGCACGCCTGGTTTGAAGCCTATGTCGGCGGGCGCTGGTATACTTTCGATCCCACTCAAAACGATATTACCCAGGGAGCGAGGGTCGCCATCGCCTATGGCCGGGACGCGGCCGACGTTGCCGTGTACACCCAATTCGGAGACCCTGTCGATTTGCTCCAGTTGGTCGTGACCGTCGAACGAAGATTGACTGCGCCGAGCTGAAATCCAGCAAAAATGACGCTTGGGTCCCCTGCAGCGAGCAACCCCCTCAGGAGGAGCTTCGCAACCCAGGGCGTTCGCAACCATTTCCTTCGGCCAATCGCAGAAAGATTTTTGTCCGGCACCCTCGCAGTAGTTCCTTCCGATTTTTAAGATGATTAAAAACCTGGCCGGTGCTTGGGCTATGCTCGTTGCCGAGGCTTCGCCTCGTCCCTCGGGCTACTTCTTCTGCTTCTGGGGAGCACCACCATCTGTGCTTGGCTGCGGCGGTTTGGCTTGGGCGGCTTGCGGCTGTTTTCTTTCCGATTTGCTCTCCCGCAGAGGTTGCGGTTGGGCTGGGGCCGCCGGAGCCTGGCGGTTGTCTTGGTTTTTGACCTTGCGGTCGGGAGCCTTTTGTTTTGGGGCCTGCGAAGGAGCACTCGGACGATCCATCTTCTTTGGCTGCGGGGCATTGACCCTGGGCGGCGGTTGAACCTGGCTTGGACGTGGCGCCGTCACTTGGGTTGGCGCTTTCCGATCAGACTCGGACTTGGCAGGTGCCTGCGGAGTCGGCTTCGGACGATCAACTTTCTTCTGGGAAGGCGGGGCGTTTCGTTGAGAAGCGGCTTTGTCGGCCCGGGGTTCCTGGACTTGGGTCGGCACTTGCGGGGCGCGCGTGGACCCAGGCACGGTCGGTGCTGTTGATGGCTGAAAAGACGGTGGCTTGCCGGCAGATTTTTTTTCTTTCCTGGTTTCTGGAGCCATCCCCGGCTGGGCCTTCTCTTTCTTGTTCGAATCGGGTTTCGTCGCCGGGCGCTCATCCTTTTTCATCGAGCGTTTCCCCTCCGGTGCCAAGGTGGGTCGCGGGATTGCCACCATCTGCTTCTTGTTGTCCGGTTGGTCTGTATTGGGACGAGTATTCTTTGACGGAGATGGCTTGGCCTTGACGGTTTTTGCTTCGGCAGTCGCGGCAGTGTCCACAACGGGCGCGTCGGTGGGGAGTTGCGCTTTGGACTTTCCTTGGCGCTTTGGTGCGTCGGCCGGTCTGGTGATCGGACTGGCTGCTCCTGGAGCAACCAGATTCGGCGATTCGGCCAGGCCCATTTTCGCATCACTTTTCCGGGTGACCTCGGGATTGGGATTCGCGGCGATCGCTTGGGCCCGGTTCTTTCCCTTCTTGCCATCAGCGACCATCGGCGCAGGTTGGGGGAGGGCTTCAAGTTGGCGGGCTACCCGGTCGGGCTTGCCGGCGGCTTGACGCCGGGCGGTGCGAACTTCTTGGTTGGCGGCACGTACTCGCTGATTGTAGTTGTCTTTCTTCCGCGACAACTGACGGCGACTGTTGGTGCCGGGTTGCCAGAGATTTGCCGAGGTGTTGGTGATGTTCGTCACATTGACCTCGGTATTGTTCTGGACCACAACCCGGTCGCCTCCCCCGCGACCACCATAGTGGTTCCATCCGGGGTTGTAGTCTCCGCGATAAATGCCGCGACGGCCCCAGTCGCAATCGTAGTTCAGCCAGGATCCCATGGCGAAGCCGAACCCAAAGTTGATGACATTGCCGACGTAGTTCGGCGGCTGAGGGTAGTAAACCACCACCGGATCATAGGTTGGGACATAGATGACATTCGGCTGGGCCGGAACGATCCGGATGTAGGTAGTTTCTTCCACCACTTCCCGGACGACCCGTTGTTCGGGGGTATCATCGAGGTTGCCGGCCGCCGCCGCTGCGGCACGCAGTCTTTGAACCGAATTCATCACATCAACTGGCTGCGCCACAAAGGCGCTTCCGACGGCGGTCGTCCAGGCAAGGTTTTCATCCATCCAGGTGACAACCTCGGGATATCGGGAGAGGGAAATGACGCTGTCGTCCCAGGATTGGGTTTCAAAGTCTGCACCCCCGTTCGCCAGATAGCGCGATGCGAGCGTGAGATCCGAGGGCACAGTCGAGGCCGGAAGGATGAGCGCAATGAGAGCATCCGGATAGAGGGCGAATGGTGCGACCAATTCGTCCAGAGCATCCGGGGAGAGTTGTTCGTACTGGTCGGAGTTTTGCGGGCCGGGACCGGTTTGGGCATACCCCCATGGCGATATCGCGACCAAGGCGGCGAGAGCCAGGGGGAGAAGGGTCGCTTTCAGCGCGACGAGACGAGTAGGAGCGTTGGATTTCATGGTTTTTGGGGTCTTTCCCATAAAAACGCTCCCGACGAATTATTATTCAATCGGGCCATTTGGGGAAGAGGAGCTCCCGCGAAACCTCATGAACCTCGGCTTGGGGCTGGCCTTAAGGCTTATCGCTGTAGGAACCTTCCACTCGCTCGGATACGTCCCGATAGCCGTAATCCACCTCGTAAATTTGCTTCATGCAGTCGATGGCCTTTTCCTTCTCGCCCATTTTCCCGTACACGAGGCCGAGATTGTAAACGATGTCCTTTTTGACGTTGTCCATCTGCAACAATTCAGCGGCGGCGGTCGAGAGGGTATTGGCTGCGAGGTCGAACATTCCTCGTTCGGTGTAGCATTTGCCCAGAAGATTCATGGCCCGCAGACGAACGTTCGGGTTTTGACGGGCTTTTTGCAGCTCGGCGATGGCGTCCTTGTAATTGCCGGCATCAACCAGCACCGATCCCAGCTCAAAGCGGGTCTGCAAGTCGGTCGGGTTGCGATCCACCCGTTTCTGGGCTTCTCCGAGAAGGAGCGCGGCGCGCTCTTTTTGCATTCTTTCCAGGTCAACCTCGCATTGTGTGGCTTCGGCTGTACCGGAATTCTCCGCGATGTAGGCTTGGAAACTGCCAATCGATTCGTCGTATTGCTTGATCCGCAAATCCGAGACCTTGCGCACAAGGGCGGAGTCGGTCGTGTTCAATCCGGCCGCGTAGGAAAACCAGGTGACCGCACTTTCGAGGTCATTCTTTTGCTCGTAGAGTTCGCCAATCCGCCGGACGGTATCAATATTTTCCGGATCCGCCTCGTACTTGGCAGAGAGATCGGTCAAGAGGTTGTCGATCATATCGTCACTCCGGACGACACGCCCCTGTTGTTCCAAGTTGATCGCTTCGGCCTGATCTTTCATCAGGTCCCGATAGGTCGAACCTTCTTTTTCCCAGCCACCTCTTTGCATGGACGCACCAGCGGCGGCGTCCTTGCCGCCTTTGACCGCGGCGAGGTCATTGGGAGCAATCTCCAGGATCTTGCCATAGACATTGACGGCCTTTTCGGGCAGTCGATGGCTGATGTAGAGCTTGGCCAACTCGTGCATCGTTTTGGTGTCTTTCGGATTGCCTTGAATGATGGTTTCGAGAGCAAACAGCGCGATTTCGGGAATTTTCGCCGCCAAGGCGGCGTCTTTCAACAGATGATTGCCCGAGGTACTGTAGGGATCGCCTTCGAGAATTTTCTCCGCCGCGTCCATCGCCGCCACCGGGTCTTTCTTGATCAGACTTTGCACTTTCATGGTCGAAAAAGATGCGCTGGAAAATCCGGCCAGCATACTCTTTTTACCCACGCTTTTGGCCACCGCGGCCTTACGTGCCAACTGGCGGGCGAGGAGAAACTCGGGATGGCTTTTCAGTACGGACTGGAGGAGCTGAATCGCGTAACCGTAGTTTTTTAACTCCATTGCGCTCATGGCTTTGAGCCAATTAGCTCGCTGGTTTTCTGGGAGGTCTTTTTCTGATAGGGCCATAATGGGATTCTACGCTGGGGTTATTGAGAAGGGGGGGCCAATCCGTCATCAATCGGCTTGTTTTGCAAAGATTGCCAGTCCGAAGGAGCCGCCGCCGGCACGTCCGAGGCCTGCGGAGCTGTCACGGTTGGAGATGGCATGGGCGGCGGCGTCACGGGAGTGGCCATTGGAGTGGCCATTGGAGTGGCCATTGGAGTGGCCATTGGAGTGGCCATTGGAGTGGCCATTGGAGTGGCTAAGGGAGTTGCCTCGGGCGTAGCGGATGGAGCGGGAGCGTGTTCGGGCGTGGAAGAGGGTTCGGGCGCGGGAGTGGGTTCGGGCGAGGAAGAGGGTTCGGGGGAGGAAGGAGCCGGCGGAGCCGATTTCGTCATTCCGCTTCCCAGCTTGGCTTCCACCCATTGCTGGAGTACGACCGCGTCGTCTTTGGCATGGTCGAGGTAGTTCTTCGTCCCGTGTTCAAAGAGGACCACAAATCCGAAGGTGAAAACCGCCAGCACGACGAGTCTGAGAATCAAAGCCAAGAGCGTGATCATGAGAGAATCTCCGGAAGAATACCAAATCCGCGCTCCAAGGTGGCGCCCGGCGCAATCACCTGGATGCCGCTTTTGTTTTCGAAGGCCTTGGGCGGATTGTTGTCGGGCAATCCCCAACAGGGTTCGAGGCAAAGAAAGGGGTTCATATCACTCCAGACAGTAAGGAAGGGAACTTCGGAAAAGTCGAGAATGAGGCGATGACCAATTTCGTGGTCTTCGAGGATAAATTGTCGCGAAGCAAGTTGGTCAAGCCCGAGAAGCCAGGAATCCGGCAGCGTTTCCCGGGCCATGGGCATGTCGCCAGCGAGGATGGTGAAATCTTCGGTCTCCCCATTGAGGAAATTCCCCGGAGCCCAATAGCGGCGATAGGTCCCGGCCGGAAAATGCAGGCGGCAGGTGCGCGGCGAGTTGACGGCAAATCCCGGATGGAGCCCAAAGCTCACGTGGGCCTCGAGTTCCGGCTCTTCGTTGGTGAAGGCAAATTCGACCCGAACGCCCTCGCGCGAGAGGGAATAGGTCAAGGCGAAGGAGACTTTGAGCGGATAGGCCTCGGCGGGGATCTGGTCAGCCGAGACTCGATAGACCAAGGCACCGTCGCGGACCTCGGGCGGGCCAAAATCCACATGCCGAAGAAACCCGTGGTTGCCGCCCCGGATCACCTTGCCGCGATAACTCGATTGTTCCTTCCAGAGGCGATGCAAAAAATATCCCATCACGGTCGCATGATTGGCCCAGCCGGTGGCGGGCTCCTCGACTTGACCGTCTCGGTGGAGAAATCCGCGCCAATTCCCCTCGGCATCGCGCCGGGCCAAACTAACCATTTCGGCCCCGGAGCGGTTGATCAAAAGCCGCAGGCCAGCTTCTTCATCGATCAACGAGTCCAGGGTCATTCCCTTTTTGGTTTCCTCCGTGTATTCGGTCACGAGCAAGAAGAAAGCAGATCTCCCGCCCGGATTCAAACTTCGTATCCAGAATTCGCACCGTGGGAACTTGGGGAACTTGGGGTCAGTGTGGAATGGCACTAACTTAAGCGGGGTTTGGGAGGGTTTTCGACGCCTGTTTTTCGGTGAGGAAGAGGGCCGATTTCCCGACGAGGTTTTGTCATGAGGCGGTAGTTTTTGGGTCGGCGTTTTCGGACACGAGGTTCGGTGCGAAACGGACGGAGGGGGATGATGTCGCTTGCAATGACGAGAAGCATTTCGTCAATGAGAGCGGAAATCGTGCGGGGCTTGTCGTCGGCACCACATGCGGCATTGGCAAAATGGCGCAGGGTATCCAGGCAGCCTTTAAAGGAGAGGCGGACGAGGTCGGTATCGTGGGTGAGCGCGGCTTTTTGCATGACGCAGCGGATGAGGTTGTAGGCAATGA
>Ga0222659_1000409_pt1 | contig 26267 bp, 25 predicted proteins | sample AntAcemetagen547_FD_179850 | JGI IMG/M metagenome (GOLD analysis project Ga0222659, IMG submission 179850) | Saline water microbial communities from Ace Lake, Antarctica - #547 | ecosystem: Environmental > Aquatic > Non-marine Saline and Alkaline > Saline | place: Antarctica: Ace Lake...
ACAGACAGTGAAGCCTTGCTTTCTTATACCGATATAAAAGGGAAAAAGAAATTGATGAAGGTTGAAAATATCTTGCGTAAAGAACCTATTTTTCAACCTTAATTGAACCAAACCTACAATAGGTGTTACTTATTATGAATCATAGTTGTTAAAGGAGTATGATCCAACGAATTCATCTTTTATCATTCCTATTCTTGATTTCTTTCGCGCAAGGTAGTTTTGCCCAGCAAGATTTTTTAACGACGAGTGAAGGGGTGCGTACCTTTTGGTTTAATCCTGCAACGATTGCCACGTTCAACCGTTATTCTTTAAACGCGAACGCAAGATTGCAAGTAATTGATGGATTGGATAATCCCTATGTCGTTCAGATTGGGGCAGCCACAAAGCTCACCAATTTAATGGCAAAGCATCCCCGCAATGAATTCGGGGTCGGTGTTAATTTTAGTAAAGATGATTCAGGGGGATTAAAATTTAGCCTTATCTCTACCACGCTTAATTATCAGTTGATCCTAGCTAAAAGTCGGTTGGTGTTTGGTATCGCACCTGGTATACGGCAAATTGCATTTTCTTGGACGCCTATTCCCCCTAGCGGTATTCCAGATCCAGTCATCAATGAATTGTTGTCTAAGCGTCAAACTGAATTTGATTTAGGGGTTGGAATAAATTGGTATGGACAACGTTTTGCAATTGGTCTATCAAGTACGCATGTCACCAGTCCTTTTTACAACTCAGATTTTTTCAATACAGTAGCAGATTACTACTTAAACGGAATGTACCGCTTTAAATTACCTCACGGCATTAATTTGAAAACGGTAGGAACAATTCGAACGGATCAAAATACCACGAGCGCACAAGCAATGTTATTTCTGGAATTACCTAAGAATAATATTTCAATTGGAGCAGGGTATCGAAGGCAAGATGCCATTTTAGCAGGTTTCAGCTTTCGAATCAATAAATGCTATGTCGGTTATTTCTTTGATTATGTGCCCAATCCTATTTTGGGTCAAATAAGTCACGAAGTTCGTTTGGCATTTGAATTATTCGACACGCGGCTTTTGCCGACAATATCAGCACCTAGAATCGTTCCGATTTAGCATTAGCGTTTAACTGCGAAGATATTTCCGAGCTCTACTTTTTTATCCTGTAGAGTAGAATAAGGCAAATAAAATAGATCAATCGATTCTTGCTCGATATGTTTCATCTCAAAGGCAATCGCATCTTGCGGTGCTGCCCCCTCTTCTAATTGCAATCTAACTTCATAAGCCAACGCATAACCTTTTAATTTTCCTTCGGCCAATTCGCCTTCACAATAAATCGTTAATGCTTCGATTACTTGACCGATTTTGGGCATGTTTTTGGTGTCAGTTACCTCCATTTCCAGTGGATGCACATTTCCAATCGTGTCGATAAAGGCTCCGAATGGATACGATTCACCCGTTTCTACTAAAAGGTCGCTTGCATATTCAATGCTATGTTCTAAGAGTTTTTCTACTTCTGGATTCATTCTACTTTTTTTAATTTATTTTCAAGGACGAACATTTCGTCACGTAACCTCGCAGCCTCAATAAAATCGAGTTGTTTTGCTGCAGCTTCCATATCACTCTTAATTTTCTTAATACTTTTTTGCAATTGATCCTGCGTCATGTAATCGAAGACAGGATCAGCAGCCATGGCTTGCTCAACGCGAATATCGTAGATTTTTTCTTTTCCTTCCTTATTCGCCACCTTTGTTTGCTTCATGATACTTTCCTTCGATCGTTTGATCTGCGTTGGGATAATGCCATGATCGGTGTTGTATTGCTCTTGAATGGCTCGTCTTCGCAAGGTTTCGTCAATCGTTCGTTGCATGCTGTTTGTAATTCGATCAGCATACATGATAACATACCCATTCACATTACGCGCGGCTCTTCCGACAGTTTGCGTTAGTGCGCGCTCTGATCTTAAAAAACCTTCTTTATCGGCATCAATAATGGCCACTAAAGACACTTCAGGTAAATCTAATCCTTCTCTCAATAGATTGACACCAATTAACACATCAAAAACACCTAAACGCAATTCACGTAATATTTCTACCCGCTCCAGTGTGTCTACATCAGAGTGAATATAACGGCAAGGAATACCTAATTTATCCAAATATTTCTGTAATTCCTCCGCCATTCTTTTAGTCAGTGTTGTCACCAAAACACGTTCATCTTTGTCTCGCCTTACTTGAATCTCTTCAATCAAATCATCAATTTGATTTTCACTTGGCCGCACTTCAATCAATGGATCTAGTAAACCTGTCGGGCGAATAACCTGCTCGATTACCACACCTTCCGATTTCTCTAGTTCATAATCTGCAGGTGTTGCACTTACATACAATGTTTGCTGCGTCAACGATTCAAATTCTTCAAATTTTAAAGGACGATTGTCCATTGCAGCGGGTAATCTAAATCCAAAATCCACTAAATTGATCTTTCGCGCGCGATCACCTCCGTACATGGCACGAATTTGAGGAATCGTCGCATGACTTTCATCAATCATCATCACAAAATTAGATGGAAAATAATCCAATAAACAAAAGGGCCTCGATCCTGGTTCGCGTTTGTCGAAATAGCGTGAATAATTCTCAATACCTGAACAATAACCTAATTCACGAATCATTTCTAAATCATAATTCGCGCGCTCGTCTATCCGTTGCGCTTCGATCAATTTACCTTCACGTTTAAAATATTCAACATGATTGCCAATGTCAATTTCAATTTTCCTGATCGCTTGATTGATCGTGTCTTGGCTTGAAACGAAAATGTTCGCCGGGAAAATGTTGATGGTTTCAAACGACTCAATTTTCTGATTTGAACTTGGATCGAAGGTGTATAATTCTTCAATTTCATCTCCCCAAAAAATAATGCGCAACGCAAAATCCGCGTAAGCCAAAAAAACATCAATCGTGTCTCCTTTTACTCGAAAATTTCCCCGTTGCGGGTCAATATCATTGCGCGAATAGAGGTTTTGAACCAAACTCAATAAGAATTTATTTCTGGAAATCACCAAACCGACGGAAGCCGGTAAAATACTTTTTTCGAATTCTTCAGGATTTCCTACCCCATAAATACAAGAAACAGAGGCAACGATAATGACATCCTTTCTCCCTGATAGTAAAGCTGAGGTTGCTGCCAAACGAAGTTTTTCAATTTCGTCATTGATGGACATGTCCTTTTCAATGAAGGTATTGGTTGTGGGGATATAGGCCTCCGGTTGATAATAATCATAATAAGAGACAAAATATTCGACCGCATTATTGGGAAAAAAACTTTTAAACTCACCGTATAATTGCGCGGCTAAGGTTTTGTTGTGAGATAAGATAAGCGTTGGGCGATTGATTTCTTTGATCACATTCGCCATAGTGAAGGTTTTACCACTTCCCGTCACGCCAAGTAACGTTTGAAAGGGAATGCCTTCGTTTAACCCTTCTACAATCTGTTTGATTGCATCAGGTTGATCTCCTGTTGGTTCAAATTCAGCATGCAGATCAAAGCTTTTCATTAAATTCCTCCTTTAATACGGTTAAGGCCCTTTCTATATCAAGTTCAATTTCTGCATACTTTGCAATTTTTTGGATCACACGATCGACTGTCGCATCTGGACAGGAAGCGCCACTTGTAATGATAATTTTTAAGGGGCGCTTCGCCGGTAAATAATCCCTTGTTTGATCAAGCCTATGCTGATGCAAATTAAAATGTTGAATTTCGGTTGAAGAGATTAACTCGTCTTCGTCTTTGATATAATAGGTTTTAAATTTTTGCTCGCAAAGTTCAACAAGGTGCGAAGTGTTTGAACTGTTATAGCCTCCAACAACAAAAGCAAGATCAGCATCAACATCCATTAAAGCCAATGTCGCAGTCTGATTATCATTCGTGGCATAACATAAGGTGTCTCTCGTATTTGCGAAATGTTGATCTCGGTTTTCAATGCCATATTTCTCTTCCATAACCGAAGCCAAAAAATCACTGATCTCTTGGGTTTCAGTTGCCAACATTGTCGTCTGATTCACAACTCCAATACGTGCTAAATCGCTCACGACATCAAAGCCTTGCGAGAAACGACTCTTGAAAGCTTCTTCAAATTCCTCCGTTGGTCTTTTGCCCAACATAAAGTCCGCTAAAATTTGTGCTTCGTGAATGTCTCTGATAATAATTGATTTCGCAAATTCAGTAGAGTGGGAGAAGGTTGCCCTTGTCTCTTCGTGTTGATCTTTTCCGTGAATGATGACGGTATAATCATCATTGCCCAATTTCTCTGATTTCTTCCATACCCGCTCTACAAAAGGACAGGTTGTATCGTATGCTTTCAGCGAAACGCCAATTTCTTTTAATTGATTTTCAATCGCGATAGTCGTTCCAAAAGCAGGAATGATCACAATGTCTTCGGATTTAATGTTTTCCCAAGGAATGAGCTGATTGCCGCTTGTGTCTTGAATGAATTCGATACCTCTTCTTACCAAGTCCTCATTCACACCCGGATTGTGAATCATTTGGCTGAGCAAGTAAATTTTTTTAGTCGGATTTTCATCCAAGGCTTTGTAAGAAATCTCAATGGCATTTTCAACCCCAAAACAAAATCCAAAATGACGCGCCAACACAAAGGCTATTCCATCAAATTTTAGATGCGTTGGCGAAAAATCTTTTTTTCGTTTATCATTATTCGATCGAATAGCTTTTACACGACTAATAATCGGTGAGCGATAAAAATGGGGTATATCAAACGTTTTCAAATCTCGTAGTTTTAAACAAGTAATGAACTACAAAATGAAGCACTTCACGACTTGATTAGGTGAACAAAGGTAACGAATATCTCCGCTTATTGTTCAAGACTTAATAAATAATCAAGGGCGGTATAATTCATTCGTTCGCCAATCCAATGATAGGCTGTTTTACCTGTCGAGTCTATTAAAAAAATGGAGGGAAATTCGAATCCTGCAAAACTGACAAATGTATTTTCCGTCGTGAGGAAATGACGCGTTAATGCCAGGCCATTATTGGTTTCAAGGAAATGATTTACATTGGCAGTATCGTTCGCAAAAAATACGTGCACGGGTATAGTTTGACCAGCTGCAATATTCAATCCTAATTTATTACAAGCCGCTTGGCAGTGATCACAGCCAACATCAAAAAAAGCCAAAATTTCGGTACTATCCTGTCTTGTATAAGAGTTTGAAGTGGCATCAGATAAACGGCCAAATTCGGTTAATTCAAGATCATCCCCGAGCATAAAATAGTCAATATCATAAATGGGCTCAATCGCGAAAGAAATCAAAAAACCGGGTGCTATTCCGATTGCAAGTACAATAAGAAAACGCGTTTGAGCACCTTTTCGGATGAGGAGCAGAGTAGCATTAAGGGCAAAAAGAAAAAAGAGAATAACCGCTAGGCGAATGAGAACCGTGCTGACGACCCAACCCAGTCCAATTTTGACCACACTAAAAATCAATACTTCATGAAAATAAAAAGGAATGGTGATTGCTAATCCTAAAGAAATGATCAGAATCAAAAGGTTATTCATTACTTTTTTCATAGTTCAAAAACCTGAGCAAGTAGCGTTAATATTCCAATTTCTATGGCTGATTCGTCAATGTCAAAGCGTGTATTATGGACCGCATGTACAATTCCTTTTGCTTCATTGCGAACGCCAATTCGAATGAAAGTAGCCGGAACGTGTTGAGAAAAATAGGCAAAATCTTCCCCTGTCATTCGGAGCGGCAGATGCACAATATTTGATTCACCAATCACTGCTGCCACTTTTATTCGCGCACTTTCTGTTAAAATCGGATCATTCTCTAGGTAAGGATAACCCACTTCAATCTTCACATCAATTGTTCCTCCCATGCTTTTCACCAACTCTTCGCTCATGGTTTTGATTTTCTCGTGCGCTTTAGCGCGCCAAGGCTCATTCATGGTTCGAAACGTTCCTTCAATTTTAACTTCATCAGGAATTACATTTGTGGCACCCAATCCTTCTATTCGCCCAAATGACAATACAGATGGAATTTCAGGTGGACAGTGTCTACTCACGATTTGCTGTAAAGCAACGATTAGATGAGATGAAATAAGAATAGGATCAATGTTTTGATGGGGCATTGCTCCATGACCACCTTTCCCTTTAATAGTCATTCGAATTTCGTCACAAGAAGCCATGTACATACCCGGTCGAAAACCAATCTTACCTGCTTCCAATTCAGGAAAAACATGTAAGGCAACTATTTCATCAAGAGCTGGGTTTTCGAGCACACCTTCTTTAATCATTAAACTGGCGCCACCTGGTAATTTTTCCTCACCGGGTTGAAAAATGCATTTTACACCCACCTTTAACTCTTTTCTGAATTTTGTGATCACCTTAATAGCTCCAAGCAACATAGCCGAATGTACATCATGACCACAAGCATGCATAATGCCGTCATTCTGTGATTTATATTCAACCTCATTCATTTCTTGCATGGGCAGGGCATCCATGTCTGCTCTAAGGCCAATCCATTTTACAACAGGTTGATCTGGTGAAATAAGTGCAACAATTCCCGTTTTAACAATTCCCGAAGTGAATTCAACTCCCCATGATTTTAACTTTTCTTCAATAAAAGCGGATGTTTTAAATTCGACAAAAGAAAGTTCAGGATGTTGATGAAGATGTCTGCGAATTGCAATGATCTCGTTTAAAATAAGCTTAGTTTCTGCTTTGATTTGCTCCTTTAAAGTCATGTCGATTTGTCCTTAAATTGTTGAATCTGAAGGCGGTTTAATGAGTCCATCATGAAGTTCTGATTTAGCATGATCTTTCTCATTTCTCATATTCGTAACACCGCTGTAAATCATTCTGAATGAGATGTATAGCATCAGTACACCAAAAACCAATTTAACGATATTTGCATTCAATTTTAGTGAAATTCGTGAACCAAAATATCCACCCGCAATAAAAGCAATGGCAATGATTATTCCATACCAAATGGTTGTGCTATTGATTTGTCCCGCTTTATAATAATTCATAACGGCAAGAATACCAATCGGCGGAAGCATCAAAATTAAACTCGTTCCCTGCGCCTCATGTTGCGAAAGACCTATCATATAGACAAGGGCAGGAACGATAATCACTCCTCCACCGATCCCTACAAAGCCGCTCATTGCTCCTGCAAAAAGTCCTATTAAGATGAGTAAAAGGAGTGTGATAGGTGTCATTAGATGTCTTTAGAAAGTGAGATATAAGGAATCGGTTTTTGAAATTCGAGATTTTCTATGCCCCAAGCCAAGTCTAATCGAACAAAATACCCCCAGATCTTCGATCGAACACCCAAACCAATTCCTCCGATAATTGGTTCACGAAGGTTTTCAACATTGATAACGACGGGCTTATAGTCTATCACTTGGGTATTGAAATAGTTTTCAGGACTAAAAGGGTGGGGTCCTGTCCAAGCTGTTCCAACATCTCCGAAGGCTACCAATTGGAAGTGTCTGAAAAAGTCACTTTTTATTGGGTATTGCGAGAAGAAGGAGAAAACAGGTAATCTAAATTCACTATTGAAGAGTAAAAAACTGTTCCCGTTTCGTGCATTTTGAATGAACCCGCGCATGGGAGTTGAAATCGTTTGAAAGCCAAAGTTTTGGGTAGGGTCAACTGTTATGGATGCGTCAAAACCAGGATCTGGTCTTAAAATCCAATTGTCTACACCGCCCATATAATAGAGTAATTTACGACCACCCAAAGAAGTTGAACCTGCTAATCGATTCACCCAAATAAAGTTGCGTTTGATGCGGGTATAATTTCTGAAGTCAAATCCTAAATTGAAGGTTTGTGAATAGGATCCTCCTAATTCTTGTAAGTACTCTGCAAATAATTTAAAACGGGTTCCTCTGCGAATGTTTAATTCAATAGGGATGGTATTGTCTAAGACTAATTCAAGGTTGATACCTGAGTTATAACTGGCGATTGAAGGACGAATCAAGGTGAAATCATTCAGTGGTATATAAACTTGATTGTCTTTACGCAGGTTAATATTTGTTCTGAAACTCCATGTTTCAGAAATGGGAAAACTCATGCGGTAGCGAATGTCGTGCGTCAGCCATCTATATGGGTAAGCGGCTTGATCATTTACGGATTTCTGACGATAGATCACCAAGCGGTGGTCAATGCGGTTTTTCAAGTGTTGAATCATGAAAAGGAATTCGCCCCCCGTATTTAATTGTGTAGGAACGCGAACACCACCAAGCAATTTATAATCGTCAAACAGATCACTTGCGCCTATTTTCAATAAGGCATTTACTCCTGGATTAAAATAAACGGATCCTGGTCCTGCGTAGGGCTGATAATTCGGGAATAAGAAATTATTGTCGAATTGTGACAAGACAAAATCTTTCGCAAAATTTATTTTATAGATGAGATAGGGTGGTGGCTCAAAAGCTTTTGGTTTGATTTGAGTAATCGTTGAAGAGTCTTCGGAATCCTCGGCAGTAGTTTCGATAAAGTTACCGCCGATATAAACGATTTCTTTTTGGTACAATTGATCACCAACTTGAACAGTGTCATTCGCATTTTCAGTCTGCTGCTTTTGCTTTTCTTTGCGCTTGACTCTTTTTTCAATGTAGGTGGTATTCCACAAAACCTCTAAATAATCATTCTTGGCTTGGTCAATCAGAAATTTATATTTTCCATTCTGATACACCAAGGAAACACGATTCATTTTCGCATTCATATCATACTCAAAAATACTTGTAACATAATTGGTCTGCGGGTGAATCTCGATTGTTTTTCGATAATGAATGACGGTATCAATAAAGCTAATCACACTATCTTTACTTGCAATAAATCGATTATTAATCCCGTTTTGATTACTCAAAAACACATAATCCCCGTTCTTTAATTGACTAGGGTAGGTTTCGTTTGCATTTTCCGTATTTGTGATTCGATCTAAAAAGACATATGTTCGATCCATTTGCCTGAGGTCGTAAATAAACACATCATTTTGTCGATCGATAAAATCGATTGCTGGCTTTTTAAATATAGTGTCGTTATCGCGGTTGGAAGCAAAGATCACCTTTTGACCATTGTCAATGAATCTCGGATTTAAATCGTCATAAATATCATCCGTAATCTGTTTTTGAGATCCCCCCAAAACATCCAAGAGGTATAAATCAGTTTGTCCCTTCACAACTCCAGAAAAGATGATTTTTTTGCCGTCTGGAGAATAGTTAAAGTCAAGGACTTTATCCATGTTTTTTACAGGTTTTTCAACTGTTTTTTTAGAGTCTAGATCATAGATGTATAAGATAACTTCCCCTTTAATCTCTGAAAAGAAAGCTAAACCATTACCGCTTGGGTGCCATGCAATGGTCGGATACGAATGATCCTGTAATCGTTCCACTTTTGGTTCTGCCGCAAATATCATGTCCGTTTTACCAGTCTCTGTATCGTATATTTTAACCCTGTATCGGCCAATTTGATTTTCAACATAAGCAAGTTGCGTTCCACTTGGACTTATTTTGACTGAATAATAATCAGACTCTTTTTTTATCCGATAATCGACAGCCTCACCTTCGGGTTCGACCTGGTTTTCATATTCTTTGATGTAACGAGAGCGATAAAAGGAGATGTAATTGCGGGTCAATTTGATGTAATCCATGCCTAAAAGGGAAAAGAACCCCCGTTCAACATTTTTCGAAACACGGGTGACATAAAGTATATTCGGAATAATCGTTGGCCCATGTGTCTCCGCAATATAGTTCCATACAGCATGTCCGGCAAATCGTTTGTCTTCACTGCTGAGGTTGTTGAATTTGTCAATTTTTTTTGTGAGAATCAAATCTTTCACACGTGATTCCGTCTCATGATCCCATTCTTTTACAAAGTAACGAATCAATCCCTCCTCTAACCATAAAGGCATGCCCGAACTGACGGTTGATTTTAACTGATCTTTCCAGTCTCCACCATAAAACAGTTGTTTCAGGAGGACCTCATAGACAGCCCCTTTAATGTTTTCATTAAATTTTTGATGATCACCTTCGTAATAAACAAATATTTTGGAGCCAACAATTCGAGTGGTGCCGCCAACATTACTCTGTTCGTCGTTGTCAAGACCTAAATTACTTTGTCTAAATTTTGTTTGACTTTGGTAGACAATTACCTCTAATTTTTCACCAATGGTATAATCGAGTCGCGCTTCTGCAATAGATAAATAATGCTGTAGCGTTCGGGCTGTATACACAGCGATATCTTCATTAATTCCGCTATAATATATTTTAAAGCGCTTATAATTATGCGATTTCCATGCAAAGGAATTGTATTGCACCCTGTTTTTTCCAAATTCTTGAATCGATCCTTGGTAAAATTGACTTCGACCACTGATACTAAAAAGTACCGCGAGTAGAAAGAAAAATATGGAGTATGTGTTTTTTTGCATGCTTACGTTGTAAAGATACAAATAATAGCATTTGTTAACCATGGCATTCACTAAAGAAAATAGACGTTTTACGGTATGAATTGATTTTTTTTTTGAAATGGACTTAAATAGCTTGAAATAGAGCAGCTTTTTTTACCTTTGTTTCATGATACAAATTGCGAAATTCACTTTCAATCCTTTTCAAGAGAATACGTATGTTCTCCATGACGAAACAAAGGAATGTATTGTAATCGATCCGGGCTGCCAATCAAAAGCTGAGCAGGCAAAATTGAGTGCATTTATTGAAAGTGAAGGACTGAAACCGGTCTTACTTTTGAATACGCATGCACATGTTGACCATGTGTTTGGGAATTATTTTGTACATAAAAAGTATAAGCTCGAATTAGGCTTGCATCAACTCGACTTGCCAACCTTGGAATTGGTGCCTCGTGCTTGTATGATGTATGGCATTCAAGATTTTCAACTCTCTCCTGAGCCGGGTTATTTTTTAGAAGAAGGCAAGAATATCAAGTTTGGTAACTCAGAATTAGAAGTGATTTTCACGCCTGGTCATGCTCCCGGTCACGTTGTGTTTTACTCAGCTCATGACGGTTTCGTTATCAACGGAGACGTGCTATTTGAAGGAAGTTATGGACGCACTGATTTACCTGGTGGTGATTTTGAGACATTGAAAAAATCAATCACAGAAAAAATGTTTAATTTGCCTGATGAGACTGTTGTTTTTTCAGGTCACGGCGGCGAAACTACAATTGGGCAAGAGAAAATATCAAACCCCATTATACGTGGGTGGTAAGCTTCGAGCTTAGAATCTTTCCTTTTTTATCAAAAAAAAGAGGATTCATTTGAATCCTCTCATCTTCTTTAATATAGATAATTCAGTCTACTGGTGAAAGAGAATAAGATCCGTCGCCGTTGAAATCCATCAAGTTGATCGTTACTTTCCAAATACCCGATTTACCTGTTCCTGAGACGCCAGAAAACGTGTCTTCATCCCCGTCCGCTGAAAGCGTCTGATTCAAGACTTCCTGATCCTTTTTGTCTTGCAAAATTAGTGTAACTGAACCAGAAGTTGAGGTGATATCAAAATTTACTTGCGCTTTGGATTTGGTATTGTCCCAAGCGAATTTATACGTTCCATTATCCCCATCTCCAGTGAAATCTCCTGCTGGATCCGCACCTGTGGATGTGACGGAAACATTGCCTGTATAAGTGTTGTCAAGAATTTCACCACTTTCAGTTTTGTCGCAAGAAATTAACAAAACGCCGAGTGCTAATAAATGTAAAAATTGTCTTTTTTTCATATTATGTATGTATTAAAAGTTTATGCAACAAAGATCATCCTCAATCATTAAATGGAAATTAAGTTAGGATTAGAATTAGATTAGAATAACAGACTAGAGTTCTGCTGTCCGCTGTCTATACCGCTCTTAAAGTAGGCTTATTCTGTTCAATTGGATTTACTAACTTTGTGTAATATAAGCGGTGCGCGATTCATTTTTTTGCCTGTATATGCAATTGGAAAAACAATTTCTATTGCTTCTAACCAAGTAGAAACGGTGAATAGAAGTAGGGCTTGATGTGAGCAATAACTCGAGTGACAATTTAATTATCAACATTTGACAATTGAACAGAAAATCTATCAAGAAATAAAGTTATTTTCAGCAATGAAGGTTTTGAAGATGGTCTGTACACTTTAACCTTTGAAGTCAATTCGACACAACAGGAGGTATTAAAAGCCAATATAATCCTGAAGTAGTATTTTGCATCTCCTTCCATTCCTTCAACCGCTCTTCCTGAAGCTGATTAAACTTTTTCTAAAATAAAAATCGCATAATTAATTCAAAATCAATTATCTTAGTTTCACTAATTTATACAAAATGAAAAAGTTTTTAGGACTAACGGTCTGTTTAATCGTTGCGTTTTTTTCAAATGCTCAAAAGCCCTTTGAGGGAAAAATTACGTATACTGTTGACGTTACCGGTGAAGGCTCGGAGATGATGGGTGCATTTATGTTTAATAGTTACGAATATTATTTTGCAGAGAACAAAGTAAGACTGACAATGGGAGGTGGAATGTCCTTTATGTTTGGCACATTTATCGTGAATGAGGAGTTGAAAACGTCTTATATGCTCATGGAAGAGGAGGAAGTGGCGTATGACATGTCAACGATTGAAGAAGATGAAGAGTCTACAGAAGGAACAAATCCTCCCAAAATAGAAAAATTGAATGAAACCGAATCCATTCTCGGATACCGGTGCGATAAATATAAGATGACCGTTATTGAAGATGCTACAACTACGGTTACGTATTATTGGGTGACAGAAGAATTGATTCCGAAATCTTCAAAAAAAATCGGAACAACTAGTTCGCTATACATAGATGGCATCTCCGGATTCCCATTAAAAATTGTGACCGAATTTGATGGTTTGGTAATGACACAAGTGGCTACTGAAATTAGTAAGAAAAAACCCGAATCGTCTTTGTTCGAAATTCCAGCAGGGTATGTTATTAAAGATTTTTCCGAGTCACCTATTGCGGATTTTGGAGAGTAATGAGCTTTAGAGAACCGTTAAATCGCTTCGACCTATGATCTTGGATAAAAGACTGCGATTTGTTTATGCATAATTTATGGGCCTTTTTGACTCGAATCAAAGGAGACTAACCACTAACCACTACCCACTACCCACTACCCACTATCCACTAACCACTATCCACTATCCCCTAATCCATCTTCTCTACAAAGGCGCGGTTGGGTTTTAAGGTGTCGCGAAGCGGTATTACATCTTTTTCATCCACTGTCAAAAAGGCCAAGGCATGTAATTCAGCTTCTGTCGAAATTCCTTGATTGTAGAAGGGCAGCGCTTCACGTTGCATAAACTCTTCCAGGTGAATTAAGTGATGCTTCGCTGTTCCTTCGGCTAAGTCTCCGTAGAAATCCCAGACTAATCTTATTTTTCGGTTCATTGGATGATAATTTTATGTGTTTTAACAGTTTGGTTGCATTGCACTTGGACATAATAGATGCCACTTGACCAATTGTTTACATCCACTGCGCAATGTGTACTATTTATGATTGACGAATCAAATTCAACGATTTGCCCTTGTGCATTATAGATGACGAGACCTTCAATCGCATCCAATGCTGTGCTGCGGACAAAAAATGAATTGCTAAGAACAGGATTTGGGTAGAGTTCAACCTCAAATTCTGCGTCGACCGTTGATACACCAAGTCCTCCCCACGTATCTTCTGCCAATGTTCCTGCCCATATAGAATTGGCGATTCGGGGATTATCAATGAATGGATTTCTATTTCCGAGCACCGCATAAATAGCATTATTTCGATTGATTTCAAAAGTGGATACCTCATCCGAAGCATTCCAATCTAAAAGGAGGTCAATCATTCCGGGATCAATTGCATTCGCTGATCCAACTGTCACGTTACTGGGCAAACAACGGTTTCCATAACGCAAATACATATACATGATAATCCGCGCTGCATCTCCTTTCCATTCATCTCCTGGATACCAATTTGAACCTATCGATCCAGCATCTCCGGTGCCTGCAGCGTACATCTTATTTCCCCTATTACCATTCATCTGAACATCCGAAGAGCGAAGGTTGTGAGGGTCCGATCCTGGGCCTGAGGTCCCTAAATCGGGTGAGCCTAAGGATTTTGGAAAAACATGTTCTCTATTCCATTGTCCCGTGCTTCCGCCATAATTATCTTTGTCTCTTGTACGATCATTAATAACCGAAGCATCATCATCATTGTAGCCGTACATTAAAAGCACAACTGCACCATTTGTTGGATCAAGGTCTGAACTTTGTAAAACAGCCCAAACTTCGCTATAAGATGTTGTATATGTGTGTGTAGAAGTAATCAGTTCAGCTAATTCTGCCTTCAACGCTAATTCGGTCAATGTAAAATCAACAGAAGCGTAATACGCAGGTATTTGCCCAAAACAGCCAATGTAAAAGAAGAGTAAAAAGGAGGTGACTGTTTTTTTCATGTCTGACGAATCTTTCAGCGTCAAAGGTAGAGAATATAAACGAATTCTAGTCAAATGATTGGTTGGCATTATTCGCCATTTCAAGCATTCTTTCGTATTCTTCTGCGGTTATATCGGAATGGAAAAAATGAATCGGATCAATTTTTTTGCCGTTTTTCTCAATCTCATAATGCAAGTGCGGAGCGGTTGATTTACCGGTACTTCCCACTAATCCAATGATCTGACCACGAACAATTTTATCGCCTTTTTTAACCTTGAAAGCACTTAAATGCGCATAGCGTGATACATATCCAAAACCATGATCAATCAAAATGCAATTCCCGTAGCCCCATAAGTTTTGTTCCAAATCTAAGACTACACCATTTCCTGTAGAGTAAACATTGGTCCCTTCATCAGCGGTAAAATCTAATCCCCAATGCATTTTAGACGTTTTGTAAATGGGATCAATTCGCCAACCGTAACCGGAAGCAATGCGCGTTAAATCAGCGTTAGCAACAGGTTGAATAGCTGGAATACTTGCTAACATTTGTTCTTTTTCTTTCGCTAATTGAATCACTTCGTCAAATGAAATGGACTGCGCATAAATACGTTTTTCGAGTGCGCGAATGAGTTTTTTATTTTCGATTACACGGTCAGAATAGTCATGACCTTTAAGGGCTTCATATTCATCTGATCCCCCTGTACCGAGTTCACGCATTTGCTCTGGAAATGGTTCAGCGTTAAATACTACTCTGTAGATTTCATTGTCGCGCTTTTCTAAATCCTCAACAACAACTGACATGAGTAATACTTCTTCACGCATTTCGTTTATTTCCGCTAACAAGTCTTTATTTTCACTTACTAATTCCACTTCACGGCTTGATAAAAAGAGGCTCGAAAAGAGGAGATAAAATCCGAAACCAAGGACGACAGCAGGGGCAATAACAAGGAGTGAACGCAACACTTGTTCTTTCCAAGAGAGTTGCACTTTATCGTAAGAAAGTGTCTCTGGATTATATCTAAATTTTTGTTTTTTCATGGCTTTAATAATATGTGAAAATTAAAGATCAAAATTGAACCTTTAATGTTCACCTATCGAAGTGGTTTTTTCCAATTAATTCGCTCGTTTCCTGTGATATTATTCTTAAAAAATCTACCTTCGAATGCACAAATTTACGGATAAAGAATAAATTTGCAATCTAATTAACAATAGTTAACACAATAGACGAATGAAAATCAACGACATACGTAAGACTTATTTAGATTTTTTCGAAGGTAAAGGGCATAAAATCGTGCCTTCTGCACCTATGGTGATCAAGAATGATCCAACCTTGATGTTTACGAATGCGGGAATGAATCAATTTAAGGATTATTTTTTGGGGTACAATGAGGCGAAGGATAAACGTGTGGTAAATACTCAAAAATGTTTGCGTGTTTCAGGGAAACAAAACGATCTTGAAGAGGTCGGCGTTGATACCTATCATCACACCATGTTTGAGATGCTTGGAAATTGGTCGTTTGGTGATTATTTTAAAGAGGAGGCCATTTCGTGGGCGTGGGAACTGTTAACGGAAGTCTATAAATTGGATATTGATCGCATTTATGTGACGGTATTTGAAGGAGATGTGACGGATCGATTGGATGTAGATCAAGAATCGATTTCAATTTGGAAAAAATATGTGGCGGAAGATCGCATTATCTTAGCCAATAAGAAGGATAATTTTTGGGAGATGGGTGATACGGGGCCTTGTGGTCCTTGCTCGGAAATTCATGTAGACATTCGTCATGATGCTGAGCGTCAAAAAATAGATGGTAAATCCTTGGTGAATCATGATCATCCACAGGTGATAGAGATTTGGAACTTGGTTTTTATGCAGTTTAATCGAAAAGCAGATGGTTCATTAGAACGTTTGCCTGCTGCACATGTTGATACTGGAATGGGCTTAGAGCGCCTTTCAATGGTTTTACAAGGCAAACAATCAAACTATGATATTGATTTATTTCAAACACTCATTCGTAGTTTAGAAGAAATTAGCGGCCAAAAGTTTGGGACGAATGAGGAGGTGAATATTGCGCTAAGAGTGGTAGCAGATCATGTGAGAGCGATTTCATTTTCGATCACAGATGGGCAATTGCCTTCAAATAATGGAGCCGGTTATGTCATTCGTAGAATCCTCCGACGAGCTGTGCGATATGGCTACCAAAAATTAGACATTAAAGAACCGTTTATTTATAAGATGGTGGCACCGCTTCTTTCTGAAATGGGCGAATCGTTCCCTGAATTAATCAAACAACAGGAATTGATTCAGAATGTCATTAAAGAGGAGGAGGTCAGTTTTTTCCAAACGCTTGCAAATGGTATCTCGAAGATCAATGATCTGATGGCAACCGTGAAAAAAGCAGGCAAAGATACTTTGGCAGGTGAAGATGTTTTTAGATTGAGTGATACCTTCGGTTTTCCAGAAGATTTGACTGAATTGATAGCGCGCGAAAATGGATTAAAAATCGATCATGAAGGATTCAAAAAATCAAAACAAAAAGCGGTTGAAATAGCACAGGCTGCAACAAAAATTGAATCGGACGATTGGGTTATTTTGAGAGAGGATGATGTTGAGGAATTTATAGGATATGATTTTTTATCGTCTAATATTTTGATTACAAAACACCGCAAGGTGACACAAAATAATAAAACGTTTTACCAATTGGTATTTAATATTACGCCGTTTTATGCTGAAGGTGGAGGACAAGTTGGTGATTCGGGCTGGATTGATTCTGACACTGAAAAGCTAGTGATTTTTGATACGAAGCGAGAGAATAATTTAATTGTTCATTTAGCGACTGAATTACCAAAAGATCCAATGGCTCATTTTAAAGCACATGTAGCGGTGGAGAAGAGACGACGTTCTGAATCCAATCATACGGCTACGCATTTGTTGCACCATGCTTTGCGCGAGACACTGGGAACACATGTTGAACAAAAAGGATCCTTAGTGAATGAAAAGTATTTACGTTTTGATTTTTCACATTTCTCTAAAGTAACGGATGAAGAAATACAGAAAATAGAGGATGCCGTGAATGCGGCTATCCAAGCGAATATTACTTTAAATGAGCGCAGAGCTGTACCAATGGAGGTGGCAACTGAATTAGGTGCAATGGCTCTATTTGGCGAGAAATATGGTGATTTGGTGCGTGTAATTCAATTCGGCGATTCAGTCGAATTGTGCGGCGGTACGCATGTAAAAGCAACGGGCGATATCCGACTCTTTAAAATCACTTCTGAAGGATCTGTTGCTGCAGGTATTCGTCGAATTGAGGCAATAACAGCTGATGGTGCTCAAGCTTACTTTAATGAACGTGCACTGCAGTTTAATGCGATTGCTGAATTATTGAAAAAACCGAAAGACGCTGTCAAAGCAGTGGAAGAATTGATGGACAAGAATGTTCAATTGACAAAAGAAATTGAACAATTAAAACGGAGTCAGGTTAAACAATTGAAAAGTGAATTAACTTCTAAAATTGAAGACAAAGGTGGTGTTCATTTTATCGGTGAAATTGTGGATTTAGATGGCGCATCAATTAAGGATTTATGTTTTCAATTAAAGGCTGAAAATGATAATTTTTTCGGCGTTTTCGGTGGTAAAGCTGATGGAAAAGCAACATTGACAATCGTTATTGCAGATGAGCTAGCCAAAGAAAAATCTTTGCATGCAGGTAATATGGTGCGCGAAGCATCAAAATTAATTCAAGGTGGAGGTGGAGGACAACCTTTCTTTGCAACTGCTGGAGGCAAAGATGCAAGTGGTTTAACAGCTGCTATTAATAAGGTGAAAGAATTAAGTGGTTTATTTTAAAAATAGATGAGATGGAAGAAAAAACAGATTGGTTTCAAGAAAATAAACGAATGATTTACATTATAGGCGCTATAATTATCATCTTGTTTTTTCTACTTTTAATGCTTAAGTTTTGGATGTATTCCCTAACTGCGATACTCTCCTTTGCCGGAGGATATTTTTTTGCTAAACGCAACGAGAAAGATAAAAAGTAATAGTCAACTTTAAAAACGATAACTCAGCCCTAATCCTAAATGCACGTAATCGAATGATTTGTTGAAATTGCTTGTCGTATAAACTGAGCCCAAAACAGGTCTGTACTGCACGCTTCCAGTTGCGTAGAGGGATTTGTAAACTCGATAGTTAATGCGTGAACTGAACATTAAGTCAACAAAAAATGGCTTAAAGATTGAATTCTCTTTACCAAATTCAACAAATTGAGATTGTGCGAGATAACCTCCCTTTGAACGGGTTAAAAAGTTGAAACGAATTGAACTGTAAATATCGACTTGCAGTCTACCGAATATCAATTGTGCCCCTACATGTAATGGAACATGAACATACGACGCCTTATTCAATCCATTATGCTCTGCCGTATTTATATTTTCGGTATAGGTATAGGTAATGACACTGTCTATAATGACTTCACTCGTGTCTTCATAGATATATTCAATATTTTTTGTCGTGTCAATCGAAATGAATTTAGTTTGAAAGGTGAAATTTTCGGCATAATTTGTCAAGCCAATTCCCGAACCAAAACTCAATCCTTTTCGCAAGCCATACATTAAATCGAGGTTCATTTGCGAGCCGATCAGATCTGACGTCGCATTGGTATAAATTGTTTTATCATTTTGATTCTTAGCTGTATAAGATGATCTAACAAAATTTGGTCCTCCTGTGAGATGAATCATCCATGGCTTAAAGTCATCTTTCGGTGGAAATGTTAAGTCTATTTCTGGCGCTATTTCTGGCGTTTGATTCGTAGAATCGTTGGAAGGGGAGGTGTTATCCGCAATTTCCGCGCTTTGATCTTCTCGATCTTGATCTATTGAATCCCTTTTTTCAACGATCAAAACAGGTGCGATACCTTCTTCAGCTATTCCTGTTTCTTCCATTGGTTTTGGATCATGACTCAGGTCTGTGGTGTCCCGTTTTTCCTGAGCGCCTTTCTTAACAGGTATTTTGCTGCCGCTTTTATCATTTAATCCTGTCTCCACATTTGGATCTTTTTTTGGAGCGCTTGATGCATTTGGTGGATCCGTCTTTTCTGTTCCCGCTCCAACCGTGAGTGGGGCTGTATTTGTTGAATTTGGATCTCTTTCTGCTTGAGAACCTATCTTTAAATCAGTTTCATTTGTTGGGGATACGCTAATCGCTGTGGCCGTGTAAATCGAATCTAAATTTCTATTATTTTCGTTGCTTTGGAAAATTAATTCTTGATTAAATTCTTGATCTTGAGTCATGGTTTCCCCATCAATCAATGATTGTGAGATGTGTTTCTCCTCTGTACTGTTTTGTAGGTCAACTAAGAGAATTGTACTGGATGCAAAAACCACAGCGATCAATCCGATCCAAAAAAATCGTTTTTTACGATTGCCAAAACCGAGCGCACTGTCGATTTTAGGTTTCACGAATGTCGGTGCTGCCGTTTCAGATCCGCCAAGCTCGGATCGAAACAAATCGTCGATATTTTTATATTCCTTACTCATTAAGCACGGTATTTCTGGTTATATTTTTTTCTTCTAATTTTAGCTTGATGAATTTCCTTGCTTTCATCAATTGTGTTTTAGAAGTGTTGACTGAAATCGAAAGATAAGTAGCAATTTCTTGATGTTTAAGATTGTCGAGAACATACATGGTAAAAACCGTTCGATAGCCGTCTGGTAATTCTTCCAAAATATCAGCTAATATTTGTTTGATATTTTGATTCGAATCTTCAAGTACGAGTTCTGTGTCATCTTCTGCTTCAAAAAAGCTGTCATCCTCTATAAATTCAAATTTCTTTTCGCTGCGATACAGATTAATCGCTTCATTAATGACAATACGCCGAATCCAACCGCCTAAATTATAAGCTGGATTGAAGGTGTCTCGTTTTTGATAAATTTTAATAAATGCATCCTGCAATACATCCGCAGCTTTATCTTCATTTCTTGTATAGCGTAGGCATATGGTATACATTGCCGCCGAATAGTCCTTATAAATAAGGTCGAAAGCTTTTTTATTCCCTTGAATAAACTTTTTTTTAAGTTTGTCTCCTTCCAAGATTTTTACTTCTTATTTTATTTGCTTGTATTAAAGACGAACAAAACAACCTATTTGTAGTGCCGATTCATATAAATTCCCCGAACGCATTAGAGGATCCGTTATATTCCATCTAAACATAGGCTCTGCTCGCAAGGTTATTTTTTCCGTCAGCGCAATTGCATATCCTATTCCGATTACAACCGAAGCGGTGAAGGCAGGATTTGCATCTTTTAAGATGAGTAACTCATGCTTGCCTGATGAAGAATGAATAGTCCTGTCGATTCCAATCACTTGTCTTAAATTAACCTGAAGACCACCAAGGGCATAAAGATTCTTGAACAGTGTAAGGTTAAAAATGGCGGGGATCTCCATACTTCGTGTTGTGAAATTTTCATCTAAAATAGAGGTCGAAATCACCCCTTCTTGTGGATCAATATCCCAACTAAAGATTAAATTCGATTGCGTTCGACTGTATTTATTCCACCCAAACCCTAATCCGGTGTTAAATTTAACTTTAGCATTGATAGTATAAGAAGCTCCTGCATAACCTGAAAAACAAAAATTTGGTTGTGATGCATAATCCGATTCATAGGACGTTACACCACCTATGCTTGGTCTCAATTGGAGGCCAAGTTGCCATTTTTTTTGGTCTTGCGCCTTAACGAGAAAAGGGAGAATACACAAGAGAAACAACACGTTTTTATACATCAGGAACACACTTTTCTTCAATACAATTCAAATTCAAAATGGTTGTCCCGTTGGAGTAGAATTTTATAGCTCTACACGACTAATGCGCACATCATAAACAATGTCTGTATTTTTAGGAACGAGATCAATTAGACCTTTTGATCCATAGGCTAGTTTTGAAGGAATTTCGATAAAGGCATTTTCACCCTCTTTTAATGCTCCAATGCCATGATGCAAACCATCCATAACATTATCGTTCTCTAGGCGAAAACTAAATGGTTCACTTTTTTTATACGAATTATCATACATTTTGCCATTTTTTCCAGTTGTATAGGCGAAATAGTCAAAGGTTACCAATTGATTTTTTTCAATCGGTGCACCATTTTTAGCTTTCTTCCAAACGTAGACTTTTACACCTTCCTCAAGTATAATCGGCTCAACGCGACGAACTATTTCGATATCAAAAATGAGGTCGGCATCAGGCGGCACAATGGTCGAATAACCTGCCTTGCCATAGCCTAAAGTAGATGGTATTAAAATCCGTCCTTTATCACCGACATTCATCTTCAACAATCCGGCTTCAAGTCCTTTTACCATCATGCCTATATTTGTTTTAAGCGGAACAGGTTCACCCACCTCCTCATTTGAGTCATATTGTTCCCCCGAAGCGACACGGGCTTTATAGTTAACCATTAAGACATCATTCAATTGGATCGGTCGATCCGTGTTTTTGATCGTCCACTCAATTCTTAATCCATCCTCACGCTGATAGACCTTGTCATTCGCTGTACCTTGAATAGAGTCTTGGAGGAGTACTATTTCATCCCCTTCTATTAAGGTAACCTTTTCATTTATTGTGTCAATGACCTGCGTCAACGTATCAACATTTTCGTCTGTTCCTGATTTAACACCGCCTAAATCACAACTTGCTATAAGAAACGTTATCGTCAAGAAGAGGATGGATGCTTTATAGCTCATAAATTTTCAATTTTTAGTAATTCGATATCATAGATTACAGGTGATAAAGGAGGGATTTTTTCCGTGTCACCAATGAGTCCATGAGCTGCGTGACTGGGAATAATGAATTTGGCTTTATCACCAATACACATTTTTTGAATTCCTTCGTGTAAACCGCTTTCAATGTCCGACTTTTCAACAATAAATGATTCGGGACCTTTTTGATTCGAAGTATAACAGATTTCACCATTTAACAACGAAATTTCAAAATCTACTGTAACCGTTTGCCCAACTTTTGCTGTGTCTGATGATTCACTTTTTGAATAAATCATATAATATAAACCTGTTCCCGTTTCCGTCATTTTCCAATCTGGATGTGTAGTTAAAAAAAGTTGAATTTCTTCGTCTTCTTCAGCTGTGAATTGGGCATTCATGTCACTCGAACTATCTTGTGTCCAATTCGGATCATTTAAAATCATATGCTCATCTTCTTCTCCATTGCAAGCCAACAGAAAGAATAGAAAGAGGGGATACGTATATTTTAATCGAAGCATGCTTTGTTTTCTTCAACGAATTTAGGCAAAATAGTTACAAATTTTGCAATTGCATCTTCTATTTTACCGACGAATTTTCCGCCAGAAGCATTGAGATGTCCTCCTCCTTGAAAATTATTTCGCGCCATATCATTGACAGGAATTTTACCGGTAGAACGAAAAGAGATCTTAATAATGCCATCTGATTCTTTGAAGAAAAGTGCCATTTTAACACCTTGTACAGATAAGGCTTGATTGACGAGCCCTTCGGTATCACCTTTTACCGCTGAAAATCGTTCTTGCTCGTCCTTTGTTAGCGATATATAAGCTGCTTGGTAGTCCTTAAGAACAACTAATTTCTCGAGCAGCGCATAACTTGTTAACTTAATGCGATCTTCGGTATTTGTGTCAAAAATATTTTCGTGTAAGGCAGCATGGTCAATACCCGTTCGTAATAAAAATGCAGCGATTTCATGCGTTTTTGGTAAGACAGAAGAAAATCGAAAGGATCCTGTGTCCGTTATGATTCCTGTATAAATGGCTTCCGCTACTTCGTGGTTTATTTTGGAAAGATCGTCTCGTGATTCGATCAGTTCAAATACTAATTGAGCAGTAGAGCAGGCGCTGGTATCAGAAAACATCAATTGTGCAAAAGTCACATCTGGGTCGCGGTGATGATCAATCATTATGCGTGGGGCAGAAGAATTGGACAGCTGTTCATCTAATTTTCCAATGCGGCCAGGAGCATTATAATCCAAACAAAAAATAAGGTCCGCTTCTTCCATCAATGCTTTAACTGCCGCTTCGTTCTCTTCGAGTGTCAAGATTTCTTCTTGTCCTTTCATCCAATGTAAAAAATGTGGGGCAGGATCGGGGTGACATATTTTTACATTTGTTTTCTCCTGAGTCAAATAATGATAAAGCGCCAAAGAAGACCCAATACTGTCTCCATCTGGTGATTTGTGAGAAGTAATAACAATTGAGTTAGATTTTGCCAATAGATCGTTGAATGCCGCTATTTTTGTTTCGCTAAATGTCATGCTTTATAAAATAAAAGCCGTCCCAATTAAAAAATCAGGACGGCTTAGGGTTTGTTTATAGTAGGTAATTAGAATCCGAGTTTTTCGGTTCTTCTATGCTCAATCAAAACACCAATACAAACGTTATCCGTGTTGGTTAATTTTTTATCATCACTACTTCCAGTGGAAGGAACTTGAACTGAAAGATAAAATTTACGTGTTTTATCGGTTGTGAATAAAACAAATGGAGTCATGCCATCTGCTTCATTATCGAAAATTACTTCACGTTGACGTTTCATGACTGTGTTTCCCTCACCATCTTTCACACGCACGATCATATCTTGTGCTAATTCAAACTGAACGCCATTTGCGCTTGCAACATCAGTACAAGTGGATAGACGATATTCAAATCCTTCATAAGCTACGAAACTCATTTCGTAGACTTTTCCTTTTTCAAAAGCTCCACTTCGAGATTGGTTATTCAAATTCCAAAAGGCACCTTTATCTTCTTTAGAAAATTGCCCCATACAGAGGTAGTGCGTTTTATTGCATTGCGCATAAGCTTGGATATAAATAGCGCTCAACAGCACAATACCGGCAAATAATACTTTTTTCATAATTGTCTAGTTTGTGTATTTGTCTCTTAATTCTTGCGCTTTCGCTTTAATAGCAGAGAAAGCATCAGCGTTCATTAAATATGTTCCCCCTCCAGAAAGCATTAATGTACCTTCATTATTTTTTACAGAGGTAGAAGATTCTTCAAAGGTCATTTGAGATTCGAAAATATCAGCAAGGCCAGATAAATCTTCTATTACCTCACTTACAGAGACATCATCACTGTATTCAAAAATAAAATCTAATAAATTTTCAAGAACAATTTTTTGATCGCCAATTTTTTTAATAATTGGATCCGAATCATTGTACTTATTCACTAGATTCGTGATGATATAAAGACTTTCAACAAATCCTCCAGCCATGATTAAAGAAAGTTCAGAACCTTTCTCGTTTTCTTCTAAATAGAGATAACTATCATAATAAGAATCGTTAGAAATGGAGAACAAGGAATCTGAATCACCTTCATTACTCTCAATTCGATCCATGATGTCCTCGTCAAAAGCACCAGAAATTCCGAGTTCTTCACCAAGTTCTTCAATTTTCTTGAAGTATTTAAGGAAATCAACCCCAATGCCAAAACAGCTTAAATAAGCAATGTCAGCAGAGTAGATACCAAAATTGATTGATTTCGCCTTTGTATCCACATATTTTGAGGAATTTTCAAGCGGATTAACCAAATTCAATTGTTGCTCACCACCTTGTAGTTTAATAATTTCAAAAAGTTCATTTGGTGTAGGAACAGAATATTCTACTATATGTTCCATTGTGTCTATGTAGACAGCGTTAGTGTCAACGATTTCAACGTTTTGAATTTCATTGTCTCCAGAAGACCCAGAACAAGCTGAAATTGACGCTACTGTAGCTGCACTCAGTAGTCCGATAACTAATTTATTTTTTTTCATTCATCAAATGATTAGAAGCGTTGGGTCAAATATAGTATTTTTTTAGAACACAAGTAAGTGATACTATATCTTTGACTTAGGACACGCATTAAATTTTAAAATCTTCTACGAGAATATTATCAGTTTTGTTTCAAAAAGAGGATGAGCTTAGTCGTTTATTAGATTCGTAAGTTCGATTAACTCAAGTTTTCTAGCGTAACTGATAGGCACCAAAGGCAGTCTTAGGTGCGCTTCCATAATTTCTAAATGCTCGAGCACAGCTTTTATACCTCCTGGATTTCCTTCTGCAAATAAGTGAGAAATAATCGGTAAGACTCTAAAGTGTTCGGAGCGTGCAAGGGTCATATTGTCTTCCATAGCAGCGGCCACCATAGTCTTAAATTGATGTGGGAAAGCATTTCCGACCACTGAAATAACGCCATCTCCACCGCATGCAAGAATAGGCAGGGTAATCGCGTCATCTCCCGAAATAACGAGGAAATCACTTGGTGAATTTTGAATCAAGTGCATGATTTGCTCCATATTGCCTGAAGCTTCTTTAATCGCCACGATATTTTGAAAATCAGACGCAAGTCTCAAGGTCGTCTCTGGTAAAATATTGGAGGCTGTGCGACCTGGAACATTGTATACAATGATCGGTAAAGGCGAATGCTCGGACAACATCTTATAATGTTGATAAATTCCTTCTTGAGTTGGTTTATTATAGTAAGGTGAGGCAGATAAAATAGCATCAACTCCTTTTAGATCATAGGATTTGAAATCGTTCACAAGGGCCATTGTATTATTTCCGCCAATTCCAAAGACAATTGGCAGTCTTCCCTGGTTTACTTCAATAACCGTGTCTAGGGTTACCTGTTTTTCTTCTTTTGTAAGCACGGGAGATTCACCAGTTGTTCCTTGAACAACTAAATAATCGACACCACCATCAATGAGGAAGTTCGTTAAACGCTTTAGCGCTGCCAAATCTAAATTTCCTTGCGCGTCAAAAGGTGTTACCATGGCTACACCTAATCCTTTTAATTTATTAATTTCCATGTTGTGTCAACAGTGTTAAATGATTGATAAGTTCTG
>Ga0222659_1000412_pt1 | contig 26137 bp, 21 predicted proteins | sample AntAcemetagen547_FD_179850 | JGI IMG/M metagenome (GOLD analysis project Ga0222659, IMG submission 179850) | Saline water microbial communities from Ace Lake, Antarctica - #547 | ecosystem: Environmental > Aquatic > Non-marine Saline and Alkaline > Saline | place: Antarctica: Ace Lake...
CGGACTCTACGGAGGCGTTCCAAAAAGCGATTCTCGAGGGCGGTGGGAAAACGATTTTAATTCCGGAAGGAGTCTATCTCATTTCCGAGCGTCTCAATCTCCACGAGCCGAAGACCGCCTTGATCGGAGAAGGAATCGACAAATCTGTTTTGTTGTTCACACGGGGCCTTCAGGAAATTGAGCCGACCTCAGCGACGACGGGAGGAGGGATGGAAACGACGGCCTGGTCGTGGTCCGGCGGAATCATCACTCTGGGGAAATCGAGTGGCGCGGGCGGTTCCAGAAAAACAGCGATCACGACCGACGCGCTTCGGGGTGAGTCGTCTTTTGAAGTCGCAGATGCGACGGGGTTTGAGTCGGGTGCAGAATACTTAGTTCAGGTAACCGATACTTCAGAGCGAACTTTGTTCGACTACGTTCATCGCGGTCGTCCCGGTGATATATCCCGGTTGTCGAGCAGTGCCCTAACTTTGTCCCAACCGGTGACAGTGAAGACGGTGGACGGCAACCGGGTTACGATCGACCAGCGCCTTCGCTTTGACCTCAAGAGCGAGTGGAATCCCACGATCTGTCCCTATGCCAATCAGTCGCAGGAGATCGGGATCGGTGATTTTACGATTCGTTTTCCGGAGCGTCCCTACCGTGGCCATTGGCTGGAGGACGGACTCAACGGATTTGAGATTCGCGGTGTCCACAATTGGGCAAAGAATATTCGGATTGAAAATTGCGACTCGGGAGCCTTTGTCTCGGGCGCGTGGAGTACCGTCGACGGGTTGGAAATCGTGGCCACCCGGGAGGCTCATGAGAGCGGCAACACCGGGCACCATGGTATCACGGTGCAGGGACGGGATTGCCTCATGACAAATTTTGTGTTTGAGACAATGTTTTTCCACGACATCACCGTGACGAACAATTCCTATGGGAATGTGTTTTCGAAAGGAAGTGGTGTCGATCTGTCGCTCGATCATCATCGGGCGGCTCCTTACGAAAATCTCTTTACCGAAATTGATCTAGGCGAAGGAACCCGGGTGTGGGTCTCTGGTGGAACGGGTGGTAAAGGGCTGCACACTGCGAGCGGGGCGACGTTTTGGAACATGGATTCGAAGCGGCGTTTTGATCTTCCGGATGAGGATTTCGGCCCTCCGGGAGCTATCTTCGCAGGGCTAAATCTTGGCGCGGTCCGGTCTTCTCAGGTGCCGGACGGGTGGCACATTGAAAAGGTGAGCCCGGATAAAATTGAACCGCAGAACCTTCATCTCGCACAGTTGCAGTGGCGAAAGGGATCAGGGTCGGGTTCCGATGAAACAGGAGGGGAGAGCTCCTCCGAATTTTCCAATTGGATCAACACCGAGGGCGCGGTGATTGAGGCGAGATTCCATGGCCTCACGCCTCAGGGCGTGCAATTGGAAATGCGCGATGGGCGGGAGTTTGTCTACCCGCTTTCCAAGCTCAGCGAGGCGTCTCGTGAACTCGCGCAAGAATTGAGCCAGTAGGGACAGGACCCCGGAACCCATGATTCAGTCCTTCGCCGATAGCGACACCGAGCAGCTGTTCCACCAGGAAAAGAACCGACGCTTCAACGCCATTGCCCGGGTGGCCCTGCGGAAACTGATTCAAATGAATCGGGCGGGAAAGCTGAGGGACCTGAGCGTACCACCGGGCAATCGACTGGAGGTATTGAAAGGCGACTTGGCCGGATTTCAGTCCATCCGGATCAACCAGCAGTGGCGAATCGTGTTCCGCTGGACCGCACAAGGCCCGGCCGAAGTTCAAATCGTCGACTACGATTGACGACACCCCTGTAACGTTATACGTTACAGATATGAAAGCACCGATCACCCCCGGAGAAATCCTGCTTGAGGAATACCTCGAACCCATGAGTATTTCGCAGAATGCGATGGCCCGTGCGATCGGCGTCGCTCCTCGTGCGATCAATGAGATCGTTCACGGGAAGCGGTCCATCACGCCGCAAATGTCGATCCGGTTCGGGGCGTTCTTTGCGCAATCCGAAGACTTCTGGCACGGGATTCAGGTCGAATGCGATTTCAGGGCTCTTCGCGGCAAGGCGAAGGAACTGACCTGCGGCATTCAGCCTGCCTCGGCATTGGCCGTGAAGTGAGTCAAAAGAAGGCCTTTGAATGACGAGTCCAGTCGTGGCAGATCGACGTCGTCGAAAACCGCTGGGGACAGGACCCCGGAACCCATGATTCAGTCCTTCGCCAGATAAGCGATTCTCACGCAGAGACGCAGAGACGCAGAGCCGCAGAGCCGCAGAGAATAAAGGGGAAAACGCCGCGTCTCTGCGCCTCTGCGTGAGCCTTCCGGCTATGCTCTGTATCGAAAATAGCGCCTAATACAGTGCGATTCGGGGCAGGTTCCGATCTCCGCTGATCGCACCAAATCGCCGGACTTGATGTAGCACGGGTTTGCAACCCGTGTTCTCTGCCTATCGGCGCTGAGGCTTTGGCGGATGGGCTCTGCACACGGGTTGCCAACCCATGCTACTTTTCTCTACCGATCACTTTTTGCTCCCGCGATGAAACAGCGAGGGGCAGGCCCTGATCACTTCCACGAATGGCCGCCCCGCAGAGAATAAAAGAAAAAACTCTGCGTCTCTGCGTGAGCCTTTCAGAAACGCTCTGTATCGAAAGCTTCACTTCAGCCGATCCCGAATCAGGAGCCCGTGATAGCCGCTCGGAATGATCATGCTGTTCCGGCGAATCGAAACGCGTGCGGGATTGCCGGGGATTTCGATTTCTTCGAGGAGGACTGGATCGGCGGGATCCTGGATCTCGACGAGGGTGATTTTCCCCTCGGCCCGGTGAGCGGTGTGGAGGTGGTCGCCGTCAATGGAAGGGACACCGAGATGGCGGCGGAGGGTGCCGACTTTGCGAATGCCGACTTCGGTGGCGGGGCGTTTTTCCTGGCGGTCGAGGAGGAGGTAGCCTCCGCGAGTCGTGGCGAGGGCTTGGTTCTTGTAGGTGGCGAAGCCATTGGACGAGCCGAGACGTTCGGGGAATTGGTCGCCGCTGAAGACGGGTTTGGGCTGCGCTTTTAAATCATACCAATGAAGACCCGAGACATGCCAGAACACGCTCGTGTAGCGGTCGTCGATGAGGCCGCGCATCATTTGATCGCCGTAGAGAAGGCCGTGGCGGGTTTCTTCGAGGACCAGTTCTGGCTTTCTTGGGTTGGAGAGATCGAGGATCAGAAAGCGGCTCGCGCCGGCCTGAAGGAGGGCGAAATTTCCGTTCCCGGGAACCTCGACTTGTCGGATCGCTTCGTTGCTGAAGGTGAAGTGGCCCACCGGAGTCAATCCATTGCTCCCGCTTTCAATTCTTCGGATGCTGAGACCGCCGGCGCTCTCGGCGGTGAAGATGAGGTCTCCTGATACACTGACGTCGCGGGCGAAGCCTTGCGTTTCCGTTTTCGACAGCACTTTGATTTCGGGCCAGAGGGAGAGGAGATGAATCCCTCCGCTGCCGCAAGCGACGACGGCTCTGTCGTCATCGAGAAAAGCGACCTCGTAGACTTGACTGCCGGGTTCATAGTTGCGCCAGCGAGGTTGTTGTTCATCGGAGGTATTGGGTGCGTCGGGAATAGCAACAATGGTGTCGGCTTCATGACTCTGCGGTTGGGCGACATCGGGGAGGGAGACGAGGTGAAGGTCGGTGTAACCGCCTGCGAGAAAGAGGTGGTGATCGGTCAGGGCGAGCCCGCCGACGTAGCCGCGAACGTTTTTCGATTCGACGAGGGGCAATTCGAGACGGGCGGAAAATTGCATCGCGAGGGGATCGCTGACGTCGATGAGAAAGAACCCGTTGTGGGTGTCGGTCACGAAAGCGTGGCGGTTCGTGACGGTCACTCGCCAGGTATCGTTTCCGATTTCGTAGAGTGGGGGGAACTTGATGCGCGAGAGCCACTTTGGTTCGGCGGGCTTGGAAAGATCGAACACTTCCAAGCCATGACCTTTCCCAAAACCGGGATCTCCCGGATTCTTCCTCGGTTGCTCTTTGGAGTGATGCCCTGTCGCGACGTAGAGGTATTTCCCCTCCACATCCACGCCGTCACCGAATCCATCGAGGGGCGCGCGCGAGGTGATGAGTGGTTTGAAAGGATCCTGATAGTTCACGGTAACGACTTCAGAGGATCCCCAGACGCCGACGTAGAGAAAGCCATCGCGGGCGACGACCGATTGGGCTTCGCCGGTGCGGACGGTGCTCAGGTGTTTTGGAAAATAGGGGTCTGAGATATCGACGAGTTCGACTCCGTAGTGTCGGCAGGCGACAAAGAGAATCTCACCGGAAATGGCGAGGCCGGTCGCGAATTCGATGGTGTCGTAGTGATACCGTAAAACGGGTTTGGTCGGGACGCTCGCATCGACGACAAAGAGGCCGTCCTGTCGGGAGCTGATGTAGGCGATGCTGTCTCGTACCATGATCTGCCTGACGCTTCCGAGGCCTGAAACGCTGCCGAGGAGGGTTGGCTTCTTTGGGTTACCGGCATCAAGAATGTGAAGTTGCCCTTTGCCGATCGCATAGAGACGATCATTCTCGAACGCGACGTCCTGAGTTGGCCCGATCCCTACGTCGGCTGCGATCGAGAGCTCGGTGCCGAATTTTGAATCGGTCTTCGGCTTTGCGGTTGCGACGGGGGCGGGAGCATAGTGATCCAATTCCCTGTCCCGAAAGTGGAGCGCGTAAAGGTGCAGTCCGACGACGGTGAAGAGGTAGTGGGTTTCTCCTGCGGAAATCTTTTCGAGATCGACGGTGCGCAATAGATTCCAGGTCTCTTTCAAGTGCGCCTGGATCAGCGCCGGTTCCTCGCTCAGTAGAACCATGTGGAAACCTCCGAGCGGAAATCTGACATGAGCGAGGGCCGCCAAACCACTTTCTTTGTGATCTAAGAATTCAGGTCGAAATTTGTTCCAGGCAAGGGAGGCGCCTCGAAGCTCGCGGTCCTCCCAGTTGAACTCTTTCTGTAGTTTCTCCCACGTTTCGGGGGGATGATATTTCCGATAGAACTCTCCCGGGAAATCGCGTGCGAGTTGCATTTCGACGGACTGTTTGAGAAGTCCGGCGATGACTCTGCGCCGAGACTCATCCCCTTCGAGATGATACCAGGCATTGACCCGAAACGCATTCTGGTTCGCGTAGATGGGATGACCATTGATGCGAACGTGAGGCCCGGGATGAACTTGTTCCCAGCGTTTTCCTTCTGCTTCGGATAGGAAAAATTCATAACGTTCTTTCCAGTGTTCATCGCCAGTACCCCGATAGAGCGCCAGAACCGAGGGGAGCAAAATGGAGGCGTGGCTGGAATTGAAGCCTTTCCAGGAAAACCCAACATGCGCCTGAGTTTCGCCATCGGCGCGGAGGATAGCCCAGTCATTTTGTTCGAGTCGGCGACCGACCTTTCCGAGCGACTCTTTGATCCATTGCTGATCGTCTGCGGAGGCGAGTGCCGAGTGGGAATAGATCGCCAGACTGATGAGGTAAGTGGTGTGTTGGTCCATCGATGAATCATCAAACCAGGCCGAGTCATCATCGGGATGTGGGCCACGGGGAACGAGTCCTTCGAGGGCGGGTTTCCCTGGCTTGGGATGAGTCTCCGGGAGGGAGCCAATCATCTTCAGCGCTGAAAAGTGCTTTCGGATCTGAGCTTCAAGAAAGGGATCCGGTCGCGCCTCCCAGGCATCAAGTAAGGCGACTAACATGTGTCCCGTGTGGAGGACGGTGTCAGCGATTCTCGATCCGTATCCCCAGGGGTGAGGCAGCTCATCGAGAACCTCCGCGGGTGAGGTCCATGAGCCTTTCGTGGTGAGACGGGAGCCATAGAGCACGCCGGTATCAGGATCCTGAAATTCAGTGAGATACTGGCGGGTCTGTGAGAAGGCCAGTTCGATGACTTCACTATCGGAAGGGGGCTTAAACGCTGTCTTCACGTTCTGACCGAAGAGCGGGATGCCGATTGAGAGGATCAGTAAGGTGGAAATGATAGATCGTCTCATAAGGGGGGGGCTTGCGGAAATGGCTTCGAACTCAGCTTGTGACAGAAATAGCAACTTTTGTATCTTTATTGTTGAACGAGTTGCAGGTTCATGTGTCTATCATTGTAACAGCGCTTCTCTCAGGAAGCGAAAAAGCTTAACCCCAATGAAGTTAGATAGATAAATTACAACCTCGGTGATATGCCGCCCGCATAGCAGTCGAGGTGCCCCGAAAAAGAACGAGATACTCATAGAGAACCTCCTTCCCACGTCCCGACCGAAAGAGTCGGGAGCACAAGGACACCCCGAACCTAAAGCAAGGCTGCCTGTCGCCATGACGCGACTCAACTATGGCAGCCTTTTTACATTTTCTGAAATCACCCCGATTCACCGGTAAGCATTCGACTCAGAATTCCGGTGGCGAGAAGCCTCGCGTTGAGCGGCCCCGCATCGGAGTGGCTCTATCCTCCGGAGGAGCAAGAGGGCTCGCCCACATCGGAGTGATCCAAGTGCTTGAGGAAAATGGTATTCCGGTTGATGCGATCGTCGGAACGAGTATCGGCGCCTATGTCGGAGGCCTCTGGGCCTCGGGCCTGAATGGTACTGAGTTAGAGTCGTTGGCTTCTAAGATTCCGGGGAAGCGCGATCTCTGGAAACTGGTTGATCCGGTCTTTCCTCCCCGTCGCGGGTTCATCGGTGGCGGTGCGATCCTTGAACGCCTCGATGTGACCTTGAAAGGAAAGCAGTTTTATGATCTGAAGATCCCCTTTGTCGCCGTTGCAACCGAGTTGGAAACGCTGAAACGGGCTTCTCTTGATATCGGCGATGTGTCATCGGCGATTCTTGCGAGTCTCGCCGTTCCGGGAGTGGTCGTGCCGGTTGTGCGACACGGTATTGAATACATCGACGGAGGTGTCTGTGATCCCCTGCCGGTAAAACTCGCGAAGGAATACTTTGATCTGGATTTTGTCATCGGGGTGAACGTTTTGCCTCCGGTTGGATCTCTGAAGCAGCGTCGCTACAAAAATGAGAAACTCGGAGTGATTCGAAAATGCCTTCGCTGGCTGAATGAGAACGGCAACTACTTCGCGAAAGGGAACTTGTTAGACATCCTTCGTGATGCCGCAATGGGATCGCAAATGCGTCTCGTCGAACGCAGTGCCAAGGCCGCGGATGTCTACATCGCTGCCATAAGCGGGAGAAACGGATGGCACGATTATCACAATTACCGCGAATACATCAAAATCGGACGAGAGGCGGCCACGAAAGCGCTTCCTGAAATTGGAGCCCTTTTGAATCCGCCCGCCGAATGCGGCAGCGATCTTAACCTGAACAGAGAGAACCTGAAATACGCATGAAAAACGACAGACTGACGAAAAAATGGGGCTCCCTCGGGCGAGACGAGCTGAGAACGCTTCAATCGAAAAGACTGCATTCGTTTCTCAAGAATCATGTCGTTCCGTTTTCCGCCTACTATCGAGCGCGCTTCGATGAAGCGGGGTTGGACCCTGATTCGATTCGATCACTCGATGGTCTCGAGCGGATTCCATTCAGTTCCAAGCGTACCCTGATTTCCGAAACCGATGGGACACCACGGACTCGCGACTTTGTTCTGGTGCCGGATGAGAAGGTTCTGAGGAGACGTCCTTCGACGATTGCGAAGGCGCTTTTGACGGGTAAGAAGTCGGTCAAAACGGGTTTTGAGAGAGAGTATCGTCCTGTCCTCATGACGAGTACGACGGGCCGCTCCGCGGAGCCGGTTCCGTTTCTCTACACCCAATATGATCTCGATAATCTCGAGGTCACGGGGCGTCGGCTCATGGAGGTCTGTGATTCCCGTCAGGACTTCAAGCACTTCAATCTTTTTCCATTTGCCCCGCATCTCGCTTTCTGGCAGGCGCACTATGCCGGTCTCGGCTACAATACCTTCACGCTCTCAACGGGTGGTGGAAAGGTCATGGGCACGGAGGGAAATGTCCGCTTACTGGGCAAGATCAAGCCCGACGCCCTCATCGGAATGCCGACTTTTATCTACCACGTGCTTCAGGTCGCGGTGGAGGAAGGGCTCGAGGTTCCTGATATTCGTCGAATCGTGCTCGGTGGTGAAAAGGTTCCGAACGGGCTGCGTCGTAAGCTCAAGGCGCTCTGCGCGAATTTGGGTTCCGGCAATGTCGATGTCATGGCGACTTATGGATTTACCGAAGCCAAGATGGCCTGGCCGGAGTGCCCTTCGCGCGGTTTCGAAGAGTCGACTGGCTATCACCTTTATCCTGACCTCGGTATCGTTGAGGTGATCGATCCTGAGACGGGCAAACCGGTCGGTGAGAACTTGCCGGGCGAGATTGTTTTCACTCCGCTCGACAGTCGGGGGAGTGTCGTTCTTCGCTATCGGACAGGGGATCTTATTTCCGGCGGGCTCACTCATGAGCCCTGCCCCGGATGCGGGCGGTCAGTGCCGCGCCTCGTCGGAAGAATTTCCCGGGTCAGTGATGTCCGGCGCCTCAAGATCGGAAAGCTGAAAGGCACTCTCGTGAATTTCAACGAACTCGAGCATGTCCTCGATGACCTCGACGAAGTCGGTAGCTGGCAGATTGAATTGCGGAAGCGAAATGATGACCCCCTCGAGTGTGACGAGATCGTGGTTCACGTGGCGCCGACGCGGCGGGGGCAGAAAGAGGATCTCATCAAGAGCATCAACCGGCGCTTCACGGCCGCGACTGAGATCAGTCCCAATCGGATCGAATTTCACGATGCGGAAAATATTCGCATACGGCAAGGCGTGGGAACGGTGCTCAAGGAGGAAAAGGTCGTCGATCACCGCGAACTCGTCACGGCTCCCGGAGAAACTGCGGGAACCGGGGAAACCGCGGCAACCACTGCTATCAACTCATGAATTTACCTGATACCAATCGATCAAAGAAATCACTCGTCATTGTCGACGGGGTCAGAACTCCCTTTTTGAAAATGGGAACTGAGCTCGCCTCTCTCGACGCGACTGAACAGGGTAAGGTCGTGGTGCAGACCCTCTTGGCTCGCACCGGAATCGATCCTGAATTGATTGATGAGACGATCTTCGGCTGTGTTTCTCAGCCTGCGGATGCGGCGAACATTGCGAGAGTGATCGCCTTGCGCGCTGGAATTCCGGAGTCGGCTCCGGCGGTGACGGTCCATCGAAACTGTGGGAGTGGACTCGAAGCGTTGACGGTCGCCTCGGAGCGGGCTGCGGCGGGACACGGAGAAATTTTTGTGATCGGGGGAACCGAAAATATGTCGCGCATTCCTTTACTCTTTTCAGCTGTCGCGGCGGCCAAATTCTCCGCACTCTCGCGGATGAAATCTGCGGGCGGCAGGGCGGCTGCGGCACTGAAATTCACTCCCTCGGATTTTGCTCCTGTGATCGGATTGAAGCTAGGTCTTACCGATCCGGTCTCGGGTATGAATATGGGAGAGACTGCCGAATTGTTGGCGAGAGATTTTAATATTTCACGTGAGGATCAGGATAGATTTGCTCTCGATTCTCATCGTAAAGCAGCGAGGGCCCGTGAGCGATTGAACGAAGAGATTTGTCCAGTGTATCTGCGAGGAGGAAACTTGGTCGAGACGGACAATGGGATTCGTGAGGCGCAGTCGATGGAGGCGCTTGGGAGGCTCAAGCCGGTCTTCGAACCCGGAACCGGAACAGTGACGGCGGGGAACAGCTCGCAGATCACGGACGGCGCGGTCGCGATGCTCGTGATGACGGAAGCGAAGGCGGAAGCGCTCGGGCTCGAACCGCTCGGCAGGCTCGTCGATTACGCCGTGAGCGGATGTGATCCAAAGCGGATGGGCCTCGGGCCGGCTTTTGCGATCCGTGATCTCTATGAGCGAACCGGACTTCGTCCTTGTGATGCCGATCTCGTGGAGGTGAACGAGGCCTTCGCGGCGCAAGTGCTCGCGGTGGAGAAACTTTTGAAAACGTCCGATTACGAGAGGCTCAGTCTTCCCGTTGATAGGTTGAATCCGAATGGCGGAGCCATCGCGCTCGGTCACCCCGTGGGAGCGACAGGAGCGCGGCTCGTGCTCACGGCTTTGCGCGAATTGAAGCGAAGAAACGCAAAATACGGATTGGTCAGTCTTTGTATCGGCGGAGGTCAGGGAAGCGCGGCATGGCTCGAAACAATTAACTAGAAATGACACGGATATGAAAACGAAAGTAATGAGAAAAAAAGATTTTGGAGAGGGAGTAAGTTTCCGGGGAAGGAAGCGTTTACGGCATCGTCTGCATATCGAATTTTCGGAGGAGAATATCGCCACGGTGATCTTTGATCATCCTGACAAAGCGGTAAACATTTTTGATGAAGCGACTTTAAATGAGCTCGATCTCGCTCTCACCGCGATCGAGAGAATCGCGCCGATCGGTGTCGTTTTTACGAGTGCGAAAACAGCTGTCTTTATCGCAGGCGCCGATTTGGATTCGCTGGCGAAGGCTAACGAGGAGCACCTTGAACATCTCATTGTTAAGGGGCAATGCCTCTTCGCACGAATTGTGGGATTGCCGATGCCAACCGTTGCCGCGATCCACGGGGCGTGCCTCGGTGGAGGTTTGGAGCTCGCACTCGCCTGTGACTATCGAGTGGCGAGCGATGACAAGGTGACCAAAATAGGTCTGCCGGAGACGCTCTTGGGAATCATCCCCGCCTGGGGTGGCTCGACACGGTTGCCCCGGTTGATTGGTCTGCCCAAGGCGCTCGCCGCGATTCTCAGCGGTAAGCCCTATACGGCGAAGCATGCGAGCCGTTTAGGTATCGTTGATAGCGTCGTTCCGCACGAAAGACTTTTGGATGCGGCAATGACGCTGATGGGCCGCAAAACGGTTTCACGGAAGCGATTTTTCCTGACGAACAATCCGGCATCGAGTGCGGTGATTCGCTGCGTGGCCCGTCGCGCTTTGTTGAAGAAAACGCGAGGTAACTACCCCGCTCAGGAAGCGGCTCTTGAAGTTGTCTCGAGAGGGGGATTCGGGTCCGTCGAGAAATCTCTGCGCCGGGAGAAAAAAGCAGTTCTCAAGTTGATCGGTAGCAGTGCTGCGGGGAATCTGATGCGATTGTTTCGTCTTCAGGAGCGGTCAAAAAAATTCCACCACGTCACAAATGTGGATCGGACCGCGCTGCGACCCGTGAAAAGCACTGCGGTAATCGGTGCGGGCGTAATGGGATCTGGCATCGCCCAGTGGTTCGCTGCGAGAGGGGTGAAAGTGATCCTCTGTGATCTCGATCGTCCGCGCGTTGCGGCGGGAATGGAGTCGGTACGAAAGCTGTTTGCAGGAGCGGTTCGCAAGCGAATCCTCACGAAGCATGAAGCGATGAGGAAACTGGATCTGGTGACCCCGTCGGCTGAGGCGGTGCCATTGACTCGCTGCGATCTCATTGTCGAGGCGGCGGTGGAGAATCTCGAGATAAAGAAGAAAATCTTCGCCGATCTTTGTAAGCGTTCCTCTTCTCACACTATTCTCGCGACGAATACGTCAGCGCTTCCGATTTCGGAGTTGTGCGAGGCGGAGGGAATCACGCATCCGGAGCGCATCGTGGGACTGCATTTTTTCAATCCGGTGAGCCGGATGAAGCTGGTCGAAGTGGTCGTGACAAAACAGACCTCGCCCGAGGTCGTGGAGCGCGTTCTCGCCTTTGTCCGCGGAATAGGAAAGCTGCCCGTCGTCGTAAAAGACTCACCCGGGTTTCTCGTGAATCGCATTTTGATGCCCTATTTAATCGAGGCCGGAAAGCTCGTCGATGAGGGATACGATCCCACCTTCATCGATGAGGCGATGCTCGACTTCGGAATGCCGATGGGGCCGCTTCGCTTGCTCGACGAAATTGGTCTCGATGTCGCTTCTCATGTTGCCGCGACGATGGGCGATTCCTTTGGTGATCGTTTTGCGCTGCCTCAGTGCCTCGCGCAGTTGTTGAAGGGTGAGCATTTCGGTCGCAAAGCCGGTCGCGGTTTCTATCACTACCGAAACGGAAAGCCGGTGAGCGGGAAAAAGGTCGCTCCTCCGAAAGGGGGGATGAATGAGGAGGCGATGGGCCGATACCTCGCCGGACTGATGTCGAGGGAAGCTGAACTTTGTTTGAATGAAGGGATCGCCCGCGATGCTGATGATATCGATTTTGCCATGGTCATGGGAACCGGGTTCGCTCCGTTTCGGGGTGGTCCGCTGGCGGGGTCGCCTTCTCTCTTCGCCACGAGCAATTCCAAACCTGTAACTAGAAAAGAACCAGCAATATGAAAACGGTAAAGAATGACAATCAGGAGAAGCCTTCCGGGGGAGTTATCGACACCTCAAAAATGTCGGCGGAAGAACGGGCCGCTCTCGAATTGGCGGAAGCTTCACGGGTTGAGGCAGGTGATGCGGGTAGTTTCGGAAGTTCGCTTTTCATGGGGAATCCTCATTTTGATTCGATGTTTCCGTTTCCAGCGCAGACCGTCGAAGACGAAGATCAGGGCGATGCGTTTCTCACGAGACTGGAAAGATTCCTCGAAGACGAGGTCGACCCGGATGAGATCGACCGGACCGGTGAGATTCCTGAGAGAGTGATCAAAGGGCTCGCCGATATGGGAGCGTTTGGAATCAAGATTCCGCGCCGTTATGGTGGACTGGGATTGTCGCAGACGAATTATTCGAGGGCTGCGATGCTTTTGGGAAAATACTGTGGAAACCTGACCGCGTTGCTTTCGGCGCACCAGTCGATTGGAGTGCCTCAGCCGCTCATTGTTTTTGGAACGGAGGAGCAGAAGAGAAAGTTTTTACCGCGCTGCGCTGCGGGGGAGATTTCCGCCTTTGCCCTGACCGAGCCCAACGTGGGTTCCGATCCCGCTAAGATTGAGACGACCGCTTCAGTGGATCCTGAAACGGGTGATTATGTCATCAATGGTGAAAAATTGTGGTGCACCAACGGCGTCAAAGCCGGGGTCATTATTCTCATGGCCCGGATGTCAGATTCTGACCCGAAGCGTCCGAACATCAGTGCCTTTATTATCGAAATGGATTCTCCCGGAGTTGAGGTGACGCATCGGTGTCATTTCATGGGATTGAAAGCGCTCTATAATGCGGTGATCATTTTCAAAGACGTTCGCGTTCCGCGCGAGAATCTCGTTCTTGCGGAAGGCCGAGGTTTGAAGGTGGCCCTGACAACGTTGAACACAGGTCGCATTACCCTGCCAGCTGCGTGTGTCGGCCTTGGGAAACGGTGTCTCGAGTGGTCGGCAAAATGGGCCGGCAGTCGCGTTCAGTGGGGCGCTCCGGTAGGGCGTCACGACGCGATCGCCCAAAAGCTTGCGGCAATGAAAGCGGATACATTCGCGATCGAGGCAATGGTTCTCTATGTATCGCTCTTAGTTGATCGCGATAAGAAATCCGATATCCGCATCGAGGCAGCCTTTGCCAAAATGTGGGGCACCGAAAAGGGATGGGATATCGTCAATGAGACGATGCAGGTACGCGGTGGGCGTGGTTACGAAACCGCCGAATCGCTCGCCGCACGCGGGGATGAACCGGTGCCGGTTGAGCGCTTTTTGCGCGACAGTCGGATCAACACGATCTTTGAAGGATCGAGCGAGATCATGCGGCTCTTGATTGCAAGGGAAGCGCTCGATCCTCATTTGAAAATGGGCGGCCCGGTCCTGAATACGATGCTGCCGATGAGTGATAGGCTCAAAGCGGCAATGCGCTCGGCCTGGTTTTACAGCCGCTGGTATCCGATGCTCTGGCTGCCGGCGTTCGGTGGAACATCAGGAGCGCCTCCGGAGTTTCGGCGCGATGCCCGCAAGGTGAAGGCTCTGAGCCGCAAGTTGGCGCGGAGGCTCTTTCATACGATGCTCCGCTATGGCCCCAAGCTTGAGAAAAAGCAGGTCCTGCTCGGCCGCTTTGTTGAAATCGGTGCTGAGTTGTTCGCGATGACCGCCTCGATGGGCTACGCCAAACAGTTGATCGAATCCGGACGCGGCGACCACGACGATCTCGTTGAAACGGTTCGCTACTTCAATAAAGCGTCCCGTGGAAAAGTGGAAAATCTCTTCCGCGATTTGAGATCCAATGCGGATGCGGAGGGGTATCGTCTCGCGAAACGAATCTTGGAGAACGGCCAGTGAGAGAGGTCGCGGAACGAATTTCGTTCTGCGACGGCTTTAGTCGCGTCGCAAGGGGCTGATTTATGTCCTTGTTGAAAGGCTCTCTAATCTCGAAGTTGGGGGCTTCTTAATTAAATTACCACGACACATGACTAGAGCACTTCTCTTACTTCTCTGTTTTTGCGCGATCCCCTTGATCGCAGATGACCTCAATGTGATGTCATTCAATATCCGCTTCGGCACCGCGAATGATGGTGATAATTCCTGGCCGCATCGGAAGGAGTTGGTTGCCGAAACGATTTCACGCACCTCTCCTGATCTGCTCGGATTGCAGGAGTCGGTCGATTTCCAGGTCGCGTATCTTGCTGCTGAACTGCCCGAATATGAAGTTTACTCCGTTCCGAGAACTCCGGATGCGGGTGAGTCGTGTGCGGTCTTTTTTCGTAAAGATCGTTTCGAGAAGCTGGATGAGGGAACTTTCTGGCTAAGTGAAACGCCTGAAGTCGTTGCTTCGATAAGTTGGGATTCGAGCCTGCCGCGTATTGTCAGCTGGGTGCGACTTCGCATCAAATCGTCAGGTAAAGAAATCGTCTTTGCCAACACCCACTTCGATCATCTTGGCGGAGTGGCGAGAGAGGAATCGGCAATGCTCATTCGGGCGCGTATCCCGAAGATTGCGGGTGACACGCCTTTTGTAATTACGGGGGACTTTAATTGCGCTGATGGAAGCGCTCCTCATCTCGCCCTTGTCGGGGATGACGGGAAATTCGTGGACACTTTCCGACATTTGAATCCTGAGGTGGTCCCGGAAAAAGAGGGAACCTTTACCGGCTTCAAGGAATCGGACGATGGCCGACGGATCGACTGGGTTGTTTGCTCACCCGAATTCGAAGTGAAGGCTGCCGCGATCGACCGCTTCCGGAAGGAAAAACGGCTGCCCTCGGATCATTATCCGGTGACAGCCGTCTTGAAGTATTGAGCGGTTCGCGGAAAAGCTATGCGGAGACTCACGAGGTAGCGGAATCAATGTGATTCCGAATACGTGATCTCGCGCGACGCGTGACGGAACGAGATTCGTTCCGCTACTATTTCCACGTAGCTTACCAAGCCGAATCGAGATTCCACTTGGCGGCGATGGGCTCGAGCTCGGGGCGCATCGGCCAGTGATCGGGCTGAGGGTCGATGCCTTCATGGCGAGAGCTGGCGCCCTTAAGCACCATGCAGCCTTCGTTGTCTCCCATCGTGCGGATCGTTTCGATTTCCTCTGCAGAAAGGGTTACCTCGGGAAGGGATGCAAATTCGCTGATCTTGTCTTCGATGAGACGGGCATCGTCTCCGGCTTCCTGAACAAAAGTCGGGCCAACTGATTTCACAGGAGCTTGACTGAGATCCCACACGCAGGCGAGTTGGAGCATCGTGAGTCCATGCTTCTCTGCAATCGGGCGCATCTTTTCAAGCTTCTCGTTGCCATGTTCGATCCAACCTTCGGCACGATAATTACGGTGGTCGCCGTCTTTGAAAAAGTGACCCGGCTTCACGTCGTCATGGAAAATGCCACCGAAGTCGACTACGCGAGCAAGAATATCGATGTCGAATTCCTGTGCGATCGGAAGCACGTAGCGACCGGGCCACGGCTCCATCGGATTTAAAATGATCATCGCCGCATCGATCTCCTTGTGGAAATTTTCGATGCAGTAAGCCATGTCGATCGCGAAGCCGTTCGCAGGGCCGGGAGCGATTCCAGTGTTTTCGGCGAGCCCTTTTTCGCGAAGCGTGCCCATCGCTTTCCAGACGTCGGGGCTCGAGTAGCCGATCGAGTCGGGGTTGTGCAGCATGACGAGATCGAAGTGATCAGTCCCGCAACGCTCCGCGCATTTCTTCGTAGCGCGCTCGAGATATTCCTCATAGCCGTCGGGTCCGCGGAGATCAGGATTCGTGAAGCGTGCGTAGCCTTTCGATCCGGCGCGCTGGCCGTCGTAGATGTCGTGGCCGACCATCGCGACGAGGCAGTAGTCATCGCGATCAATTCCCTCGAGCGCTTTTCCAAGAAGTTCATCTCCCTGTCCGATTCCGTAGACGTCGGAGGTTAAGAAAGTGCGAACACCTTCATCATATGCTTGCCGCGCGAGCTTGATCCAGCGGTCTTCTTCGATGCGTTGCCCAAAGTGCATGAAGCGTCCGCCACTCCATGATCCAAATGCGGTCTTTGTAAGTTTCATGCCTTACAATCGCGAAGAGATGCCGCACCGTCAAGAAGCAGAAAAGCGGGAGTGCCTTATACGTCGACTTCGGCGTAGTGACGAATCCGCCTCTAGAATCCGCCTCTAGTACCCCTTACATTACCAGTTGACCATGCTCTTGTTTGAGCGGAACCTACGCGCCTTACAAAATCGCAGATATGGCAGCAAAAATCTATACAGACAAAGACGCGGACTTGGCAGTGCTTAAAGGCAAAACCTGTGCCGTGATCGGTTTCGGATCACAGGGGCACGCACACGCCCTGAACCTGAAAGACAGCGGAGTGAAGGTCGTCATCGGCCTCTACGCTGAAAGTAAATCACGCGCAGTCGCGGAGGAGTACGGCTTCAAGGTCATGGACACCGCTGATGCCGTCAAAGCAGCTGACGTGGTTTTCATTGCGACTCCTGACACGAAGATCGCTGCGATTTACAACAAGGATATCGCGCCTCATCTTGAAAAAGGTAAGACCCTTCTTTTCTCTCACGGTTTCGCGATTCACTTCAAAACGATCGAAGTCGATCCCAGCGTGAATGTGATCATGGTGGCTCCTAAAGGACCCGGACACATCGTTCGTCGTGAGTTCGTCGAGGGCAAAGGAGTTCCTTCTCTCATCGCGATTCACCAGAACGTAGATCGTCAGGCGAAGAAAATCGCTCTCGCATGGGCCAAGGGAATTGGTGGGACACGTGCCGGTGTTTTCGAGACCACTTTCAAGGAAGAGACCGAGACGGACCTTTTCGGTGAGCAGACCGTTCTTTGCGGTGGTGTTAGCCAGCTCATCACTGCCGGATTTGAGGTTCTCGTGGAAGCGGGTTACCAGCCGGAGATGGCTTACTTCGAGTGTCTTCACGAGCTCAAGCTCACCGTCGACCTCATCAACGAGTCCGGCATCGGCGGGATGCGTTTCTCGATCTCCGACACCGCTGAGTGGGGTGATGTGAAAACCGGTCCTACGATCATTGATGCTTCGGTGAAGAAGAAAATGGAGCGTGCGCTTAAGAATATCCAGTCTGGCAAATTCGCCAAAGAGTGGATCAAAGAGTCCGACGAAGGAGGTAAAAACTTCAAAGCACTCCGCAAAGAGGGCGAGCAGCACCAGATCGAGAAGGTCGGCAAGCGTCTCCGCAATCTTATGCCATGGCTCAAGAAGCGTGACATCAAAGGTTCACAGGCTTCCTACAGCTAGTGTCTAATTCGTTAGATTAATTTCAAAGAAGCCGGAGCAGCAATGCTCCGGCTTTTTTTGTGGCGTGGTGGATCGCATCGTAAACCTGTCAGCAGGGATGCTGAAACAACGTAGCCGCGCTTTCCAACAAAAATGTGGCCTGAGAAAAACGTTTCAGACTAAATCTGGAAATAACCTTAAGGGATACTTTCTCTTGCGGGATATAACCTTTAAGGTTATCAGTTCTAACGGATGAAATTCCTGTTCCGTTATTCTCGCCGCTTCCTCTCTAATGCGGGAAAGCTATTCACAGAAGATGAACTGCAAGCGCTGGAAATCGCCCTGCTTCGCAACCCGCAGATAGGCGACGTGATCCCCGGCGGTTCGGGACTTCGTAAGATGCGCTTTGCCGCTAAGGGAATGGGGAACGCAGTGGCAGTCGAGTGATCTATCTGCTCAAAGTCTCTGAGGATCAAATCATACTCCTTGCCGCCTACGGCAAGAATTACAAATCTGACCTGACCAAAGACGAAATTAGAAACCTGATTGAAGAAAGCAAAAAATCATGACCAAAAAGGAACTAAACCAACTCAAAGCTGAAGCCGACGCCGTGGTTCGCGGCGAAACTCTGGCGGCGCGGGTCGTTCAATACACCGAGGATGCTGAGGGCAACCTCGTGCGAGCCGAACTGGAGCCGGAACGAGAGAGAGCCCATGCCCGGAAAGCATGGGAGGCAAAGACCGAAGTGGCACGGCTACGCCATCGGCTCGATCTCACTCAAGAGGCGTTTGCGCAAAGGCTCTGCGTTAGCGTCTCCACACTGCGCAAGTGGGAAACGGGCGCCATCGTTCCGAGCGGCGCCGCAGCTGCTCTGCTGCGAATCGTGGAGGCACGTCCCGATGTCATGGAGGTTCTGGCTGACGTTTAGTGTTCGACCATTCCTAACTTGATGAAGTTCTTGCGGCGGGCTAGGGCATGCGACAGGAAAAAATCTGAATGTCAACTCGCTGAAAGCATCGATGAATACCTCCGATTTTAAATGCCCCGAGTGCGATGCGGATGTTTCTCCGAACGCGCGTGGTTGCCATGCTTGCGGGGCGAAAAAGGAGAACGGGAAATGGCTGCGGTCAGAGATCTACGACGGGATCGGAGTCGATGGGGATGATGATTTCGACTACGATGACTTTGTCGAGAAGGAGTTCGGATCGGGGCATCGCCGAAAGACTCCGATTGAGAAATTCTGGTGGGTCATTGCCGTATTTGTCCTCCTCGTCTTTATCTGGATGGTGACGGGGTGCTGATACGCTGCGCCGGAGTCTCCGATCCTTTCTCTGGCGATAGAAGCCTACCTGCTCTCATCTGAATATCAGGGCCGTTCCAGAAGGTCGCGGAATGAATTTCATTCCGTCTTTTGCCCGAGGCGAATCATGAAAAGTCTGTTCGCGAGCATTTCCCCCAAGATTTCCATTGGCTGAAAGGCCGGTTCGAGGGAACATTGATTTGTGTTCCAGGTAATTTTCAACGAAATCAGTGCGGCCGAGATCTCCCAGCTGCCCACTCTCGAGCAGCTTGATGTCTTGAATGAATTTCAGGTTCGTCCCGAGGATCTTGAGGGGATTAAAGACAATCACGCCGATGCCCCGTTTTGTGAGATCCAGCGGGACGGGAAGAATCTTTATCGTTACCGCGCGAGCGATGTACGCATTTACTTTGAGATTTCGGACGACTATCAATCCGTCATCGTGCATCGGGTTTTGAGCAAAAATACGTTCCAGGATTTTCTCTATCGAGCCAACCTTCCGGTTGAGGATAATGCTGTGCTTGCCGAATCCAAGCAATTCTGGGAATTGATCGAGGAAGGTGAGCGTGCTCGGCGCGTCTAACTTGTTATGGCAGACCTTATTTCCCTGATCGAATCTGATGAGTCGTTTCGTCGCGAAGCGTTTCCTGCCTCTCGTGATCGCATTTTCATGGCGCATGCTGCGGTCACGGCGATTCCGCAGGTGGCGATCAGCGCGATGGATGAATTTAACCGCGCTTCATCTACCGGTGAGCTCGACTACTCCCAGGTGCTCCTCAAGGAGATGGATGAGGTCCGTGTTTCGGCCGCGAAGTTGATTCAGAGCAGTCCGGATGAAATCGCCCTCCTCGGACCGACAAGCCTTGGCTTAAGCCTCGTCGCCAATGGTATTTCCTGGAATGAAGGGGACGAGATCATCACGTATCTTGATGACTATCCGGCGAATGTTTATCCCTGGAAGTTCCTCGAGCGCAAAGGCGTGAAGGTGGTCTACCTGCAGCCTGGGGAGACAGGCGCGATCACTCCAGAGTTGGTCGAAGCTGCGATGACACCGAAAACACGGCTCCTCGCACTGGCATCGAATAATTTTCTGACGGGGTTCCGGCTCGAGGTTGAGGCGGTCGGAGTGCTCGCGCGAAAACACGGAGCTCTTTTCTGTCTCGATGCGATTCAGACCTGTGGCGCCTTCGAAACTTTCGCCAAGGACGTCGATTTTCTGAGCTCCGATTCGCATAAATGGATGCTCGGCCCCATGACTGCCGGAATCGTCTATGTCGATAAAAACCGTTTTGAGGAACTCGAGCCGAGTCTTTTGGGTGCGTGGAACGTGAAATCACCGAATTTTATTGCTCAGGATGCGGTTGAATTTGAGCCGGGTGGTCGTCGCTACGAACCGGGCGTGTTGAATGCGCAGGGGCTTGTGGGAATGAAAGGGTCGCTCGATATGCTCACGGATTTGGGAATTCCCCGGGTTCAGTCCCGTCTCCTTGAGCTCAAAGAGAATATCTGTAAGGGGATTAAAGACAATGGGTTAACTGTTTGCGGGCCTGAGAATGGACCGAATGCTTCTGGGATCACGTCGTTTACGGATTATGAGAATCCGCAAAGAATCGAAGCTCTTTATCCCTTCTTACTCGAGCAAAATATCGTGCTCAGCTTCCGTCATGACAGGGCAGGAGTTCCCCATCTGCGCTTCAGTCCTCATTTTTACAATACTCACGGTGAGATTGAGCGGGTCATGGAAACGATTCACAACGCTTGCACTTGACGAATCGCTCTGATGCGTCTTCTTTCGGACTTATTTTTGCGCTGGCATCCTTTCATTAATTACGTGAGAATGCGGCGCGCAGAGCGCAAATTGAAACTTAACTGAGAAGGGAATTGCTGTGGACTTCAAAGAGATTAAAAAAATTGTAGAACTCATGGACGAGTACGGACTCTCCCAGTTCAAACTTGAGCAGGACGAAACCAAGCTCGAATTGAAAAAAGGGGGTGACGTCGATATGCAGGTTATTCAGCAGTTGATGGCCAGCGCTCCTGCCGGTCAATATGCCGCGCCGGCACTGGGTGCTGCGCCTGTCGCTTCAGGAGAGCCTGCGGGGCTTCCGGCGGGTGTGGAAGAGATCACCTCTCCGATGGTCGGAACTTTTTATTCGACGCCTTCACCGGAATCAGATGATTTTGTAAAAGTGGGCTCGAAAATTTCCGCTGATTCACCCGTCTGTATCGTTGAGGCGATGAAAGTGATGAACGAGATCCAGGCTGAGATTGCCGGTGAGATCGTCGAAATTCTCATTGAGAGCGGAACTGCCGTTCAGTATGGTGAACCGCTTTTCCGCGTCAAAACTTCCTAATTGGGTTATCGGTTCCTGCAAGAGGGGCCGTTCTGCTGCTCCTTCGCGAGCAAAACGTCATGTTTAAGAATATTCTCGTAGCAAACCGGGGAGAGATCGCTCTCCGGGTCATTCGTGCCGCCAAAGAACTCGGAGTTCGAACTACTGCGATCTATTCGGAGGCGGATTCGGACTCGATGCACGTTCACTTAGCGGATGATGCCATTTGTATCGGGCCTGCCGCGAGTGCGGACTCGTATCTCAAGATGGAGGCGATTCTCTCGGCTGCGGAGATTGCCAACGTCGACGCGATTCATCCCGGGTATGGATTTCTCTCGGAAAACCCCCGTTTTGCGGAGCTCTGTGAGAGCTGCAACGTGAAATTTGTTGGCCCCTCTGCTGAGATCATCAAGATGATGGGTGACAAGAACATGGCCCGGGCGACCGCGACCAAATTTGGGGTTCCGGTAACACCTGGCACTGATGGCATCGTCGAAACCGAAGCCGAAGCAATCAGGGAGGCCGATCGGATCGGATACCCGATCATGGTTAAGGCCAGCGCGGGAGGCGGAGGTCGTGGGATGCGTCCTGCTCTCAATAAGGCGAGCTTTGTTGGTGCTTTTCATGCGGCACGCCAAGAGGCGCAAGCTTGCTTCGGCCTGCCTGATGTTTACCTCGAGAAATTGGTGGAAAATCCTCACCACGTTGAGTTTCAGATCGTCGCCGACAGTCACGGAAACGTGAAGGAACTCGGTGAGCGGGATTGCTCAATGCAGCGCCGAAATCAGAAAATCATTGAGGAGACTCCTTCTCCGCTGATCAGCGACGAGCTTCGCCAGCGCATGGCGGAAGCTTCCGAGGCTCTCGTCAGAAACATCGGATACGAAAACTGTGGAACGATTGAGTATCTCGTCGACGACAATGAGAACTTCTACTTCATGGAGATGAACACCCGAATTCAGGTTGAGCATCCCATCACCGAGGAAGTGCGGGGTTGTGACCTCATCAAGGAGCAGATTCGCATTGCCGCAGGCGAGCCGCTTTCGGATCACGTTGTCTACAGTCAGCCGCGCGGTCATTCGATCGAGTGCCGAATTAACGCTGAGGATCCCTACAACAATTTCGCGCCGAGCCCCGGGAAGATTAATCTTTTTTATGCGCCCGGTGGCCGTGGTGTTCGTGTTGATACGCACGTATACAGCGGATACGAAGTGCCTCCGAACTACGATTCGATGATCGCAAAACTCATCGTGACCGGCGCAACCCGTGACATCGCGATTGCCCGCATGATTCGTTCTCTGAATGAGTTCGTGATCAAGGGGATCAAAACGACGATTCCTTTTCAGGCATCGATTATGAAGCACAATGCGTTTCGTTCGGGTGACTACAACATCGCCTGGGTTGAAAAATTCCTCGCTTCGCAGCCATCTCCTCCTGATGGACTTCCGGAGATCATGTTGGAAGAGGAGTAATCAATTCAGTGATTGGATCGTTAGAGATGAAAAAGTGCTTCTGCCTCACCCTCTTTTGTAGTGTGTCACTTCTTTGCCTGACGGGATGTCAATCATCCGGCAGCTACAGTGATGATCGTGCCGGTTATCCTTACAGTGGCGTCAACAAAAAGAAGATGTCTTACGCTGAAAAAAAATACCTCCGACCCCGATAGGGTGGGAGGATTGTTTTTTTCGATCCCCGTTCGAGGATAAATTTCGAATCAGTGCGCGTGGTTGTGCGGCCCGCCCTGTCCGCCCCACTTGACCTGAAACTGAAGCCAGGCGGCGTGCTCACCTTCGATATCGTCGCTGCTAGTGTGATCGTATTGAAGACGAGCCTGAACCCGTTGTCCGGGATCGACGAAGGCAGTGAGTGCTGCCGAGAGGCGGTTTGCATCGGAGGTCTCTGCGATTTTAATATCGGAAACCCAATCGTGGCGAAGAGCCACTGTGGTGCGATCACTCAGCCCGTAAATGAGCTCTGTTGAGATTCCGTAGTCATCGAATTCGATCCCGGTTCCGTCTTCTTCGAAGCCTTCGACGTGGCGACCGATAAATTCACTTTGCAGCATCAATGCATCGGTGCAGAACTCAGGGCCGTTTCCGTGGTCATGACCGTTCCACACCTTCTGTAAGCCGAAACCGTAGGCGTGAGTATCACGGCCAAATCCATTCCCGCCGGTAGCGAAGGAAGTCGAGACAGTGATGCTCTCTTCGAAGGGGAGTCGGAATTTATAATCGGCAGAGAGAACCCAATCTTCGAAGTTGGCGCCTTCCAATTCAAAATGGTGTTCATGCTCATCATGATCGTCACCTTCCTCCTCTTCTTCATCACCGTGTTCATGCGCATGCGATCGGACACCGCCGCCGCCAATCGTCAAGGCGCCGCCGTTTCCGGGCGTTTTCCAGATGAGTTCACCTCCCTGAGTGACTAACTCGCCCTCATTTAGGATGCGGCTGTTGACCAGGTTTTGATTCACAAATTGCCAACCATGAAGATGGTGGGTCGCCTGGTAGCCGAAGGTGTTGAGAAATTGACCGCCCCCGAGCGCGAGAGTTTCGGAGATATGATAGTGAAGAAAGGCCTCTTCCAGCGCGGCTTCCCAAACATGGCCTTCACCCTGATGGCCAAATCCGGCGATCACGCCGGTAATCTTGTCATCAATGTTGACCGTAACGTGCAGCTCAATCGCCTGGATCGCTGCTTCATGAAGGGGATCGTGTTCGCTCGTGGCGAAATCTTCCGCGGAACTGTTGCCGTCAAAGACGCCCCCGGTTCCGATAACAAAAAGCTCAGGAAAGAGGAATCCGCCAATAGCGGCGTCCTGCCCCATGTAGCGACTCGCATCGCTGACGGTGTATTCAAATGCTTCCTCTTCTTCCGCATGAACAGGCGTCAGCGTGTGAAGAGAGGCAATTACTATGGGGAGAATCTTGGCGACCCTCTGGAATCGGTGCGGAATTGTGTTCATGGGAAAGACTCCGCTAATGCAATTAACTTTTTTACGGCTTCCGCCATTCCCGTTCTGGGGTCTGTTGGTCCAAGCCGGGCTGATTCAGTTGTCACCTTTACAGGCAAGCTCACCGGGATTGATTGTCATGAAAGCCAAGGCTCGATCGACTCCTCCTTTGCGAAGCGAAAAGGGGTGAAGACAATCAAGATCAATAGAAAGTCGGCAGGGTCTCATGCCTCAAGCGTGGTCACGACCGGTTCGAGGGCGACTACGAAGTCTCAGGCTGCCAAGGCACTCGGGAAGGATTCGCATCACACGATGATCACTTCGTGGCGATCTGCTTCCGCAGGCTCCTGAGTTACGAATACTCATAACCGGCATTCAACCCTGTTGAGTCCGGCCCCAAACCCTGTTATGTGATGGGGTGAGCAATTCGGATAAAGTCATCGCAGAAAAGCGCATTGTTGTTCAATGCGAAGATCTCTGTTTTCGCTATGGCAAGCCGTGGGTCCTCGAGGATGTCTCCTTCGAGGTTCCCGAAGGAGAGTCACTCTGCCTCATCGGCCCAAACGGGGGCGGAAAGTCGACCTTGCTCAAATTACTTCTCGGGCTCGCTGAGCCGGATGAAGGATCGATCACACTTTTCGGCGAGTCATGCGATCGGGCGCGTTCGAAAATCGGCTACGTTCCGCAATCGATGCAGTTCGACAAGATGTTCCCCATCTCAGCGATCGATATTGTTTTGATGGGAAGGCTCGATCGACTCGGTTTCGGACGGTTTTCGAAAAAATGTCGCAGCGTTGCCGCGGATGCGCTGGACGAAGTGGGACTCGCTGATCTCGCTAATCGACCCTTCTCCGATCTCTCAGGAGGCCAGCGCCAGAGAGTCATGATTGCCCGGGCTCTGGCCTGTGAGCCGGATTTACTTCTCCTCGATGAACCGACCGCGAATGTCGATCTCTCGGTCGAAGAGCAGTTCCTCGAAACGCTGGTTGAGTTGAGAAAAAAAATGACGATTCTCGTGGTGACGCACGATTTGGATATTGTTTCGTTGATTGGTGACTCCGTTCTCTGCGTGAACCACCGCGTTCATCGTCACACCCTTCCGCTTTCGGGAGACACGATTAAGGAAATCTACAGCGGTAGAAAGCGTCTCGAGCACGATCGGCGCACCCGCCACACCCAAGGAGATCACTCAGGCTGTCGCCATGACTGAATTTTTAGAAGCCATTCAGAGAGTGCCGCTAATTCGCTACGCACTTCTCGCGGGAATTATTTCCAGCCTCACTTTCGGTGTCGTTGGCACCTTCGTCGTGACACGGCGCATTGGCTATATTGCCGCAGCGATTGCCCACAGCATTCTCGGTGGGATCGGCGCCTCGATTTTCTTCAGTCGTGTCTACGACCTTCCCTGGCTCACTCCGATGATTGGCGCCGTCGTTGCCGCCTTGATTTCCGCGGCCGTAATCGGATGGGTGAGCCTGCATACCTCTGAACGAGAGGACACGATCATTGGCGCGATTTGGGCCTTCGGGATGGCCTCAGGATTGCTCTTCATGCACTATGCGCCGGGGAAAGCGGTGAACCTCGAGAGCTATATTTTCGGGAACATCCTTCTGACATCGAAGAGCGACGTCATTGCCACCGTGGTGCTGGCGGGCATTATTCTGACGTTGGTAGGATTGTTTTATCACAAGCTCGTAGCGGTTTGCTTTGACGAGGAGTTCGCCCGACTCAGGGGCATTTCATCAAATTTCTACTATCTCCTCCTCCTCGTGATCACGGCCATTAGTATGGTTTTGTTAGTGAGGGTTGCCGGAATTATTTTGTCGCTCGCACTGCTCGTTTTACCTGCGGCAACGGCTTCCCGGTTTTCACGTCAGATGTGGGTGGTGATGCTCATCGCGGTAGGCATTGCTCTGGTCTATAACGCAGGAGGTCTCGCCGTGAGCTACCAGCTCGACACCCCGACGGGGCCATTTATCGTTCTCGTTGCCTCCGTGGTTTACGGGCTCTCTTTTTTGTTGAAGGGAAAGCGCTGAGTGCAAAAAAAGAG
>Ga0222659_1000416_pt1 | contig 26061 bp, 22 predicted proteins | sample AntAcemetagen547_FD_179850 | JGI IMG/M metagenome (GOLD analysis project Ga0222659, IMG submission 179850) | Saline water microbial communities from Ace Lake, Antarctica - #547 | ecosystem: Environmental > Aquatic > Non-marine Saline and Alkaline > Saline | place: Antarctica: Ace Lake...
CCATGCGAGCCTTGGCCGGAAAAGAACCAGTCGCCGCCGCCCAACTCACCCCGGCGGCAGTAGCCGGAAGACTGGCGGAATCCTCCGCAGCCTGAAACATCGTAGAGGCTGCGTTTCCTTCGGTTACCCTGAAACAACCGTGGAGCGAGGCTGAAGCGCGGGGCAAAGTCCTTTCTAGGGTTTTGGAACTTCGGCCTTCTCGGTATCGGCTCCGTCGCTAGGAAACGTGATGGTGGCAAAGATTGGTCAATGGTCAGAGGCTACCTTTTCTTCGATGACATCGTGGGCTACATCCACTTTTGGGAAGTTCTTTATCACGAAGAAATCGATTTCAGTTTTGGGAGTCCGGGAAGGGTAAGTGGCGGCGTTCTTTGGGTCCTTTTTCTCGAGTGTTTCCCAGCCTGTTTGATCGAGCAATTCCATGGATTTATCGGATGGCTTACCATTGAAGTCGCCGGCAAGGATGGATGGGATCTTCGCGACCCTGTTTTGCATCGAGCAATGCCTGGACTTGTTTCACCCGAACACCTTCAGTGTTCGGATCGTTGTGAATGGAAACAAATGTGCCCGGTGTGGCCAATCCCGGTAGCTGGAGGTTTACTTCCAGCGCGCACCGGGGTTCAGAACCTCTCGGGAGTTGGTGGCGCCCGGTTCCAGTAATAGGGAAGCGCGAGAGGACTGCCAACCCGTATTCACCTCCTTGGTAATCCATGATTTGCCAAAGCGATGTCGCATCCCTGTCAGCCGACCGAGTTCCTCGGCCAGATCTCGAATCCCACTTCTCTTGCAACTTTTATCGACCTCCGGAACTGCAATCACATCGGGATTCAGGTCGGTAAGTAGCTTTGCAATTCGCTCCAGATTGATGATGCCATCCATGCCTCTTCCATGCCGGATGTTGTAAGAAACAACGCGCAGCGTATGGGTATTTTCCGGCTCTTTTGCCCAGCATTTTTCCCCTCCAGCCATGCATACGATCGCGGTCAGGAATGTGATGAGATATTTCGTATTTGTAGAAAGCTGGTGGGACTGCACATTTTTCACGGGGTTGGATCACCGTCCGAAACATTGGTTTTCAATCGCTTGCGGAATGTCTGTGGCCCCGGGTGGATGTTTTTTCACAGCTTAATGACTATGATCACCGACCAAAGCGGCTGTAGCTCCCCCCGACAGCCCCGACAGCCCCGACAGCCCCGACAGCCCCGACAAACGCGTCAGGAAACTGGCAGTATTCCGAATGATGCCGACTGTATCAGAGTTGTCTTGAAGCCCGAGGGCAGGAATCTTCCTAATTGCCACGAACCACATGGCCACTCACACCCTCGGATCTTCCGTTGATGACCAATCGAGAACCCCCTGAAAGTAGGCGAGCTTCAGATCGACCTGGTCATACCCTTCAAGCCGCTCGCGGTATCTGTCAGCCAACAGGGTTACATGGTCGGCATCGTAGAGTTGAGTTGTCGTTTTTTTTGTGGCACCTCTGAAATTTACGGGACTTCGTGAGTAGTCGCAAAATTTTCTTTGCAGTTGCGTCAACGAACAGGCGAACAAAGAGTATTTAAGAAACCTTAAACGGTTGCCAAAAAAGCGCAGTTAATTCGGATTTAAGCGGATTACTACGGACACCACCGGATATGCCAACTCCTACGTCTCCCGCCAAATCCCCTATATACTTAGGTATTCCCATTGATTTTCAATGGAGCCGCTGGTCGGAATTGAACCGACGACCTGCTCATTACGAATGAGCTGCTCTACCCCTGAGCTACAGCGGCGTGGTTACGCACGGCGGGAAAGGAAACAAAAGCGGGCTGTACCCGCAAGCGGAGTTTTTTGTTATTCCGAAGTGAATTTCCGGGAAGCTGATAGTGCGAAGTTTTCCGGGTCATACATCGACTCGACCTTGGCTGGCGGTGCTGTGACCTCGCCGGCGATGGTGCACCGGGCGAGGTAGGTGACATCGTAAGTTCCTTTGCGCCAGACACGGTCGAAAAAGAAAACTGCCCGGTCGGAGCGGAGCTCGGAGTGAGATATCTTCCAATTGTTCTCACTCGTGCGGATGACCTGCGCCGAGGATTGAGATGCGAAATCCGAATTCACGGTCTCGAAGATCGAAGGCAAGGGATCATCGATCACAACGTATCGGCTGTCGTCCTCCGGCATGGTCACTCGTAGCGTAACAAGGACCAGATCTCCTTTTTCTGGTTTCGCAAGTATCTCGGTCTGGCCGTTTGCCAGAACTTTTTCGTAAGTGCGTTCTATCAGGAGGCCGTTTTTGGAAACCGGTGCGACTGGCGCGATGGCAGGTTTACCGGATACTTCCATCCTGACGTATGCTTTGGAGGACGAGCTGATTTGCATCCCGGTGTTCGGGCCAAGCGGCAGTGTAACGGAGGCGGTCGGATTCTCTTTCGTCAGGACGATTTCCTGTTCACCCGACTCGGTTTTAAGCACGAGTGTGACGGGTTCAGTCCCGACGTTACGGTTTGCTGCGTAGTTGGAAATGGCAAGCAGGCTCCACCCATTTACCCAGGTGCTGCGCCAGTGTCCATACGGGTTGCGATCGTTGAGCATCCGGTCAAGGGTCGCATCAACCTCCGGCGATTCCGGATTGATCGCGAGCCAAGCCAGGAGCTGCGCGGCTTGGGATGAATTACCAGGGATCCAGTAATTACCTCCCTCAAGAGGTTTGTATGAAACTTTGGATTCAAGTATCTGGCGGGCGAAACTGAGGACTTTCGGACTGCCCTCCGCTCCGATCGCGACCGCTGCGGCGAGCAGCGCACGGGCATTCGGACTCATGAACGGAAGCTTCTCCGACATCAGGGCGTGATACGGTGGCTGCGCTTTCCCCATCAGAGCGAGCGTGTAGAGGGATCGGGCATGGTTTTCCAGCTCGTAGGAAGACTTCGACTCGCCCGCTCCACGCAGGGATTTGATGAGGTATTGGCTTAGAGTTTCCAGAGAGGAACCCGGAACATTTCCACCGTTCTGCGAAGCGAGCACCAAAGCCATTCCGGCATATGGAGTGACCCAATCGGTTGTCGTTGTATCGCCCGGCCAGTAGCCGAAGGAGCCGTTGGCCTGTTGCATACTGAGAAGGCGGTTCACACCGATACGAATCGCTTTATCGATTTCCGTATCTGATTTTTTGGCGAAAGACGGGACATACGGCCTGAGGTTTTTCACCGCAAACCATGGCATCAATGAGGAACTGGTTTGCTCGGCACATCCATACGGGTATTGAAGCAGGTAATTGACCGATGAGGAAATTTCCACAAGTGGCGAGGTAGCGAAATCGAGTTCCACGCTACCTGTGGCGTTGCCGAGGTTATCGCTGAGCAGATCGCGCAAATCATTTTGCGAGTTCGCGGTGATCCTCAGTGATGAAACCTGGCGCAAGAGAGGCATCGGGAAATGTGATATGAACGTCTCTTCGACAGCATCCGAAAGCGATGTCTCCAAGTCCGGTGTGAGTTCACCGTCAGGAAGAGAAAGCGGTCTGGCGCGGAACGAAACTGTCACGGCTCCGGTGTCGTTGATCTTGATCGGAAAGGTGAGCACAGAGGCTTCACCATCACCCAGAGTGAGGTTTTGAATTGGTGACCCTTCCAGCACCGCCGGTGGAGTCCCCTGCCCGCCGCCGGTGGCACAGACGACCTCCCATGTCGCGGTGCGGCCAGAGGCATTTTGCACCATGACTTGGGAAACGATACGGTCGCCTTGATTGGCAAAGCGCGGCAGCTTCGGCTCCAGCATCAATGGCTTTTTGACGAGAATCGCAGACTCACCGTGACCAAATCGTGGTCCGCCCTGGTGCGCTACGGCGATCACGCGATAGCGGGTGAGCGTGTCGGGCAATTCGAATTGATGGGAGAAACTTCCCTCCGCATTCGTCACAAGAGTCGGAGCCCAGGCCGCGCAGGGATCGAAATTTTTCCGCATCAGATCAGCGAGCTTGCTGAGGTCTCCGCCACCTCCGACGACAAAACCCTTGTTAAAGAAGCCTCGGTATTCCGAATTTTCAGAAAGAAACATCTGAAATGAAGTCCCGGCGTCGACCGCCAGCCGCCGTGGATCGTAGAAGAAAGCCATCGGGTCAGGCGTATCGTAGCCCATGACAGCAAGCGTGCCCTCATCGACCGCGTATAAAGTCACCTCCGCACCTGCAGCCGGCGTTCCATCTGCGGATTTCACGTTCCCGGCCAGAGTGACGTTTGTCCCCGGTCGATAGCTATCCGCAGGTTGATCGATAGCCACCTCGAGCCTGTCTTTCTGGTTTTCGACCGTCAGTTCGCAATAACCGAGTCTGAGCTGCGGTTCTTTGATCTCTCTCGCTGACTCCGCAGCGCCCTTGACGATCAGAACCGAAACGTAGGCATTCGGGGCATGGCTATCATCCAGAGGGATTTCGATCACGGGATTATCCGCGGAAATATCCGTGAGGTATGAGCTGAGGATTTTCTCGCGCTCGACCGTGACAAGCGCCTTACCTTCGATCGGTGAAAGCACCAGTATGCGGGCAACGTCACCCGGCTTGTAGGATTTTTTCTCGGACACCAGCTTGATGCGCATGCCATCCTCGTATTTCCATGGATACTCCTCTGCTCCGTAAACGCGGAATCTCGTGACCGTTGCAAACTCCCTACCTTCGGAATCAGTCCCACGAATGGTCAGGAAATGGAGCCCGGTGTTCTCCGGGATCACCTGTAACTGGAATCCCTCCTTCGCGGACGCAGAGGCCGGCACGATCGTTTCTTTGGTGAAAACCAGTTCCTCATGGGGATCGCTTTCGGTGACCGTATCACCATTGGAGTTGGTGGTTTTTGTCGTTGTGTGGACTTGGCGGGCCAGCGTTACCGTCATCGCAACATCTTCGGAAACCGGCTCACCATCAGTCGTGACTGCCACGAAACGAAACGGAGTTTCATCGCCAACACGAACCAACCTGTCGAGTCGGGAAATCCCCGCGTAAATCGATGACGGGTGCACGATCGCTGTCGATCGCGCGGTTAGGGTTTGGTCATTCGAATCCGTAACCTCAGTCGCGATACTCACCTGTCTCCCCACCGGAAAATCCCCCGTCGGAACCGTGACCGGAATCTCTGCGAAACCTTCCTTGGATAATACCTGATCGGAATTGAATTTCGTGCTCGTGATCGCATTGTCGCCATCTCGGTCACGGTAGCCGAAATAATGATACCAGTATCTCCAGTCGTCGACCCGGTGATCTCCGAACAGGAAGTCCCTGAAGCGCTCCGGATACGGATTGGTCTCGGTGATTTCTGTGAAGACCGATGCTTTCCCAGCCGCAACCGGCTGACCTTGATAATAGGTGGCGGTGAGTTTGCCAGTCACCTCTGACGCACCGATTTCGGGAGTCTCGATCTCTTGCACGACTTCGAAAGTGTTCCGCCGGAATTCTTCGACCTTGAGCGGAATCGAAAACGAAGCGCTTTGCCGAAGCGCGATCTGTCTCTCCCAGTCTTCAGTTTCCTCAGCGACTCTCAGATCCTCGGGAAATTCGAGCCGGATTGTGTGATCGCCGGTTGTCGAGCCGGGGAGTATGTATTCGACATCAAAGGAGCCGAGTTTCGAAATCGTAATATCACTGGTGAAAATCTCTTTATCCTTCGGATCGACGATAACGATGCGGGCGGGTGAACTTTTCGCCATCTCGATATCATTCCCTAGTTGATCGCGGACGATACCTTTGATCCGGACGGTTTCACCGGGACGGTAAATCGAGCGATCCGTGAACATGAAAGCCCGGCGTGTCTCAGGCAGGGATTTCATCCACGAGTAGCGAACTGGAAAATGCCACATCCCAACGCGGTCCAGGGTCCGGTCGAAAGCCACCGCGTAGGAATCGTTTCCAAGCACCGCGTGCAGGTGCCGGTCATTCTCTCCACGAGGCACGGTGGCGAGACCGCTGGCATCGGTAACAACTTCGGAGACTAGCGAGGCATCTTCGCCGAAGACTCCGAGCTTCACGCCTGGAAGTGGCTGGCCTGTATCGCAGGAAAACGCAAAGAGCAGGGCGGATTCGTCAGTAAATTTCCAAGCCAATCCAATATCAGTCAGTTGCACGATCGCCTGGGCATTGCGACGGCCATCGGCTTCGGACAGCGGATGTGGCATACCGGTGACGTCCAGGAACAGGGTCGCATACTTGAGGTTCTCGGGAAGAATTTCGTTCCAATCGAGTTCGTACATTTTACCCGTATCGACATTGATCCCGAGATCGATTTCTTCGTCAAAAATGGTCTCGCCGGAAATCAACGAATAGGGAATCACGGAAGTCGGTTGGATGCCTGTATAGTCCGGCCCCTGCCCTGTGTAGTTTCTGTATCCTTGGATTGCCCGCACCACACCTTTTCCACTGAGCTTCTTGATTCGGATATGCAGCGTCGAGATGTTGGTCGTGCTGACTTCATATATGCGCTTACCGTTGGCGAACTGCGCCTCATCCTCGGAAGGAAGTGCCAATGCCGGATCAATTCGCTTGAAAACGATTGAAACTTTACCGGCGTTGCTCACCGATTCGCCGCCTGCAGATAATATGGCTTTCGTGAACTCGACCTCATAATTGTCTGACTTCGTGAAATCACCTGTGATCTTCAAGGTCTTGTCTTCGACCTCGAGCGCCATGCCTTCCGGCTTTGGCGAAACCGATACCATTTCAAGACCAATATCTTTGGAAAGCAGTCGATTGAAATTAACGACGATACTGCGAGGAGATTCGGTCGAAACGTATGGTGTGACCCCCTTGAATTTAAATGCTTCGACTTCTCCCATCCAATACGAAGTGTCACTTTTCAGTGTCGTTGATTTCCCTGCATTCGGAAGTCCTTTAAGCACTCTTAATTCCCATTTCTTCGCAACCGGAAGGGGTGAGTTCGGCGATACGACGACGATATTTTTCACAAGAGAATCAGCAGCGACCTCGGCACGCTGCTTCTCCGGATCACTCCGGTTCGCCCAAGTGAGGTAGTTGGTCCTGAAATAACCGGCTTCCCCGGCTGTCGCATATCTCAAATCAGCGGCCACTCTTTGGTTTTTCTCCGAAGAAAAACTGAAAAATCCGGCTATCGCAGCAGGGTCGACATCGTCGTTGAAAACAATGGTCCAACTCGCCGTTGCCGGGGAGTATTTGCTACTCCAGCGATTATTGACTCGCGCCGTATGGATTCGGAAATCCTCTGTCGAAACTTTCGCAAACTCCCCTTTCCCGACAGCGCTGCCATCAAGATGTTTCAGGTCTGTTTTCACGGAGAACTGATAACCCGTGCCTATGCTCGGCACCTTTTCGAAACGAAACTCGGCGATAGTCGGCGATTTCCAAAACAGCTTTCCGGGGAGAGCGGGTGTGATCGAGATCAGGTCGTTCTCAACTTCCTTTCCGAGGAGGTCGTCACCAACCATCGGTTGATCAAAAATGACATCTACCTCGGATTCGGGAACCAAGGAAGGGGTCGATACCGTCAACCTCGGCGCTCCCTGGAGAATTGCTAAAAAGCCCAAAAAGGTCAGTAATATTAAAAATTTCGTTTTCATGTCTTCAATCCATCTAATTCAACGGTGTTCTTTTAAACAAATCCCTGCGAAATAAAAATGAAATTCTGATAGGATGAGAATTCCGCTCAATTCGGAGAATTTCGGGTCACACATCGGTGAACCCTGCGACCTTGCATGTCCTCGCTTCCCGCATCAGGTTCATCGCGTGGTAAGCACGTTCATGAGTTTTTTCTTCGCTATGGCAGTATGCATGGCGTTCCAATCTTGTGCTCCGAGCGAATTTCTCAGCACCGACTCAGCGAAGAGCGGTGGCGCATCGGAAACTTTCGGCTACCGCACGTGGAAGCGCGACAACTTCGATGAGGATATCGTCATCATCGGTATTCACGGATTCAGCGGAGCCTCGGTCGATTACGCAAACTTGGGAAATTACCTGGTCAAACACCAGCCCGAGACTGCCGTATATGCCTATGAGGTGCGAGGCCAAGGCAGCGACCCTAAATATGATCGCAGAGGTGACATCGGCAATCCGGAGCAATGGTTCACGGATCTCGAAGCATTTACCCGACTGGTTAGGAAACAGCATCCCAAAGCAAAAATCATCTGGTATGGGGAAAGCATGGGAGCCCTCATTGCCACCCATGCGATGTGCTGGGCTCCGTCCGGCAAACCACCCTGCGATGCCCTCGTCCTTTCATCCCCCATCGTGAGATTCAAAGACGACCTGGAGCCTTGGAAGATCGCTTTGGTTCAGGTCGCGGCCGCCACCCTGCCTCTCGCAAGAGTTCCGCTGGAAACGCTTTCCGGCGGCGAGGATGTGCAAATGACCCAGGAATCCGCTCACAGCGAGCAATCGAAGACCAACTCTTACAATGTCGAGAAACACACACTCCGGCTTCTCGGCACACTCGCACGACTCATCGACGGTATGAACACTTGCGCTTCAAAACTAGAGGTTCCCGTTCTAGTCCTCCACGGAAACGAAGACTACTTCAACAACGACTCGGACGTCCGCGGCTTTGTCGCACGAATTCCGCCCAGCGTACCCAGCACCTACCACAACTACCCCGGAGCTTACCACCTCCTGATGTATGATGAGAAAAGGGAGAAAATCTTCCGCGATGTCGCCAGGTGGCTGAATCAGCAAAGGCGGCAATGACCCCACAAGCGTAGAACTTTGGTAAGGCGCGACTGCCCGTGCCTTCGCGGCGATCCATTCCGAATCAACTGCGAACCCTGGAATAAATCTGAAAATCATACGACGATTCGTCTTGACGCATCGCAATCCCAAGGCATTCTTCGCGCCCCGCTAACCAATTTTCATCATGGCACGTATTTGTAGTATCAGAGGCACCCGCGTCCGCTCCGGCGGCAGAATCCACCGTTCAGGCTTGGCCAAGAAGAAGGGCGGTATCGGCCGTCACGTCACCAAGGTGACAAAACGAAAAGTTTCCCCCAACCTCCAGAACAAGCGTATCTGGGTCCCGGAACTCGACAAGTTCGTGCGCATCAAGCTTACCGCCCGCGCACTCAAGACCATCAATAAGAATGGTGCTTACGTGACCCTCAAGAGCGCGGGTATCGTTAAGTAAGCAGCGATGCACGGCTTTTCCTACAAAAGCGGAGAGCTTTTCTGCGAAGGCGTTTCCCTGCAAACGCTTGCCGGGGAATACGGAACCCCACTCTACGTCTATTCCGGGGGAACGATCACCGATCATTTCACCCGTCTCGACAAGGCACTTTCCGGAGTCAACCACGAGATCGCATACGCGGTTAAGGCGAACTCCAACCTCTCCGTTCTCCGTCTCCTCGCCACCAAGGGTGCAGGGTTCGACATCGTTTCAGGCGGCGAACTCTTCCGCGTCATCAAGGCCGGTGGCGATCCGGCACACTGCACTTTTGCTGGTGTCGGTAAAACCCGCGAGGAAATCGTCTACGCTATCGAAAAAGGCATCTACTCTTTCAATGTCGAAAGCGAAGAGGAACTTCGCTACCTCGACCAGGTCGCCGGCGAACTCGGGAAAATTGCTCCCGCCGCCGTCCGCGTGAACCCGAACGTCGACGCAAAGACCCACAAATACATCTCCACCGGAAAAAGCGAAAACAAGTTCGGGGTCGATTTCGAAAAAATCGCCGATCTCTACGATCGCGCCGCCAAAGAACTTCCCAACATCAAGCTTCGCGGCCTGCAGATGCACATCGGCTCCCAGTTGACATCCATCGACCCGTTCATTGAGGCGGTTGAAAAAGTCATCCCTCTCGTCACCTCTCTAAAACAAAAGCACGGAATCGAGTTCTGGTCCATAGGCGGCGGAATCGGCATCGTCTATGAAGACTCCCTGGAATCGGGCACCCCTGACTGGTGGGCCACAAAACCCGAATCCGAACGTCCCCTCACCATCGAGAAATATGGTAAAGAGCTCGTTCCCCGTATCAAGGATCTCGGACTCAAAATTCTACTCGAACCCGGTCGCTACATTGTAGGCAACGCCGGTGTTCTGCTCACTCGCTGCCTCTACGAGAAAAAAGGCTCCGCAAAAACTTTCAAAATCGTCGATGCGGGCATGAACGATCTCATCCGACCCGCCCTCTACGAAGGTCATCACGATATCGTTCCTCTAATCGAACCCAAAACCTCCGATCTCACCAAGGTCGATGTGGTCGGCCCGATCTGTGAAAGTGGAGATTTCTTCTGCCAGGACAGGGAGCTTCCCGATTTCAATCCGGGCGACAACATCGCCCTCATGTCCGCCGGAGCTTACGGCTTCGTCATGGCATCGAACTACAACTCCCGCCCCTTCCCCGCCGAGATCCTCGTCGAAGGTGAAGACGCAACACTGATCCGCAAGCGCCAGACACTAGACGACCTGATCGAAGGCGAACTCTGAAATATGTAGCTGGAGCTTCAAGCTCCAGTCCGTTTCAACAGGCATCCTGGAGAGTTCTCCTTTGCCATTTGCCCAACCCTACATAAAGTCCTTCCCAAGATGATTCGCCAAACACTCGTTCTGACTCTTTTATTGATCGGTTCCATATTCTCCCGGACTTTCGCCCAGAACGGCTCCTCGGCATTATACCGCTCCGTCCTCCGCATCGAAGTCGCCACCCAGACCCCCGACTACCAAACGCCGTGGAACTCCGGCCGTTTCGGTGGTGGGATAGGCACCGGATTTCTGATCGGTGAAAACAAAATCCTCACCAACGCGCACGTCGTTTCAAATCAACAGCGCATCCTGATTACGGTTCATGGCAGTCCGGAGAAATATCCGGCGAAGGTGGAATTTATCGCTCACGACTGCGATCTGGCACTTCTCTCTCTTGACGATTTTTCAGACTTCGAAGATTTCCCGATATTTTCTTTTGGTGATGTCCCTGTGCTTGAGTCGCAGGTCACCGTCATCGGCTACCCGGTCGGCGGAGACCGCCTCTCGGTAACCAAAGGAATCGTTTCCCGCATCGATTTCCAACCATACTCCCACAGCCGCTCGGACTCACATCTCGTCGTTCAGATCGATGCGGCGATCAATCCCGGCAACTCAGGAGGCCCGGTTCTACAAGATGGAAAAGTCGTCGGCGTTGCCTTCCAAGGCCTGCGCCAAGCTGACAATACCGGCTACATTATCCCGACTCCCGTAGTGAAACGTTTCCTCAAAGATATCGAGGATGGCGAATACGACCACTACGCGGAACTCGGCATCAATCATTTCCCACTCCACAATCCGGCGATGCGCAAGGCACTCGGCCTTCCGAACGACGGCCAAGGCGTCCTTATCAACAATGTCGTTCCTACCAGCTCGGTGGACGGCGTTCTCAAAAATGGCGACATACTGATGTCACTTGATGGCAACCCCGTCGACTCGGACGGCCAAGTCCTCATGGACGGTGAAAAGGTCAACCTGAATGAAATCGTCGAACGAAAGTTTGCCGATGACAAGGTCGCCATCCGTTTTCGCCGCGACGGTTCCTGGAATGATGTGGAGGTAATCCTGAAGCCGCTCCCTCCATCGCGTATGTATTCGGTGAAATACGAATCGGATCCCCGCTACATCGTCTTCGCCGGCCTGGTGTTTCAGCCTCTTGACACAAATCTGTTCGCCACCTCGAAATTCAAGGACGTGACCGTTCGCCGACTTTACACCGACTATGTATCCAAGGGTATCTTTCAGGAAAAAGAAGACATCGTGATGCTCACCCAGATCCAGCCGGATCCGGTTACTTCCCAGATGGATAACTTCACAGGTCTGGCCGTCGAAAAAATCAACGGTTTACCCGTTCGAAGCCTGGATCAAGCATACGAACTCCTCTACCAGGAAAATCCGCCCGAGTTCCACACGATCGAACTCTACGGAGCCAATCGCCCTCTCATCATTCCCTCTGCCAAAGTCGAAGAAGCCAACAGTCGCGTCCAGGCAAACTACGGAATCTCCAACCTCAAGAACCTCGAGGAGTAGTCATAGCTCTTGGTTAATAATTGAGAGTCAGATGAATCGCGTCGCCATAGCACTCGGTTCCAACCTCGGTGAACGCGAGGCCAACATAGCCGCAGCCATCTCCTGCCTCCGTGAGATCGCCACCCCTGGTGAACCGCTCCTAACAGCCTCGCTCCACGACACCGCGCCGCAGAACTGTCCGCCCGACTCCCCGCGTTTCCTCAACACGGCCATTGAAATTGCTTATCCCGGAAACAACCCTTTCGAATTGTTAGACATCACCCAGGCACTGGAACAAAAACTCGGTCGCGAACCGAACCCCGTCCGCAACGCCCCCCGCGTCATTGACATCGATATCCTTCTCTTCGGCGAAACCATCCTCGACCACCCCCGCCTGACACTCCCTCACCCCCGCATCAGGGAACGCCCTTTCGTTTTCCTTCCTCTTAAGGAAATCCGCCCTGATTTCTGAAAAATCATTCCCTCTTGCACACTTGGAATTCCTCCCCAGCTTGTGTCATGGAAAAAACAGTTCTCCTCATCGGCGGAAATTCCGGCATCGGCTTAGCAACCGCAAAACTCCTCCAGTCCCAAGGTATCAAGCTAATCGCAGCCTCTCGGTCATCCGACCAAATTTCCGCGCTCGGAATCCCCGTCCAGCCTTTCGATGCGGAGAATCCCGGCCAACTCGATCTTCCCGATACTCTCGACGGCTTGATCTATTTCCCCGGAACGATCAATCTAAAGCCCTTCCATCGACTCACACCCGACGATTTCAAGAAGGACTTCCAGATCAACTGTCTCGGCGCGGTCCAGGCAATCCAACAGGCACTGCCCGCTCTGAAAAAGTCTCCCGCCGCATCCATCGTGATGTTCTCAACCGTCGCCGTAGCACAAGGTATGGCCTTCCACGCATCCATCGCCGCTGCCAAAGCCGCCGTCGAAGGTGTCGTCAAATCACTTGCCGCCGAACTCGCCCCCAAGATCCGAGTCAACGCCATCGCACCCTCGCTAACCGACACTCCCCTCGCCTCCCAACTCCTCGGTAACGAACAGAAAAAAGAAGCCGCCGAAAAACGTCACCCCCTGCAAACAGTCGGTAACCCCGAGGACATCGCCCGCCTCGCCGCCTTCCTCCTCTCAGACTCCTCAGCCTTCATCACCGGTCAGATCCACCGCCCCGATGGCGGCCTTTCTTCCATCAGGACGTTCTGAGAATGCCTGCCTCCTGCACATGAAAAGCATCACCCTCTCAGACATCGAACGCATGGACAAACTCGTCCGCGTCCAGTTCGCCAACTCCCTCCCCGGCCCCAAGCCGATCTCACTGGTAGGCAGCATCGATGCGGAGGGCAGGACAAACCTCGCCCCCTTCTCCACCGTCACCCATCTCGGCTCGAATCCAGCACTCATCGGTCTCGTCTCCCGCCCGGACCTCGTCGAACGACATACGCTTGCCAACATCCTCTCGGAAAAATCCTACACCATCAACCACGTCAATCCGGAGATCATGGAGCGAGCCCACCACTGCTCCGCCCGGTTTCCGCGAGACACTTCGGAATTCCACGCCGCAGGCCTCACCGAGCATTTCGAAAATGGAATATCCGCACCCTTCGTCGCCGAATCAAAGTTTCGGTTCGCTCTTGAGCTTGCGGAAACCATCTCCATATCCACCAACGACACCATACTTATCGTCGGAAAAGTCGTCCTCGTCCAACTCCCCGGGGAACACCTTGCCGCAGACGGATCAGTTGACCTTGCCACCCTCGGCTCGATGGCCTCCACCGCCCTCGACACTTATTTCCAGCTAACTACCCCGACCCGCCTCCCTTACGCGAAGAAACCGAAAATCTGACTTCCGGAAGACTGTCTTTCAAACGGCTTTATTTCGCAGAGTTTTCATCGTTATGAACTGATGTGCTCGGTTTCCGCTGCCGCTTGGAAGCACGGCTTTCCATACCTTCTCAGTATCCGACTATTCGTTTAATGCAGTGCTTTTCAGGCCTAACCACCCACCAGTAATTCTTGAACAGCATAATCGTTTTCGAGTTTGTTTGTTTTTATCAGTTGCGGGGAGTCCTGAGCAGGCATTTAATTCGAGGGGGATGTTAAAATCGGAAGCAACTGGAAAAATCAGAGTCGGCAAAGCGCTATGGACCATTGCGGCGCTGACAATTGTCATTTCCGGACTCAAGTTTGCCCAAGGATTCCTGATTCCTATTCTGATCGCCTTTTTCATCGCCACCGTCAGTTTTCCGATTCTCAATTTCCTTCGTGAGAAAAAAGTCCCCCGCCCGATTGCTGTTTTGCTCACGGTGGCTTTCGATTTCGTTTTCCTAGCCGCACTTGCAGTCCTTGCTATCACCCTGATCGGAGATCTGCAGGAAAAATGGAATAGTCGTTATGCCGCCGAAGTTGCGGACCAGATTCGCGTAGCATCCGATTCACTTGCCCTGAAACTCAACGAATACGGCGTTTCTGATGCGGAGAAAAAAATCAATGACGCGGTGAACAACAATTTGTCGAATCTCCAGAACATTCGTTTCGAAAGGATATGGGACGTAGGCACGGGGGTTCTGGGAAGAGTCGTTGGTTTTCTCGGAACATCGCTGATTACTCTGATTTTAACCGTCTTCATGCTCAGCGAAGCGCGCATGTTCGGGAGGCGAATGGAAGCAATCAGTCTCGCGCGCGGCCCCAACTTGGAACGATTACTCAGTGCCACCCGTGATATCCAGCGCTTCCTGGCGATCAAAACCGCAGTCAGCGTGATCACAGGATTGCTCGCCGGATTTCTGTGCTGGGCCGCCGGTTTGGATTTCTTTGTTCTCTGGGGAATCCTTGCCTTTTTCTTCAATTTCATTCCAGTGGTGGGTTCCATCATCGCCGGGGTCCCTCCTACCATTTTAGCACTCGTTGTTTCAGACCTTCCAAATGCAATCCTGGTCGCAGGTGGGTATCTACTGATCAATAATTTCCTCGGAAATTTCGTCGAACCGATGCTTGTCGGCCGCAGGTTTGGAATTTCCACACTTGTGATCGTGGTTTCAGTGGTATTTTGGGGCTGGCTGTGGGGGCCTCTCGGAATGTTGCTCGCCGTCCCCCTGACCATGGTCCTTAAAGTGATCCTCGAAAGTAGCGACGAGTTTCGATGGATCGGAATAGCCATTTCCGCAGAACAGCCTTCGGGTTCAGCGGAACGAAAACTGCTTGAGGTGACCCCTCCTTCGAAATCAGTCACTGATGCCGCTGACGCTGGGGAAGCCTGATCAGAAGTCCTGGCACATGTTTGGTTACCCATCATTCCGGGCTGAGTTACTTCAATGAAATTAGACCTGTATCAAAAACTCGCGATCGCAGCGCTCATATCAGTGCTCTTCCTTCTTTTCATGGGTGCCACAGTCCGAGTGACGGGTGCTGGAATGGGCTGTCCCGATTGGCCGACGTGCTGGGGTGAACTCATTCCTCCAACCAATGCCGATCAAGTGAATTTCGAAGATTTACCGATCGAGACGTTTCGTAAAAAAGCGGAACGGATGGGACGCGATCCATCCACAATAACCGCAGACTCACTTCGGAATGAATTCAATCCCCGGCACGTCTGGACAGAGTTTCTAAATCGGCTCTGTGCCTTTCCGGTCGCATTCTTCACGCTCGCCACCTTTGTCTCATCGTTCTGGTTCAGAAAACAAAGACCCTTGCTCTTCTGGTTGTCATTTGCCTCGTTTTTACTGGTTCTTGTAAATGCGATCATGGGGGCCCGGGTCGTTTTCAGTGGTCTTGCGCCAGGTATCATCAGCATCCATCTCGCCCTCACAATGCTTTTGATTTGCGTGCTCACTTATTGCGTTTGGGCTGGCACGGAGAAGAAGTTTAAACTGGGTTTTAACTCTAGCCCGAATCAAATGCGGCTTGTCGTTTTGAGCCTGCTAATCGCGACCGTCGTTGAAGGCATCATGGGCTCCCAAGTAAGGGAAATGACCGATGAACTGGCTAAGTCACATCTCAATACTCCACGGGAAGCATGGATCTCCGAACTCGAATCGTCCGGGCTTTACTTCGCACACCGCAGTTTCTCCTGGTTGATTCTAATTCTCTCGATCTGGGCATTCCGACTGATTAAGAAATCTCAAACATCACCCCCTACTCCAACTCAATATGCCACGCTGGCTATTATCTTCGCTCAAATGATTCTGGGCCTGATCATGTCCCAAATCCATATCTACTCTTGGGTTCAAGTGCTCCACGTCGGCCTTGCCGCGATCTTGCTATCAGTGGTTTTCCGATGGTATTTGGTAATTCCCAAGGAAGTAAAATCGCAGGTTGGGCATCCTGCTTGAGCGCGGTTCAACCTTGGCCAAGGCCTCTGATGTTTCGGTTTTTCCGTTGATCGTCCCTTTTTCCCGGGCTTGGTCGAGCTTTTTGCTGATTGCCTCTTTGCTGACGCTCTCTGGCCTGAGGAGCAGGTCTCCTTGGCTGCGGTGCAACTCTGGTATTCCGGGCTGGCTGCGGTGCGACTCGAGGCTTCCGGGTTGGCTGTGGTGCAACTCGAGGCTTCCGGGTTGGCTGCGGCGCAACTCGAGTATTCCGGGTTGGCTGCGGCGCAACTCGAGTATTCCGGGTTGGCTGCGGCGCAACTCGAGTATTCCGGGTTGGCTGACGGTTAATCCGGCTCGCAGTCGATTCTCTGCTCCTGTTTATCCCTTGGGGTAGCGATTTGCGCTGAGGAAAATTCGCAGCCGACCTATTCGAACGCCCCTGATCGGAGTTCAATTGCCTCTGCTGAGGAGTCGCCACCGATATGTTTCCTCTACGGCTGGGAGGTGGGGGCCTATTTCCCCGCATCTCCCTGCTGTCATATCGGCCCGACGACCCACGTTGGTATGAACCACGGTTGCTGCTGTAATCATCGCGTCGCCCACTGCTATAGCTCCGCGGGTTCGAATACTGGTCCCTGCGATAATTATTGTTTCCGGGCGGCACAGCTCTGACATTCCTGGACCAGTTACGGCCCAAGCCACGATACCGCTCGCTGCGGTTGTTGTAATTGGTCAAGTTATAGCTACGTATCCGGCTGGGTGGCGCGATGTACCTGCCATTGGTCCAGCCATGTGGATGTGGCGAGCCATAGACCTGACGCGGGCGGTAACCAACAGGGTAATATCCGTAAAGATAAGGATCGTAGTAAGCTCTTCTGGTATTGTCATAGTAACATCTCGCGTAGGGGTCGTATGCCCAGCGAGGGTTTCCTGTACTCACGAAAAAGGATGTGGAGAAATTTGAATTTCCATACCCGTATCCGTCGCCGTATCCGGAGGAATAAGTCCCTCCTCCATAACTTCCTCCAGAATAATAAGGATCGTAAGCGCAAGAAGATGCGACAAAAGCAGAAATCCCAGCGACAGCTCCCACTAGCAATGCACGATAAATTTTCATAACGCACCGTATGACTTTGAAACCGACCCGTCTATTCACCGTTTAAAATATATTTCTTTCCCCTCTTTCAACTTCCAGACCTTCAGTGCTTGCCGAACCTCAGTTCTGTTGCTTTCTTCCTTTAAAACAAATGCCCGAAAATACTATCCTCATCACCGGCGGGGCCGGCTATATCGGCTCCCATACAGTCCGCCACCTCGTATCCCTGGGTAAACGCATTGTGGTCCTCGACAATCTTGTTTTTGGCCACAAAGACGCAATCGTGGATTCTTCAGTCGAATTGGTCATCGGCGATGTAGGTGATCGTGACCTCGTCCGCTCACTTTTCCAAAAACACAAGTTCTCCGCAGTCGTGCACTTCGCCGCCTTCGCCTACGTCGGCGAGTCCGTAACCGATCCGCTCAAATACTACTGGAACAACACCGCCGGACCCATCGCACTTCTCCAAGTGATGCAGGAAAACAATTGCAAAGTGTTCGTATTTTCTTCGACTTGCGCCACCTACGGCACACCCGAGAGAATCCCCATCGACGAAACAAACCCGCAAAATCCGATCAACCCATACGGGCATAGCAAACTCATGGTCGAGCGCATCCTGCGCGATTGCGACAAAGCATGGGGACTCCGCTCTGCCTGCCTTCGCTATTTCAACGCAAGTGGCTGCTCTGCGGACAGCAAGATAGGAGAAGATCACGATCCGGAAACCCACCTGATTCCCAGGATTCTCATGGCTGTGACCGGAGAGGTCGATACACTTGAGGTCTATGGAACCGATTACCCGACTCCCGATGGCTCCTGCATCCGGGATTACATCCACGTCGAAGACCTCGCCGAAGCGCACGCGCTCGCTCTTGATCACCTGCTGGATGGAAACGACTCGGTTCGGTGCAATCTCGGGACGGGAAAAGGCATTTCGGTCAAAGAGATCATCTCCGCTGCAGAAGAGGTAACCGGTAAGAAAGTTCCCGTCCGCTACGGCCCGCGACGCGAGGGAGACCCGCCAGAATTGGTAGCAGATCCAAGCCTCGCATTTGAAATCCTCGGCTGGAAGGCAAAGCACCGCGATGTCGTTGAGATACTACAATCGGCATGGGACTGGATGAACGGCCCAAGAAAAGGCCGTTTTGAGAAATAGTCCATCGTCTCCGTAGATAATTTACCCTAGTTAGGAAGATGGTAACCACGGATTGCACGGAACACACGGATTAGAAGAGAGTTATGAGATTTGCTGGGTTCAACCTGTGGGTGAATGCCGAAAATCTCGTAACTCATTCATTATCTGCGTCCATCAGCGTTTATCTGCGGTTCATTTTCCATTTTAGGTTTACACCCGTTCGCACCCGGAGGTCTGAATAATCGGACAACCCATAGTATCTGCGATGTATTGACATAAATTCTTGCGGGTATACCCTGAATTTGCAGAATAGGTGGTGAAACTACGATTCGGAACCAAATAAGCTTTCATGAAAAACCCTTTGAAATACCCCCAGCAATCAAGAAATCGCCTCAGCTCATCGTTCGGCTTCACATTGATAGAAATACTCGTCGTGGTAGCGATCATTTCCATTCTCATCACGGCTGGCGTCGCAGGTCTCGGCAATCTGGCCGCAGGCAAAGGAACCGCCACCGCTGTAGCGACCGCCGAATCTCTTTTCGATGAGGCTCGCACCATCGCCGTTTCAAAACGATGCAAAGCCCGGGTAATGATCGATTTGGGTGATTCCAGTGACGACAATTATCTTCGAAGGATTATTATCGTCCACGAGCGAATCGGTAGTGATGGAAATGCCGTGGCTGACGACTGGGTACTTGATAATCGCGGCTACGTGATGCCGGGCGGAACTTATTTTAGCCAAGAATACTCGCTCTTGGCGGATAAAACCAAAATCGCAACGGCTGCAACGCATACTCTTTCTGGAACGGATATTCCCTCCGCCTATCAAAAAGAATACGCATTTTATGAATTCAACGCGGAAGGTATATCCTCCGAACCCGGCGCTAGCTTTGTCGTCGGTTCCGGCGTCCGCCCGAAAGGCCAGGAACCCAAGGTGACGAAATCCTCGGAAAAAGACTTCTCAGGTTTTGTAGTTTGGAGAAATGGCACGACTTCGACTTACCGGAGTCCTCTACAAATAGAAGAAAACACGGATAAAACCCTCCCTGCTCCTAATTCACCTTTCTGACTTTATGACAACAAAACCTTCCTTCTGCCTTCAGATTGCGACTCCCAAAGTCCGCTCGGCTTTCACTCTCATGGAAACAGTGATCGCAATTGGCGTTCTCGCGGTCTTGCTCACCGGCTTCCTTGCCGTTTTCACTCCCGCAGCACAAGGCATCCGCCGCTCAATCAGCTCCCAGCAAGCCGACCGGCTGACTTCAACTTTGGAACGTGAAATGGTGACTCTGAGGGAAGGACAAGAAACCACTGACATCACCACTGGATTCGATAAGGCTTTCGATTGGCTTTTGAAAGGAAACAAAACAACAACGGCTCAGGACGAAAATGTCATATTCGTCTATCAGTACCGGGGAGACCCATCGTCTCTTCGTGATGATGGCACGCCCACGCCGATGGAGGACGTAGACGGGCAACCCGGAGTAAATTATACGATTCAGTCGATGGCTCGACGCGCTAGCGATCCCAATTTCAAAGGCGACACTACCACCCCGGGCGACATCAGCGCTATCGAAGGTTCGGTTTTCTATGTGAAACCTTCCCAACTGGTTCTTCATGATAATTCGATGAAGCTGCTTTCAGCCGTACCTAATGAAGACAAAGAGTCTGGGAAAATTCAGCACCCAATAGTCACTGCCCCAGGTCCGCCAGTCGTGGTGAAATTGAGAAATCCCGTGGATTCGGACGACTACAACGAAGCCGTTCTAGCCATTTCTGCGGAATTCTACAGCGTCCCCACGAAATCCTACGAATACCTCACCAACACCGGAATCGATTCTTCTTTCAAAAAGCGTTTCGACACTGCGACGAAACCGGTGTTCACCCGCAACCTCGCTGTCCGCCGCTGAATTTTCTTATTTATTCTCCTATGAAAATCCACTCCAAGCAATCCACCCGGGGCTTCACGCTGATCGAGCTGCTCGTGGCGATGGTCATCACCACAATCATTGTCACAATTCTAGTCAGCATTACGGCTCTGGCATTGGACACTTGGAACCGCAGCCGCTCGGAAATCCGTGCCGCCCGGCAAGGCAAGGCAATGATCGACTCAATGGCACGCGATTTCGAATCGCTTGTTGTCCGAAGCGGCAATGATTTCGAATGGCTCTACGCAGCGTTTTCCCCCACTGCCAGCGGGCCGAATAATACAAACGAATCCCCTAACGCAGCGGATCTGGTTTTTTTCTCAGCAGCTACGGATCGCTACAACGGTAATATTGGAGATCCCGGAGACCCAGGGGCAACTCCCCCAGTCGCGAGTAAAGACAAAGGTGGCGATGTTTCTACCATTGCCTATCAGCTTGTATATCAAGATCCGATAGATCCAGATCAAGATTACTCTGGTATGACCGAAAAACAGAAGGATAAGCTGAGAACCTTCATTCTCTACCGAAAGTTAATCAACCCTAACGTCACCTTCACCGATACCCTTGGCACCACTTTCACGGATATTGGCACGGATCTATTGGACAACGCCAAAAGTGCAGCGCCCGACGACAGCATTACCACAGGCGACGAAATCGATAACTCCAGTAATTTTATCTGCGAGAACATTTATCAGTTCACCACCACCTTCCATGTTGATGTGACCACCGCGAATGGTAAAACCGTCAGTGTTCCGGTTCCGCTCGGGAACGGCACCGATTCCACGAGGATCTTCAAAGTCGGAGGCAGCGGAATGTATCTGAACAACACTATCAACATTCCGACCGTTCCCGCACCGGATTCCATTGATATTGATATGGTAAAAGCCGGGCGTCTCACCGCAGTTGAAATTTCCCTAACCGTCCTCACCGACTTCGGACTCAAGCAGATGCAGCAGCGTGGCAATATCCCCGACATAGACGAGTTCATCGCGGAACACTCATACCAGTATTCCAAAGTGATCCCTGTCCCTGGCTCATGATCCAAAAACAGAAAATGGAACCACGGAAAATGAATACGTTACAGGATTCTTCACATTCATCCATAGGGCGACTGACCCGGATTTCATAAACCTCTCACTATCCGTGAGTTCCGTGCTATCTGTGGTTTCTATCTTCCTGTCTAGCGTCCAGCCCGGCAACGAGCATTGACGAGCGATCATTAACCCCGTCTGCTCATTCACATCGATAAACTCAGCTTTCATTTTCAGCAACGTTAGAAGTGAGGCACGGCGCGGACTGGGCCACTAGAGCGAAGCGAATGAGAGGCGTTGTCCGCTGTTTCTACCACTGGTTTGTTCTCTCCATTCGTCGTTCGAACATACTTGAAGTATATGTGCAATCGCCCAACTCAAAATCTGAGCTGGAGGTAGCCGGAGCACACGCTTAGCCTGAACAAGAATTTCTATCCGATGTCAAACACCGCGCTTTCTGCATTAAGTTCGCGAATTCTCTGCCTAGTGCTGTTTTCTTCGTCCCTTTCCCTCGCTCTCTCACCGCTCGAACAGATTCCCGTGAAGACCTTCGAGGCGATGCGAGAAGTCGAGCGCTACCAGATAAAAATCGCCGAAAAGCATTACACCAAAGGCGACTTCAAAACCGCCCTCGCCGAATACGATAAATTCATCACTCTCTACGAAAGAAGCCCCGGTGCCCCCTACGCCCAACTCATGTGGAGTCACTCGATGATGCATCTCAAGAAACCCAAAACCGCTCTTCGCGATGGTTTCCAATCCGTGATCGATTACTGGCCGGAATCCCACGAAGCAACCATCGCCGCATACTGTATCGCCGATGCCTACCGCACGATGGGCGAGGTAGAACAAGCACAGAAAGCCTTCCGCTTCCTGATCCGCGAGTATCCCGACCACGCAATCGCGGTCCGCTCCCGTGTCGATCTCCTCCACTACGCCCGCCTCCACAAAGACAACGACGAACGCATGTCCCTGCTCAACGAACTCACCTTCAAAGTCGAGCGCACCGACGTTTCCAAGGAGACCTGCGCGAATTCCGCCCGCGAACTCGCTGAAATCCATTTCTTCGCCCAACGCTTTGACGAAGGGAAAAAATCCCTCGCTACCAACTCCTCTGGACGCGAACTTCTCGACAATGTATTCAGCCTGTCAACCAAAACCGTTTCCCATCTACTCAAGGATGGAAAAACCAGAAGCGCCGCGATCAGTCTCGCCGACCAATTGATCGCCAGCTTGGAGCAGGATATCACCGAGCGACCCGACGAAGGTAAATCCATCCTCTACCGCGCCGCCGGACTCAACGCCACCCTCGGCCGCCCATCCGAAATCTGGAAGATCTACGAGGAAGTAGCCCGCCGCTACGGCACCGACGACGACCTCCGATCCCGCATGGCCGGTTGGCACAAGAGCCGTGACAACAGCAAGGAAGCCCGCCGCATTTACGCTGAATTTGAAAACCCGGTCGCAGGCCTGAAAAACATCGCCGCCATGGACCTCGAAGAAGGAAAGATCAAGGAAGCCATGGAAGTTTTCCGAAAACTTATCGAGATCGATGGCGACCACGCCGATGACTACCTATGGTCCATCGCCGGGTGTTGGGAGAAACTCTCCGACTGGAAAAAAGCCATCGCGACTTACCGCCAGATCGACCGTTTCCCCGCCAACCACTTCCGCATGGCCTCATGCCACCGCCGCATGAAAGAACACGACGAAGCGATCGTCCTCTACAACCAAACCAAAGTCGTCGATTCCGCCGCCCCGGAAGCCAGCCTCCAGATCGGCTTCACCTACGAAGAAGCCGGCGAGAAGGAAAAAGCCATCCGCACCTTCCAACTCACCTGCAAGCGCTACCCGAAATCCTCCCAAGCCAGCAAATCCCACGCCCACCTGCAAAACAAATACAACATCAACGTCACCCTCGGCGGCACGGAGGAGGAATAGAAAAGGATGCCGTGCTCGTGATCGTCCTCACTTCGCCGAATCGCAATACGGATTCCCGCGCACGCACCACCTCATTGAAAGCAATCTGGCAGCCCTTCGGATCACGTGGTTTGGCAACCCTGTCCAGCTCCTCCTGCATCGCCGCTTGCGCCACCTCATACTTCCTCTCGCTCTGCTTTGGGAACAGCTTCGTCCATTGTGATGAAAAAACTCTCGCGAGGGATTAGCTTGCGCTCACCAAACGGTTTGTCCACAGAACTGATTTTTTCTATGAGCGATCTCTAAACGGATCACTCCTTCCATCGGAAATGCCCGGTGAGGGGAAAGTCCGTGAGCCTATCCTCCTCACGTGCGCCACCGCCGATATTGTGAATGACAAGCGGCATGCCATCCGCGTTCTTCTTGTCGCTGATGATCATAATATGCGGAAGGTGCGGCGGAACAGTGCAGGTGACCAGATCGCCGGGTTGAAACTTCACCGGATCTGGCTTGGCGGTAACCGGAAGTGTTGTGTGATGCCTTTTGAAGTATGCCATCAGATTCGGGACGCGGCGGTGGTCGATATTTTTATCAGGCCGTTTCAAACCCCATATTTTCGGGTATTTCCCGAAGTTGGCGCGCATATCCTCATGCACGAGCTTCTGGAGATCCTGCCCGAGTCCGTCACGCAGTGCTCGGATAGCCACATCGGTACAAACGCCACGTTCGCGAGAGATATCGCCTCCAGGGTAGTCGAGCGATACGTAGGCCGGATCGTATGTCTTGGTGACACCGATCTGTTTACGCGCGGCCGTGACGATTTTACCTCCTGTATCAGCCAACGAAAGTCCACAGCTCAGAAATGAAACAATTAGAATTTGGAGCATGACCTGCATTTCAAAGGTGCTTTCCGTTGAAAGCAAGCTATCATCAGCAAAATGATCGAATTGTTAAGCACGCGGATCCCCGGACGAATCGCCTTTTATCAGGACCTTCTGGAAAACGCCGGAATCCAGACTTTCGTGAGAAACGAGAATCTTTCGGGTGTTGAAGGCATGATCCATATTTTCGAACCCGCCTTGTGCGTTGTTAACGACGATGACGAACCTCACGCCCGCAAACTGATGGAGCAGGCCAAGCTATCCGAGGACCCCGGCGACGGACCGGAGATCATCTGCAGCCAATGCGGTGAGAAAAATCCGTCAAACTTCGGCACTTGCTGGAACTGCGGCGAGGAACTGACGGGATAAGCTGCGGCATGCGGATACCTTTGCTTGATCAAAAGCCCGTCTACAGGAATGGTGGATCATCTTGAACGAAGATTCGCCGACTGTCGATTATTCTCCATCATCCCCACACCCGGCCCTGGGTTTGGATTACGGAAAATCACGTATAGGAGTCGCCGCCACGGATGACTTCGGCATCATGCCCCACCCGATAGAAACGATCGACAGGATCCGCATTCCCGATCCCATCCGGAGAATCGCCGAGATCGCAGCAACGAGAAAAACCAAAACTCTGGTGGTAGGTCTTCCGCTCAGACTTGACGGATCTGAGGGCGATTCCGCAAAAATGGTCAGAGCCTTTTCCAAAAAACTCGCGCAGACCTTGCCTGATCTGCCAATGGTTTTTGTCGACGAAACCTACACGACTTCAGACGCCTCGCAGAAACTCCACGAAGCGGGTCGTAACACTCGTAAACAGAAAGCAGTGATCGACCAAGCCGCTGCCGTGGAAATTCTAAACCGCTGGATGGAGGAAATCTCATGAGACTGAAACTGACGATAGCCTATGACGGACGCCCCTTCCTCGGATGGCAATCCCAGGCCATTGGAAACACGGTGCAGGACCTCGTGCATGAAGCTATCGAAGCAGTCGCCAAACAAGCGCTGAAAGTGCATGCCGCTGGTCGCACCGATACAGGCGTTCACGCCTTCGGGCAGGTCGCCCATTTTGATACACCGGATGGCAGCAGTATGAATCCATACAACTGGGTTCCCGCCTTGAACACCAAACTACCCGCCACCATCCGTGTGATGGAATGCGAGGAAGTCGCCTCCGATTTCCACAGCCGTTTTTCCGCAACGAGTAAGCGCTATCACTACGATATCTGCACGGACCCGGTGCTACCTCCCCTCAAAGCCGGACTCGCATGGCACCTGCCACGACTCCTGGACGCTGACGTTCTCACGCAGGCATTGAAGTTGTTCGAAGGTCGCCACGACTTCCACGCCTTCGCCGCATATCGCGGAAACGAACAAGAAGACACGGATTATGTCCGCTCGATATTCTCCGCTGAACTCGATATGCTTGCCGACGGCTACCGGATGCGTTTCCACGGCGACGGTTTTCTCTACAAAATGGTCCGCATGCTTGCCGGCTCCGCGATCAAAGCCGCCCAAGGCAAACTACGCCTCGATGACATGGCACTTCTTCTCGACCAACCCCAAGGCCTGCCCCACGGCAAAGCTCCGCTCTGCGCACCGGCTGACGGACTGTTTCTGGATCAGGTCATTTACGAATAGGAGACGATGAAACAGTGGATCGCTCTTGATGCCGCGGGCACTCTTTTCGAGCCTGCCGAACCAGTCGAAAACACCTACGCGGATTGCTTTTCGAAGCTGGGTTTCGACCGTCCGGAGGCCAATTGGAAATCCGCATTTCAAAACGCATTTCACATCACTCCC
>Ga0222659_1000420_pt1 | contig 25839 bp, 17 predicted proteins | sample AntAcemetagen547_FD_179850 | JGI IMG/M metagenome (GOLD analysis project Ga0222659, IMG submission 179850) | Saline water microbial communities from Ace Lake, Antarctica - #547 | ecosystem: Environmental > Aquatic > Non-marine Saline and Alkaline > Saline | place: Antarctica: Ace Lake...
ATTGAAGATAGGCTTCACCGCTAAGAAATGTAGCTAAATCATCGTGCAGCCAACCACCACCATTGAATCGGGTATCGACGATTAATCCCAATTTCTGATTGTGCTTGCCAAGTGCTTTTTCATAGACTTCGCGAAAGCTGGTTGAGTTCATTCCTCTTACGTGCACGTAACCAATTTTGCCGCCGCTCAGGCTGTCGACTTGTGCCTCACGACTTTCGATCCATCGCTCGTAAAGCAATTGATTTTCTTTTCCGCGACTGATTGGTTCTACCACTTCATCCCATCTTTCACCCGACTCTGGGTCGAAGTAGGAAATCAATGTTTTATCTCCTGCTATCCGATTGAACAAAGGGTAATAGTTCTCATTGGCCAAAATGGCGACACCGTTTATTTTTTCAATGACCACTCCTGTTTTTACTTTACCTCCTTTATGGAGTACAGGACTCTTATCCAGTACCTCGGCAATTTTCAATCCGTCGCCTTGGTAAGAGTCATCGTAGAGCAACCCGAGGCTGGCAGTTTTGTCTCCTTTGCTATCGTTAGACCAATACCTTCCACCTGTGTGAGATGCATTTACTTCCCCAAGCATCTCCGAAAGCATATCGGCAAAATCAAATGGGTTATTGATGTAAGGAAGGTATCTGGCGTAATCGGCTTTGTAAAAATCCCAATCTACTCCGTGTAAATCTTCCAAGTAGAACTTCTTCTTGAATTGTCTCCAGGCATGCTCAAATAGATAAGCTCTTTCCGCATCGGTGTTTAGATTCATCTCCGATGAAAATGAAACACCTTCTGTTTTTGCGTCTTTGACGGTTATCTTTTTTAAGCTACCATTCGAGTTTACAAATAGATGCTCAAACTTTTTGTCGAATTGCACGTCTGAGTAGCCTCCATCTAACTTGCCGAATATCTTAGTCTCCTTGTCTTTAAATTGTGTTTTCCAAAGGTCAAATTCGTCTCCTGTGCTGGCAAGGAAATAAAGATTTTCACCTTCTTCGTCCAATACAAAATCAGCGAGAAACGATGAAAATATGGTCAAGCGTACCTTTCGATCATCCAGCCCTTCCCAATCAATTACAATGTCCTTGACCTCTTCTTTTTCTTCTTCCTCATCTTTCTTTTCGTCTTTGTCATCGTCGTCACCTTCTTTCTTCTCCTCTTCCTTCTTTTTGTCTTTTTGTTCTTCCTTCCAAAGCTCGTAGTCAGATTTGTTCAAGGTGAATTTCTTGAAGGCATTCACAGTTAGAAAGAGCGCGTAAACATCATCTTGACTTCCCCAACTTCCATGAGAGCGGAAGCCCGCCTTGTCAGAAGCCCAGTATACCATTTCACCCTTCATTCCAAATTTCGGGCGGGAGTTTCCGTATCCACTTTTGGTCAAGTTAATGGGTTTGTCTTCTCCAGTAGCTTTTACCAATCCCACTTGATCATTCCAGCGATTGTTGTCAAAAAACTGAACCAACAACCATTTTGAGTCGGGTGACCAAGTATAGTATTGGTCGCCATCTGAATAGGAGTAAGAGTATTCTCCTGGCACCACGGTTCTGGTCATTCCCGATTCAAGGTTGATCACCTTCAGAGTAGTTCGCTCTTCCAGGTATGCTACCTCCTCATCGTTTGGTGAGTAGCTAGCTTGAAATTCCTCAGCTTGTGTGTTTACCAGAGGTTTCTCTTCAATGATTGTGGCATTGTAGAAATACTTGTCTTCCTCTCTACCAAGACTGGCTTCATAGACATTCCAACTTCCATCGCGTTCGCCGTTGTAGAGCAATTTCGTTCCATCGCTATTGAAGTCGAGTCCGCGCTCTTGCTCTGGAGTATCGGTGATTCGTTTTGTCTTAGAGTAATCAGTAGCGGTCACGAATACTTCTCCTCTTACGATAAAGGCAATTTCTTTTCCATTCGGGGAAACCTCAAAGTCACTCGCATTTCCATTTATCAATTCCACCACCGCTTCATTGTACCGTCGATCTGTTCTGATGGTGATGTTCAGTTTTTTCGGTTGATTCGGTTCCAGTTGTGTGTAGATTTCGCCATTGTACCTAAAGCACAACATGCCGTTATCTGCTCTAGATAGAGAGCGAACGGGATGCTTGTCCAAGTTGGACACTTGCTTTAAATTGGTCAAAGAATCTCCTGACAAGGTGCCTTTCCAAACGTTGAAAGAGCCTGATCTCTCGGAGGTAAAAAATACTTGGTTGGCAGTTCCCCAAAGCGGCTCGCGGTCTTCTCCACGCCAAGATGTGAGCTTGGAATAATTTTCGTTGTCGAAATTGTATGTCCAAATGTCCCTGGTCACTGAAGATACGTGGTGTTTGCGGTATTCGTCTTCATAACCCTTGCGGTCGTGGAATACCATCATGTTGCCCGAATCGTTGTATTGGGCGCTAAGAGCTGGAGTTGTCAATATCTGTTCTTCTCTTCCTCCTTCTACAGAAACTGAATAAAGTTCGGAAAGAACGCCTGACGGAAATAGCACCGACTTAACGTTGTCTACTCGTGAAGACCCATAAATCACTTTATTGCCGTTAGGACTGAAGTCAAAAGCCACGTCATCGGATGAGTGATGCGTCAAACGAGTCGGCGATCCACCTTCAGCATCCATCAGAAATACATCCTTATTTCCATACCGCATCGAGGAAAAGGCAATTTGTTTCCCATCGGGACTCCATATTGGTTGGCTCTCATATGCCTCGTGTATCGTAAGTCTTTTGGCTTCGCCACCTGTTAGTGAAACGGTGTAGATATCGCCTTGATAAGCAAACGCTATCATACTGCCATCTGGCGAGATGGCTGGGTACCTCAGCCATAAAGGGTTTTCAGAATCTTGAGCTATTCCTACTACGCAGAGTGCAGCGAGGATGAAGGAGAGTAAAAACTTTTTCATGTGGATGGTTTAATGCGGGTGTAAAAAACGAAAAATCCTGCGATTGAAGCAGGATTTAAGGCTTTTTGGGAAAGCGGTCATGTCACCAACCGAAAGTATTTGGAGCTCCTTTGAACGGGCCAACAATTTTTGAGGTAATCCAGCCGCCGTAAAAGTCACCTTCCTGTGCTTCTACCTTTTCGCCATCGATGAAACAAGCTTCCATTTTGGAAGGGTAAAATGCGAGGTGATCCTTGAGTCCTTGGTAAGCTTTTTTTGGGTCGGGATAATACCACGCCGCATTTTCAACTCTCATTTCCTCCGACTGCAAGTGATAGTAGCCACCTTTCCCTTTCCATTCACAGAAGGTTGATTGATTTGATTTGATCAAAACGTTTTGATCGATATCCTGAAGTGGAATGTAGACAGTTGGAGGATGGCTGGTTTCTAATATTCTCCAGGCCTTGTTTGAAGATGCGATGCGCCTTCCAGCAAAAAACACCTCAACGGTTGAATTCACTTTTTCCATTTTGGGAGGACGAGGATAATCCCAAACGGATTTTTGATCTTTTTTTGGCTTTTCTGCTTTCGGATGTTTCATAATTTTCTGATAATGTTCAAACTTCATCTAAAGATGAGGATCTGACTTTGCTGTCCGAACAATGAAAATTACCGAAAGTTTAGTCTACTCGTCGTCGTCATCTACGTCTCCGTCTCCGTCTCCCTCTTCGGCATCAGGCATGTAATGGAGTTCTGAGTATTTGTCCTCAAAATCAGACTTGACATTCTTTTTGAGGTTTCCCTCATCATCGTAATCTTCATCCTCATCAATCAGCTCTTCGGCGCGCGCCTGAGACATTTTAATAAGATAGATTCTTTCATCCGATTCAAAACGAAGCGCACTTACGCGGTCTCCGTCCTTATTATTGAAATGAATGAGCTCATCGCTAAATCCATATGGAAAAGTGAGTTTGATCTGCTCTTGAATAGCAGGCGCTATTTTTTCAAAAGAAGTAATAACTCTCGGTTTTTTATCGGTGCTTGGCATATTTCAAAGCTAGATGTAGCTGTTAATGGCTTTGCTAAAGGAAATAAATAATTCGATTATTTCAGTCAAAAATGAGCAGACTGAATAAGTTGATGAAATCCTGTTGAAAACAAGCTTAGGTCAATAGTAGAAACAGATATTCAAAAAGTCAGGCATGGTTATCTTTGGCGCCATGCAAGAGACCATTTTAATTTTAGATTTCGGTTCGCAGTACACACAGCTCATTGCACGAAGAGTTAGAGAGCTTAATGTTTACTGCGAGATTCATCCATTTCATGAATCACTCGAACTCACTGATAACATTAAAGGCGTGATTCTTTCAGGGAGCCCGTTTTCCGTTCACGATGACGATGCACCACAGATTGATTTAAGTCAGTACCGCGAGAAAGTTCCCGTGCTGGGAGTCTGTTATGGCGCCCAATACATTGCCCAGCTCGACGGAAAAGGTGATGTGAGAAAAAGCGATAAACGCGAATACGGAAGAGCCAATTTGCGATCAATTGATTCCGAATCAGCCTTGTTCAAAGGTATTCATGTCGGTTCTCAAGTGTGGATGTCTCACGGTGATACCATCTTCTCATTGCCCGACCACGCAAAAGTGATCGCTTCTACCCACGATGTAGAAGTTGCGGGTTATGAAGTAAAAGGAGAAAACACATACGGAATCCAGTTTCACCCAGAGGTATACCATAGCTCTGACGGAAAACAACTACTCCATAACTTCTTGATTGACATCTGCGGTTGCAGCGCATCTTGGACACCTCACAGTTTTGTAGAACAAACGGTAGGTGATCTTAAAGCTCAACTCGGTGACGACAAAGTGATTTTGGGATTAAGTGGAGGTGTCGATAGCTCAGTGGCAGCAGTTCTGCTTCAGCATGCTATAGGCAAGAATCTCTATTGCATTTTCGTGGACAATGGGCTTTTGCGCAAGAACGAATTTGAAGAAGTTCTTCATTCGTACCAAGACATGGGCTTGAATGTTCGTGGAGTGGATGCCAAGTCACGTTTCTATGATGCTCTAAAAGGAATTGAAGATCCTGAAGAAAAGCGCAAAGCTATTGGTCGAGTATTTATTGAAGTATTCGATGATGCTGCTCACGAAGTCCAAGACGTTAAATGGTTGGCCCAAGGAACGATCTATCCTGATGTGATTGAATCTGTTTCGGTTAAGGGGCCATCGGCTACCATCAAAAGTCACCACAATGTTGGCGGTCTTCCAGACTTTATGAAGCTTAAAGTGGTAGAACCATTGCGTGCACTTTTTAAAGATGAGGTTCGTTTAGTAGGAAAGGACTTGGATATTTCTCAAAAGATCTTGGGAAGACATCCTTTTCCAGGGCCAGGCTTGGCCATTCGGATCTTAGGAGACGTAACAGAAGAAAAGGTTCGTATTTTGCAAGAGATCGATTATATCTTTATTTCGAACTTGAAAGAATCAGGAGAATACGACAATGTATGGCAAGCAGGAGCTATTCTGCTTCCGGTGCAAAGCGTTGGTGTAATGGGCGATGAGCGCACTTACGAGAAGGCCGTAGCGCTCAGGGCTGTTTCATCGACTGATGGTATGACCGCCGACTGGTGTCATTTACCTTATCCACTATTGGCAAAGATTTCGAACGAGATTATAAATAGAGTGAAGGGCATAAACCGAGTGGTTTATGACATTAGTTCCAAACCACCTGCAACGATCGAATGGGAATAAAAAACAGACTTTTGAGATTTCTACTTGTAGCCTTAGTGGCAATGTTCGCGTCGAGCGCTTCGGCTCAGAACTATGCTCAACGCACCATTGACGGAAGCGATTACTATATCTATTACGTAGAACCTGGCAATACGCTCTATGCGATTTCCAAGATGTTTTCCGTTCCTGTGGAATCTTTGCTTAGTGCAAACCCTTCAACTGAAGAAGGTCTGGAAATTGGTCGCGAAATTCTTGTTCCCATTGAGGCAGTTAATAAGCGTGAAGCCAAAAAAAAAGAGGTCAAAGTTGAGGGAGACGTCATTCTTCATACCGTTCAAAAGAAAGAAACGCTTTTCTCCATTTCGAAAGATTACGGTGTTTCCGTGAATGAACTGATGGAGATGAATCCTGAATCATCGCAAACACTGAGTACGGGCGTGACTCTAAAAATACCTTCAGCGAAGAGTTCAAACGTCCAAGGTAAATTTCTAGAACCCGCGCGGAATGACTCTTTCGTTGTTCATCAAGTCCAATCGGGAGAAACGATTTTTTCACTTGCCAAGCAATATGGGATTTCCCAAGACAGTCTTTTAAGTATGAATCCTGATCTGGCTCTAGGAGTGAAAAAAGATCAGTACTTGATTATCCCAACTTACACCGAGTCTTTTCTGATCATTCGAGCGGAAGCAGAGGAGCAGAAACTGTTGGAGGCATTGAATATTCCCGTTGGCCGACAAGAGGTTTATGACCTTGCCTTAATGCTGCCTTTTGAATTGGAGCTGAACGACAGTCTAGAAATGGTTTTGAAGCATGGCGAGGAACTTTACATTCTTACTGAAATTGCATTGGAGTACTACCGCGGAACTCGTCTGGCTCTAGACTCTTTAGCGAAGCTAGGGTTGAGCGCTAATCTTCATGTTTATGAAGTAGGAGATGACATTGTGAAAACACGAGAGACCCTACGAAAACGAGAGATCCATGACATGGATATCATTTTTGGCCCCATGCATAAAGCCAGCTTGGCCTTGGTGAGTGAAATGGCAATCGATGAGAGAATCTACCTGGTATCGCCGAATTCCTTTGCGAATGAAGTGTTTGAGGATAACCCTTATTTGCTCCGAGCGTCGACTTCGAGAGAAACGATGCTGAGGTATCTGGCAAATTTTATTGCGATCAATCACCAAGATCACAACGTTTTGATGTTGAATAGCGAGTCGCCAAAGGAATGGCTGATGCGAAAAGAGTTCATCAATAGCTACAATTTAGCGGCTTCGACCTTTAATAATATATACTCGGATTCACTGCGAAGTGTGACCAAGGAGATGTTCAACAGAGAAGGTGGAACAGGAAAAATTGTCGAGTTTTTAAGAAAAGATACGATGAATGTAATTGTCGTTCCATCCAACGATCTAGCTTTTGTGAGTGATGTGATGACGAGAATATCCCTGCTCGAAAATAACTATCAAGTTCAAGTGTATGGTTTGGACAAGTGGATCAATTACGAAAATATCGAAGCTGAATACAAGAATCGCTTGAAGCTGAGGTTGGTTGTTCCTTCATATGTGGATTACGAGAATGAGAATACGATAGAATTTTTAAAAGCTTACCGCAAGGAATATGGCACGGAACCGTCTCATTTCGATTATGGATTTAAGGGGTATGATTTGGCTCTATTCTTCGGGAAGGCTCTTCTGCAAGAGGGCCTTGCATTCCCAATGGCATTTGACCAATTAAAGTTAGAAGGTACCGCTGGCTCTTACCGTTTTGGGAAATCTACAACAGGAAAAGAATTTGAAAATAAGGAAGCCTACATTTTGCAGTACGAGGATTTCGAAATCAAAAGGGTAAATTGATGTCTGTCCCAGATAGAAAAGAGATTGAGGCGTCCTACCGTAAGATCCAATCGCTGATCTGCGAGAAGATTGAACTGACTGATGGAACAGGAAAATTTATCGAAGATAATTGGCAGCGCGAAGGCGGCGGCGGTGGACTGACCAGAGTCATGCTAGACGGAACTGTCTTAGAGAAAGCGGGAGTTAATTTTTCGTCGGTAGAAGGAGAAGTGACTCCAATGATGGCAAAAAATCTTGGCATGGATGCAAACTGGTTTTTTGCTACAGGCGTGAGTATTGTCATGCACCCACACAATCCACATGTCCCCATTATTCACATGAATATTCGCTATTTCGAGACAGATAAAGGCGACTATTGGTTTGGTGGCGGAATAGACCTAACTCCTCATTATGTGGTGGAGGATCAAGCCTCCTATTTCCACAAAAGCCTAAAAGAAGTCTGCGATCAATTTGATTCTAGTTGTTACACTCAGTTTAAGAAACAAGCTGATGACTATTTTTTCATTCCTCATCGAAACGAGACAAGAGGAATCGGTGGCATTTTTTACGACCATTTGTCGGAAGATCCGAAGCACACAAAAGTGGATATTCTTGAATTTTCGCTATCCCTTGGAAGGCTCTTTCCCGAGGTCTATTCCAGCTTGTTAAACGAAAGCAGAGAGAAGGCTTTTAGTCCTGCCGAAAAGGAATGGCAGAAACTCAGAAGAGGTCGCTACGTTGAGTTTAACTTAGTCTACGACCGCGGCACACGCTTCGGCCTATTGAGCAATGGGCGCACCGAATCCATCTTGATGAGTCTCCCAAAGGAAGCCAATTGGGTTTACGATTTCAAAACGAAGGCTGGCTCTGAAGAGGAAAAAACACTAAGGCTGCTCAAGAAAGAAATCGATTGGGTCAACGCTTAATCCACTGACCTTTTGCTTTTTCAGAACCATTGTCAATTTCGACCAAGTAGATTCCTGATTTTAGTTTAGACGTCTCTGGACATCTGAAGGTTCCTTTCTTTGATTTTAGCCGAGTTTTAGAGAGTACTTCTTCTCCATTTAGGGTATGTACTTTTATTGAAACCCTGCCTTTTAAATGGTGTTCCACTATTAATCCTCCGTTTGTTTCTGCCGAGGTAGCTAGCGTATTTGAACTCTTATTGAGAATGGAATATGCATCAACGATTGAAGTTCTCACAGAGAGATTTTTATCATCCAGCCTTGTCCATACAGGACGAACCACATTGGCATGAGCTGCAATATTATTGTAATCGCCAAAGAAGATTTCAGGATCAGGATAGAAAGGGCTTTCGCTTATTTTGGATTCTGTAAAAGACAATCCGCCGTCTTGACTTACTGCAACGTACACGTCGGTTCCAGTGTCGTTGTGGTTCCTACGATCGTGGTAGACAAACCACATGTTTCCGCTGGTTTGGTCAATATCCATCCAAGTGAAAAATTGATGATTTCCAGAAGTGTCTTGATTCACCTTTATTGGTTCCGACCAAGACTGACCTTGATCTATACTCTTAGAAAGGAAGATGTCGGTATTGTCGATTCCGTTTCTCTGATCGGCCCAATTGACATAAATAGTTCCGTGATTTGGGCCATCTGAAAGGTCGCATTTTGTGACAGGCATGCCGTTAGCGCGGTATATTCCAGGAATGTCGATATTCCAACCACCCGCATGATCGGCAACAGAGATTTCTTCGTTCTCCCACGTTTCGCCACCGTCGAAAGATCTATTAAAAACCAAGCCATTTGGACCTGACCATGCGACATATATTTGTCCATCGGGCCCTACTGCTGGCACTGCCCCTTCTACTGTGTCATCGTCGTCGATGCAGTTGCCATCTACACTATTGATTTTGATGGGGCTGCTCCATGTTTCACCTTTATCTGTTGATTTTGAAAACAGAATATTCGATCGATCTTTTGGATCTTTTGAATCGTACTCATCGAATTGAGTCCAAGTCACATAGATTTCGTTGTTGGCAGGATTTACGACCGCCCAAGGTTTATCCTGAGCTTTATCGCCGTTCAAACCGAAATACGATCCCTGATTAAAACTCTTACCGCCATCATCTGATCGTTGACAAACGATTCGGTCAATAAAATTTCCGTTGGATACTTTGGAGAGGTGAAAATGATAGAAACTGCCTGTGGTATCTTGAATGATTACTGGGTCACCCCAAACGCCGTGCGGCGATTCCTGTTTATTTCCAGACCATGTCAGTCCTCCATCTTCGCTAAGGTAGATGCTGTAGATATTTGCTCCTGCCAGGAGTCTTTGAGGATCATTCTTGTCAATGCAAATTGAAATTTCATTGGGATTGTTGACAGTCGATAGCTGAACTACAAGATTTTGAGCAGTGCTGTTGAGTGCAAGGAGACCAAAGAGCGAAAAGAGGATTTTAAACATACCTCAATAATACCAAAAAGGAGACCACCAATACTGGCGATCTCCTTTTTTTGAGTTAGGAATAAGACTATCTGGTATTCATGATCTTTTCGATAGACGTTTCGCTGTTCGCTAAGAACTTCACAACGTAAATTCTGCTTGACAATAAACCACTGTCAAAGGCTATTGTCCTTAGATGATTGTTGTCACGACTCTTTAATATTCGGGTTTTGATTCACATTATTGTAAATTAACCAAATGCGCAAAGGGTCACTCTTATTAATATTATTAGCCGCATATGTTCAATGCTCTGCTCAAAGCCAAGAGTGGTCAGTTGAAGAAATTGCTAAAATGGAGTCCAGGCGATTTGGTCAGTCTGAGGCCAAAGGAGCTACTTCTGATATAGGTCAATCTTATGACTGGAAATACGCTGTTTGTAAGTGGGACATTGACCCTTGGCAGAGAAGAATCGACGGTGAAGTGCTTCATAAAATTGAACTTCTTTATAATACTGACTCCATCGATTTTGACTTTAGTGTTGAGCTCGATGTGATCGAGGTTTGGGTAGACGGATCAGAGGTTTTTGAATACGGTATTTCGCAGAATAATTCACTCTTTGTGAAATCATCCTTATTTGAAAATGGTGTCGAACACGATATCCGAATTCTATATGGCGGAGAGCCAAGGCGAAACAATTACCTCTCATTCAACCAGGGTTTTCATGGGAACAGTGTGCCTGAGATATGGACTCTTTCTGAACCTTTCGGCGCAGCTGATTGGTGGCCTTGTAAGATGTCGCTGAGTGATAAGCTTGATAGCATAAGGGTGGAGATTACGGTTCCTGATGGAAATAAGGCAGCTTCTCAAGGAATCTTGGAAGAAGTAAACTTAAACCCTGACATGTCAAGTACATATGTGTGGGTTCACCGTTACCCGATTCCTACTTATTTGGTTTCAATTGCTGTTACAAACTATGAGGAATTTAGCTATTTCGCTGAGCTAGAAAATCGCACGGTAGAGATATTGAATTACGTATATCCCGAGCTAGCGGAAAATGAAAAGGAGAGAGGGGCAGACATCATTCCTATGATGCAGTTATTTTCGCAGCTTTTTGGCGAGTACCCTTATGCTAAAGAAAAGTATGGACACGCTCAAGCCAGCATTCCTGGAGGGATGGAGCATAGCACAATGAGCACGATGTCGGGTTTATCTTATAATCTCTCGGCACATGAATTGGCTCATCAATGGTTTGGAAATAAGGTGACTTGCGGGAGCTGGTCTGATATATGGCTGAACGAAGGGTTTGCCACGTATTTGACTGGATTGGTTATTGAAAACTTGAAACCAAATGAGTTTGATGAATGGAAAGCCGCACGAATATCTAGTATAACCCGCCAACTAGACGGCTCGGTGCATGTAATGGATACACTGGATAGAGATAAAATTTTTAATGGACGCTTGACCTATAATAAGGGCGCTTATGTGTTGCATATGTTGAGGTGGGTCATTGGTGACGAATTCTTTTTTGAAGGATGCAGGAACTACTTAAATGATCCGGGCCATTCGTTCTCATATGCCCACACAGACGATTTTATTCAAACAATGGAAGATGTTTCGGGAAGAGATCTTACCGAGTTTTTTAAAGATTGGTACTATGGTGAAGGGTTTCCTTCGTACAGGATAGATTACAGTTACTCTTCTGAAGTCGTGACAATAAAGGTTCATCAAGATCAGAGTCATTCTTCCGTACAGTTTTTTGAAATGCCTATTCCCATAAAAATTCAAGGTCAAAATGGCGATACCACTGTTGTACTTGAAAACATTACACAAGACCAAGTTTACTTTATTGAAACCGATATTGCAGTAGAGTCGATAGATTTTGATCCAGACTTAGCCATTTTATCTGCTGGTAATAGCATTGTCTTTGACCCATCTCTAAACGATAATTTGGGTTCCATACTACTTGCCTCGCCGAATCCATGTACAACCGAATTGAGAATATTTTCGAGAGTGCCTCTTTTCTACAACGAGTACATAGAAATTTACGATAACTCGGGTGCATTGGTAGATCAGCTACAGCCAGCTGGTGGAATATCAAATGGGCATTTGGTTAACACCACGTATTTAGCCCCTGGGTCCTATGTCATTCGTTTTTCAAATTATGAGAATTACACATTGAGATTTGTCAAAATCTAGCGCTATCAAAATGGATTAGAAGGGCTTCTGGTTCTTTCTCATTCTGATTTTAAGAAGGATTTTAGTTTTTCATACTACAGATGGTAACCCCGAAACCTTTTCGCACGTAGAGTGACTATCAACGCTCTCTAATTTATGTTGTGAAAAATATTCAATATATATTATATCTTTGATTAGAATCAATAAATCCAACAACCAAAAAATTTAAGATGAAAGATTTTAAATCTCTCATGATTTGTAATGCTCTTTTCTGCTCAATGATCATTCATTCTTTCGACACGAATGCTCAGGATGCTGACTACGGCTTTATCGGGGAAACAGTCTATGTAGTTGATGAAGGTCAAGACACAATAAATTCGGGTCTACTTTTGGAGCAAAACATACTTACGATAGATCAGATCGGTTTAAAAACCTTGCGTTATGATAGCGATACTATTGTGACGAATTCAAATGGAAACGATGTTTTGGTCGAAAGACTCTTCGATATCTATTATCCATTAGATAATTACTCATTGCTCTACAATGAAGGCGAGGTATCACAATTACCGGTCATGGTTGTATTTCATGCAGGACAAGGATCTAAGGAATCTGTAGAAGAGTACGCATATTATTGGGCAACAAGGGGTTATATCGTAATTGGCCCAACGTACAGGATCGATAGGTCGGGTGTTGATTATTGTCACACTTATACGAAGTCAATATACTTGGCTGTTCAGGACATTTCTGCAGTGGTTAGGACTTTCAGTTACTTATACGATGATAGCCAGCAGTCTGTTCCTAATATAGAGGGCAACTTTCTTGTTGGAAAGCCCATTGATGGACATTCAATTTTCTACGTTGGAAAAAGTTTTGGTGGGTCAACAGCTTTCCATTCAGCTTCTCGATCGGTTCAAGGGCACTGGGAAGATTATCTCAGTAAAGAAGAAAAGCACGTCGTGACAGGTTCTGAAGGATCTGTAGATATGGGCAATAACGGTGAACTTCATAGTACTGGAAGAAGTTTAATTAGGGAGTATGATTTTCCGCATGATAGAATAAAAGGAGCGATTTGTAGAACTGCCGCCATATTCTCAGACGATCAACTAGACTATTCTATTTCTCCAAGTAAGGTTCCAATCTGTTTTGTTATTGGTACTTGTGACAAGATTATCCCATATTCATCCAGAACTCTAGTTGGCGATGAAGGACTCTGTGACGCTAATTTAACCCATCCCGATGGGACTGAAGACAGATCTTTCACATTGAAAGGCCCTCAATTCGTTTCCGACGTTATGGCTGAGGCCAATATCTACAATGAAATTGTAACGTTTTGCGGAGGTGGACACGATACCAATGTATGTGTAGATGAAATCATTGAAGGGCATAGTACCGATTTTGTAACTAGAATTCTCCTAGGTGACTATGTGGATGGGGATGTCTATGATATCGTATATCGATATCAATTCGAGAACTATTCCAACCAATGCTGTGAGATAGGCGAGGACTATGCATATCTGGAAAAATGTAGTTGTGGCGATGATAATCCTTTAGAGGTAAATCAATTAGAGTTTATTGATATTAATGGTTGCGAATTTTTCAATGAATGCGGTATCGAGAGCATTTGTGACCTGGTACCACCGTCAGGTGGATCCATAGACTCGTTGAAAATAACTTCAAATATTACATTGCTCAAATGTGATGACAGCCTCTGCATGCAGATTTTTTCTTCAACAAGTCAAATGCACACGTTCAAATACTTTAGTGAAGATGGAAAAGAACTTTTGGCCGCGGATGAAGAGGTGCTAACTGGCATCAATCAAATGCCCATTCCGCTTGAGCTTCCACGAAATAGGTTGATTGTTCTTCAAATAGAAGGGTATAAGCCGATTAAGTTTTTTCTCAGAGCTATATAGCTTTGTTCATCTTAATCCTTTTTTAGACATCTGTCAATGATTCCAATAGTACTTCTATAAAATTTAAATTATTGCGACTAAGCTCAAGACATTCCCTTAGGTTTCAATTTATTTAGATGTCTTTTTACGTGGGTTTTTCTCAGATTTCTTGTGTCCTACTTTTAAGGGGTCAATTTTTGCTACTACATTTATTATACCTGCTTGCAGCCCTTCAAACCATTGGGCCATAAATGCTTTTCGCACATCTCTTTCGACTGAAAATGTCCCTGTGCGATATTCATCATGTGAGGGATTATCTTTCCAGAATACTAGACTTCCTAAAACATTTGCCAAAGCATTTAGCATTTTTTTCTCTTTTCCTGTATCCTTATTGACTGCCGCAATAGCGAGATTGCTGTATTCGAAAAGTACTTCGCCTCGGCAGCCATAATTGTTTCCCGTCATATTGAGGGTTAGCCTATTTAATTGACCTTCCTTTATTTCAATACCGATTGCTTTCTGAAGAAAATCACTCATGAAATCCAGTTTACTGTTTTCCATCTCAAGTGAATATTCGAAAGGTGAATTGTCTCCGTAATGGTAGGTTGTAGAAATATGAGCTGATGCCTCTCCCATGAGTGTTTGACTTGCGGCTAGTTCAAAGGCAGGTTCCGAATCGTTTAGGTTTTGAACGGATAGATTGGCAAAGACGTTTTCTATATTTAACGAAGCCTCTTTACCGTTTTCTTGTATCAAGTCAATTTTAATTTCAGCGTTGGTTAGGGAGAGAGAGTCGAGCCGAAATTTGATGGGTAGTCCTGAAAGCATCTCTTGGGGCATCAAGGTGGTTCGATTAGGAAGAGGCCAGCGATTATCCTTATTGATATGGATTTTCGACTCTCTTACCGAGCAAAATGGAATTCCAATAAAATCAGGATAACTCGATAAATCTATCTTGATTTTAATTTCTGGAACCTCTGCACCGAGCATGCCCTTGTTCCAGCCATAAAACTTTGTAAATGCGGCCAAGGATTGAGTGGGGAAAGAGGAAAGACTGTCAATGAAAACCGTATCACCAAGTGTTTTATGAATGGACTGAATGCGGGCGACATAAAGGGAGTCTTTCGAAACCATTTTATCTAAGCGGATATTGAACTGTGAATTCAGGAATTGCTCATTCAAATCAATTCTAGTTAAGGAATCATGTTGAAAATTGCCGAGTGAAAAGCTGAAGCTCCCAGAGGCCAAAGACGGTCCTTCAGGATCATAGTGAAAGCTTCCCGAGGAGATGCGAATACCATCTATTTGCACTGGCAATTTTGATGTAGGGCGTGTTTCTTCTGGTTCAGGTTCCTGAATGCCGTCGTGACTAGACAAATTATGAATGACAACGTCTAAGCCCGAAATCACAACCGAATCTAGTTTCACCCCTTCTCCCTTAAGAAGAGTGAATACAGAAATCTCTTTGATAAACAGCCGTTCTACAAAAGTGCTCCAGTCGATAAATCCCGAGTCGTATTTGGATACCTCAATCTGATCGATCCTTGCCGATTGGGTCAGGGTATTGATGGAGATAGCTCTGAAATCGATCTCCATGTCCTTTGGGGTATGAAGATCTATTTGCTCTTTAAGGAGTTCTTCCAGATGAGCATTTAGGTAGAGCATTGCGGACACACAAATAGCCAGAAATATCCCCAGAGAGATAAGAATCACCGACCGTAATTTTCTAGGTCTTTTCACTTCCACAAAATATGCAAAGAATCAATAAGGGTTAAATAAAAATGGCCCCGTATTGGGGCCATTCTAATAAACTCAATAATAATAGGCACTTTTTCTAACGAGCTGCCATTGCTTTTACGGGTCTTTCGGGTTCGCCGATGTAATCGCTAAGCGGGCGAATAATTCTGTTGTCGGCCTGCTGTTCCATTATGTGAGCGGACCATCCCGTAATGCGGCTCATTACAAAAATAGGTGTGAACATGTCGATCTCAAATCCCATCATATAATAAGCAGGACCTGCAGGAAAATCTAAATTGGGATGAATTCCTTTTTCTGAAACCATCGTTTCTTCCAAGATATTGGCGATTTCCAACCACTTCTTCTCACCCGTAAAATCGGCCATTTTTTCTGTGTACTTCTTCATTGTAGGTACGCGAGAATCTCCCTTTCGGTAAACGCGGTGTCCAAACCCCATCACTTTCTTTTTCTCAACAAGGGCTTCCAACATCCATTCTTTGGCTTTGCTAGGCTCGCCGACTTCCTTGAGCATGTGCATGACTTGTTCGTTGGCACCTCCATGAAGTGGGCCTTTCAAGGCACCAATCCCACCGACTACTGCGCTGTATATATCGCTGGTAGTTGATGTGATAACGCGAGTGGCGAATGTCGAGGCATTGAAACTGTGCTCTGCATATAGAATGAGAGAAACATCAAAAGCCTTCACCACTTCCTTTGCCGGTACTTTGCCGAAGCACATGTGAAAGAAGTTCTCACTGATCGAGAGGTCTTTGTTTGAGGCAATGAATTCAAGACCTTTTGAGTGGCGGTAAGCTGCAGCAATTGCAGTAGGGATTTTGGCAAGTAAACTGATGAACTTGTCCATATTCGTCGTCGGCGAATCATCCCAGATGCGTGGATCTTCCATCCCTATATAACTTACGGCGGTGCGCAATGTATCCATTGGGTGGGCTCCCTTCGGAAACTTCTTGATGACTTCGAGAAGGTCATTTGATAAATCGCGGTAGCTTTTTTCCTTGCCTGCAAAAGCAGCCAATTGTTCTGCGTTAGGCAAGTCGGGGTGAGTCATCAGATAGGCTACTTCCTCGAAAGAGCATTCTTCTGCTAAATCCTGAACCTTGTAGCCTCGATAAACCAATGAATTGATCTCGGGCATTACTTTAGAAATGCTGGTCTCGTCTGTTACGACTCCTGCCAGTCCTTTTGGTGCAATTATTTTATCACTCATGTGTAGGTGGTATAAGTAGGTGGTTATAATTTGAAGTTGTAAAGGGAACTGTCAAAAGTGTTGTAGTCTTCGTAATGAAGTACTTCGTAAAGTCTTTTTCTGGTCTGCATCTCATCAACTGATCCTTCTTGACTGCCTTCTTTGGCAATAATATCCAAGCCCTTCTCGACAGCATACATGGCTAGTCGCTGAGTGGTAACGGGATAGATTACCATATTGTATCCCAAGCTTTCCAATTCTGATTTATTCAAAAGGCGTGATTTCCCAAATTCGGTCATATTCGCCAAAAGCGGAACATCAACGGCCTTTCGGAAAGCCTCAAATTCAGATTCATCTTTCATGGCCTCGGGAAATATCATATCCGCTCCAGCATCCATGTAAGCTTTTGCTCTGTCGAGTGCTTTGTCCAGACCTTCTACTCCGCGAGCATCGGTGCGTGCTATCAAAAGGAAGTTCTCATCCGTTTTTGCGTCAGCTGCTGCCTTTACCTTCTGAACCATTGCATCAACAGATACCAGCTCTTTGTTGTCGAGGTGTCCGCATCTTTTTGGGTTAACCTGATCTTCAATATGGCATCCAGCCATACCTAGGTAGGTTAACTCTTTTATGGTTCTAGCCACACTCATGGTCTCCCCAAAACCTGTATCAATATCCATGATAGTAGGGAGTGACGTGACGCGTGCGATGGCGGATGCAAATTGCGAGACTTCCGTCAAAGTAGTCATACCAATATCAGGTAGGCCTAAAGAATTGGCCATTACGGCCCCTGAAACGTAGACGCCGTCAAAGCCTTTTTGCTCAATGAGCATGGCCACCATCGGGTTATATGCTCCTGGAAATTGCAGAAGCTTACCGCTATCCAGTTGCTTTCTAAATGCCGCTCTCTTTTCTGCTGGAGATTTGTCGCTTATGATCATTAGAAAATTCCTTTATCGTTTGGTTGATTCTCTTTCACTTCATCGAAAGGCATCTCTACCGTTAGATCATTTACTTCTTGAGAAGACAGCTCTTTTAGCCTTTCTGCAACAGAGATGAATCGATTTCTTTCTTCCTTCGAAATAAGTTTTTCAGTTAGCATGTCAAACTTCCCGATGTAATTTGGACGCTTAAATGGACGAGCTCCAGCAGGGTGTGCATTGGCTCTTTCGATTTCGTCAGCTATGACGTCACCATTCTTCAAATTGATAATGACTTTTCCGCCAAAAGCTTTTTTATCGGGGTCAGTATCGTGGTAGAGCGTAGTCCATTTTTCTTTTTCAACGGTCGATATTTTCTTCCAAAGTTCAACGGTCTCAGGTCTCTGAGCTCGTGAAGGAGCATACGAAAGTTCGTGATGCCAAGCACCATCTTCAAGCGCCACGGCAAAGATGTACATGATGCTGTGATCAAGTGTCTCTCGCGTAGCGTGAGGATCTAATTTTTGAGGGTCGTTTGACCCCGTTCCAATCACATAATGCGTGTGGTGTGAGGTTTCTATTAGGATACTTTCGATTTCCGAAAAGTCTTGGATTTTTTCCTTCATTCTAGCAGCCAGATCGATCAATGCCTGCGATTGATACTCGGCTGAATGCTCTTTGGTGTAAGTCTCGAGAATCGCTCTTTTCTCCTCACCACTTTCAGGAAGTGGAATGGTGTAATTCGCATCGGGACCATCAAGAACCCAAGCAATCACACTGTCTTCTCCTTCGTATATAGGTGAGGGGCTCTTTTCGCCACGCATCGCTCTGTCCACTGCTTCGATGGCGAGTTTTGCGCCATGACCAGGAACGTATGCCTTCCAACTTGAAATTTCTCCTTTACGGCTTTGACGTGTCGATACTGAAACGTGCAGTGCTTGCTGGATAGCTTGGTAAGTAGTTTCTGTATCCAATCCCAGAAGGGCGCAAATACCAGCAGCTTGAGCAGGGCATAAATGAGCAACATGGTCAATCTTGTGCTCGTGCAGGCAAATTGCTTTCACCAAATTAACGTGCACTTCGTACGCGGCAACAATTCCCCGAAGAATGTCTTTTCCACTTTTTCCCATTTGCTGCGCAACTGCTATTACTGCAGGAATGCTATCGCCAGGATGAGAATAATCTGCAGCAAGAAAAGTATCGTGGTAATCCAATTCTCTTACAGCGACACAATTGGCCCAAGCAGCCCATTCTGCGTGTACCTTAAAATCTCTAGGCATTCCAAAGATATTGGCGCCTTTATCAGTTCGTTTATGACTTAAAGCTTGAGCCCTTGCATTTACCACTGGTGTTCGATTAACCGAGGCGATAGCTACTGAAGCGTTATCGATGATTCGGTTGATGACCATATCCTCAACTTCAGCGCTAATGGTTACGTTATCTGTAACCATTTTAGCCAGTTTATAGGCCAGTTGCTCTTCTTTTGGAAGGTTCGCTTTAGATGGATAAACTTTAACTGAATGATTTTTCATGTACGGTGGTTTAAGCTTCGAAATTTGCCGCAAAGATAACGAATCGATGAGGAAATTTTGGGCACAAAAAAGCCGGGTAAAAACCCGGCTTTAGTTTTTTAAAGAGAAAAACCTACTGTGTCTTTACCAATCTTTCTTGATGGTTCTGACCGTTAGAGTCTGTCCATGTTATCAAATAGATACCTTGAGACTTGTCAGAGAAATCCATCGTGGCTCTCGGCCCATTGACAACTACCTGATCAATTAATGCACCAGTAATGCTGAAAACTTGAATAGTCTGGATGTCTAAACCACTCATAGATGTTAGCTCTATGTCGCCTCTAGTAGGGTTAGGGAATAAAACAAAATTTCCGTCAGTTGACTCTGCAAATAAACCCTGAGGAGATGATGCGCTTCCACAAGCATCGCCTTCGTACAATCTGATATTTCGGAAGTAGGAATTATTACCTGGAGATTGGTTCACGTTGGCAGAAAGGACAACTAGATCCAAATTGTTTCCAGTGTAGTAGCTTCCAATATTGATCACGTAAGATTGATATGCAGATCCTGAATAGTTGTTGAAGTCAGAAATTACATTGTTGTTGTTCAATCCACCATGCAGTTGGAATAGACGTTGAAGTGTAAGACTGGCATTTGTTTCCATGGCAATGGCATGGATTGATCCCTGATCTGTGCTTCTAAACTCAAAAGACAAATTAGTAGTTGCAGTTACATTATAGTTAATCGGAATGTATTTCAAGGAATTGTCTTCCAAGAAAATGGCTGTTCCACCTTCTTGAATAGCCCAGTTTCCATTGTCTCTAGAAGGAATATAGGAGGTTACAGAATATTCGTTGAAGTTGACAAAATCGCAAGCTGCAGGATCAGTCAAACAAAATGATGATGTCTCTTCGGTCAAGAATTCTCCGCCTGACACCAAAACTGTTCCTAAATCGTCAGTCAAAGTGTAACTACCATCTCCAAAGCCACAGCAAATGCCATCACCGAAAGAATCAAAGAAGGTAATCGTGTAACAGTCTACTGGTAAACAAATATCTTCAACTGTTGTGCTAAAAGAACCACTGTAAGGACCGCCACTAGCTACAATTGTCGCACCACTGTTTATTTCCCAAGTTGTTTCAGCTGGGTATTCATCTAAGTTGATCGTTAATGTCAAACTCTCATCGGTACATTCTACCGGAGGCGCAGTAACGCAACTTGTGCCAAGACAAGATCTTGAGTTGATATAGCTTGCAATTCTCGCAGTTGGCTGAGGGCCGAAACCCAAATTGAAGTCTACACCTGTACCTAAAAGGTGACAGTAACTCATAATAGTACCTCCTCCAGAAGGGACAGCCGCACTGCAGCCTTCGTTGTAACCCGCAGCAGGTCCACATCCGTCGATTGCTGTATTGTTGCCATTCCATGCGCAAGCATGAGTATGTGCGGATGAAAGGTTGTGACCAATTTCATGGGTCGTTACATTTACATCCCACGAATAACTTGGCACGTTATTAAAGAATCCGAAGATACCTGAAACACTCACGCCGTTATTAACTGAACACAATCCTGATAGAAAGGCGATACCTCCTCCTCCTTGCGATGAAATCAACTGAGTTAGGTCAGCATTCGGAGAGTTATTGGACATTTGGAAAAGTCTGTCCTGTATGTCTCCTGAGTAAGGACTACTGCCATTCCAAGCAAATATTTCAGAAACGACAACATCAAGGTCATCGTTGGCGAAAAGCACCAATACTTGATTGAAAAGAGCTGTAATGTAGTTGGTAGCTCCTGTGGTTCCCCCAAAATCAGCAACGAAGTCATTATCCAATTCAAGGCGCATTCTTACACATTTAATTGTTTTTGGACTCCCGATGGATTCAGCTTGTGGCGAATCATCATGCTCTTCTGAAGGAATAGTTTCGCAAGAAAATGGTGCATCCAATAATAAATCTTGATCCTTATACCACACATGCGCATTGGTCTTAGAATCTTTGATTTTTCCAAGCACATACGTTTGGGAATTATATGTTACCAACCCGTTAATTTCATCATTGGAAATGGTCAATGCCACAAGCGAATGTTCTTGACCAACTACAATACCTCTGTAAAATTTAACATCTGGCAAGGGAAGGCTTACATCAGGAGCTTCACTGCTTTTTATTGTCGCATCATCTGTGAAGATACTCTGCTCGTAAAGCAGCACTTCAATAGGCGCATCATTCGCAGGAAGTTCCATCTTTATAAAACTCGATAAATCTGATTTTAAAGATTTAGCGGTCTCTTCATTGAGGAAAAATGCTGTTCCGTCTAGCAGTGCTGACTCATCTACACCCAAACTTCTAAGTGATTCGGTACCTTTCGCTGTAACCGCTTTAAAAGGTGTCATTTTCTCAAAGACCTTGCCCGACTGCTGGTATTTTTGAATGTTCTTCTTAATGGTTTCCTGAGCCATTAGTGCGCTTGTCGCAAATAAGGCAACGCAAACAAACAGTAATCGTCTAAATATTTTCATAAATGATGGGTTTTGCTCTTTAATGAGGCTTTAAATAAATGTTTAAAAAGTGGAGGTAAAGTGAAATCTTAAACACAAACATCTTTCAACACATAAACACTTGATTTTAAGAATCGTAATATTAAGTTAATTGAGTCTTAGATGCAAGGTCTAATTATTTCTAATATTGGATTAAATTTTCTCGAAATGGGTATTTCATGATTTCGGTTCAGAACATTTTTCGACAAAGCTGTGGGTTTTTTTGCTCAAAATATCTGGAATATTAAGCGTCAATTCAATTGGTAGGATCAAATAGAAGTATTTAGCTTTGTAACGCCAGAAATATTTACAATGATTGAAATTAAGAAAGCCTTTCAAAATCTTACTCCTGAAGAATTTAGTCAACTTTTAGACTCACCAGTATGGATATCTCTAGCTGCTGCTTATGCTGGAGACGGGGTGGTAGGAGAAGATGAAAAAGCAGAGGCAATAAAGTTAGCTCACTTAAGAAGGTTTACTGCCCCAAAATCTCTTCGTAAGTTTTACGAATTGGTAGATATGCAGTTTGCACAGCGCTTTCATATATTGGATCTGAGACTGCCGTCATCCGCTAAGGATAAGGATATATATCTTGAGCGACAGCTTAATAGAGTGCATGATATCATGTTGAAATTAGATCCTGATGTAACTTCCTCCTTAGAAGAAAGCCTGGAGAGTTTTTACGAACACGTCTTTAATTCCCACAAGAGTTTCTTCCAGTATTTCGCCCTACCGATAATTTCAAATAGATTGGATAAAAAAGCGGGACACTTTCGTTTTTCGGACGACAAGTAGTTGTTAGTTCAGATTTTCTAAATCTCTTATCAATATCTTACCTCTTTCCATATAAATCTGGTCCTCAGTTTTGAGTTGATTTAAGACTTCACTTACCGTTTGGCGAGAAGTGGCAGTGAGTTTGGCAATGTCGGAGTGAGTGAGTTTGGTGCGAATCAATACTTCATGGCCGATGGGCTTTCCCTTCCATGCGGCCGCATCTTTTAGAAATTCGATGATGCGCGTTCTGGCATCGCGAAATGTCAGTAGTTCTATTTTCCTTTCCAACTTCCTGAGTCGAAGGCCCATCCATTTCATGATGCGGATACTTAGGTCTTTTTCCTTCAACATCAGCTCTTTTATTTCATCAAGGCTAAGCATGCATATAAGGGTGTCATTATCCATCGCCTCCGCATACTCTTGTCTCTGGTCTTCGCCAGCTAGGGCCATTTCTCCAAATACCTCTCCCTCTCCCAAAATGGCTTTCGTCACCTCTTTTCCATCGTTCAAGTACGTTCCGATTTTTACCCTTCCCTGTACAATTACGTGTAAGTACTTTGCTTCAGAATCCTGAAAGTAGATAATATCTGATGCTTTGAATTGTCGAGGGTCAGAAACAGATGCATTGCTTTCTGATTTGATCGGACATAACCTCCCAAACAGATCAATGCCCTCTAAGTACCACAGTTTTTGCGTATTCATACAGTTTGCCTAACGGGCTAAAGTTAGGATTTACTTACGTACTGAAAAATGGTTTTATGCCCTTCTTTCTATTCTAGAAATTTTGAGAACTCTCGTTCTCACGGAAATAGAAATTACACCTAAAGTGCAAATATATTTAGCATGATTCGTATATTAGCGGAAAGGTTTTGATCTATGTTGTTGAGTGAAAATATTCGTTTTTTGAGAAAGGAAGCTGGCCTTACGCAAGCAGAATTGGCGGAGCGTGTAGGCGTTAACCGTCCCGTAATCGGGGCGTACGAAGAGGGTAGAGCCGAGCCTCGAATACAAACGCTTAAGCTCATGGCTCACTTTTTTAAGGTGTCTGTAGATGATTTGCTCGACAAAGACCTCTCTACTGGCGAGCATTCCGCCGATGTTACGGGCAAGAGTTTGCGCATTTTGGCCGTAGCCGTAAATGATGGTGCAGGAGAGGAAAGAGCAACCTTGGTGCCCGTGAAAGCGGCGGCGGGATACCTCTCGGGTTTTGGCGATATGGAGTTCGTCGGCTCATTGCCTCATTTTTCCATGCCATTCCCCGAATTACCATCAGACCGTACTTACCGTGTTTTTCAAATCGAGGGAGAGAGTATGTTGCCCGTACCGCCAAAGTCTTACGTCATTTCTGAATACGTTCAAGATTGGACCGACCTCAAAACAGACGAGCGGTACGTCTTTCTGACCAAAGATGAGGGGGTCGTTTTTAAACGTGTTCGCATTCATCCGCATATGCGCAGCTACGAATTGATTTCAGACAATACTGCTTTCAAACCCTATTTTATAAAACAGTCTCAAGTGCTCGAAGTGTGGAGAGTTCGCGGAATCATCGGTTTCGATTTAGATGCTTTCCACTCAGCACCTGCTTCCATGAAAGAAGTTTTGGAGGCCATCGAACGCATTGAAAAGAAACTCTAGCGTCTGTCTACAGATTTCATTATCATGCCTGTGGCTTGATCTAGGGACTTGTTTTAAAAACAGTCTCTTCGGCTTGGCTCAGGACACCGCATTGGCGAGAGTCAATTCCTTGATTGCGCCCTTCGGTTGTGAGATTGCTTTCGCTAAGTATTTAAAACTGTATACACCTTGCTAACGAACTCTCTAGCTCAGCCACTCGACTAAATGGACAAACTTTAATTAATATGTTGACGATTAGTCACCTCGATTTAGATACGTTTTTCGTTTCTGTGGAGCGCCTTATGGATAGTCGCCTCAACGGGCGGCCTGTGTTGATCGGTGGAGTTACCGATAGAGGAGTAGTAGCCTCGTGCAGCTATGAAGCCAGGTCTTTTGGCATTCATTCGGCCATGCCTATGCGTATGGCGCGCGAGCTTTGTCCCGAAGCGGTCGTGATTCGTGGAAACTCGGCAAATTATACCAAATACTCGCAAATAGTTACCGAGATCATTCGAGAACGCGTACCCGTTTTTGAAAAATCATCGATCGATGAGTTCTATGTAGACCTTACGGGAATGGACAAATTTTTTGGCTGCCTAAAACTTGCTTCTGAGCTTCGGCAAACCATTATGAGAGAATCGGGACTACCTATTTCATTTGGCTTGGCAGCCAATAAAACCGTTTCGAAAATTGCCACTGGATTAGCTAAGCCCAATAATGAACTATACGTGCCTCACGGTACTGAGAAGCTTTTTTTGGCTCCCCTTTCGGTGAGGAAAATCCCTATGGTGGGCGCCAAGACTTACCAGACGCTGCGCAATCTTGGTGTAAAGAAAATCAAGACCGTTCAGGAAATGCCTTCAGATATGATGGGCCGCGTACTGGGGAAAAACGGAGAGATCATCTGGAAAAAGGCCAACGGGATTGATCAATCGCCTGTGATACCATACACCGAGCGAAAGAGCATTTCTACAGAAAGAACCTTTGATCGAGATACCACCGATGTGGAAAAGTTGCGAGGGATCTTGGTGGCCATGGCCGAGAATTTGGCTTTTCAGCTCAGACGAGGAGAAAAGCTTACGGCCTGCATTACCGTAAAAATGCGCTACAGCGATTTCGATACGCGAACCATGCAGGTGCGCGTGCCTTACACTTCTGCCGATCACATGATCATACCAAGAGTGAAAGAACTTTTTGAAAAACTCTACAGTCGTCGGTTGCTGGTGCGCTTGATCGGGGTGCGGTTTACCCACTTGGTCAATGGCGGACATCAGATCAATATTTTTGACGATACCGAAGAGCTGATCAACCTCTACCAAGCCATGGACAAGATGCGCGATCGCTACGGCGACAGGGCTGTGATTCGAGCATCGGGAATGGGAGCTAGAACGATAGGGCGTTTCAATCCTTTTAATGGAGAGCCACCGCCGCTTTTGGCCAATAGACGGCAATAAATAGTGTCTGTCCATACAGTCCGTTATCGGCGTTGCACTTGTTTTAAAAACAGTCATTGACAAGGGTCAACTCCTTGATTTTTAAACCTGCATGCGCTTTGCTATCGAGCTATCTGTCTCATCAACAGCCACATGAGTGTATTGACAGACTCTAAATAGTGTCTGCCTATATAGCCCATCATCAAATTA
>Ga0222659_1000421_pt1 | contig 25818 bp, 19 predicted proteins | sample AntAcemetagen547_FD_179850 | JGI IMG/M metagenome (GOLD analysis project Ga0222659, IMG submission 179850) | Saline water microbial communities from Ace Lake, Antarctica - #547 | ecosystem: Environmental > Aquatic > Non-marine Saline and Alkaline > Saline | place: Antarctica: Ace Lake...
AAAACGAATATTTGATATTACCTCTTCTTTAATTGCCTTAATTTTATTTTCACCGTTCTTTATTTTTATTGCCAGTTGGATACTTTTGGATAGTAGAGGTGGTGTTTTTTACAAGCAAATCCGTGTAGGTAAAAATCAAAAAGAATTCGGACTGCTTAAATTTAGATCCATGCAAACAAATGCGGATAGGGCAGGTCAGTTAACAATTGGAAATGATAATCGCGTAACGCGTGCGGGGCGCTTTATTCGTAGGTATAAATTGGATGAAATTCCACAGCTCATCAATATTATTAAAGGAGAAATGAGTGTTGTAGGTCCTCGTCCTGAAGTGCCAAAATATGTAGCGCTTTATTCTGCTGAACAACTAAAGGTGTTAACGGTTCTCCCCGGTCTAACTGATTATGCAACCATAGAATATTTAGATGAACAAAAATTATTAGGCACGTCTGAAAATCCAGAGCAACTTTATGTAGAGGAGGTCATGCCAGCAAAATTGGATTTAAATCTAAAATACATTCATGAACGCAGTCTTGCCGTTGATCTCAAACTTATATTTAAAACGATTGGCAAGATTTTTAAATAAAGGATGTCACTGCAACGTTTTCGTCTAAAAATTTATCGCTTAAAATATAAATCCCGCCTCGAATAAATTCAAGACGGGATTTTTTATGTTGCCGTTCCGCGCTATCCCCTAATCGAAATCAGGGGGAAGAGCAGATCGTCTAGAAAACAAGTTAGGTTTTCTTAAATCAATGATTTACATCATTGGCATTCCACCTGGCATTCCGCCGCCATGTGCTGGTTCAGCTTCTGGTATATCTGCAATGACACATTCTGTTGTCAAAAGCATGGATGAAATTGAAGCAGCGTTTTCGATTGCTATTCGCGTGACTTTCGTTGGGTCAATTACACCCGCGTCTAACAAGTTTTCAAAAACATCTGTGCGTGCATTATAACCAAATGCACCTGTTCCTTCAGCAACTTTCTGAACAATTACTGCTCCTTCAACACCTGCATTGATTACAATTTGACGAAGCGGTTCTTCAATTGCTCTGCGAACAATTGCAATTCCTGTTGTCTCATCTGCATTGACGCCTTCCATGCCTTTTAGGGCGCTAATGGCACGAATGAAAGCAACACCTCCACCCGGAACAATTCCTTCTTCTACTGCGGCGCGCGTTGCTGATAATGCATCATCTACACGGTCCTTCTTTTCTTTCATTTCAACTTCTGTTGCAGCACCTACATAAAGTACAGCAACTCCACCAGCCAACTTAGCTAATCGCTCTTGTAATTTTTCTTTGTCGTAGTCCGAAGTTGTTGTTTCCATTTGCGCCTTAATTTGATTCACGCGCATTTCAATTTGCTCCTTTGATCCATTTCCATTTACAATTGTTGTATTGTCCTTGTCAATGTCAATTTTTTCTGCAATTCCTAGGTGCTCAATAGTCGTGTTTTCTAACTTTAAACCTTGTTCTTCTGAAATTACTGTCCCACCTGTAAGCGTTGCAATATCTTCCAACATTGCTTTTCTACGATCGCCAAATCCAGGCGCTTTTACAGCTGCTATTTTCAATCCTGCTTTTAAGCGGTTAATTACTAATGTCGATAGTGCCGTTCCGTCTATGTCTTCAGCAATAATTAAAAGTGATTTTCCCGATTGGGCAACTGGTTCTAAAACTGGAAGTATTTCTTGAATGTTAGAGATTTTTTTGTCGTAAATTAGGATGTAAGGATTATCCAATTCAACAATCATTTTTTCTGCATTTGTTACAAAGTAAGGGGATAAATAACCACGATCGAATTGCATTCCTTCTACAATTTTAACCTCCGTTTCTGTTCCTTTTGCTTCCTCAACGGTAATTACACCTTCATTGCCAACTGCAGCCATTGCTTGCGCAATCAAGGCGCCTATTGAACTGTCGTTATTTGCAGAAATTGTTGCGATTTGCTCGATTTTGGCATTGTCCGATCCAACTTCTTGTGATTGTGATTTTAAATGCTCAACAATCGTTTTTACTGCCTTGTCAATTCCACGCTTTAAATCCATAGGATTTGCTCCTGCTGCTACGTTTTTTAATCCAGCAGAGATAATCGCTTGCGCTAAAACTGTTGCAGTTGTTGTTCCATCTCCAGCAATATCTGCCGTTTTTGATGCAACTTCACGCACCATTTGTGCGCCCATGTTTTCAACTGGATCGCTTAGTTCAATTTCTTTCGCAACCGTTACACCATCTTTTGTAATGTGCGGAGCGCCATATTTTCGGTCAATAATTACATTTCTACCTTTTGGTCCTAATGTGATTTTAACTGCATTTGCCAAGGCATCTACTCCTCTTTTTAAACGATCTCTCGCTTCAATATCAAATATTATTTCTTTTGCCATTTTTAGCTAATTTTAAATACGTGTGTTAATTCTTATAAAATACCGTAGACGTCTGATTCACGCATAATTAAATACGTTTTTCCCTCTAATTTAATCTCCGTTCCTGAGTATTGTCCATAAAGAACAGTATCTCCTTCTTTCAGCGTCATAGGTTCATCTTTTTTACCAGGACCTACTGCGATCACGATTCCTTTTAAAGGCTTTTCTTTTGCCGTGTCAGGAATAATGATGCCACTTGCCGTCTTTTCTTCTGCCGGTGCAGCTTCAATAAGAACTCTGTCTGCTAATGGTTTTAACATAATTGTATTTTTTATGGTTTATGATAGTTAAACTTATGATCTTAAGGTGTCATAATTTATGCCAACCTGTTAATTCAAACCGAGTTTGACAAAATAGCACTTTTCTTCCCCTTTTTTCAAAAAAAAATGTCAGTATGCGTGACATACTGACATTTATAAATAAGGTTAATCTAGCTTATTACGGCATTGGAGGCACTATGCCGCCAGCCGGTGCTGAATTGTCTGTATCCCCAGTCGCATCACTCTGAATCGTCTCAACGTCTGTTCCAAATTCGTCTTCACTTGTAGTAATCGTGCTATTTCCGCCAGCAGCCATTCCTAAACAAATTACAGCAATCGCAATTGCCAAGCCCCAAGTACCTTTTTCTAAGATATCTGTCGCGCGTTTAGCACCGCCAAGTTGAACAGCTGAACCAAACTCGGAGTTTAGTCCTCCGCCTTTTGGATTCTGTACCAACACAAATAAAATTAATGCTACGCAAGCAATTAATATGATGACTGTAAATAGTGTTCCCATCTTATCGTTTTTTTTGTTCTTCTCTTAAATTTTCAATTCGACTTGCAAAGAAAGTCTTTTTTTCTGGATATAACAAAATTAATTTTTCATATGCCGCAATTGCCTTCGAATAATTTTTCTGAATGGCATATATTTTAGCCAAAGTTTCGGTTACCATATCATCCGATTCTTCAATACTTTCTCGCGCATTTCTCACAGGGTTGTAAAAGTCTTTAACTGGACGTGAAATAGTTGGCTGTTCATTTATGAATTTTTCTAAAAGTTCATTGACCGATCCTTTTTGTTGCACAAATTCTTTTTCTACTTCGGCTATTGGTTCGATTTCTTTTACGCTTAGGATAGGTTGACTTTGTTTCTTTTTTAGCCAATCCACAAAACTAAGTGGCTCTATTGATTCTGCCTCATCCTCTTGTTTTTCCTTCTTTAGTTCAGCTTTAAGTGATGTTTCGGCTACCGCCGTATAGGCTGATGTTTCACTTTCAACAGTTTCGTCCTCACGCTCATCCGCTTTTGTCTCTATTTTTGCCTTGTCGATTCCTGAATCAACAAAGGCGATATCAATCGCATGGGTTAAGATGTCATCATCAAGTCTTGAATCGAGCTCATCATCATCATTATCATCTTCTTCTTCGATTTCAATTTTAAGTACTCTTGATGCTTCGTTGAGTGGAATGATGACTCCTTCAATTTCTGCTTCTAGCTGAGCGTCTCGTTCGATTTCTTGTTCTACAAGAGGCACATCTTCAGTGACAATTGGCACTTGTTCTTCTTTTATTTCTGGGTAAGACTCTTCCTTTTTCTGTTCTTCAAATGAACCTTTATTTTCTTCGGTTGCGGTGTGGATGAGTGCATAGAGATGTGTTCTATCAGCAGCGTGAATAGCTGTTTGAGCCAATTCATGTTCAAAGTTTAAGTCGTGGTTTAACGCTAATCCTTTTAGGTGAAGTAGGCGAAGGCTACTGCAAAAAGGATATTGATTTACCAAGTCTTTTAGTTCATGTAAATTGTTTGCCTCCACCGTATGAGGAGCATGTATGAGTGCCGCTATTTTTTCGCCAGAAATCACCAATTACTCGTTAAACGATTGATTATATCTTGTGAAAGTTTTTCATTGATATCTAGTAATAGGGCATCTTGAACACTCGATAGGTCTTGTCCGGCATCAAAATCTGAAAATTGGCTAAAATTTGCTTCGAAACTTTCTTGGTCATTGACATTGTTAATGACAGTGACGGAGATGGTTACATTCAGTCGGTTCAGAGCGGCTGTATTGTCTCCTTGGACAGAAACAGGTGAAGTATTGAAATAGGTAATGCCTCCCTGAATTTCAAGGTCTGCATTTTTGTTTTTTAAATCCAATTTCGTCCGTGAGATCATGAAATCTTTTAAGAAGTCGGTAAAGGTTGCACCATATCCTGATGGAGCATTTGCTGCCTGTTCTTCGAATATGGCGACTGAAAAGGACGCTGCATTGATACTTGTATCTGTTAGTCCATATTCAATCGTGCAGGCACTTAATCCAATCACAATGAGAAATATAGGAAGGAGTTGTTTCATGTTTTTTAAACGCTGCAAATCAATTCTTATTTTAAATCGTATTCTTTTATCTTTCGATACAAGGTTCTTTCCGAAATGCCTAAATCTTGTGCGGCATATTTGCGTTTACCTCTATGTTTTTCTAATGCTTTGTAGATGAGTTCCTTTTCGCGGTCTTCAAGCGATAATGATTCTTCGATCTCAACGTGTTCTTCAAAATTATTGTCAAAGTTTTCTTCAATAGGTTCTGTCCGATCTGCTGAGTAATGGTAAGGTTCCTTCAATAAATTGGTGCTTGCTACTCCCGTATCTTGATAGAGTTTAGCCAACATTTCATTGCGGTCATCTCTAGTCAATTCTTCCGCTCCATCTTTCAGGACCGTAATCACCATTTTCTTTAATTCACTTAAGTCTTTTTTCATGTCAAAAAGAACTTTGTACAGTAAGTCGCGCTCACTGAAATTTTCTTCTCCCTTTTTACCACCAGCTAGCATGGGAAGGTGAGATGAAGTATAATCAGGAAGATAGCCCCGTAAAATTTCTCCAGAGATATCGCGTGAATTTTCAACAACGGAAATTTGTTCGGTCACATTTTTTAATTGACGAATATTGCCAGGCCATGAATAGTTGCTCAGTATGTGAACTGCCTCATCTGATAAACGAATAGGGGGCATCCTATATTTTTCGGCAAAGTCGGATGCAAATTTTCTGAATAAAAGATGAATGTCTTCTTTGCGTTGACGCAATGGAGGAAGTTTGATCGGTACCGTGCTTAAGCGATAGAATAAATCTTCACGAAATTTGCCATTTTGTATGGCTTCCATCATGTTTTCGTTGGTGGCAGCAATAATGCGTACATTGGTTTTTATGGGTTGCGAAGATCCAACTCGAATAAATTCTCCTGTTTCTAAGACACGCAATAATCGAACTTGTGTGGTTAATGGTAATTCAGCTACTTCATCCAAAAATATTGTGCCTTTATCCGCAACTTCAAAGTAACCCTTGCGCTGATCGTGGGCACCTGTAAATGATCCCTTCTCATGGCCAAATAGTTCACTGTCTATAGTGCCTTCCGGTATAGCACCACAATTCACTGCGATATAAGCGCCATGCTTTCTTGAACTTAACTGGTGTATGACTTTCGGAATAACTTCTTTCCCCGTCCCACTCTCTCCAGTAACTAAAACACTAATGTCGGTTGGTGCTACTTGCGCACAAATACTAATCGCTTGATTGAGTGCAGATGAATTTCCAATAATTCCGAATCGTAGCTTTATTTGTTGTAAATCCATGCTGCTTATTTTACGGCTTCTCCTTTTAATGTCGCACTCGTAAATCCAGTAATTTTTACGTTGACATAATCACCCGGTTTGTAATTATCTTTTGGAAAAATAGTGGTCACGTTTTGTGAATTTCTTCCATAGACAAAATCTTCCGAACGCTTTGACGTGCCTTCAATAAGGACTTTACAAATTTGACCAACTAATCTTTCATTGGCTTGATAGGATAGTTGCGCTTGCAACGCTTGCACTTCTGTCAATCTTTGTTTTTTTATTTCTTCTGGTATATCATCTTCAAACTTTCGTTCTGCTAGTGTCTTAGGTCGCTCTGAATAGAAGAACATATAGGCAAATTCATAACCTACCGCTCTCATCAAAGAGATCGTCTCTTGATGATCTGCATCTGTCTCTCCACAAAAACCTGTGATGATATCGGTGGAAATAAAGGCATCTGGCAAGATCGTTTTAATCGCATCTATGCGATTGAGGTACCACGCGCGGTCGTATCCTCTGTTCATTCGTTTTAAGACCTCACTGCTTCCTGACTGAACTGGTAAGTGAATGTATTTACACAGATTCTCATATTTAGCCATAACATGCAAGACGTCGTCTGTCATGTCTTTCGGATGAGAAGTCGAAAATCGAATGCGTAATTCAGGATTCACTTGGGCAACCATTTCCATCAAGTTAGCAAATGATACAGTCGGTTTTGAAGGATCAATTACTTCCCCCTTTTTGGTGATGTTCCATTTATAACTATCGACATTTTGCCCCAACAAGGTAACTTCTCGATAGCCGTTCGCAAATAATTCTGCCGCTTCGTTTACAATCGATTCGGGATCACGACTTCTTTCTCGGCCTCGCGTAAACGGAACAACACAGAAGGAACACATATTGTCACAACCACGCATGATTGAAATAAAAGCGGTTATACCGCCGCTACCCAATCGAACGGGTGCAATATCGGCATAGGTCTCCTCGCGTGAAAGCAAAACATTCACTGCTTTTTGTCCACTTTCAACCTCTTCAATCAAATTGGGCAAATCTCTATATGAATCTGGTCCTGCAACCAAATCAACGAGTTTTTCTTGCTCTAATAATTCTTTTTTCAAACGCTCAGCCATACAGCCTAATATGCCTATTACAAGAGACGGATTGGTCTTTTTACGCTTATTGTATTGGCTCAGTTTGTTCCGAACGCGTTGTTCAGCGTTTTCTCGAATCGAACAGGTATTCATTAGTATTACGTCCGCATCTTCTGAGTTTCGCGTCGTTGTAAAACCTTCTTGCGTCAAAATTGAAGCAACAATTTCGCTGTCCGAGAAATTCATTTGGCAACCGTAACTTTCTAAATAAAGTTTCTTACCGTTGGATGGTTTTATCGCGTTTTGATTGGTGGCAATCATTGTTGCGCTGCCTTGCTGCTCTTCTACTATAATTTTTTCGTCTGTATTAATCATTATTTCCGTGCTGTTGTCTCCCGATTTTGTGCAAATTTAGCTATTAATTAGGATCTCTGACAATCTGTCATATAAAAAAAATAGTTTGCTTTTGTTTTTTTATTATTTCATAATAAGGAACTAAAAAATCTTTTTTCGAAAAAAACTAGGCAAGAATTTAAATATCATTTCTAATTTTGACACCGTCGCGAATCTGATCATTAGTGGTCATCTAATAAAAAAGACACCAGAAAATAAGCCATGGGAAAAAACCTTGTAATAGTTGAGTCACCAGCGAAAGCGAAGACAATTGAGAAGTATTTAGGAAAAGATTTTGTTGTAATGTCAAGTTATGGTCACGTGCGTGACTTGGCGAAAGGAGAAGGATCGATTGATGTGGAACACGATTTTGCTCCAACTTATATCGTTTCACCAGATAAGAAAAAAATTATTGCTGAACTAAAGAAAATGGTTAAGTCTGTTGATGAGGTTTGGCTTGCTTCGGATGAGGATCGCGAAGGAGAGGCTATTTCGTGGCATTTAAAAGAGACCTTAGGCCTCGATAAAAAAGGATATAAAAGGATTACATTTAACGAGATTACAAAGACAGCAGTGCTAAAAGCCATTGAGAATCCTCGAAAAATAGATGATGATCTTGTGAATGCGCAGCAAGCGAGAAGAATATTGGATCGATTGGTTGGTTTTGAACTGTCTCCAGTTTTGTGGAGAAAAGTGAAACCCTCGCTTTCTGCAGGTCGTGTTCAGTCAGTAGCGGTTAGACTTGTTGTGGAGCGTGAGCAAGAGATTGAGCGTTTTAATTCGGTTGCTTCCTTCAGAACGGATGCTCTTTTTAGAGTGGATGGCGCTCCGCTTAAAGCGAAATTAAACCAACAATTTGAGACGGAAAAAGAAGCGAATGAATTTATGAAATTATGTGTGGGTCACAATTTTGTGGTAAACTCTATCGTTAAAAAACCAGCGAAAAAATCACCAACGGCTCCCTTTACAACGAGTACATTGCAACAAGAAGCAAGTTTGAAATTAGGGTTCTCTGTTTCCCGAACTATGTCTGTTGCGCAGCGATTGTATGAGTCTGGTTTAATTACTTATATGAGAACAGATTCAGTCAATCTTTCTCAAACCGCCGTGGATGCTGCTAAGGCTGAAATTACTTCGGCGTATGGTAATGAATATTTTACACCAAGAAAATTTAAAAACAAATCATCAAGTGCCCAAGAGGCGCACGAAGCGATCCGACCAACAAATTTTGGACTGCATGAAATAACTGCTGAGCGTGACGAAGAACGCCTCTATCAGTTAATCTGGAAGCGTTCAATCGCGTCGCAAATGTCTGAGGCAAAACTGGAGCGTACATCTATTAAAATTGATGCGCCTCAAAAACAAGAGTTTGCAGCAACTGGTGAAATTATCTTGTTTGATGGTTTTCTTAAAGTTTATCTTGAATCTTCATTGGATGATGAAGATGAAGAAATGGAGGGCTTATTGCCTCCAATGAATGAAGGGGATGTGCTCGATCGTGAATATATAATCATCAATGAGCGTTTTTCTAGACCTCCTGCCCGATTTGTTGAGGCGAGTTTGGTTAAAAAATTAGAGGAATTAGGAATCGGTAGACCGTCAACGTATGCGCCAACCATTTCAACGATCCAAAAAAGAGGATATGTAGAACGTGGAGAAAAAGAGGGTACAGATCGTGAGTTTAAAGTGATTACACTCAATGCTAAAGGTATTAAGGAAAGTGTCAGCTCAGAAAAAACAGGAAGTGATAAAGGAAAATTAGTTCCAACGGATATTGGCCGCGTAGTCACTGAGTTCTTGGTGGAGCATTTTGATCAGGTCATGAATTATAATTTCACAGCAAATGTGGAAAAGGAGTTTGATGACATTGCAAAAGGATTGGTGAACTGGACGAAGATGATCTCAGAATTTTATGGACCATTTCATACAAGAGTTGAGGATACTCTAGAGAATTCTGAACGTGCATCCGGTGAACGACTAGTTGGGATTGATCCCGCTTCTGGTAAAAATATGTATGCACGAATAGGACGCTTTGGTCCAATGGTGCAAATTGGGGAGGCGGATGATGAAGATAAACCTAAATTTGCTTCTATTCAAAAAGATCAAAGTATTCAAACGATCTCCATTGAAGAAGCACTTGAATTGTTTAAGTTTCCAAAAGTAATTGGTGAATTTGAAGGGGAGAATGTAAAGGTGAATAAAGGACGATTTGGCCCTTATGTGCAGCTTGGAAAGCTTTTTGTTTCAATCAAGGAAGCGAATGGTGATAGTTTAGAAGGAATGACGATTGAACGTGCGGTTGAATTAATTGAAGAGAAACGTGAGGAAGATCGCAATCGCTTGATTAAGAAATTTGCAGAAGATGATACCATGGAATTACTAAATGGTCGTTATGGCGCATATCTTAAAATTGGGAAGAAAAATTTCAAACTTCCGAAAGATGTTGAACCAGCGGAATTGACGTATGAGCAGTGTATCGAAATTTCCAAGAACCAGCCAAAGCCAAGAGGAAAGAAAAAAGCGAAATAATTTTATTGAATAGTGTCAATATAATAACGATTCAGCTAAATTCGTTTTATGAAAGATCTTAGTATTTACTTCGAAAATGATTCTGTTGACGGTTCATACAAACCCAGTCAGTTAGGAGCGCGTATTGTTCAAGTGGATGCTTCTTTTTATCAAGATCCGCCTGCTGATGGTATTGCACTTGTGTTTGTTCCTGTATACGATCAATTGTATCACCAACCTTCCTCTAAAGACTGGATCGCTGATTTTAGAACTTCATTTTTTGGTCTATACAGTGGTGATTGGAATGCAACCATTTATGATTTGGGAATTATAAATCCGGGTCAAACTGCAAACGATACCTATGCTGCTTTGAAAGAAGTGGTCGCTGAATTGGTGAAGAATAATATCTTTCCCTTAGTCATAGGAGGTAGTCAGGATTTGACGTTTCCAATTTATCAAGCCTACGAAAAGTTGGAGCAAACCGTTAATTTGTTAACGATTGATCCTTCTTTTGATCTCGGCGATCCTGATGATGAAATGACCTCGGATGGATGGTTAAATAAAATTATCGCGCATCAACCTAATTTTTTATTCAACTTTTCCCTCGTCGGCTATCAGTCGTATTTAACAGATCCAAAAGAGATTAAATTATTGGATGATCTTTATTTTGACGCCTTCCGGGTGGGCGATTTTTATGCGAATGACAGAATGATCGAGCCACAAGTGAGAAATGCAGATATACTCAGTTTTGACATGACCGCAATTCGATCGTCAGATTATAAAGGAAATCAACTCCATTTGCCACACGGCTTTTATGGGGAGGATGCTTGCCGAATTATGCGCTATGCAGGAATGAGTGACAAACTTTCGGTTGTTGGCCTGTTTAATTTTTTACCAAAAGAAATTGGTTATGATTCGGATGTGAATCTAATTTCACAAATGGTGTGGTACTTTGTTGAAGGTTTTAACCTCAGAAAACAAGATTACCCAATTGGTAGTAAAAGTGCTTATTTAAAATATCGCGTTAATATTGATGATTTTAAGGATGAAATAATCTTCTATAAAAGCAATAAAAGCGGGCGTTGGTGGCTAGAAGTGCCTTATCCTAAAATTGAAGGAGTGAAACTTCAACGTCATTTGCTCGTACCATGTGATTACGAGGATTACCAAAATGCATTAAAAAATGAATTACCAGATCTTTGGTTAAGGACCTATAAGAAGTTGGTTTAAAATTTAACAGAAGGATAAGAAAAATGAAATACTCCATAAAAATATTTAGTTTTCCATTATTTTTATTTATTTTAGCCACTTGTTGGAGTGTTCCGGCGTTAAATGGTATAGAAAAAACTAGTTTATGAAGAGAGTTTTATCTTTAGTATTATGTTGTTTGTCAGTGAGTTTCGTCTACGGACAGCAGGATAAACAATTCACACATTACATGTTCGATCGCATGTCTTACAATCCAGCTACAACTGGTTTTAGAGGATTATGCGGAACATTAATTTACAGAAATCAGTGGGACCGAGTACAAGATGCGCCAAATACGACGCTTTTTAATGTACAAGGTAATTTGCAAAAAGTGATTTTAGGACCAGGTAGTTTTGGTGCAGGCTTATCTTTTTCAAATGATGCAATTGGATTTCAACGTAACAATAACTTAACTGTGAATGGTGCTTATCATTTGCCAACTGTTTATGGTACATTAAGTGCTGGAATTGGAATCGGAATGATTAATGTTGGTTTTAATCCAACTTGGATTCCGCCTCAAACATCAGTCGATCTTGATCCTACGATTAATCAAATTGCGAATAAAACGGGTGATACTGGTTTTGATGCAAACTTCGGGTTGTTTTGGTATGGTAAGCAAGATTATTATGTGGGGATTTCGTCAACGCATTTAGCACCCGCCGATTTGAATGGCGTTAGCTTCAATGTTGCTCGCCACTATTATGTAATGGGGGGATATAAATACCACCTTTCTGAAGCAACGGGATGGAATAATGTTGTTGACCTTAAGCCAAGTTTCTTGTTGAAGTCAGATGGAGCAACAATGGTTTTTGATATTAATTTAATGGCAGATGTTTGGATGAATAATTCTTCTTTCTTTTGGGGAGCTGTTTCATACAGAATGTCTGATGCAATCGCAGTGATGGTGGGTTATGGTTTCTCACCAAAAGCAGATGTAAAACAGGATATGTTTAAATTCGGATATTCATTCGATATTATGACAAATCCATTGAATACCTATGGAAAAGGTACGCACGAGTTAATGGTGAACTATTGTATGTTCCCGCCCGCTCCTGTTGTTCCAAGAAGTGGTAATCCATTTATTTTACAATAGTATAGGAAAAAGTGTAACCTAATTAGAATACTCTCGTTAAAAGAAGACCTAACCCTTATTAAGTCCTGATAGTCGAAGGTAAAGATTGGTAGAAAAAACAAAGGTAGCATGAAAAAATTAATGGTTTTTGTAGTAGGAATTACGCTCTTGATATCGAGCTGTAATTCGGGGTCCGGGCACTTGCTCGGTGTGCAGGGAAGAAAAGTCTTTTTTCCAGAGATCCCTTTAGGTATGATTTACATACTGTCAGGGTCATTCACTATGGGTGCAAGTGATGAAGATGTTCCATTCTTACATCAGTCTCGTTCGCATGTAGTGTCTATTCCGGCATTGTATATGGATCAAACTGAAATAACGAATAACGAGTATCGTGAATTCGTTCATTGGGTAAGAGATTCTATTTTCTTGGAAATGGTGTATGAAAATACAGATCCAACTGGAAGTAATGCGATTGATGAGGAGCTTATTGGCGACATGTTATTGCATCCAGACATCTATTATGATGAGATGAACATGGAATGGAAAGAATTTGATCCGCAAGATCCTTTGATCAATCGTGAGTTGTTCCCACTTTCTTGGAAAGTGAGAGGAATTAAGGATGAACAAATTATTCCTTTGATTTCGGATATGTACCTACGTCCAAATGAGCGTTTTTATAACGGTAGAGTTGTTGATGTGCGTAAATTAAACTTTAAGTATTACTGGATTGATTTGCAAGAAGCGGCTAGAAAAGGACGCGTTAATATAGTGCGTGATGGTTATGATGCAGGTCAAAACCTTACAAATCCATCATTGGACCCGCAACACCGTGATCTAAAAAATCCTGCTCATCCATTTACTGGAGAGCCTGTTGGTCAAAACTTGGACATGGGTTATTTTAACAAAAAAGGTCAAAATAATGCATTGCGTTCTCATGATGATCGTAGCCGTTTTATCATTGATGAAACGATTAACGTTTATCCTGATACATTATGTTGGGTGAGAGATTTTACTTATTCTTTCAATGACCCAATGACAAACATGTATTTCTGGCACCCCGCTTACGATAATTATCCTGTTGTCGGTGTAACATGGGTGCAAGCAAAAGCGTTCTGTATTTGGAGAACACAAAAGCTAAATACTTGGTTGAGTGCCGTTGGATCTTTATGGGTGCAAGACTTTAGATTACCAACTGAAGGCGAGTGGGAGTATGCTGCTCGTGGTAACTTGAAATTAAGTCCATACCCTTGGGGTGGACCATATATCAGAAACTCTGGTGGATGTATGTTGGGTAACTTTAAACCTATGAGAGGTCGTTATTTTGATGACGGTGGTTTCTACACGGTAAAAGCCTACTCTTATAATCCAAACGGTTACGGATTGTATTGTATGTCTGGTAATGTGGCAGAATGGACTGAGACAGCATTTGACGAGTCAGTTTATGAGTTTACACATGATTTAAGTCCAGAGTATCGTTATAACGCAATGGACTGGGATCCACCTTCAATGAAACGTAAAGTATTAAGAGGTGGTTCTTGGAAAGATATAGGGTATTACTTACAAACTGGAACGCGTACGTATGAGTACCAAGATACAGCGAAGTCTTATATAGGATTTAGATGTGTTCAATCTCATATCGGACGTGGTGGTGCAGATTTCGATAAAGAAGGTGGTGAAGAGATTAAGTCGGATATCGAATTGAGATAAGCTTTCAAATAAATAACCAAATAAATAAATGTTAAACTTAAAGCAAGGAAAATTATGAGACCAGGAACGAAAAAATGGAAATTATTTATGGCGAAGTTGTACGGTATCGGTGCAGCAATCGTTATTGTCGGAGCTCTTTTCAAGATTATGCACTGGCCTTTTGCAGGTCCAATGTTGGTAATTGGATTGGGAACGGAAGCGGTAATTTTCTTCTTCTCCGCATTTGAACCATTACACGAAGATCCAAAATGGGAATTAGTTTACCCAGAATTGGCTTTAGCACATGATGAGAGTTTTGATTTACACGCATACTTGGATGAAAAAGGTGAATCAGGTCTTACTCATGGTGGTGGAGGTGGAGGCGGTACCGTAACCGGTATCACTGAAAAATTCGATAGTCTACTTGAAGAAGCAAAAATTGATGCAGAATTACTAAATCGTTTGGGTGATGGTATCCGTACGTTGAGTGATAACGCTGAAGGTTTAAAAGCTGTTTCTGGTGCTGCTGCTGCAACTGATTCATATGTTGCAAGTTTAGAAAGTGCTTCTAACCAAGTTAGAGGTTTATCTAATACGTATGAAAGAGCGTCTGAGTCAATCTTAGGTTTAACTTCAGGTGTTGAAGACGGTGCTTCATTCGGTGAGCAAATACAAAAAGTTTCTTCTAATTTGGCTGCGTTAAACAATGTTTACGAGTTACAATTAAAGGGTTCAAGTGCACATTTAGAATCAACAGAAAAGTTCCAAAATAATGTGACTGAAATGATGTCTAATCTAAGTGCATCAGTAGAAGATACTAAATTGTACAGGGAAAATATGGCCATGTTGTCTAAAAACTTGACGGATTTAAATCAAGTTTATGGTAATATGCTAAAAGCTATGACGATATCTAGAGATTAATTTTCATTTCCAAAATGCAAATTAATTAATGTTAAATCAATAAATATAGATAAATCATGGCAGGAGGAAAAGAAACCCCTAGACAAAAGATGATCGGTATGATGTACCTGGTACTGACTGCCCTTCTTGCGCTAAACGTTTCGAAGCAAGTAATCGCTGCTTTCGTAACAATTAACAACAAGTTGGACGCCAGTGCACAGATTATCGATCAAAATAATCAAAATAATTACTCATCTTTTGACAAGAAAATAACTACGGTTAAGGCTCAAGGTGGTGACGTTAATGCAGTGAAAGTGTGGCAAGATCGCGCCTTCTTAGTTCAAAAAAGAACAACTCAAGTAGTTAGTTTTTTATTGAGTGAGTGTAACGATATGATCGTTATGTCTGAAGGTAAAGATTGGGTCGAGGAAGGTGAATTGGGAAAAGATGCTGAAGGAAATATCCTAGCTCTTCGTCCATTAGCTGAAATCGAAGGGATGGACAATTATGATATCCCTACGGCAATGTTCATTGGTGGTGATCCGCAAAATCCCGTAGCGAGAGGTATGGCAATGCGTGATTCTGTAATAAGTTACAGAAATTATGTAGCACAAGTCATGGCTACGTATGAAACGCCTAAAGGAAAATTTTCGTTTACTGCGCCAGAAGATATGAAAGATCTATCGGAAGCAATGAAAACGTGTAATCCTGATGATACGGCTTATGTTGCGGCTTTTATGCGTTCTTTAAATATGCCAGAAAGAGTTGAACTAACTGTTCATGGTGAGACGGAAGAATTACCATGGCCTTCTGTAATGTTCGATCACGCGCCAATTGTTGCAGCTGCTGCAATGATTACGGCACTTAAATTGGATATTAAGAATTCGGAGTCAATGGCGACTAAGTTCTTGTTGAGTAAGGTAGATGTTCAAGAATTTGATTTCAACAAAATCGAACCATTGGCATTTGCTAGTACTGGTTACATTAACCAAGGCGACTCGTTGAATTTACGCGTTATGATTGCGGCTTATGATTCAACTGAAACACCAAAAGTAAGTTGGGGACAGGATGCTGATACAGCAAACACTGAAACGTGGAAGGCTGCAAACAATGAAGATGGTTCAATTAGCATCAGAGGTGAACAACCAGGCTTACACAAGATTAAAGGTGTAATAATGGTTAAACAACGTGGTGTTGATGTACCGAAGCCTTGGGATTTCGAGTATACTGTTGGGCAACCAATGGGTGTAGTTGCTCTTCCTGAAATGCGTGTACTTTACAGAGGTTATGACAATATCGTTGAAGGTACTGCGTCTGGATTTGATCCAGATAAAGTAACGTTGTCCGGTAGTGGTTGTAATATCTCCAAAAGAGGAGCGCAATATGTTGCGACGGTAGGGTCTGGAACAAGAGAAGCAACAATCAGTGTCAACGGACGTAAAGCTGATGGTGGATCGGTGAACTTGGGATCATTCAAGTTTAAAGTGAAAAGCTTACCTTCTCCGGATGTGTATTTAGGAGGTATTACGAATGGGCAAACACCTGGTTTATCCAGTGTAAGAGCTCAAACGAGACTTTCTTGTCGTTACGACGAAAGTATTCCTTTGACAAATGTGTCTTTTTCAATTACTGGTGGTACAGTAAGTGTTGATGGTATCATGAGAAAAGGGAAAGTGCTTAGTGGTGGTGGACTTGATCAAAATGCAACGCAGGTTCTTGCTCAATCGCAAGGTAAACAAGTTACAATTACGGTGAACTACAGAGGACCAGATGGTGTAGGTAAAATTGCCGGATTAGTGTTCACAACACGCTAGTGAATTTATTTAATAAATGTGTGATATGAAAAGATTAATTTTTTCTTTAGTGATGATGGGGGTGGGCGTAAGCTTTGGCCAAATTAGAGGGCCAATCGCAAGTCCTGCACCAGGTGTTTTGGATGGAGTATATGTACAAGAGCATATCCCAACTAAAAAAGTCGTTCCTTACGAATATGTGCGTGAAGCAGATGTTACGTGGAGCAAACGTGTCTGGAGTGTGATTGATTTGAGAGAGAAATTTAATCATCCGCTTTATTATCCATTGGATGATATGCAAATGGGAATGTGGCAAAAGAACACGAGCCGTTGGAGCTTGTGGACGATTATCCGTTACCATTTGATGACTGGTGATTTGACGCTTTACTCTCCGTTTAACCCGAATTGGGAACAATGGAAGGATGGAGATATGTTCAAATATCCGATCAAACCTACTCTTGCTGGTGGTAATTATGAGAACGATAAACAGTTTAGAGAAGATGTATTTATCTATCTCGGAACAGAACTTCGTGATCCATTTGCTCCACCTTTGAAAAGTTGGTTGTATCCTGAAGAGGACAGTTTGATTTACTATCCGGATGGAAGTATCGAAGCTGTATATCCTGCTTCTGACACCCTTTGGTTTAAATCTTCTGATATTGTGCAGTATAAGTTAAAAGAAGATTGGTTTTTTGATAAAGAAAGATCAGTACTCGACAGACGAATTATTGGTATTGCTCCAGTGATTTATATGACGGATGCAAACGGTAACATCTCTGGTTTTAGAGAGTTGTTTTGGTTGTATTTCCCTGAATGTCGTTATGTTTTCCAAAACTTTTTTGTACAAAACAGAAACAACGACGCACAAAGAATGTCATTTGACGATTTGTTCTGGAAACGAATGTTCCAAAGCTATATTGTGAAAGAAACAAACTTGTACGATCGTGAAATTGATAGCTACAAAGCTGGTGTAGACGCTCTTTTAGAGTCTGAACGTATTAAAGAGAAAATCTTTAATTTCGAGCATGATTTGTGGAGTTTCTAACGCCAAATTAAACGACTGATAAAGAGGTCATCCATCATTGATGGATGACCTCTTTTCTTTTTGGTATGTAACCAAATTCATTGTTTTCATTCTATTTAGTAAGCTAGCAAGGCGTTAAACTAAAACCAAATCGAATGAAAACTAAATTATTAATTCTCGGTGCTTGTATCAACTTTTCTGTAGTCGCACAATTTGTTCGTGGTCCCTTATCTTTTGGTGAATCAGAAGAAGGACCGCTGTCAATGAGTTATGGTGTAAATGATGGTTTCTATATTGCTGAACACATCCCAACCAAACGAGTTATTCCTTATGCCCATGTGCGGGAGGCGGACGTGCTTTGGAGCAAACGGGTTTGGAGTGTAATTGACTTGAGAGAGAAAATAAATCAACCACTTTACTATCCAACGGAAGATATTCAAGCGGGTATGTGGAACAGAAATACATCAACTTGGAGTTTGTGGACCGTAATCAGGGAACATGTTCTTAAAGGTGATTTGACGGTATATTCGCCCTTTAATCCGCAATGGGAAGCATGGACGGACGGTGATGAATTTAAATATCCGATTAAACCCAGCTCGGCAGGAGGCAGATATGATACGGATTCAATTTTTCGTCAGGAGCTCTTTGTGTATTTGGGAACAGAGTATAAAGATCCTTTTGCGGTGCCACTAAAGAGCTGGTTGGATCCTGCAGAAGACAGTGTTATTACACTCGTGGATAAAACGAAGTCACTTGTTTACCCTCCAGGTGATACCTTGTGGTTTCTTTCGCAAGACATCATTCAGTATAAATTAAAAGAAGACTGGTTTTTTGATAAAGAACGTTCAGTTTTGGAAAGAAGGGTAATTGGTATCGCACCAATTGTGCATCAAAAAGATATCAATGGGAATATTACAGGAATGCGTGAATTATTCTGGCTTTATTTCCCTGAATGCCGTTATGTTTTCCAAAATTATTTCGTTGCAAGCCGACAAAATGACGCACAACGGATGTCGCTTGATGATCTCTTTTGGAAGCGAATGTTTCATTCCTATATCATCAAAGAATCAAATATAGCCAACCGCTCTGTAGAGGAGTACGCAGCTGGTGTTGACGCTCTATTAGAAGCGGAAGATATTAAAAATTCTATCGCTAATTTCGAACATGATTTGTGGGAATATTAGTGCTGAAAGAAGGCAATATAAGTTTATAAGGTGGGATTAATTCCACCTTTTTTTTTGATCTCGTGTTACTTTTTGATAGATGATGAATTGCTTAAGTAGAGCATAGATAGTCGTGCTCATTAATTTAAATCAATCATCATGGCAGGAGGAAAAGAAACACCAAGACAAAAAATGATCGGGATGATGTATCTCGTTTTAACCGCACTATTGGCGCTGAATGTGACCAAGGAGGTGGTCAATGCATTTGTAACAATTAATGATAAATTAGATGCAAGTGCTTCAATTATTGATAATAAAGTTCAAGACGATTACAATTCGTTTGAATTGAAGAAAATGTCCATTTTGGCCAAAAAAGGCGACATGAAGTTGTATTCAGTTTGGCAACCGAAAGCTGAAGAGTTAGGTGCTGAAGCAAATAAAATAATTGGTTATTTATTGTCCGAATGCAATGCAATGATAATCGAAGGGCAAGGTGAAGATTGGGTCGCTGATGGAGGCAAGGATTCAGAGGGTAATATTACGACGCTCAAACCACTGATGAATATTGACGTGAAGGATAATTATGATATCCCAACCCAACTTTTTATCGGTTCAAATCCGCAAGATCCTATTCAAAGAGGATTGGATTTGCGATTGAAAATACATGCATTTCGAGATAAAGTGGCAGAGTTGATGGGTACATATTCCGAAAGCGGTAAGGAATGGTCTTTTATTGCGCCGAAAGGTGAAGGTGGATTAGAGGAGGCTCTGCAAACAGTGAATCCTGCGGATGCAGATAAAATCGCTCAGTTTTATAAATCACTTACCATACCTTCTATGCGATATGATCACGGAGAAGGAAAAGACCTCCCTTGGGTATCTGCTACATTTAATCATGCCCCAATCGTGGCAGCTGCTGCCCTATTTACTTCGTTAAAGGTGGATGTTAAAAATGCAGAATCCATTGCAGCCGAATTTATGTTGGACAAGATTGATGAAATTCCATATATCATTAACAAAGTTGAACCCATGGCTTTTGCACCTTCTGGGTACATTAATCAAGGTGATTCATTGGATTTAAATGTGCTCATTGCGGCCTTTGATACAACTGAATTGAATACTATAAAATGGGGTATGGATGGGGATACTTTACCGGAAAGATGGAAGGAAACAAAGGGTAAAATAAATCTTTCAGGTGCCGCTCCTGGAGTGCATCAAGTGAGGGGAGTTATTGGTGTGAAAGAACGAAATGAAATTGTCTGGAAACCGTGGTCTTTCGATTATACTGTTGGACAACCTATGGGTGTGATTTCTCAACCGCAAATGCGACAATTGTATCGTGGCTATGATAATGTCGTTGAGGCAGCAGCTTCGGGTTTTGCTGCTGATAAAATATCTTTAAGTGCAAGCAGTGGATGCAGGGTGACTCGCTCAAATGGCAAATGGGTTGTTCATGTTGGGAGTGGAATTAGAACAGCAACGATTACCATACGTGGAGAAAAAGAAGATGGATCTATTGTGACCATTGCCTCGAATACGTTTGAAGTTAAACCTATGCCGACTCCTGAAATATTTTTGGGTGGAATTTCTAACGGTCAATCGCCTGGTCTCTCATCTGTAACTGCTCAGAGCCGTATTTCGTTGCGCTATCCTCCTAGCATTCCACTCACAGGTGTTCCTTTTACAATTATAGGAGGTACGGTAACTGTTGAGACTTTGAGCCGTTCTGGGAAAATTTTAAGTAACGGAACATTGGATGAAAATGCCAAGATCCTACTTCGACAATCGAGTGGCAAATTAGTCACCTTTACCTGCACTTATCGTGATCCATCTCAGGTAACAATGAATGCAAGTCCCCTTGTTTTTAGAGTAAGGTAGCTTAAGCAATAGTTATAATCGCAGGTTTTTAGCCGAATTATTCGCTCAGGAATAGATATCACTGTGCTTGCGAGTGGTAATTCGGCTTAAACTTGTACCTTTGCGCTTTGAAAGCTAATTTTCATGGTCAGAATCAACAATTTATCATATCATTTGCCGCAAGGTTTTTTATACAAAGACATTTCTTTATTCATAGATCGCGGTGATAAAATCGGTCTAACGGGTAAGAATGGAGTTGGAAAATCAACCCTACTCGGAATTATTTCGAAACAATTAACACCGAGTGAAGGGAATGTGATTATTGAGAAGGGCATTTCAATTGGTTATTTAACGCAGGATATTGAAATTAGAAAAGACATCTCTGTTCGGAAATATATTCAAGAGTCGAATAAAGAAATTACAACATTAAATGAACGATTGGATTTTGTCAATCACGCCTTAACGACACGCACGGATTATGAGTCGGAAACTTATTCTGATTTAATTCACGAAGTGACCGACATTAACGATCGTCTTATGGTGCTTGACGCGCATTCATTCGCAGAAAGAATTGAAATTGTGCTGAAAGGACTTGGTTTTAAGCAAGCCGAATTTGACAATGAGATTGGAAGTTTCAGCGGTGGTTGGCAGATGCGTGTCGAATTAGCAAAATTATTGGTAAATAATCCTGAAGTCCTCTTGATTGATGAACCTACCAATCACTTGGACATTGTCTCTATTCAATGGCTCGAAAATTACTTGAAGAATTTTAAAGGGGGATTGGTCCTCATTTCTCACGATAGACGCTTCTTGGATAATGTTACAAATCGTACAGTCGAAATTGCAAATCAACGGCTTTACGATTATAAGTGTAATTATACAAAATACCTCGTCTTGCATGCTGAAGAAATGGAACGTACCATGCAAGCAAAGAAAAATCAAGATAAAGAGATTAAACGAACCGAGGATCTCATCAATAAATACAGAGCAAAAGCAAATAAAGCAAGCTTTGCGCAAAGTTTGATTAAAAAATTAGACAAGGTCGATCGAATTGAGGTCGACACCATTCAACGAAAAGCGTTTAACCTCCGCTTTACACTTGAAAATCCCTCAGGGAAACGTGTGCTTGACATGAATGGGTTGCAGAAATCATTCGGCACGAAGAAAATTTTTGATGGACTTGAAGTCGTACTAGCAAGAGGTGAAAAAATTGCATTGCTTGGTCCCAATGGTGTTGGAAAATCGACCTTGATCAAGTGTATCACTGACGAAAACCAATTTGACGGTCAAATCGAATTTGGACATAATGTCTCAGTCGGTTATTTTGCGCAAGATTCAGCGGAAAAATTAGACGGTGAAACAACGGTTTTTGATACGATAGATGCTATCGCTAAAGGTGATAAAAGAAAAGATATTCGTTCGATTCTTGGTGCTTTTTTGTTCAGTGGAGAAGAATCAGAAAAAAAAGTAAAAGTCCTTTCTGGGGGTGAACGAACACGATTGGCAATTTGTAAATTGCTTTTTCAAGAATTTAATTTCTTGATTATGGATGAGCCGACAAATCACCTGGATATCCAAAGTAAAGAGATTCTGAAAGATGCTCTAAAAAATTATGAAGGCACCCTTTTATTGGTGTCGCACGATCGTGAGTTTTTGGATGGTTTGAGCAATAAAATTTGGGAAATACGTGAGGGTAAAATTAAAACACATTATTTTGGTGTGAATGAGTTTTTAGAACGTATTAATGCGGAGGAACAAGAGGAGAACGCAGCTGCAAAGAAGAAGCCGGAAATCAAGGTTGTCGAAGAAAAGAAAGTGATCTCTCGTGACGATCAATCCATGCTGAAGAAATTAGAATCCAAAATTCAAAAGTGTGAAAAGCGAATAGAAGAACTGGAGAAAGAGTTAAAAGAAAAAACAGTGGCATTGGAAAGTACGCCATTTGAAGATACAGATGCTTATACAGCAGCAGTAAAAGCTTTCGAGACCGCCGAAAAAGCACTTGAAGAAGCTATGTCTAATTGGGAAGAAACTGAATTAGAAAGAGATGAATTACTTGTTAAACTTTCTTAAACTCTCGCCTGATTCTTAAAATGGGTTTCTCAAGTAATTTATAACTTAAATCGGCAACAACGACCGTACTGACATAAACAGCGACAATAATTAATATAATCACATAAAAGGAATTAATATTGATGTCAAGTGACTGTAACGCGATAATCATCATAACTCCTATAATCGCTTGATAAATAATCATCCCATAGGTGAGTTTGCCCAAATAGCTCAGTATCTTTTTTGATTTAAGTTGCGTGAATGAGTTTTTTCCAAATGTTTGTTCTATTAATATAAATCCAAAAAATACACCTGTAATCACAGGAACAAATAGGGCAGAGTAGGTAGTGGATGTCACGATATATCCGCCGAGAAAAAAAAGCGTACCTAAACCATAAATTAGTGGAATAATCCGTTTTGGAGTTTCTTTTATCCATTGAAAAATAACATTTTCACTCCTCACACTTACAGCTGTTATGATTCCAATACCAACTGGAATTCCATAAGACAATGTGTCTAAGAAATAATCAGTCTCGTTCCATAAATGAAATGCACGAGCCATTATTCCAATTAGAATCGTTATTATTCCAACAGTCATCAAGTGGTTTTTAAAGAAGCGCAGCACAATCCCTAGATAAACATAGAACTGCAAGAATAGATAAATCGAACAAATCACTTTTAAGTAAATCAATTGTTCACCCCCCGTATGGCTTAAGTAATTTGGAACACCCAATAAGTAATACTTGATCGAAGGAAGTGTAATCGGTTGTAAATCTAATTTTACGTTCAACCAAGGATGCACTACAAATGCGAATAGGATGCCGAGCAGCAGAACAATGCCAATTCGCAGTGCACGTCTTATAAAAAAGTTACGTAGTGAAAATTGATCAAGGTATTTATATTCACGCAATCCATGGGAAACAAGGAGGAAAGAAGAGATGAAAAAGAAAAAATCAAAACTGCTGCGTGCGATTTTTTCCGCAAATTCAGTGATTTCAATCAGTGTACTTTGAGTTGAAAGAGACATCAATTGAAGGATACAATAAAAATATATTGGTAAAAAAACAAGGGCTTTTAAAGCCGAAATATCCTTAAAATAGAGTCTTTTGTTTCTCGGCATTACAGGTTGGTCTAGGGATGTTATACATTATCGTACAAAACAAATATAACAAAACTAATCTAATCCAATTATTGTGAGGCTAGTGAATAGGATTTTACAAATAGTTATACCTTTGTAAGATGCAAATAAAACGCATTCATCTGCTTTTACTGTCGCTTATTGGTGGCACGGGTTTGGGACTTAGTTTCCCCTTCACTGGTGGCTTGTTTATCTTGTCTTTTGTTGCTTTTGTTCCCTTGATAATTATTAATTTAGAATTGAATAAATGGAGTAAAGGACGCTTCTTTGTTCGGTTTATTTTAAATTATATTTATTTCCTTTTTTTTAATTTAATTACAACGTGGTGGATCTACAATGCTTCGGAAGGTGGAATGTATATGGCTGTAATTTGCAATTCCCTGTTGATGACGTTGCCCTTTTTCTTTTTCGGTTTTATTAGTCGTTTTTTAGGCGAGAATAAAGGATTGTTGGCTTTAGTAGTGCTTTGGCTCTCGTTTGAATATGCGCATTATTTTTGGGAACTGTCATGGCCATGGCTCAGTCTTGGACACATTTTTGGAGAATATCCAATGCTTATTCAGTGGTATGAATTTTCTGGTGTAACAGGAGGGTCTCTCTGGGTGCTTCTCATGAATATTGGATTCTATTTTTTAATCCGAAATACGTGGCTAAAAAAGGAAACTTGGCGTATACAAGCGCCGATTATTCTGATGACATCATTAGTTGTTGCGCTCCCTATCTTGAGTTCTCTTTTTATTTATTATACCTATGAGGAGGAGATTGATCCAATTGAAATGGTTGTTGTTCAGCCGAATCTAGATCCTTATGAGGAAAAATTCATACTACCGCTTCCGGATCAGTTAGAGTTGATGATGAATCTTGCTCAGCCTTTGATTAATCAGAATACAGATTTGATTGTATGTCCTGAAACGGCAATATCGAGATCTGTGAATGAAGATCAATTGGATCAAGAAACCAGTATAATTACCCTTAAAGCTTTTTTGAGAAAAAATCGAAATGTAAATATGCTTATTGGGGCTGATTCGTATCGGTTTTTCGAAGAGGAACATTCACTGGCGTCAAACTTTTATGAAGGTGCAAATTTATGGTATGAAGGGTATAATTCGGCTTTTCTCATTGATCCAAACCGCCCTGTACAAATTTACCATAAGGCCAAACCTGTTTTGGGCGCCGAAAAAGTGCCTTTTCTTTCCTGGTTTCCTTCACTTAAAGATTATTCTGTTGAGCTAGGTGGCACGTCTTCTATGATTGGATTAGGTGAGGATCCAACAAATTTTAAAGCAGGTGAAAATTCCTTTGCACCGCTGATCTGTTACGAGTCGGTGTATGGAGATTATGTTTCTTATTTTACAGCTCGTGGAGCGGATATTTTATGTGTGATTACGAATGACGGTTGGTGGGGAGATACGCCCGGTTATAAACAACACCGCATGTTTTCTCGTATTCGTGCCATTGAAAATCGACGCAGTTTGGCACGTGCGGCAAATACAGGTATTTCTTGTTTCATTGATCAAAAGGGGAATATTATATCAGAGCTAGAATGGGACAAGGAAGGAGCGATCGTAGCTTCATTAAATCGAAACAAAGAGATCACATTTTTTGTGCGATATGGAGATGTAATCGGTCGCATTTCAATCTTTTTAACAATTGCAATGCTCGTATATGCATTCACCATTTTTGCAAAAACGACTGGTCTCGCAGATAAGGTGCACTTAACCCGTAAATAAATTTTATCGTTGTGTCCTTTTTTGGGGAGAAAAATCTGCCATTATTATACGGTGTTTGACACATTGCCACCTTATTTGATGGGGTTTTCAGGTATTACGTGACAGATTGTCTTAATGTCTATAATGGCAACCTTTTTGCTCAAAGAAATTC
>Ga0222659_1000425_pt1 | contig 25508 bp, 20 predicted proteins | sample AntAcemetagen547_FD_179850 | JGI IMG/M metagenome (GOLD analysis project Ga0222659, IMG submission 179850) | Saline water microbial communities from Ace Lake, Antarctica - #547 | ecosystem: Environmental > Aquatic > Non-marine Saline and Alkaline > Saline | place: Antarctica: Ace Lake...
ACTATACAATACACGCACTCTTTCACACTCACACACACACAACACACTCAACAACGCACATAACAACTCCATATACAATACTCCATCACTCAACACATACAAACCCACACACACCACACTTCTTTTATATGCATTCAATAATACATCCATACCATTTTTGCGAATATTCAAAGAAATAGAATGTGGTAGAAAGTCATTACCAAGGAGAAAACATAGAAATACATAGTCATTCAGACGCGATTTTGTCGGGTCAGGGCCCTCTTCGCATCCCATTTCACCCAATATACATTCCCCCAAACAATTAATGTCTACAAAGTAGGATTCATTATCTCCAATGTTAACATCTACTGGTATTGAACTCTTTAAAAATTCAGGAGCTTCACGACACACATATATACGTCTGCATTGTTTTAAATGAAATATTGAAAGCATAATTAGATCCGCATCTAATCCATATACTGCTACATTCGCGTGTAATAAATTATTTTTACGTATGTGACTAAATAGTTTATGCTCTCCTTCACCTTTTTTATCCGAACAAGATACAATAACTTGTTTTACATTATATTTCATTTCTGACAGTCCAAAATAGTAATACATATAATTGCTTAACTTCTTCATAAATTCAGTCCCTGGAGTGATATTACAAGTATCCCATATGATCGGGGCATCTTTATTTTCCATATGTTTAACATTATCCATAAATTTATTTATATATCTTCGTCTACGCTGTTGGTCCATCTTTGCCAAAGGTGCCACTCCATCAAAAGAAACATAGACTATTTCAGTCGGTTTTATGTATTTAATATATTTATCTATTCTGCTGGCTGTCTCATGTATTAGCTTTTTCTCAAAATCAGATTTATTGTCTATATCATACTCATCGCTAATGTGATGATATGAGTCATAAATAATAGAATTACAATCCATATACAAATGTGTTAATTTTTCTTCTTTGTTATCATTAATTTGATTAATGTTCCTCAAAATGTTCGCATATTTACGAATAATTTGAGAAAAATAAATTGGAATACCCATTATTACAAGTTAATAGTCGACGATACTAATATCGTGTAATACCATTTATATCATTTTAATTATAGTTTCACTGGTTGTAACAGAAATATATTTATAATTATCTATTGTATACATTTATATGAAACAAAAGAGCAATGAGAATATACAACTTAGTATATCCAAAAATAAACGGAAACAAAATACAGACGGAATCATGAATATATTACATAACAAAAATACAATTATACAAGATATTATTCAAAATACTATTTTATCAATAAACCACAAAAAATTAGAAGGAATATTTAGTAACAATGATAGTATATTATCAATTTCAATATTGACGGATTTATACAGCAAAACCAATACTATAAACGACCAATTATCAAATATACAAAACAACAAAACCGACGAAATTATTGAATCTCTCCAAAAAGTAATTGACAAGTTATCTGTTATAATATGTGGATTTGGAACAAATTACATCAACGATTTGTTGTTTATCAGTTTTGGTAGTGAATTTAAAAATACTATCGCCTCAACGTCTATATTACAGAGCAAATACGATTTAATTCAAAAGTGTATAACCCCTATCGGATATAAAATAATCCAATGGGACAAGAAGAAAGTTCATAATCATAAAAACATTCTATGTGAAAATAAAATAACCGAAGACGATATTAAATTAGAAGAATACAACACTCTTGAATGTTTTGATGTTGAACCCGGTATTGAATCATTTACACAAAATGTATATGGAGTACGTGTAATATTACACAATGAAAAAACACGTAAAACATTAGTAATCAGTGGCATTATTGACGATATTCATATAGAATGTATTTCAAATAATTATATTTCTGCACGATTAGAAGAATTAGAGAAATTAACAATCGGACGCGAGTCAACAGAACAACCCCTAATACGGAATATAATCAGTACAATTACTCTGAAGGACATACTCATTCATGGTAATGGTGACATAATAAAGAAAATGATTACACTTTTAACAGATGTTAAAACGATTAAACAAAAAAAAATAGAAAATACGATAAATGCGTTTCTTGAATTAGATTTATATTCAAAAAGAAATATGTTAATGAATCTGTTGATGTTTGACAATGATACAGATATTCAATATATAAGTTATCTATTATACGAGATATTATCCGTGGAATCATCTGATAATGATAAGACCGACCAAACTATCATTTATAATAGTCTACCATGGAAGATAAAGACGAATTTCAAAGAAACAATTAAAGATACCATGCGAACAGCAACCGAGAGGATGAACAAGTATGATATAAATCAAATTTCATTGGAACAACAAATATATTTAATGAAAGCAGATGAGAAGGTAAAAGAAAAAGCCATATTAAAATTAAAAGAAATACGTGGTAAACCAGATGAAATGGGATTAAAAGCCAAACAATATATAGAAGGATTATTAAAGATTCCGTTCAATATATATCGCGAAGAACCATCATTAAAACAAATAAAGACAATCAATACATGGATTATTCGTATAATATCAATCATCAAATTATTATTCCCTGAATTTACTATACTTGAAAAAGACAACTATACATTATTGGAAATAAACAATAACATAAAATATATTAATCAATTCGTGCGTAAGAATATTCTTGAAACAATAAAACGAATGAGTGAAGTGCTTAATGTAAAACAATTAAACATATTAATCCAGAAGATCAATACATATAAAAAAACGAATAAGGAAATGCGACTGACAATTACAAATCAAACCAAGTCATCACAATTATCCAAACTATACGAATTTGTAACCAGTATATCACATACCGATAACATTATTTTATATGAATTATTTGATATGGTAACAAATGACAACACATTATCATTAATATATGTTAAGAACGAACTACGTCTATTAAGTACAGACATAACAAAAGTCCAAGATAACATTAACAACATAATGAATGTGTTGGATGAATCAATCTATGGACACAAACATGCCAAAAACCAAATTATGAAAGTAATCGGGCAATGGATGAGCGGAGAACAATCTGGTTATTGTTTTGGATTCGAAGGAAACCCGGGTATCGGCAAAACATCTTTATCAAAAAAGGGTTTATCATTATGTTTGAAAGGTGACAATGGAGAACCTCGTCCGTTTTCTTTTATAGCATTGGGTGGTTCATGTAACGGGTCTACATTGGAAGGGCATAGTTATACATATATGAACTCAACATGGGGAAGAATCGTTGATATATTGATGGAATCGAAGTGCATGAATCCAATAATTTATATAGATGAACTGGATAAATTGAGTAAAACTGAAACTGGGCGTGAAATAATAGGTATTTTTACACATTTAATCGACCAAACACAGAATGATTCATTTCAAGATAAATATTTCAGTGGTATTGACATTGATTTATCAAAAGCCCTTTTCATTTTTTCATACAATGACCCAGAACAAATAGACAAGGTATTATTAGACAGAATTCACAGAATTAAATTCGAGAACTTGACAACAACCGAAAAGGTGGTTATTGTAAACCGCTTTATATTACCAGAAATAAATAAAAAGATGAGATTTAATAACGTGGTATTATTAACCGATGAAATAATAGAACATATTATTGATAAATACACAATGGAACCTGGTGTAAGAAAGCTAAAAGAATTATTATTTGACTTATATGGTGAAATAAATCTGGATATTTTAAAGAATAACGACACTGAATTAGAACTTCCTATCAAAATAACAACCGAATTACTTGAGTCAAAGTATTTGTCAAAATATCATAAAATGACTGAAAAAAAAATCCATATCTCTCCCATTATCGGTACAATCAATGGTTTATGGGCGAATTCTCTTGGACGTGGCGGTATTATACCTATCCAAACTATGTTATATCCTTCATCTATATTTTTAGATTTACGATTGACTGGATTACAAGGTGATGTAATGAAAGAAAGTATGAACGTCGCAAAATCATTAGCATGGAACCTAACACCAAATAGTATAAAGAAAAAATTAATAACGCAGTTTTCAGAAACGAAATGTCAAGGACTTCATATTCATTGTCCTGAAGGTAGTACGTCAAAAGATGGTCCATCAGCGGGTGCTGCAATAACAACCGCAATATATAGTTTATTTAATAATAAAAAAATTAATAACACTATAGCAATAACTGGAGAAATAAACTTACAAGGAGAAGTAACAGCTATTGGTGGTCTTGATATGAAAATAATGGGTGGAATTAAAGCGGGAGTCAAAACATTTATATACCCAAAAGAAAATTCTCGAGACTGTCGTGAATGGAAAAGTAACAATGACGATTTATTATACATGGATATAGAATTTCACGAAGTGTCTACAATACAAGATGTTTTCAAATTTGTATTTGCATAATAAACAAATATATTGTTATATTATAATATTAACAATATGGATTTAAACATTATTGGATTTGGTTACCTATTTCTAAGATTAGCCCCATTTGTATTAGCATCATTTTTTACTTTAGCTTCTATATTCAATCAAGACTTCAAAGGATTTATATATTTAGTGGGGCTACTCTTTAGTTCATTTATAACAATGGTGGTTGGAAAATCATTTCCATTCATAAAGGATTTACGACGACCTGATGATGTCCCTGAAATATGCAATGTATTAACAATCGGACAGACAGATAGTTTATCAGATTTACCACTCGGACAATCAGCGATTACATATACATTCGCCTATTTATTGTTCTCAATGACCCATTCGAATTTAGTAGGTAGAAATATACCAACTTTAGTATTTTTCCCGTTACTCATCATTTTTGATTTTATATGGAATTTTAATAATAGTTGTTATTCATTCGGACAATTAATCACTTCAGCAAGTGTAGGTGGTTTAATTGGTTGGTTATGGGCTTATATTATTTCAAAAGGTAAAAGTCCTTCACTTATGTATTTTAGTTCTCTATCAAATGAAGAGGTATGTTCGAGACCCACTAAAAGTACATTTAAATGTAATGTATACAAGAACGGAAAACTAATATCTAAAAACATAAGCGGTTAAACTTTCAATACAAATATGATATACTATTTTTATTGAAAAAGATGCATATTATCAAGGAACCATTTTTTTACTATTACTACTTGTTTTTGTCTACTAATCTGTTGTGCGATTAAATTCATAGCATACACTTTTTGTTGAAAATGAAACATAAATTTATTTACTACCTGATTAAAATCCAAGCTACTGTATTTACCAGTTAAATCGTCGTATGGAAATTCAGCATATTTTTTTCGTTCATTAACCGAATTATGAAATATATAAAGCATTTTCTTCAGGTCTTCTGTTGTGTGAATAGCATTAAAATTTACCTTACGCATATATTGTGTAGCATGTTGACTACATGAAGGACATGGTAAATTGTTACATATAGTCATTATAAGTTGTATAATGCTGGTCTTGTTCTCAACAAATTTTTTATTTGATAACTTCTCTGGTATGGTATGAAATAGGGCCCATGTAGGTGCTCCCCATCTCATTCTATCCCCGTCACTCGGTGCTATACGTGATATTTGTGCGGCAGGTCTTCTTGGTATTACTGTGCTACGCATGGGTGACGACGTATATAAGTTCATAAGCATAGGAGTAACCTTTTTTAATTCATCATGTTCCATTTGTTTACCATGTTTTGATGTAAATATCATTATTTATTATATCACAATATAAAATATTCATACAAATTACATATAACAAATATAAAAATAAAGTATATATAATATAAATGGGTGACAATAAAAATCAATTAATACATACAGTTAAAGAATGGGTACGTATAGACAACGAAATAAGGCAATTACAAAAAGAAATTTCAACACGAAGACATGATAAAAAATTAATGAACGATAAATTAATGGAAACTATGAAAACCAATGATATTGATTGTTTTGATTTAAATGATGGAAAAATATGTTACACGAAAAAAAATGTAAAAAAACCGATTAATAACAAGGTATTGCTTGATATATTGACTAAATACTATAGTGGTGATATATCACAAGCGTCCGAAATTAATAATTTTATAAATGACAATAGAATAGAGGTAACAAAAGAAAATATAACACGTAAAATATCTAAAACTACTGACAAATAATTCTTTTATAATCCAAATTCAGGTATCGAGTATGTACCATTGCGATGAGTATATTTTGCTATAATTCCCGGATTTTCTTTATTATTCATTACGTCTTCAGTATTATATACATTTTCCCTATCATCTATATAATATACAATTCCGCCTATTTCTTGAGCTATTATTTCTACTTTGTGTGTCATTTCACTCGAATGTAGGAGTTCACTAATAAGTCCATGTGGAGTTCCTTTAATATGAGTTCCACAATATTCACATCCTTCCTTTTTACGACGAGTACATTGCTCGTTATTTGCGCGTCTTGCGTTACAACGGTTTGTTTCAGGTATTGTATTCTTAACTCGTTTACGCTTTGAAATGTCTTCTTTTTTGAAGACCAATCTTTCATAATCGTATACATATCCCATTAATTCGTTTATTTTTTCGGTTTCTTCAAATTGTATCGTATTTATTTTATCACGAATATCATTTTTAAAAGAAGTGATATAATCTTCAAATTTCTTGTTTAAACGTCTTTCCATATTAAATATATTGTATATTATAAATACTATATAATTATGTCTTTTCAATTTTCTATTACCCCCCAACTCGCAGGTCTATGTTTTGTTCCACCATCATAACGCACTGCATAGTCATTAATTATTAACCATTCATTTATATTTTCATCATCTAAGTACACATCAGCTAACATTCGTCCATATTTTTCAGTATCTACATTTTTTAGAGTAACCATTTTTCCGTAAATTTTAGCATACAACTCGTCACGTACATGTATCGCAAGTTCTTTTTCTTCGGGCGTTTTACCTCTTATTTCTGGTGTATCTATACCATTGAGTCTAATTGAAAACCGATATATTGGTTCAGTCGTGTTAGGTAAAACAGATGCTATTGTAATAGTATCACCATCATATACTTTAATTACCTTTCCAAATTGTATGGGTGGAACAAAAGGTACCGTATCCGAGTATTCAATGTCTTGAAGCAAACTTATCATATCCATATGATTATACAATATACCTTCATTTTTGTCATCGTTTCTAAACCAACAAAACCCCAAACAATTCAAAATAAATGATTTCATAAAATGTAATATTAACATATTATGAAATGGTGCGTAAATATCAATTTTACAATAAAAAATATTTATTTATTTTTATAATAAGTATCAATTAGAATAATCCATGAACCTTTTTAAATACATCCTTAGCAGCAACTGCTGCTTCTTTCACATATTGACCTACCATTCTCTTATCAGCTGGTTGGGAAAACGCAATACGTATCACACTATCATCGTCATGTGGGTGAAACTTCTTAAACCCACAGTATGTTAGTATTTTGTCTCCATTGTAATGTTTTTCATAAAGTATATATTCTAATGCCTTACCAATAGTATAGTCCTCATTTTCAAGAACAATATCATAGGAGTTATCAACAGTGGTTTCACTCATTTTAATAGGTACGACATCAGAATCTATGTTTTGTATCAATTCCACCAATTTATTTTGAAGAACTACACATCCTTTCTTTACAATATCTTTGTTATTATATACTCCTACAGTCTGAATTACAAAATCATAACTATCCTTTAAAAATGAACGTTGAGCGTCCAATAAATAATAGTTCTTCTTTTGAAAAGAGATTTCATCATTAGTTGATTCTTCCGCTCGCATTTTATTTTCTATTCCTTCCCATACGTCTTTTGCTTTTACTGCGTCAATCGTATTTCCATACGCACATTTGGATACAACATTATATGTACTATTATCCTTTGTGGTTCTTAGTGTGAATTCACATGTTAACTTAATATGTTCTCCGGGTATAGTAAGGCCAATCTTGGGACGAAGGCGAGCAAAATCAATATACATATTTGTCTTAATTGAAGGTGGGAATATCTTACGAGTCTCTTCCTCAGTTAAGTAATTACCATTTGTTTTGTTTTTAATTTTAAAATTCTCAGTTGTTACGTAAATCATATTATCCCCATCATTCCGCATATCTAATTCCATAGTATAATTACCTGGAAGAATATCGAGTTCATTCATATGAATCGGTATGCAACATAAACGATGCTTTAAAATTTCATTATGAAGGCGTCCTGTATTTTTGTCTATTTTACAATAGTCTTTGTTCTCAGCATCAAATGCCAACGTAGGAATATCTGACAATATTGTTCTACGAATCGCATTTGCTAAACTGATATTTATATCCGATAATGTGAATTTATATACATCACCATCTTCAGAAATATTTGAAACTGTAGGATTCATTATTATAGATTATATAACTATTATTTTGTGTGTATTAGTCCTATTTATATAATTTCAATTTTATACCTATATCAAACTGTCATATTGTCTAATAAATAGTCGTTTATAAATCGGTTTCTCTCTTCTGGTGTCATCAATCCCCATATGAAGTTTATAGTTCGTCTGCGTCTACTCGGATGATTTATTGTTACCATATAATTATTCAAATCTATCATATCCTTATGCTTTAACTTCACATGTCGATTCATTAACACACCAAGAGAATTACTAATATAATTTATGTTGAAATTATAACCATGAAATTGTAGCAAATCTGTTAATAATACAAATTCATTATATTGGGTAAAGTAAATGTCTTCTATTAATTTTATATCTTGCGTATAGTTTCGAATATCTCTTAACAATTCTTTTGACTGAGGTAAATGAGTATATGGAATTATGTGTTTATGTGCGACATAATACGGGATACGATATTTGTACATCAATATATCTAATGTTTCTTTATTCATTCTAATATGATATACAAACTAATTCTATATCATATTATTATATTCTTTATGCTAAATGCAATGTAGGAGTTGAATTTATAATAAATGCTCCTAATGTGATAAACATTAAAATAAATGGAAGTAATACTAAAAACCAAGCAAATCCAGTAGCTCCACCGCGACACATTACATTTAAGAACCAAGTCCAGAATAAAACATACAACACCTTAATTACAAATATCATGGGTGTATGAGTGGTATCACAACTATACGAACCCAAACAATATTTATCAGCATTACCCCAATTCTGGACGGTCATCACTAATAAAGCACTAATTGAAATAACCAAATATACATACGCGGGACTACACAAATCTTTTAAACCAACAATTCCGTTCATTATATCTTATACGGATAAAAAATATATAATTGAAGTATTTGTGTTTCTATTTGTTTATTCTATATCAACGTGAGTTAGCATATGACGACGACAACAAACTGCGGTTAGTCCTAAAGTATCAAGTACCTCACCTTCTGCCGTTTTTTCTACATTTGTTTTTGTTAAATAGACTACCTTTTCTACCGAAAGCCCTTTTGATGTCTTTATTCTACGAACTTCTTGTTGATAGTATCTGTATTTATCAGCCAATACGTTACCGCATGTAAAACATTTAACAGGAATAATCATTGCTTATATAAATTATATGTTATTTTCTTTCTACGTCTCTATATTTTTTCAATTTTTTATCAAATAATTATAGAGTTTAATTATATAAGAATGAAATATTGGTTAATAGCTATAGCAATAATAATAATAATAGTTGCATGTTTGATATACAGTTATAATAATGTAATTGAAGGTTTAGGTGAAAATTCAATGAAAAAATATTATGAAGATACTACTCGTATTGATAATATGCTACGAATGATTACTATGAAAATAACAGAATTACGAATGAAAATACCAGATAATTACGTATCTATGTTAACCCCTGATAATGTTAACAACTTAGAAGCCCAACGTAAGACGGCATTAGAAGAATTAACTAAAATACAAACTAAAACAGAAGGACAAAAAGGGGAAGAAATAGAAATAACCCCCGAACAAAAGAAAGAAGAACAGAGTAACATAGATGCTCTTAATCAAACGATAGATGAAATAACTGATGCTAAATCAATTATACGCCTTCAATCGCAACAAGATTTTTTAAATAACGCAAAGAAGATAACCGCGAATCAATATGACATATATTATTTTAAAAACAAAATAGAATTAATTAAGGAGGAACTTGATAACTTATCCGAACAAGAAAAAGCAGAAAAACAAACTGAAATAGATAATTATGAACGTAATATTCAACTTGCAGAAGTCACCATAACCAAACTTGAAATTGAAAACAACGCAAAATTAGAGACTGATGCCGTTTTAGAAGATGGTTCTAAGGTATATTTACCTATGCAAAACATTATTGACGGTAAATCTTCATCCAGTGGTAGTGATGCTGCTACTACTTACGAATTACCAGTTAATGAGAATGGTGATATCGACCCTACTAAATTTTATGATTATATTGACGATGATGCTGCAAAAACATCTGCTGAAGAAAATAAAGGTACTTGGGTAAAAGATAAAGATGGAAATATGGTTCAATTAGATCTTGGTGATATTTCACCAACTGGTGTAAATTATTATGAACCTGGAAGTTATAAATACGATTCGGGTCTGTATGTTCCAAGTTATCAAGATAGTGTTTACTTAAGTAAAACTACTGGTAAACATACGGCATCTGAGTATCTTGATATGGCTTCTTTAGCTGGTGGAATATGCAGTCATTATAAAGACCAACCTGAAAAATTAGAAGAAGAATGTGCCAAATTAGATAAGAATATATGCGGTTCTACCAGTTGTTGTGCGTTACTTGGTGGGTCCAAGTGTGTTGCTGGTAACGCTCAAGGTCCTATATCTAAATTGAATTATGGTGATGTTACCGTTCAGAATCGTGATTTCTATTACTACAAAGGTAAATGTTACGGAAATTGCGTTTCACAGCCAACAACTACTACCGTTGCCACTAAAGAAGATAAAACTGTGTCTACCAAAGTCTAAAAAATTACATATTATATTATAAATTTCTATAATACAATACAATTTATGTATGTTATACGCTTCCGCCTTTTGGTGATGGAACTTTTGGTTTTGTTTTCCGTGTTTCCTTCAACATATATCCGTCGGTTGTTTTTCTACGAATAATCATCGTATTTTCTAATGTATCATCACTGTGTATATTATCATGACATTTCTCGCAAATTGACATTAGATTTGCGGGATGATTCTTATGGAAACTTCCAATAAACCCATTCGTATCAGCATCTTTCTGATGATTTATATGATGAATTTCATCGCCCATTTTTTCATTACACATTTCACATTTCCCGCGTATTTTTTTACTATTATACCTTGTCTTATCATTAGACAACTCGCCACGCGTATTTGGATAATACTTGTTTCTTATTTTATAGGCTTCTTCCATAAATTCTTCTTCCAAATACAATGATTTACATACTTCAAGTCCATATGTTCTTGGTCCAGAACCTTCACGAAGTTTTCGGTCATATATTAGTTGGTCTGCTTCTCGGTCAAATGTTACTGCCATATGATATGAATGTAAATTCTTTAATTTTTGAATCTCATCAAAGTCTACTATTTCATGAAAGTGTGTTGCGAAAATAAAAGATGACCTATTACGATGTAATTTACTTAATCCAGCTACAAATATACTCAATGCTGACTCCATTTCAGTCCCCGAACATAATTCATCTCCCAAAACCAAACTATTTTTATCTGCCATTTTCATTATTACACGCAACTCTGACATTTCTACCGCAAATGTAGATAATCCTTTGAAAATGTTGTCGTTACCTAAAATACGAGAAAAAATTGCGGTATAAGGTTTATACTTGAATGAACTACATGGAACATACATACCCGATTGAGCCATAATAACTGATATTCCAATGGCACGAATTAGGCTTGTTTTACCTACAGCATTTGTTCCATACAATAACATACCATCTGTGTTTACACAATCTTTTTCATTCTTAACATTTCCAATACAAACATCATTCGTTACATATAATTCATTTTGTTGAATATGCTCGATTAAACAATGTCTTATTCCGGTTACATTCACATATGACTTTTCTGCTTTTTCGTAGATTTCAGGTTTACAATAGTTATAAGTTCTTGCAATAAATGCTTTGCATATAATTACATCTAATTTCGCAATATATTCTGACAAACATTCTAATTGTTCGAAATGTTCGCGGGTCAATGCCGATATTACTTGTAGATACACTTTAGAGATAGTACTATTTATTTTATCCTTTGTATCAAAGATACGCTTTAAAGTTTTGTTTAAACGTGGGAATTCTATAGTCATATTACTTGCTGAAGCCTTCGAAAATGTAATCTCAATTGATTTCACTATGGCCGCATCATTATTAGTCTTCTCATATGTAGCCATATGAGTTTTCAATAATTGAGAGCGTTTATTAGTTATCTGTAAGAATGTTCCACTCTTTTCGGTTTCATGAATTTTTATATAATCAGTATCGCTATTCTTTTCATATTTCTTCATAATCATATTCAGATAGTTTAAAATGTCATTGAAATCTTGTTGTGCTCTATTATAGGTTTCAATTAGTTCGTCTAATTCACTGGATATTCCAGGTTGAATAATATTATGTGGAAAAGTAGTCATGGATGATATATTTTTGCAATCGTCTAATACAAAATGTGTTTCTAAAAACTGAGTAACTGCTTGTGTTTCTTGTTCTATATATAAATTTGGTTGTATTCCGGAATGAAGACCTACAATATCTTTCGTCAAATAATGACACATATCAGGCAACTCCCAAAGACACATATTTAGTTGTTGTATTATTTTTATTCCTGTATATAGTTGATAAATAGACGAAGGATAGATTTTTTGTACTATTAATTGGCGACACATTTTTTCAATATCCCGAATCTGTTTCATTTGTTTACGGAAACTATCGACAAACGCATAATTGTCATCCATTAACATCATGTCAGTCATCGTATATTCAGCATTCAACCATTCTTCATCAAAAACTGGATTAGTTAATTTATATTGAAATTTACGCTTACCCATTGGAGTACAACATTTATTCAATAATGTTAAAACTGAAGATAATTTTCCATATTGTTTGCTTTCCATAATGTTGTCATCTATGATATTCAATTGTTTTAATGTATGATTTGCCAAAATCATCCTATCTGTTGTATTGTTAAATTCCGGGATTGATATCTTTCTAACTAATTCGTTATTATGTTCTTGTATAAAATTCAATAAATAACAAAATGATTGTGTCGCAATAGTGTCTGTTTGAAACTCCCGACATACATCATACGTATCTTCTTTGAAAAAGGTGGTTAATAATTGTTTTATATATCTTTGTTCGCTACAACGTTTTACATTAATAGCAATATCGTCTCCGTTATTTACCCTATGAATACTATTTGAATTAATACCCGAATATTGAATTATTTTATTAAGTTCGTCATTATCAAAAGGAGTTATAAGAATAACCTCACTTGGTGAGTACACTGATATATATCTTTCTAACTCGTCAAACGTGGTAGTATTCATATAAAATGTGGTTTCATATTGAAAAATATACGATTTTCCTGTAAAAATATTCACAACTGAGATACCATAAACAATGGTATCGCGTATGTTAGTAGCAGTCTTTCCCTTCCTCTTTACAGGTTTATATGTTTCCATCCATATACACATTATATTGTTAGTCATAATTGGAGAACTATCCGTTTCACACGAAATTAATGTTCCCGGTGAATACACTTTATCCAATACACGAGTTATTACCTTACCCTCTTTTTCTTGAATATATACTGGAATTGTATAACCATATTCTGTAAGACGAGTTATATATTTATCTAATGTATAATCACGAAATCCAGCCATCAATACGGACCCATTATTGTATGTTATCTTTTTTTCTGATATATTTAACTGACATAACTCAGTAACCTCTGATATGTTACTTCCACTGATTTCATTATCGGTGGTTTTTATTCCATATATCTCAAAAAATGCTCCTACTTGTAATAATACAACCATTTTCTTACCATATTCTTGGCGATATTTATCTGTTAATGTAAAATATTCCGTGTATATACTAACATTGCACGTTGATTCGGCTTTCATAATTACTACTTTGTTCTCAATAATTATTTTTATATTTGTTTTTTTATTCTTTATTCTACATATTTGTAAAGTGTGATTATCACATCACGTATCACGTTTAATAATACATATCTACGACGTCTTCTTCTGATAGCATATCTTAAAAAATACATACGATTTAATAAATAATCCAAATTAGATACTATTGTTCTATCTAATACTGACATCTTTGATACTATTTGTTCTATCATTTCGAGTATTGTTCCTACGCTACGACGTATACGAATATAATTTGAAAGCATATATAACCCATATAATATTTCTTTTATTTCAAATATAGTTTCCATATATGTATTTTCAGGATATTCTGGTTCTGGCTCTGGTTCTGGTTCTGGCTCTGGCTCTGGTTCTGGTTCTGGTTCTGGCTCCGGTTCTGGCTCCGGTTCTGGTTCTGGTTCTGGCTCCGGTTCTGGTTCTGGTTCTGGTTCTGGTTCTGGTTCTGGCTCCGGTTCTGGTGACGAAACAAGCGGCAATACGTTTTCTTGAAATTGTCCTATTATATTTCCGGGTGGTGCTGTGTTCTGTGTTACATCAACAATACGTGTTTGCGGATTATATGAATAACCCATACCAAATGTAGTACTTGATTTCCATACCAAACATGTAAAATGACCGGTTCCTGGAGAATATCCAGGATTATTAAAATTATACAATTTTATCTCATCGTACCATAAGTCTATACTCTTCTTTATTAATTCCATCATATTATTACCTTGACCCTGAAAATATGCCAAGTTCTCACCATACCTTGCATCATTACTATGTTGAAATAGATTATTAGCAACAAGATAATATGAATATTCTTGTGAAAATTTTGCGATAGTGTCATCCCATTTCAATGGCGGAGAACCATGACGTGCTCTATAAGCATTTACATAATCTGTAATTTCAGTTTGTTGTTCCTGAGTTATGATTGGTTGTTCTATTGACATTTATTATATATTTTGACTACATTATATCATCCTAAATCTTTTTATTTGTTTCATTATTGTTACCATATACGGTAATTGTAATTACAAATGTAGATTTATGAATACAATTTTTACTAATATTTATTTGTAAAAATTGATTTTAACGACTATAATAATCTAAACACAACAAACTAATCAAATATACGAACATGAAAGAATTATACGATGACAATGATTATGAAAATTTCTTAGATATCGACGATAATGATGTATTTATACGAAAATACTCAGACGAAAACATGCCTATATATAATAAACGATTATCACCATCTCCTGACCTCATACAACCCGTTCTCAATCCATATAACACAAATAATATATATCCTGCATATACCCCTATTATATCTCCATATTCAAATGTTAAAATCCTATACTTCTTATTTATATTCATAATAATATACGTTATCGTTTATTCTCTATTCGGTACCATTAATGTAATTGTAAAGTAGCGTATCTGGATTATGATTTTGTACTTCTCCACATACCAATGATAAACATTCATACATTTGCCTCAAAACGTCATTGGGTGTTATCGACCCCACACGAATTAACCCATGTTTTATTAAATACTTTTTAACGTCTTGTATCGGCGTTTGCTTAAGTAGCTGTTTTTGTGTTGAAACGCGGTTACGTATTGTTTTATTTGATACAAGAACAGAAACCTTCGGTGCTACTTGAGACCTTCCAACCTTATAAGTTCGTCGTAACGTTTTTCGTCTTTTCTTTTGTTTTGGTTTATTATTTGATAATTTATTTAATATATCATTCCTTTGTTTTATTTCACTCATTCGTTTCATACCATCATTAATTTTAGTTTCTATAATACTTGCTTGAGTAGTATTATTTTGTTGTGTGATTATATTATTATTATTATTATTGGTGGTTGGTATAGTTGAATCTAATTTTACATCACCTCCAACCTGTATTGAAGGACGATTGGTTTGAGTTTTATTTAAATAATTTCTATATGTCGGTAAATTCCCATTCTTTAAACATCCATACTTAGGTGCCGCTGTATTGTTAATTGATGTAAATTGACTATCATTTTCAGTAGGACGTGAAATAGTAGGTTCAATTGGTGGATATCTTCTTAATGTGGTGTTTTTCGGAACATTATTCTCATGTTTTTTTACTAATTGTTCCAAATAAGTACGTGACGAGTTATCGAAATCAGAATTAAATTTACTAATATTTTCGCTATGATTTACAGGTTTATGTGAAGGGTGTTCGTGTTGTTGAGTATTTGTATGTAATCTTTTGTATCTTTCTTCTTGTTGTTTACGAATCATATTTAATAAAGATTGTTTTCTCAATGTTTGTTGTTTTTTATTAACAGGATTTTTTACGCGAATTTTATCCTTTGGTTTTTGCTTTGGTTGAGATTTTTTAGTTTTATTATTATTTGAATATGAAAAATCATTCATGTTTATAGATAATATTTTCTTATCACTCATATGTATTTCTTTTGGTATAATTACTATTACGAAAAGAAATATCCAGTCATAACTAATATTATTATTTTCCTAAAATAGGTATATTACACATACAACGACGAAATAAATATTTTTTCTTTCTTTTCCTTGTTTACCAACATAAGAGCCAATCCAGAATCCATATCACTTTTTGTAATTTTTTTACGAATATCCTTATGTTTACCGTATATACGCCGACTATGACATATTTTTACATATGTTAATAATATTTCTACGTCTCGTCCATAACTCTTAAGATGTTCTTTGTTTGTGTAAAACCATTTTTCACTTAATACAAGGTCATCTATAAGTTGCCAATCGGTTAATTCCACTTTTCGTTTAAATATTTGCATTAATTCCTTTGGCGTATATGTATCTATTGTAAATCGCCATATAAATCGTGACTTTAAACCTTGATTTGCTTTGAATAAAGTATTATTTAATTCGTCTTCATATCCAGCTATAATAACCATTAAGTCGTCTTTATGGTCGCTAAGTGATTCACATAAAATATCTAAACATTCCTTGGAAAAAGAATCGTTTTGTTCTCGGCTTGCTAATGAATATGCTTCGTCAATAAATAAAACACCACCCAAACTTTCATCTATTATTTTTTTCGTCTTGATAGCAGTTTGACCTAAATAACCTGCGATTAAATCATTACGAGTAACCTTATTAAACGTATTATTTTTTAAGAACCCCATTTTTGAATACATAGTTCCGATTATTTTCGCTATTTCGGTTTTACCTGTTCCAGGTGGTCCGTAAATAACTGTATGTTTATAATCACCACCTGACTTATTCTGATGCAAGCCTTGTATAAAATATAACAATTGGTCTAATATTGACTGTTTCAGTGATGATAATCCGACCATTTCGTCCAACATGATTAATTCTTTTTTGATTTTATGTAAAGATTCTAAATCGATATTGTATTCGGTATCCTCTTTGTATTCATATTGATTCAACAGTTCAATAACGTCTGTTATCGTATTTATTTCTACATCGATTATTTCTTCCTTAGTTTTTTCTGTAAAACATTCTGGTATTGTGGTACATTCATTTAAAGATATATCTGGTGAGTTTAATTCTGTTTGTTCTCTATTTTGAATCGGTTTCATTGAAAAAAATGGATTCACATAATTAAGATTTGTGATTGGTGTATAATCATAGTTTATTCTTGGAACATTCTTTATGTTTGTGTTTTCGTAATTATTTCGGATAAAGCGTCGCAATACTTCATATTCTCCGGTAACGATACTTTCATTAATAGAGTAATTATCAAGGAAGTTTATAAAAGTAGTATATTTATTTTCAGTCATTTCATAGTATAAAATCAAATATCTATATTCTTTCTTATATTCTACTAAAAAATTGAAATAACTACAAGTATATTAAACAATGTAATTTCAGTAACAATGAAGTACGATTGTAAATCAGCACTATCTTCAAATAATCCACTATCTATTCCAACCGATAAAATGTCTTCATCTACTTACTCCGATGAAAGTGATAATATCAAAGCTATTATCGATGCCGAAAATAAAAATATTGATGACAAAATCAATAAGATGATTTCCGAAATACGTCCAGATGAAACTAAATTATTAGAGCATCTCGGAGAGTATACCGAAGAGCCATATGACCTTATTGAATCATATTTTGATGGAAAACATCTTGAACGTTTGGTTAGACATCAATTAGAATCATACAACAATTTTGTAAATTTTCAAATACAAAAAACAATACAGATGTTTAATCCAGTTGTAGTTCGTTCCGACCATGACTATAATGAAAGCAAGGATAAGTATTTTCTCGAAGTATTCATCAATTTTACTAACTTTAAACTGTACCCACCACAAATTCATGAAAATAACGGAGCAACTAAAACTATGTTACCCCAAGAGGCAAAAATCAGAAATTTCACATATGCTTCAACCATGACACTTGACATTAATATTAAATATGTAATACGTAATACTGAAAATATGGATACACCCAAGATTGTTGAAAAAATTATTCCAAAAATAAATATCGGTAAATTACCTATTATGCTTAAGTCTTCTATTTGTGTCCTTACCCAAAATCCTCATATTAGTCATCAACAATCAGGGGAATGTTCGATGGATTGTGGAGGTTACTTTATTATTAAAGGTTCAGAAAAAACTGTATTAGGACAAGAACGTGCTGCTGAAAACAGGATATATTGTTTTGATGGTAAAAATACTACAAAATGGAGTTGGACGGCTGAAATCAAATCAGTACCCGATTTTAAATGTATTTCACCCAAACAAATTGAAATGATGATAGCAAGTAAAAATAATGGATTTGGTAATGGTCTATATCTATCTATCCCACGTATTAAACAACCTATTGAATTATTTGTAGTGTTTCGTGCTCTTGGAGTTCTAACCGACAAAGATATTTGTAATCATATTTGTCTCGATATAAATGACACTAACACAAATGAATTATTACGATTTCTACAAGCTTCTGTAATTGATAGTAATAAATACATGACACAAGAAGATGCAATGGAACATATCACTACACATGCAGCATATACGCCATTGAATATGGACAAAGAAACCGGTCAACGTAAAAAGCAAGAATTCGCAAAAGAAGTATTAGATTCTGATTTGTTTCCACATTGCAAAACAGTAAGTCAGAAAATATATTTACTTGGTTATATGGCACAGAAGCTAATTAAAACCAGTCTTGGTCAGTTTAAAGAAGATGACCGTGATTCATATACAAATAAAAGGATCGAATTGACCGGAACTTTATTAAATAACTTATTCAGAAATTATTTCAATAAACTGGTAAAAGAAATGCAAAAACAAATTGTTCGTGAAATCAATAACGGTTCATGGCGTTCTATGGATGACTATCAAAATATCATCAACACTACAAATATATATAAAATTATGAAATCAACAACTATTGAAAATGGAATTAATCGTGCGCTATCTACAGGTGATTTTAGTATCAAACAGTCAAATAGCAGTAAGGTAGGTGTAGCACAAGTTCTAAATCGACTTACATATGTATCCAGTTTGAGTCACTTGCGTAGAATTAACACACCTCTTGAAAAAAGTGGTGAATTGATTGCTCCAAGAAAATTACACAATACAACTTGGGGATTCTTATGCCCGGCAGAAACACCAGAAGGTCAGTCGATTGGTATTGTCAAAAATATTAGTTATATGGCACATATTACAATACCTACAAGTAGTACAGCATTATATGAATATATTGAGCCATATATAAAATCCGTAAATAATAGTAACCCAGAAGATATGCATGGAAAGGTCAAAGTATTCATTAATGGATGCTGGGTTGGAATCGCTCTAGACCCTATCTCATTATACAATGACATGAAAGACAAAAAATACAGGGGAATCATCAATATTTACACGTCTATTATATTTAATTATAACACCCTTGAAATTCGTATATGTAATGATAGTGGTCGTTTAACTCGTCCTGTACTAAGAGTCAAAAATAACAAGGCAATGATTACACGTGATATCATTGATAAGATAACATCTAAAGAATTATCATGGAATGATTTATTAACTAATTGCAAATTGGACGAATCTGTGATTGAATACATTGACCCTGAAGAACAAAACTTCTCTATGATTGCGATGAAGAGTAAAAACAGTTATTTACAAGACATTAATGGGTATTTTCAATACACACATTGCGAAATACATCCCAGTACAATTTTCGGAGTATTAGCTTCATGTGTACCATACCCAGAACATAATCAAGCTCCGAGAAATACATATCAGTGTGCTATGGGTAAACAGGCAATGGGCGTATATGCTACAAATTACGACCAGCGTATGGATAAAACAGCATATGTATTAAACTATCCTACTCGCCCTTTGGTAGACACCCGTCTTATGAACTTCATTCATCTTAATCAAATTCCATCTGGAACGCAAATTCATGTCGCAATTATGACACATACCGGTTATAATCAAGAAGATAGTGTATTGATTAACAAAGGCTCTCTTGATAGAGGGTTGTTCTTAGCTACAATTTATCATACAGAAAAAGACGAAGATAAGAATATTATTCGCGATGAGATTATTCGATGTCAACCCGACCCAGCGAAAACAAAGGGTATCAAATTTGGAAATTATAGTAAACTAAACGAGAATGGATTTATTCCTGAAAATGAATTGGTTGAAAACCGAGATGTAATTATTGCTAAGACTGTACCAATTAAGGAAAACCGTAATGACCCTATGAAAACAATTAAATATGAAGACCAAAGTAAAACCTTCAGAACTACTGAAGAAACCTATATTGATAAAAATTATACTGGTCGCAATGGAGATGGTTACAATTTCGCAAAAGTTAGAGTACGGGCCCTTAGAAAACCTGTGCTTGGTGATAAATTCAGTTCCAGGCACGGACAAAAAGGTACAGTTGGTAATATTATTCCTGAATGCGATATGCCATTTACAAAAGACGGTCTTAAACCCGATATTATTATTAATCCTCATGCTATTCCATCCAGAATGACTATCGGACAATTAAAAGAAACTTTACTTGGAAAAGTACTATTAGAACTCGGTATGTTTGGTGATGGTACCAGTTTTGGTAATCTGGATGTAGCAACAATAGCCACAGAACTACAAAATCTGGGATATGAAAGTTATGGCAATGAACTATTGTATAATGGACTAACTGGAGAACAGCTTGAAACCAGTATTTATATGGGACCAGTATTTTATCAAAGATTAAAACATATGGTTACAGACAAGCAACATAGTCGTTCTATAGGTCCCATGGTAAATCTAACCAGACAACCAGCTGAAGGTAGAAGTCGTGATGGTGGATTTAGAATAGGAGAAATGGAAAGAGATGTTATGATCGCTCATGGAATTTCTCGATTCTGTAGAGAAAGAATGTATGATGTTTCTGATAAATATAGCACACATGTTTGTAATAAATGCGGTATGATTGCGGCGTTTAATGATGGAAAGAAAAACAGAATGTATGATACTTCCGACTTTAGCGTACATGTATGTAAAACATGTGATAATCGTTCGGACTTTTCAAAGGTAGATATGCCATACGCATATAAACTAATGTCACAAGAATTACAAACTATTAATGTTGTACCCAGACTTATTACCGAATAAACAACTTAAATAATAAATTCATTGTTAATATATATTATATTTTCTTATGGATGAGTACATTCAAAAATTAATAGATATTCATAATGGTCTTTCTTTCTCAGATAAATCACAACTTAATACGGAGATACCCGAACAACTTATGGCAGTAAAACATATTACTCCTGACAGTGTTGTTTTAGAATTGGGTGGTTCAATCGGTAGAAATTCATGTGTAATAAACAGCATATTAGATACTAAAACGAACCATGTGGTAGTTGAACCATCAAACAAAGAATTATCTATATTACAACAAAATCGAGATTCCAATAATTTTGGATTTTTTATTGAAAATTCGGCTATATCAAAAGTTCCATTATATTCATTGGGTTGGTATACATATCCAACTCAGATACCTGGTTCGGTTGAAGTGAATACAATCGGATACAATGACGTTATTGAAAAATACAAGCTTAAATTTAACACATTAGTCATTGATAATGAAGGACATTTCGTAGGTATGTTAAAGGATTATCCTACTATTTTAGATGATATCAATTTGCTAATCATTGAACACGATTTTAATACAGAAGATGATTTATGCTATTTTAAGAAAACAATGACTCGATTAGGGTTTACACTGTCAGATATGATTCTTAAAAATGAGCGATATGGTCCTGGAATGAACTGGCGTGATGGATTAAATACTGACCCTATATTCGTTTCTGTTTGGAAGAAATAATTGTTATTGGGTTTGTTTTCATATAGTTTTGTCTCCACCTAATACAAAACTATAAATGTTCGATGATGATGATTTGCCGCGAGTTGAGGATGGAACTAACATTAATGATTCGCGCCTTTCAAATGAATTTAACGGTATATCGTTCTCAAACTATAAAAAATTAAAGGTCAGAAATAATTTTATTGAAAATATGATTAAAGGTAAAATAGAGCCAGCTTGTTATTGGTGTTGTGAATTGATATGTGCCGGACATTTTATGGATGTTTGGGAGAATATACTTCACTATGCTGGAAAACACTTACATATAGGGAATCCTAAAATCATTATTTATCTTGAAAAACGTTTTTTATTATTTCAATGTATTATTAACGAAGAAAGTGTATCCAGTCCACACCATTTAAGAAATCACCCCACGATAAGAAAAATGTTTGCTGAAATCGTTGCTACACTTACTTTATCTAATAGAAAACACAGTTTCGAACCTATACGAATCAAACGTAAAGAGGAATTTGATATGACACAAATTTCAGATAGATTGCACGCACCATCAATGGAATACGCAAGTAACATCTTGAAGAAAAAAGACCCAAATGAACTTTTCATCCCGATTAATGAATTTTCATACCATTTATCCAAAGATAAAAAAGATACAATTAATGCTTGTTATTGGATTGAATGGCTTATCGAATTTTCTATTGTATGCAATAGCAATAAACACCCTTGTTTATGTCAACCGAGAGATGATAATCCAGTTGAATCTAAATATAAAACGAATGTCATCTGGATATTGTGGGATGTATTATTTCATCATTGCTATGAACTTGGTAATAAATACATTGAAGCATTATTAAACTCACTACATACTCTATTTTGTATTAAATATACAACAGGGACCAATAAACGTAGGCGATATTTACTGTATTTTGCGGTTTCTTTATTAACCGAAGAAATACCTAATGATATTGAACTTATGCCAGACAAACCTACGATTATGTCAGTATGTGATAATATTAATCTCATTTACAAGCAAATTAAGAAAAAAGAACACAAACCGGTTACTGATTATTTATTCGCAAATATAGAAAAGGAAACTTCCATCAATGCGTCTATGCAAAAAATGGATTTAGTAAATTCTATGAATATCGCATAAACTAAATAATATCCATAGTATATAAATGAACAAAGATACATTTGGAAAACCGGCAGTTATTGGTGAAGGTACATATGGTTGCGTACATAAACCGCAAATTAAATGCAAAGATAGACCTCGCAAGGATTCGAATACAGTATCTAAACTTATGACACGCGAAAATGCTAATCAAGAGCTTGGTGAATATAGTCTTATTGACTTTGCTGATGAAAAGAAAGAATACTATTTAGGTATTCCCGATGATTGTAATGTTGATGATAAAAACGTAGCAAATCTCATGGCTATCGCAAAATGTAGAGATTTTGAACCTAAGCAAGTTAATAATTATAAATTATTATTAATGAAATACGGAGGGAAAGATCTTGATGAATTCGGAAAAGAAGTAAAACAATGGAGTAAAACCCCTGAAAATATCAAAAAAATAGAATTATTCTGGATAGAAGTTAGCCGCTTATTTCGTGGTCTGAATGCGTTTAAAAAGAATGGCATCGTTCATCATGATTTAAAACATCCAAATGTCGTTTATAACCAAGGAACTAACCGAATTAATTTTATTGACTTTGGATTTATGACCGACAAGGATAGCATTATTAATAAATGTAGGGATTCGGATTACTGGCTGGCACAAAAACATCATTGGTCTTTTCCTATTGAAATTGTGCTATGGAATAAGAAAACATACAATCGTTACGCGAATGGGACTGTATCAAAATTAGCTAAGGATTTTTCATCTGTATCGAAAGAAATATCCAAACAAATGGGGTATTTTTTTGACTGTATTACTGATTTCAAATCTGGGACCACTGAATATAAAAATATTACCAGTAAAATGATTAAACAGTTTTTTAATTTATCAATGAATCTTGATAAATATGACTATAATAAGTTCATAAGTAAATCAATTGATACTGTTGATAGTTATGGATTAGGCATTTCATTAATGTATATGTTAAGAAAATCGATGCATTTATTAGACCGTGATTTTTCAAAACGTGCTTTTCTTTTATTTAAAAATATGGTTCATCCCAATGTATATTCTCGTTATGATACTGATATGTTAATGAATGAATACGAAGAGCTACTTAGCGAACAAGGACTTTTAAAAAAACACAATATGAACTTTGATAATCACCGGTTAGTTGATGGTGCTGAAATACCTACTGTTCTTGAGAAAACTATCGATATGATTGTCAAAGACACTGCTAATGTTTCTAAATCAGACTTGAAAACTATTTCCGTAAACGATGAACCTATACGTATTTGTCCTCCTGGAAAGGAATATAAGCCTACTACCAAAAGATGTGTGAAAACATGTAAACATGGATATGTTCGCAATGTCAATTTCAAATGTGTTCGTGATAAAACTCGTAAAACCGTTAAAAAATGCCCTACTGGTAAAATTCTCAACCCTAAAACGAATAGATGTAACAATCTATGCAAACCCGGCAAAATACGCAATGAAAAAGGCAACTGTGTCAAGTTGAAAGGTAATCCGTTTTCTGTAAATGTGTAAATTATCTTTATGAACTATTGTATTACTCATAAAGATACGAAATTAAAATGCGGAACCAAATGAACCACCTAAAGCTCCATTTGCTGCCATAGGACCGAATGACATACCCATGTCTTGTGGTGCCATTTGTTGCTGACCCATATCAGGTCTGGCAGTGGCTACAGGGGCAGGGGGGAAAGTTCCACCTTGCATCTGACTATTGTCTAAATTATCTGCCTGACTTGGAGAATGCTGAGATACACGAACGTTTTGTTTTACATTCTGCTTTGTCTCATCTGTTGATGGACCATTCCAAAGTTCAAGTACGCGGTCAAA
>Ga0222659_1000434_pt1 | contig 25200 bp, 19 predicted proteins | sample AntAcemetagen547_FD_179850 | JGI IMG/M metagenome (GOLD analysis project Ga0222659, IMG submission 179850) | Saline water microbial communities from Ace Lake, Antarctica - #547 | ecosystem: Environmental > Aquatic > Non-marine Saline and Alkaline > Saline | place: Antarctica: Ace Lake...
TTTACAGTCAATTCGTCCATCTCGATTGTTCGATCACGGGATAAATTGCGGAGCACGCAGATTTTTAGTCGCCATGACATTGGCATTCCAAAGACAATTTTCACGAATCATCCCAAAAAGCTCGACCCACTAATTGATGAGATCGGTGGAGCTCCAGTAATCATTAAACTTCTGGAGGGAACCCAAGGCATCGGGGTGGTTTTGGCAGAAACAAAGAAAGCGGCAAAATCGGTCGTAGAAGCCTTTCACGGACTCAAGGCAAACATGCTAATCCAAGAATTTATTGCTGAAGCAGGTGGTGCGGATATCCGCGCCTTTGTGGTAAACGGAAAAGTAGTAGGAGCCATGAAACGCCAAGGAGCTGAAGGCGAGTTTCGTTCCAACCTTCACCGTGGCGGTACTGCTACTGCTGTGAAATTGACTCGTCAACAAAGAACAGTGGCTCAATCTGCCGCTAAAGCTATGGGACTCGAAATGGCTGGTGTAGATATGATTGAATCAAGCAGAGGTCCGCTCGTTTTGGAGGTGAACTCTTCGCCAGGGTTGGAAGGGATAGAAAAAGCTACAGGAAAAGACATTGCCAGCGAAGTGATCAAATACATTGAAGACAACGCTGGCAAGAATTTTAGAAAAGACAAAGTCGGAGCTTAGTCAAATGTCAATTAAGAATTTACGGTACTCAAGAAAATCTCCTCATTTTTAATTCTTAATTGATCTCTGCCCGCGACCATCTTGATTATCTCTTGAGGGTTGGTGAGAGCGCTCGTTCCTCGCTAAGTTCACCGCCTTTCCTTCGTCAGAAAGACACTCGATGTGACCACCATTCCTAATTGATAATTCTTATTTCGTTGGTGGCTTACTCGGTCTCACCTCAATTTTTGAAGGAAGATTTCTCGGATTGGCTTCCAAAAGGTAAACGATCATCTCACCGATGTCTTCGGGTTGAATTTTCCATGCATCAGCATCATCCGGCGTATGTCCCGCAAAGTGACTGGTCACCGATCCTGGCATGATGGTGCTCACCTTGATATCGTGCTGACGCAGATCGAGCATAACAGCCTGTGTGAAACCTACCAAGCCGAATTTGCTAGCGTTGTAAGCTGAGCCTCCTGCGAAGAAATTTGTTCCTGCTAGACTGGCAATGGTGATGATATAGCCTTTCGAATCTTTTAACGCTTTTATTGCTGGTTTGATGGTGTTGAAAACCCCTGTGAGATTGGTATCAATCGTTTGGTTGAATTGCTCGGGCGTAATGTCTTCAATGCTTCCAAAATGGCCTAAGCCTGCATTGGCAATCACGGCGTCAATCTTTCCGAGCTGGCTCACCATCTCAGTCATCACCATCTCCATATCGGAGTATGAGCGTACATCGGCAGTAATTCCAATGGCGGCGGCATCGCTCACTTGATTGAGTTTTTCGGCTGCCTCAGCTACCGATTCTCTGTTGCGCCCTGTGATGCAAACGGAGACTCCTTTTTTGAGTAAAATCTCAGCTACGCCGTATCCTATTCCTTTTGTTCCGCCAGTGATGAGGGCGGTTTTTCCATTTATATCAATCATGATTTTCTTTTAGGTTTGTTAGAAGACTAAAGGGCTTGAAGTGGGATTTGTTTAAAGTGCAGAAAGCTGAATTTCAATTGAAGATCTAAAGCTTTATTTTAAAATGATTGGCTTTATTCTTACCGCAAAGTTCGCCAAGTTTTTTACAAAGGCCGCAGAGAAATCTTGGTTAGGTCAGAATTATCATTTCAACAAAAGTAAGTGTCTTTGGGTCCTTGGCGGTTGCTTCATCAAATAGAGATGACTTTCTAAAGTCCTTCATAAAATTTAAGAGTCTGAGCAAGAAAGTTCGATAGCAAGGCGCACGAAGTTTTAAAATAAAGGAGTTGACAAATGTCAATGACTGCTTTTAAAAAAAGTGGAACGAAGATAGCGGGCTTTATGGACAGACTCTATGCAGCAGGTGCTTCCACATCAGCAATAAACCAAGACCCATCGTCATTTGAAACAAGCCAAGCCACAGGCCACCAAATTCCTTCTTTGGCTACCACAGTAAAATCATCGGTAGTCGCAGAGGCCCCGTCAAATGAAAGACCAAGTTCCAGAAGTTTCTCAAAAACCTCTCTGACTTCCGTCGCGTTTTTCACGCCTATTCCTATCAGGTAGTCGTCCTCTTGAAAATCGCCGTTACCAAAGTTTTTTCGAAGAGTCTTAATACCTCCGTCTACCAAATCTTCGATTTTGAACTTTGGGGCGATGACATTATAGGTGCGGAAAACAATCATTTTGCAAACTTAATCAAGAGAGTCAATTCAACAGAATCTAATCTCGAAATTTCTTAAGGGCTTCCTTCAAAGGATTGTGCAAAGTCTTGTGCTTAATGTGCGGCGATCGACCTTTCTTGTATATTTTGGCGTTGGCGTGTTTACCTTCTCGGTGCTTTTTCTGTTCTTCTTCCGAGAGTTGAATCACGTCTTGACAAGCAATCGAACAGCAGCCTTCGTATTTTCCTGTGCAGTTGGAGCACTGAATGAATAGCGTGTGACAGCCTTTGTTTAGGCAATTCACGTGCGTATCATTGGGCTTACCACATTGGTGGCACCGGGCAATCACATCTCGTGTGATGCCTTCCGCCATTCGCTCATCGAAGACAAAGTTTTTACCCACGAATTTATTGTCTAGTCCTTTTTCGTTTGCTCGGCGGGTGTATTCAATAATGCCGCCTTCCAGCTGATGTACATTGGGGAATCCTTTGTGTTTTAGCCAAGCTGACGCTTTCTCGCAACGAATTCCACCAGTGCAATACATTACCAGATTCTTGTCTTCAAGACCACTCAGGTTGTCAGAAATATAAGGAAGTGAATCGCGAAAGGTATCTACATCAGGAGTGATGGCATTTTTGAAATGCCCGACTTCCGTTTCGTAGTGGTTTCGCATATCGATGAGGATCGTGTCGTCTTTCTCGATGAGGTCGTTGAACTCCTCGGCCTTGAGGTGTTTTCCCTTGTCGGTAACGTCAAAGGTTTCGTCGTTTAAGCCATCAGCCAGAATTTTTGGCCTCACCTTTATGATGAGTTTGTAGAAACTCATTCCATCATCATCTATTGCTACATTTAGCCGTACTCCATTCAGAAAGCTAATGTTGTAGAGGTGATCTCTGAAATCTTCAAATTTTTCTCGAGGCACTGAAAGTTGAGCGTTGATACCTTCATGGGCGACATAGATTCTCCCGAAAATGCCGAGGCTATCCCAATTTCTAAAAAGGTAATCTCTGAAAAATGGAGGATTGCCGAGCTTTGCGTACTGATAAAATGATACGGTGACCCTGTCGTGGTCACTTTCGATCATTCGCTTCTTTAGCACGCGCCAATCCTCTCCGTTGTACAGGTGTTTCATGTTACAATTGCAAGTTATACCGTGAAAATGCTTTAAAATGAAGAGATTACAAATATAGATTTTTAGCCGAACGATTACAATTCGGCTACCTTTGTTTCAAACCGTTCCATCGCCCCGAGCTCGACCTCGGGGAGGAAAGTCCGGACAGTACAGAGCACTGCGCTTCCTAACGGGAAGGGGCCGCTTCGGCGGAGACGGAAAGTGCCGCAGAGACTATACCGCCAAGCTTTTGGTTTGGTAAGGGTGAAAAGAGTGGGGTAAGAGCCCACAGCTGTATGTGGTGACATATGCAGGAGGTAAACCCCGCGGACTGTAAGGCCATGTAAACCGAGGCTTGAGAGCTGCTCGCTCGACTCGGAGGGTAGGCTGCTCGATCCTGCTGGCAACGGCAGGACTAGATAAATGATGGAATTCTTTCGTTTCGGCGAAGGAAACAGAATCCGGCTTACAGGTTTTATTTTTAAAAAGCCCGACTAAGATCAGTCGGGCTTTTTATTGATTCTTATCTGTTCCGTTGCACTTAGAAGTCTAAAAAAACTTTAACGTTCTATTTTCGTTAATTTGATTCATGAGAGTTCCACTCATATTATTGCTTCTGCTCCTATTAACTTTTGGCTTAAAAGCCCAAAAGACTGATATCGCCAAAATGGTGACTATGGACGAGTTTGTAGTCAATGCTGCCATTGAGGATTTCAATGCGGAGGATTTCATTTCTCAAGTCATTGACGACACTACTTTCTATCAGGCTTTCCTCAATCTTAAGTATTTCCCGCACGAGATCAAAGGCGCAATGACGGTTTACGACAAAGACGAAACTGAATTTGCCACCCTTCAGCGTAGGGCTATGCAGCATTTGAGCGATGAAGAGGTGAAATGGGTTGAAATCACCTTCGAAAAAACCAATGGGAGAATTAAAAAGAGAAATGGCAAGTGGCGCTACCTGACTGCCGAGGTTTACGATGATGTGTTCTTCCCAACTGAAAAACGATCGGTAACAAACGAAATGGTTCAGAGGGATCAGGAGCTAGAAGCCGATTCTAAAATGGAGAAGCACAAAGCGCAGCTTAAAAAGATGCTTTTTAATCCAGGGCAGCCGATTGACAATGTTCCGTTCATCGGGGATAAACTCGCCATCTTCAGCCCAGAGATGGTTTCCTTTTACGACTATTCCATTTTTATCTACGAATACAACGATACGATTCCTTGCATTGCCTTTTCGAGTTATGTGAAAGAAGGAGACGAGGATGAAGTGGTCATCAGAGATATGACTTCCTATTTCCACCGTGATACCCGCGAGGTGATTGCGCGAGAGTACCGATTGGCTCACAAAACCTTTCTTTTTGATTTTGATATTTCCATCAAAGTTGAGAACATGCTCTTGGATGGTTGGCTAATGCCAACGAGTGTTTCTTATGATGGTGCTTGGGATGTTCCATTTAAAAAGCCTGAAATTATTAGCTTTAAAATGGAATGCTCTGACTATGTTATAGATGCCGGGCGATTCGCAGAATGACAAAAATCAGTTTTGCTTCACCCTTCAATTCCTATCTTGCGAGCCTATTCAACCTAACTGATTATGTCCAAAAAAGAAGTTTACTATAAAGACTATTTGCAACTCGATAAAATTCTAGGTGCTCAAGAATTAGAGAGTGAAAAGGCAGGGGTTGAAGCTCATGACGAAATGCTTTTTATCGTCATTCATCAGGCCTACGAACTTTGGTTTAAACAAGTCTTGTATGAGCTTGATTCGATCATTGCCCTCTTGTCCAAACCTGAGATTAACGACAATGACCAAACCTTGCAGATAGTTGTTCATCGCAGTCGCCGCATCATCGAAATACTCCGTTTATTGGTAGATCAGATCAATGTGATGGAGACTATGAGTTCACTTGATTTCTTGGACTTTCGCGATCTATTGCGACCAGCTAGCGGATTTCAAAGTATCCAATGGAAAGAGCTAGAGGCGAAGTTGGGCTTGCTTTATGAAAACCGTCACGGGAAGGAATACTACGTTTCTCAATTGTGCCCCATGGATGTTGATCACGTGAAAGACGTAGAAAAGAAAACGAATTTGTTGGATTTACTCAATGTTTGGTTGGAACGTATGCCCTATTTCGAGCATCCAGAAGCATGGGCAGATGGAGCAAAAGCGAAGCCTGAGGATCATCCCTTTTGGGCTGAGTATCGGGAAAAGTACACGGGAGGACTGCTTGATATAGAACAAGGTAATGCCGATCTTTTTGATAAGACCGTATTTGGAAAAGGAGAGGACGATAAAAGACGACTTTCAGCGAAAGCTTGCCGTTCAGCCTTATTTATCTACTTATATCGAGGATTCCCTCTGCTGCACTTGCCATACGAATTGATGGTCTCTCTAGTAGAAATTGACGAGTTAATGGCTTCTTGGCGGATGAGGCATGTTAACATGGTTTTTCGGATGATCGGCGCTCGAGTGGGAACAGGAAATTCCACTGGGCACGGATACCTAAAAGGAGCGATGGACAAGCACTATATTTTCAATGAATTGACCCAGTTAAATGGATTGCTAGTGCCTCGAAGAGATTTGCCCGAGCTGCCAAAAGAGCTAGAGAAGCTACTCGGTTTTCGCGGTTAGAGTCGCTTTACGTCGAGCTTGAAGCTCCCATTATTAATAACTTCAGCTGTAAAGACTCTGATTTTAAGGTCTCCTGTGAATTTCGCAGAGCCTTTCCAAAGTTTGTACTCCATATCAGATCCAATGCTTGGTGAAATGGTGAAATAAACGTGTGGCTCAGCGCAAAAAAGACTGATGTCAATCTTCTCGCCTCGCTTTACATTCATCACTGCCGTGAAGTCTTTTTCTAATGCCACGGACTCAAGAATGCTCACATCTTTCTCCGTAATGCGAACGTCGTGGGTTGCATTTTTTTCTTCTAGGCTGAAGCGCTCCGAAAGGGAAATGATCGAATAGATGATATCGTTATTGAGTTCAGCGCTTTTAATTTGGCTTGGCGATGGAGTAGCACCGTCAGGCAGGGCATGAGCGTATACCCTGCTATCGGCGTATGCAGAGATTAGATGAATCTCCCCATCCAATTTTGTCTCTGAAAACGACAGTCGACCGTAATCGAAATAGAGTGTCCTTGACAAGCTTGAGGTTAGAGGGATATTGACTTTGGACACCTCGTTTGTCTCGTTTAAAATAACCTCAATTCTAAGGTCGTTAGCAGGTAATTCTGCATAAAAGGTGCTTTGGTCGATCTGTGCGTTTAAGCGCAAAATCAACTCACGGCTATTTTCTATCCATAACTCGGATGGGACGAAAGTAGAGGTGAACTCCTTTGAAATCGCTTCATCATCTGATCCCAATGAGGAGCACGCAAGGAGAAAAACCAAGCACGATGACATGATTCCAAATCTCTTTTTCACTTCGTTATCGTTGTAGGCTATTACCAAAACATTTAGTGGATCTTAGTTGCAATATAAACGATTAGGATTAGAATAGCCAAAAACCGATCCACATGAAAGTCACAGAATTATTCAATGACATCATGAAATCCCCCGAAAAATTCGATTGGATCAGGACAGTTTTTGTGAAGTTTTTTCTTCTCCGATTCAAAGCAAACACCTGGATAATCGCCTTTCTTGCCTTCGAGGTCGTAGATCAATTGAAAATGCAAGTGAGGCGGCCAATCCACGTTTTCCTCGGGGCTGCCCAAATAGGCAAACACCTCTCCTCTGATGATCATACGTCCAACTTGCAACTCTTTAATCGAATCACGGCTTAAGTGTCCGTAAAGACTGTAAAACTTGTCATTACCTAACACGTGCTCGAGTATGATTGTAGGGCCGTAATCGCCCGATTGATTGTTGTCCTTGAAGCTGTGAACCCTTCCTGGCAATGGCGCGCAAACGGCCGTTCCGACGGGGAACCAAAAGTCAACTCCCAAATGGATGCTTCGAGATTCTTCGTTGGTTGAGAATACCGAACTTCTTTCGTAGAGATTCCGCTTTTCCAAATAACCACCGTAAGCACCTTTTGCTTTCGCGCTCTTAATGTTTTCGAAGATGAATTGATGCAAGCTTTCGAGCGATTTATCCTCAGCTGAAGCCAGTACTTTATTTTTTACGGATAGATCAATTTTTAAAAGGTTTTTCTTCTTGAACTTTCCCTTAATTGGAAAAGAAAACTTGGGGAAAAACTCTTCTCCGTAAACGGTGTACTTCTTCATTCCAGTGTTGTGCTAAATCTATTGTGTCGGTTAAGTCCAGATAAAAATGAACAAGATTTGTGCTGGCTAAATTAGGCGTAGCAAAACACTAGTCTACTTCGAAAGTCAAATTGAGTTGCTTGCTTCGTCCAGTTAGGTTGCCAAATATCGTGATGATTTCATTCTGTTTCCCGTCATTTTGATCAATTATAATAACGCCGTCAAGAGAGTGAGAACCTTGACCGTACTCTTTGATGTTTGATAAAATCACTTCGGGACTTGTCGTCAAGGAATCAATGGAAAAGGGTTTAACACTCATCACCTCAAAGTTGAAATTGAATGAAATGGAATCTCCCTTACTAACTGAACCCAAGTCTATTATTTCACTTTCGAATCTAAGTTCAGCGAGGCTTGAATCTTCGGTGGCTCTCGTCACCGAAACGATTTCTATTTTCCGCTCTTTTGCGGCGGCAATGCTGTAAACGGCATTGCTCTCGTTCAGGTTGTCACTTACCAGCTTTTCAGCCACGTATTCTCCAAAGGGTATTTTCGAAAGTCTCAATAAGCCGCCATTTTCAGCGGTTTCATCGAGATAGGAGCGAAGGATTCCTCTTTCGTATTCTCGAAGATAATTTTCTAAAGAAGAGATTCGCCTCTGGGTCAAGTTCACATTGTAGTCAGTAGCTGCCAGTGGGCTAGCAAACCCTTTCACCGTGATTTCGATTTGAGCGCCTTCTTCCAATTCTCTCTTCAGCAATTCACTGAATAAAGCCAACTCACTCAGACCTTGGTCAATTTCGTTTAAGAAAAACTCATCCATTGCTTCCTCTGCCAGATCTCCTTCTGTTTTATTCAGACCCTGCTTGTACTCATCACGGTAGGCTGGTAATAGCTGAATGTAATCGCGATACGTTTCTAAGTAATCTTTGTCGGTTTCTGTATTTCTGGTGCGAGGGTCAGGCTCATCATTGTGGAAATAGAGCGTTACTGGCAAGTACTTATTCAAGTCTTCGAGCGTAGTAATTTCGGGCAGTGTATCTGCTTTTATGAGCTCTTGCTCTTCGAATAAAAACAGGTTATTACAACATCCACCAAAGTCATCTGCACCAACTCGATTTGATGTCAAGCTTCCTTTCTTAATGGCTGAATTGAAGCTGTAATAAAGGTCGTTAGAAGGGGTGTTGAAAGGAGCTTTTATATTTTCGGGGTAGGAGAATTCACCTTTGTAAAAGGGTGCTTGAAACACATCGTATCCGCCAAAACCGTGGTGCCAATCGGAAGAGAAAAGCAGAACATGATTGTCTGTGCGGTAATATGGAGTGACTTCATTGCCAGGGCTGTTTATTGCAGCGCCCATATTAGTAGGGTCGGTTGGTTTGGTGAGTTCAACAAACCATAGATCGTATTGCCCGTAGCCATCTGGCCGGTCAGAAGCGAAGTAGAGAACATCCAAATCTCCGAATTTCCCAAAAGTGGGATGCGTGTAATTACTGGAGTCAGAATCGTCAATCGGCAAGATTTTTTTCCAAATCAACCCATCGTAAAAATGGATACTTCGCATTCCATCATCAATCATTACCAAGGCCTTTTGTCCTTTGTTCGACTCTACATAATTTCCATAGTTAGCGCCTAAGTCAATAGAATTGACGGGGCTTAGCTTGACCTCGGTCAAACTAGAATCAGCGAAGTAATTTTTGATAAAATAGGCATCACTCTCCAGTCGTCCCTCATTGTCATATTCTCCTCTCAATGAGGTGAAGGATAGACTTCCGTCCTTGAGCCAATATCCTCCAAATTCGCTATCGCCAGAATTCACTGGATCACCTGCTTCCGTGAGTTCAAAAGGCTTTGGTTCCTGCGACCACTTTTCGGCCAAATCGCAAGACCGCATGGATTGAATGGATTTTTGGTGGGCGTAGCTAGTCGGTTGGTCTTGGTGCTGATCCCTGACTCTCCGCCAATTGATTTTGGCTTCGGAATACTGACCCGATTGCATCTGCATCTCAGCCAGCTTCATCCCAACATCTTGGAAAATCATTCCACGATCGCGTCTAAAAATCTTGTCGTAGTAGTAGGTCGCCTTCTCATAATTTTGAACTCCTCGATACGCCTCAGCAACTTTATAAATCAGGGTGCCTTTCATGCTGTCCAGCTCCATGCCTGTTTTGTAATAACGCAAAGCTCCGTAAGGATCATTTTCTTCCATGGCCTGATCACCGAGCATCATCCAGTCATCAAGCGTTTGACTGAAAACGCTCGTCGCAAAAAAGAGACAGAAGATGACGAACCTACTTTTCATAAAAAGACGGGGCAGTATTTATGCCTGAAGGCATTGTTTTCAACTCTTCTTCCAAAGAGGTATTGAAGGCTAAATTCGAATCCACCTTGATTTCTGCTGGAACGCTCTAGGTCGGAAACATTGATGTCGTAGCTCACCGCAAGTCTCCAAGCATCTATTTCGCCACCTATCATCGCGATACCGCTATCGCCAAAGCGGCCGTAATATCCCGCAAAAACAGCTCGATAAAGATTGCGCTCATCGATAAGTCGATAGCGCGCGCCTGTCCCAAATATCACTTCGGTAAATGTCGCTTGATCCATCCAGCGAAAAGAGGGTAGCGCATCGATTTCCTCGGTGATTTTCCAATCTGCAGTGGCATAGATCGACGACCTGAACGGGAGCTCAATACCTGTGTCGTTAAAGAATGACTGACTGGGCGAATTCACATTGTGTCCCGCGAGTCCGATGGTGGCTGATTTTCTGGGTTCGGGTGCGTATTGATAGGAAAGCCCAAGGTTCAGGTTCAGGAACCAACGCGCATTTCGTCCAAAATCTTCTCCGTTTGACAAGTTGGGATCGAAGACAACTCCGTTGTACTGGTTGTTGAATTCGAGGTCGTCGTAGTTCAGTTTGATTTGGGTAATCCCAGTCTGCAATCCACCTCTCAGCTGATGTTTCTCATCGCCTTTGATGTGGTAGAGGTAGCTTCCGCCAATGAGGAAACTAAACGTATTGAAGCGCGAATCTCCAGCATTGTCGTTCATGATCACCGCGCCGACTGATAGGTTTTCTGGCAAGAAATCAAAGCTTCCATCTCCCATCAAAGCAAAGGAGGAGTATGGTCGACTTACCTCTCGCCATTGGGTTTTTTGGTTGGCATTGAGCCGATAGTCGGCATTGAAATTTCCTATTTCAGCTGGGCTAAGTAGCTGTGGCGAAAAGAAGAACTGAGAGAAGTGAACATCCTGTCCTTTTCCCGAAAGGGTAACCCACATGAGCGCTATGAGGAGTAGTCTCTTCAACGAATAAGTGTGATGTTTCCTTTCTCGAAATAGGTATCGCCATCATCACATACCGCTCGGAGCTGATAAACAAAAACGGCAGGCTCGGCTGGGTCTCCTTTGTAAGTTCCATCCCAACCAAGCGATTGATCATCTGTTGTAAAAACCTCTTCTCCCCATCGGTTGAAGACGGAGAAAGTCAAATCGGTAATGCCACCACCTCTGACCAAAACCACGTCGTTTTCTCCGTCACCATTTGGGGTAAAAGCATTCGGAACGAAAATATTGGGAGAGCCACAAAAGGACTCGAAGATTTGTATCAAAACCGAATCAGTTTTTTGGCATAAGCCATTGTCGTTGGCGTCCGTTATGGTAACTGTATAAAGGATTGATTCCTCTGGAGTACTGAGCGGGTCATTTAAATTCTGATTGTCCAAATAGATCGGCGGCTCCCACAAATAAAAGTATTCGCTGCTGTTCGGAAAGACACTCAACTGACTGCTTTCTCCGAGAGTGAGAACGGTAGGTTCAGCCAGGGCATTGATGTCCAGCGCCCCCAAAGGCGAGGTGAAAATGGTGAGGCTGTTTTCCACCGAGCAGTTAAACTCTGTGGAGCTTACTACTGTAAAGGTGGTGGGCTCATCAATGATTGCTTCTATTGAAGCAGTTCCCATTCCTGAAATAATCAATTCCTCAGGCTCCCATTCGTGGGTGAGCTGGTTATTTGGGAAATCATTGCTTACAAATAGTCGAGCAGTGTCTCCTTGGCAAATGTACTGCAGAGCTGATAGAGTAGTCGCTGCTTCCAATAAACTTACGGTGACGGTAGATTCTATAATGCAGCCATTGTTTTCGACTCGAATATAATAGAGGCCTGTTGCGCCTGGAGTAACAGTTATCGAGCTATCCCCTGGCGGATTCAAAACATTGCTAAAATCCGAAATATCTGACCAGATAAATGATTCGGCAGTTCCTGAACTATTTGCAATTAAAGTCAGCGGATCGTTGAAGCAAGCGAGCGTATCATCTGGAACCGAAAGCTCGATTCCAAAAGATTCAATCTGAGATTCAACGGAACTCGTGCAACCGAATTCATTGGTTAGCGCGACCGCGATATTCAATGAAGATGCCGTGTTCGAAATGACCGTTTCACTTCCTTGCCCATCTGTGATCAGCTCATCGGGCGTCCAAACTATCTCTGCATTTGGATAATTCGTTGCGAGGCTTATTTCAAATTCATTGGTGTTGCAGAGCAAGGTATCACCCACGCTCAAACTTAATTCAATTTGTGGGGCGAGGAATACTTCTCGAAGATCGGTGCAAAGGCCATTGTCTACTTCGAGGAAAACGGAGGTAGGCTCTGTTATCGTCAAGGTTAGAGCGCTATCAGTGGGGCCCTGAAGAATGATGTTGTTCAACTCTTCATCTTCGGCCCACGTGAAAGATGTGGCTGTTCCGTTTGTTACTGCTTGAATAGTGAAGGTTGATTCATCGCAGGAGACAATGCTATCCGGTATTTCCAAAATCAACTGTGAATAGACGGTAATAATCTGAGTGATAGTATCTGTCAAGTTGCATGCTTGCGGATCATTTGCAACGAGCTGCACTTCGTATTCTCCGGGTTCATCGAATAGGTAGGTCACGTTTTCTTGTTCGATGATGTCACCATTTGGGAAAAACCATTGATAGCTCGCTTCGGAACCTGAAAATGTATCGCTCGTGTTTTCAAAGGAGATAGGGTTGGGAAGACATTCTCCTTGTCCTTCAAAATCGGCGAAGATCAGCGGCAAGTCAAAGTCGATTTTGGCCACACCCAAATTGCAGTTTGGACTGTTATTTAAAGGACTCAGCGCATTTGGAGGTGTGATAGGGAAATCGTTATTTCCTCCGCAGCCCGCACAAACGGCTTGATAGATTTTCCCAGTACGGTCAAAGCGACTGGTTCCTCCGTCTACGTGCTCACTACTAATATTGCCGCCATAAAAAGAAGCAAATGTCAGGGCATTTCCATCATCTTCCAATACCAAAAAATAGAAATCGCGGCCGTCGGTGGTCGATTGAAAGGCGTCCTCCGTCACTTCAAGTCCGGTAGTGGTTCCTTGATTGTTCGTGGGCAGTCCTCCCCAGCCCGAAATGTAAACTCTGTTGCAAAGATCTACCGCGAATGCTACGGGCGAGAGTGGCGGTACGCCGACTTCATTTCCGAAAGTGGTGCTAAAATCAGCGGCTTGAAGGTTTTGACTTAGTTTGGAAATGAACATGCCGCGACCTACTTGTCCGTAAGCAGCATTGAAGAGCAGCTCGGTTGTTTCGGATTCAGTTTGACCGAAGAGGTAAACCGAACCAGCTTCATCTCTATCGACAAAGTAGACTTGGTCGTATGAATTCGTTCCGAAATAAGTGCCCGATATGACCGTGGTGGCAAATTCATCAATGGTAATGACAAAACCATCGGCCTGACCACCTGAGAAGCTAGGTCCAAACGCATCAACTGGAATCAGTAGATCTTGCGAAGTCGTTCCTCCTCCTAGCGTTACGCCAGTATTCTCCGAAAATGAGATGGAATATATCGCATCTGCGCCGCTTCCGCCAATGTAAGTAGATGCCAAAAGATCCGTCATGTCAGGATTCAATAGAAAAAAGACACCATCTTGATTGCCGATTAGATTCGGTTGGATGGCATCGCTGGTCGTGGGGAAGTCATTGCTAAATGTGCAACTTCCCACCAAGATATTCCCGTCGTCATCAATCTCAATTTCGCCTCTTACTTCGTCGGCGTAATTGTATTTTAAGGCAGTTGCAGTATTCGTTCCGTCGTTTTCGGTGCCACCTATAAAAGTCGAGGCGAAAAGGTCTTGGCCATTTGCACTCAATGCGCTCAAAACGATATCTGCACCTTGATTGTAGCTGATTCCTACACCCCCTAAAACAGTAGGTGCTCCACCTTGGAAATCGGGTTGAAAGGCGTCAATGGAAGTGGGGTAATCATCCGATCCGGTGGTTCCCAGCACGAAGAGTCTTCCGAGACTATCGGTAATTAGGCTGTGCGGAAGCTCATCGCCACCTCCGCCTAGATAAGTGCTGTATTCCAAATCGGTTCCTTCCAGGTTGAATTTCGAAAGGGCAATGTCCGTTCCTGCCAAAGATCCTGCACCCGTTCCTCCTGCCCAATCGGCCTGGTATGCTCCGGTAGTGACGGGATAGCCGGTGCCAAATGAGGTGCTCCCTGAGAAGAGATGACCTTCTTGATCAAAAGTGGCAGAATACCCAAAGTTGTCGCTGAAAGAACCTGAATAGGTGCTAAAGATCAATTCGGGATCGATGATGAGTTCTTGGTCTGCTGCGTATTCACCCAATTCAAAAGAGACTGTGTTATTTTCAAGGCGGTAGGAGCACTCCACTCTGGTAATTAATCCATCAATAATTTGGTAGGCGAATGGTTCCGACTCCATCACTTTTCCCACGGTAGTATTCAACTCCAATGTTCCATCTCCTTTTAATCTCGGCTTCACTCCATCGTAAAGGATTTTGATCTGGGATGGATCTGCTCCTCCCTTTACAATGAAATCGTATTTCAAATTCGCCTTTGAGTGGATCTTTAGATCTATGCCTTCATAGAGTTTTGAGTAGAAAATTTCTTCATAGGCTTTCGCATTCTTGCCCGAGCGGCCCCTCAGGTAGTATGCGTATTTTGTAATGAAAGGCTTGTAGCCTTCTGGCAAAATGTCGTTCGCCCCGACAAAGTTCATCTGGTAAGAATGGCAATCTAGTTTTTTAGGAGGAGGGATAGGCGTTTCACCTCGATGGGCGGCAAATACTTTGGATACGGTCTCGGTATCGTAACGATCAAAAGTGAGCTTGCCATTTTCTAGGTACAAGTTTCCTCCGGCAATTTCCGTTTTGAACTGAACGTTTTCGTTCCATTGTCCTTTGTTTTCAATAAAGCGATGTTGCCCGTAGGACAATACGCTGAACAAAAAAACGATTGAGAGAAGTAGAAATCGGCGCATGTATGATCTCGAGAGTCGGTTGAAAGTACAAATTTCGCTACAAGGTGATGATTTAACCTTTCTCACTCCATCGTTTTCTTAACTTTCGCTGCGTGCACTTTTTTGATAAATATTATCGAGTTCTTGAATTGCCTGCGGGAGCATCAGATCCCGAAGTGAAAGCTGCGTATCGGCGATTGGCAAAGAAGTACCACCCCGACATAAGTCGATCGGATGCTACAAGAGTAGATTTCATCAGGGTAAACGAGGCTTATGAAGTTCTTATCAAGAGAGACGACATGGTGCGAGAAGCCATTCAGCGCAACCGAAGCAAGAACACAGTCAGAAGGAGAAAGAACCCCGTTTCAAAAAATCCTCAGGACAGAGCTTCGACCCATGCCGATATGAAGTACGAGGAATTTGTAAAATCTCCGCTATATCGCACGGCTATGGTCATGAATAGCGCCTTCGACTACATTTTTGTCCTGGCAGGGGTTATCATGGTCGCTGCACCTATATTCGGTTACGTTAGGGATACCTTGAAAGTCAAAAAACCGGGTGAAGAGGCCGAATTTCATTTACTACCCATATTGCTGGGGATTGGTTTCCTTTATGGTCTCTGGTATTTCCTTTTTAAATCAAAACGAATCAAACCTGATCAAGAATGAGCTTACGCTACAAAGTATTTTTTTTCCCCATTCTATTTCTTTGCACTACCATCTCTGCCCACGAAGGAATGTGGGTTCCGAGTACGTTGGCAAAGCTCGTGATTGACGACATGCACGATGCGGGTCTCAAGTTATCGGCAGAGGAGATATACTCCCTCAATCAAAGCAGCCTTAAGGATGCCATAGTTCTGTTTGGAGGCGGCTGCACCGCTGAAGTTATTTCTGACGAGGGACTCATTCTTACCAATCACCATTGCGGCTACAGCCAAATTCAATACCATTCTTCAATGGAGAATGATTATTTGAAAAATGGCTTTTGGGCGATGAATCGTTCTGAGGAATTGGTGAATCCAGGCCTCACGGCAACCTTTGTGGTGAGGATTGAAGATGTGACTGATGCTATGATGGAAGCCGCGGGCCCGCTGGAAGGTTTAGAAAGAAACGAGGCTCTCGCAGCCGAGGCCAATCGATTGGAGAAAGAAGCGACTTCGGGTGGTGTTTATGGAGCTGAGGTGAAGCCTTTTTTCTACGGAAATGCCTACTACATGACCGTTACAGAAACTTTTAGTGACGTTCGACTAGTCGGCGCTCCACCTTCGTCAATTGGTAAGTTTGGCGGCGATACGGATAATTGGGAATGGCCCCGCCACACGGGAGATTTCTCCTTGTTTCGGATTTATGCATCACCGTACAATAAGCCTGCAGAATATTCTGAAGACAACATTCCTTACAAGCCAAAAGCAAGTCTCGAAATTGACATGAGTGGAGTGCAGCCGGGAGAGTTTACCATGGTTTTTGGTTTCCCAGGCACTACCTACCAATACCTTACCAGTGATGCGGTAGATTATGTGACCAACGTTCAAAACCCTGTGCGCATTTCCATGCGCGAAGCAAGCTTGAGTGTCATCGATGCCGCGATGGAAGCAACAGACGAGAACCGCATCAAATATGCAGCAAAGCAATCGCGAATTAGCAATGGCTACAAAAAGTGGATTGGCCAGAATATGGGCTTGGAAAGGTTTAGAGCCTTGGAGAAAAAGAAGGAGCAGGAAGCTGAATTTATGAGCAGACTTTCAGAGAGTGATGAAGGGGAGTTTAGTGGACTCCTAGAAAGCGTAACTGCGCTTTACGACGAGAATGAAAAATACCAGTTGGCGCGAGATTACCTTATTGAGTTTTTCTACTACGGGTCAGAGCTTACTCGTTTTTCTACCAATTTTAAGAATGTAATCGAAAACTATGACAGCCTCGAAACAGCAGGTTTAATGGAAGAGGAATTGGAGAATTTGGCGAAAGCCATGAAGAGGTTTTACAAGAATTATGATCCTGAGGTTGATCAGGGGATTTTTAGAGCGCAATCTTCTATTTTTATTGCAGGATGCCCATCAGAACTAATGAGTTCGACTTTGGCAGCAAAAGCCGAGAAATCGGGAAATAATTGGCCTGAATTGGCCAATGGAATTTATGAGTCAAGCATCTTCGATAATCGAGAAGAATTGAAAGATTTACTGGACAAATCGGGTAAGAAAATTGCGAAGACTCTTTCTCAAGATCCATTTTACTTGATGGCTGACGAGCTTTTGGAAAATTACAACAACCAAGTTCGTGGCGCATACGATACCTTCAGGTTTCAAGAAGGCGAGTTGATGGAAGATTATGTCAGACTTACCATGGAGCTATTTCCCGAGAAAGATTATTGGCCAGATGCGAATAGTACGCTGCGATTGACCTATGGGAAGATGGAAGGTTCTGAACCCGTGGACGGAATGGCTTACAAGCCTTACACCACTTTGGAAGGAATTTACTACAAGTACATTCCAGGCGACAAAGAATTTGACGTTCCTGAAAAGCTTCTTGAGCTATACAACAATAAAGACTACGGTCAGTATGCGACTGATGGCGAACTTAGAGTTTGCATTTTGGGATCGAACCACACGACTGGTGGAAATTCTGGGAGTCCAGCGTTGAACGCAAAAGGACAATTGGTAGGATTAAACTTCGACCGAACCTGGGAAAGTACTATGAGCGATATCATGTTCAATCCAGAGATTTGCCGTAATATTATGGTGGATGCCAAATATGTGCTCTTCATCATTGACAAATTTGCGGGAGCAGGACATTTAGTGGAAGAAATGAATTTGGTTTACGACGAAGATGTTGATGACAAAGCCGAGACTTCGGGAGTCATAGAAAAGCTTTAAATGCAGAATGATATGTCGAACTGGAAAGAAGAAAACAATAAGCTGACGCGCCAATTTGAATTCAAAGACTTCTCTGAGGCCTTTGCCTTTATGACTCGGGTGGCGATTGAGGCCGAGCGCATAGGCCATCACCCTGAGTGGAACAATGTGTACAACAAGGTTGAGATTAACCTAAGCACACACGATGCAGGAAATACGGTGACTGAAAAAGATAGAAAATTGGCGGAGAGAATTGATAAGCTGCTGGAGTAGAAAGCGGTGGAGCGCAAAATTTGATTCACCTTCACCTTTATTTCCTTTTTCTTGCCAAGTGCCTTTGGCTTATTAAGCACTGCCAACGAATAAATTTTTAACTAACTCAACCTAAGGGAGACCCATTCATTACGAATAGAATTCAGACATATTTCAGTTTTCTTTAATATAAGTGTAGATATGACACTTTATATTCAAAAATTTTCATTGAACTCTTAGAAAGGATGAAATATTGATTAAAAATGAATTCGCGAAATTCTATTGTGGTATTTAATCATCTTCTCTAAATTAGCTGAATACATCAACCAATCGTTTTATGAGTCATACACTATTTGATAAAGTTTGGGATTCGCATGTCGTGAAGAAAATTGAAAATGGGCCAGATGTGTTTTTCATCGATCGCCATTTAGTGCATGAGGTTACGAGTCCTGTCGCTTTTTTGGGGTTGAAGGAGAGAAGCATTTCCGTTTTATACCCCGAGCGCACATTCGCAACAGCAGATCACAATACTCCTACTATCAATCAACATCTGCCAGTAGCAGATCCTCTTTCAGCGAATCAACTTAAAGCACTTGAGACCAATTCTGCCGAACATGGTATTCCATATTGGGGATTGGGTCATGAAAAAAATGGTATCGTTCACGTTATCGGACCCGAAGCTGGAATAACACTTCCGGGTGCTACCATTGTCTGCGGAGATTCACACACCTCTACTCACGGAGCTTTCGGAGCCATTGCATTTGGGATTGGAACTTCTGAGGTAGAAATGGTTTTGGCTGCGCAATGCATTATGCAGCCCAAGCCAAAGAGTATGCGCATCAACGTTAATGGTACATTGAGTTTTGGTGTCACGCCGAAAGATGTGGCTCTTTACATTATATCAAAACTCAGTACCTCAGGTGCGACGGGTTATTTTGTAGAATATGCAGGACAGGTGTTCCGAGATATGAGCATGGAAGGTCGAATGACTGTCTGTAATTTGAGTATTGAGATGGGTGCACGAGGTGGTATGATTGCCCCTGATGAGAAAACTTTCTCTTACATCCAAGGCCGTGAATATGCTCCGAAAGGAGCAGCATGGGATATAGCAATGGAATACTGGAAAACGCTGCAGACCGATACCGATGCGGTTTTTGACCAAGAATTAAGTTTTGAGGCTTCTGATATTGAGCCCATGATCACATATGGCACCAATCCTGGTATGGGAGGTGGAATTTCAAAAGGTATTCCGATGGCTGCACATGTGGATGGCGGCATAAGCACCTATAAAAAGTCATTGGCCTATATGGACTTCAATGAAGGCGAGTCTATGATTGATAAAACCATCGACTTTGTATTTTTGGGTAGTTGCACAAATGGACGTATCGAAGATTTCAGGGCCTTTGCGTCTATTGTAAAAGGGCGGAAAAAGGCACCCAACGTTACAGCATGGTTGGTTCCTGGTTCGCATCGGGTGGAAGATGCCATAAAAGAAGAGGGCATATTGGATATTTTGCACGAAGCAGGCTTCGAATTACGCGAGCCTGGCTGTTCAGCCTGTTTGGCAATGAATGACGACAAAATACCGCCTGGAAAATATGCGGTAAGTACCTCAAACCGAAATTTTGAAGGCCGTCAAGGGCCTGGGTCTAGAACTCTTCTTGCGAGTCCATTGGTAGCGGCAGCCGCCGCTGTAACTGGGAAAGTGACTGATCCTAGAGGGTTAATGCAAGCCGATCTGGCTTAGCGAATGCTCTATTTTCAAAAATCTAAGTACACAACATGGCATACGATAAATTCAACATATTAGAAAGTACGGCGGTTCCTCTGCCGATTGAGAATGTCGATACGGATCAGATTATTCCAGCCCGGTTTTTAAAAGCCACCGAGCGCAAAGGTTTTGGTGATAATCTTTTTAGAGATTGGCGATACAATACAGACGGCACACCAAAAGAAGACTTTGTCCTGAACAACCAGACTTACAGCGGGAAGATTTTGGTGGGTGGGAAAAACTTCGGTTCTGGATCTTCACGAGAACATGCGGCTTGGGCTATTTATGATTGCGGGTTCAGATGCGTTGTCTCAAGCTTTTTTGCTGATATTTTTAGAAATAACTGTTTGAATATTGGGGTTTTGCCAGTACAGGTAAGTCCTGAATTCCTCGAAAGAATATTTAAGGAAATAGAAACAGACCCTGAATCCAAATTTGAGGTTGATCTGTCCGACCAAAGAATAAATATTGTAGGAAGTGGAATCTCCGAGAAATTCGAAATCACCGAATACAAAAAAGAGAATCTCCTAAATGGGTTTGACGATATCGACTATCTGCTCAACCTAGAAAGTGAAATCAAGGACTTTGCTTCAAAGACTCCTTTCTAAACTATACAGCGCAGATTATCATGGCACGAACCATTGAAATAATGGATACTACGCTGAGAGATGGTGAGCAAACACCCAGCGTATCTTTCACCGCATCTGAGAAATTGACCTTGGCCAAATTGTTTTTGACTGAATTGAAGGTTGACAGAATTGAAGTGGCATCTGCTCGCGTGTCGGCAGGGGAATTTGATGCTGTAAAAAGTATAGCAGAGTGGGCTTCCGCCAATAATTGCATCGGGAAAATTGAGGTTTTGACTTTTTTAGATGGGGGCTTGTCTCTTGATTGGATGGAGAAGGCAGGAACCAAAGTCCAGAATTTACTCACCAAAGGGTCGTTGAACCACCTGACACATCAACTAAGAAAAACACCTGAGCAGCACTTTGCTGAAGTCGCTCAGATCATTGAGTCAGCCGAACAGAAGGGAATTGAAACCAATGTGTATTTGGAAGATTGGAGCAATGGCATGCGAAACTCCATCGAATACGTATTTGAATACTTGGATTTTCTGGAAACGCAACCAATTAAGCGCGTGCTCCTCCCTGACACATTGGGGGTCTTAACACCCGCAGAAACATTTGCTTATTTCCGAGATATTGTCAAAAGATATCCGAATACTCACTTTGATTTCCATGGCCACAATGATTATGATTTAAGCGTTGCTAATGTTATGGAGGCTCTTCGCGCTGGTTGCCATGGTATACATCTTACTGTAAACGGAATGGGTGAGCGCGCTGGGAATGCTCCATTGGCTAGTTGCATTGCTGTAATAAATGATTTCTTGCCCGAGATTAATACCCATGTGGAAGAATCTAGTCTGTTTGAAGTCAGTAAAATAGTCTCTACTTTTTCAGGCTTTAGAATTCCTGTAAACAAGCCTATTGTAGGTGCCAATGTATTTACGCAGACTGCAGGTATACACGCAGATGGGGATAGCAAAAACAATCTTTATTTCAATGATTTATTGCCCGAGCGATTTGGCAGGAAGCGCAAGTATGCACTTGGTAAAACTTCGGGTAAGGCAAATATTCTGAAGAATCTGGAAGAACTTGGATTGACACTCAATGATGAAGAGGTAAAGAAAGTAACTCAGCGCATTGTTGAATTGGGAGACAGGAAAGAAATAGTGACCAAAGAAGATCTTCCTTATATCATCTCAGATGTGCTCCAAACTCATTCTCATGAGCAAAAAGTTTTCGTTCGGTCTTTTGTCTTGATGCAAGCCATGGGCTTGAAGCCGTCATCTACAATGAGTATAGAAATTGACGGAAAACTTTTTGAGGAAAACTCACAAGGTTTCGGACAGTTTGATGCCTTCATGAACGCTTTGCACAAAGTATATAGCAGTCAAAACGTCCGATTGCCCAAGCTCATAAATTACGCTGTGAGAATACCTCCGGGAACGCACACCTATGCCATTGCCGAAACTCAGATAACCTGGAGAAATGGATCTGGAGAGTTTATGACTACCGGCCTCGATATTGATGAAACGGTATCTGCTATAAAGGCCACTGAAAAAATGCTCAACCTCGTTCAATCGAAAGAACACTAATCGACACCCATTAGAAGATGAAAATGAATATAGCCTTATTGGCAGGAGACGGAATAGGTCCCGAAGTGATAGACCAAGCTGTGAAAGTGGTGGACGTCATTGCAAAAAAATTCGATCATGAAATTACTTGGAAGCCCGCTTTGACTGGAGCTGCCGCAATTGATGCCGTTGGTGATCCTTATCCTGATGAAACGCACGAGATTTGTGCTGCAGCAGATGCGGTACTTTTCGGTGCTATAGGTCACCCGAGATTCGACAATGATCCGACCGCAAAGGTTCGTCCTGAGCAAGGTCTGTTGAAGATGCGCAAAAAGCTTGGCTTATTTGCCAATGTTCGTCCGACTTTTACTTTCCCTTCCTTAATAGATAACTCGCCCCTCAAACGAGAGCGCATAGAGGGTACCGACTTGGTGTTCTTTCGAGAGTTAACGAGTGGCATCTATTTTGGGAAAAGTGGGAGAGAAGACAATGGCAATACCGCCTACGACACTTGTACATACACGCGGGCAGAGATTCGACGTTTGGCTGTAAAAGGGTTCGAGGCAGCCATGCTGCGTTCAAAGAAACTCTGTTGTGTAGACAAGGCGAATGTTTTGGAATCTTCACGCTTGTGGCGAGAGACGGTTCAGTCAATGGAAAAAGAATATCCAGAAGTTGAAGTGTCCTATGAATTTGTAGATGCCGTTGCCATGCGCTTAGTGCAGTGGCCTAATTCGTATGACGTCTTGATCACAGAAAATCTATTTGGTGATATTTTAACCGATGAGGCTTCAGTGATTTCTGGCTCTATGGGATTAATGCCTTCAGCATCTCTGGGCGAAAAAATATCTCTCTTTGAGCCTATCCATGGTTCGTACCCTCAGGCTGCAGGAAAAGACATCGCTAATCCGTTGGCTACGATTCTTTCGGCGGCAATGATGTTTGAAACGGCTTTTGGACTTCAGGAAGAAGCCGAAGCGATTAGAGCAGTGGTCAATAAATCATTGGATGAACGTATTGTGACTGAAGATCTTGCGGAAAGCGGTAAAGCATATAAGACCAGTGAGGTAGGAGACTGGTTAGCTGCCCACATATAGCCCGCAAAAGGAAACGAAAAAAGCCCCGACAATTTGTCGGGGCTTTTTATTTTGAATCAAAATCTTCTAATTAGATACTGGCTTCCATCACATTTGCAGAAATAGTCAATACAGACTTTTCTGGCAATGTGTTAGCCGTAATCGTTATGTTTTTACTTTGAGCGTTCTTTTGTTTACCTGGCTTGTAAACTACTTTGATCTCTCCTTTCTCTCCTGGAGGAATAGGCTCCTTAGGATATTCAGGTACCGTGCAACCGCAAGACCCTTTTGCATTTTCAATGATCAATGGCTCAGTACCCGTATTGGTAAAGGCAAAAACTTTTGTGTTTTCAGAATCCTGGGAAATGGTTCCGAAATCATGACCAGTTTCTGCGAACTCCATCGTTGTAACAGGACCTGCTGGAGCTGTTTTTGATGCAGTAGTCTTTAACGGATCTACCGTTTTTGCCTTATCTAAGGCAACCTTCTTTTCTTTGAGATTGTTTGCAGATACTGCCGCTGTTCTTTCGAATGAGGCTCTGTCAGCGCTGGGGTCTGCATAAGATGGGCCATCGTCTGTGATTAAAATTGCAGTATTCACAACTAGCAATGCTGCAATAAATACTAGCAATCCTGTTTTTAAGTTTTCACTCATGATAAATTGTTTTCGTAGTTTAGTTTGTAAAGGTATAAAATAGAGTTTCGGATTTGGAACTCTGTTGTCTTAAAGCCGAGAATCGGCTAATTTAAACTCGTTGTAGTCATTCTCTTTAAGTATTTCAATGGCCTTAATGTAAGTGCCCCAATACGGGTTAAATACTTGGTAGTAGGCGCTGTAATCCCATAAGTTTCTTGCGATAAGGGCTTTGAGCCTTCCTTCAATCATCTTTTTAGAGGTGTTAAATTCTTCTTCGCTCCAATCTATTTCCTCGTCTTCTTTGGCGGCATATTCTTTGAGTTCTGCAACTGCTATATCAATATCAAATCCATCTACATAGGCTCCAACATCACCAAATTCTTTGAGAAGCTTCTTTCTCTGCTTGTTGGTGTAAGTAATTGCGAATGAATTCATGACGCCTTTTCGAATTAGGTCGCTGTTTAGATCTGAGGATGCCGTTGTGTCTAGAGGAACAAAGACATCGGGTAAGATTCCACCTCCACCGTAAACCACTCGACCGTTTTCAGTCGAATATTTCAATGAATCAGGGAAATCCAAACTATCCAAAGACCAAAATTCACCACTTTCGTAGCGATCAAATTTTTCTCGATAATACGCATCCATTCCGTTGTCATATGGCTTTTGGATGCAGCGTCCGCTTGGGGTGAAGTATTTTTGAGTGGTCAGCCTGATATAGCTTCCGTCGGGCAATGGGATTGGCCGTTGAACCAATCCTTTGCCAAATGTTCTTCGTCCAACGATCAGACCGCGGTCCCAATCTTGTATAGCTCCTGATACGATTTCCGAAGCACTAGCCGAACCTTCGTTGGTCAATACAATGAGTCGTCCTTCTTCAAATTCTCCTTTGGAGGTGGATACCATCTCCCTTTTTGGATAGCTTCTCCCTTCAGTGTAAACGATCATTTTGTTTGTTGAAATAAACTCATCGGCAAGCTGCCGGCTGGTTTCCAAAAGGCCTCCACCATTTCCTTGTAAGTCGAGGACCAAGTCCTGCATACCTTGTTCTTTTAAGGACTTTATTGCTGCGTGGAATTCATCCATTGTGGTTTTAGAAAAACGGTTGATCTTGATGTATCCGATTTTATCCGTCGCCATGTAAGATGCATCTAAACTGTAGAGCGGTATCTCATCCCTTACGATATCGAAAATGAGCACTTTAGAGTTTTCTCTTCTACGAATGCCTACTGTTACCTCCGTTCCTTTGGTTCCGCGAAGGCTTGACGTAACATCGCTATTGGTTACTCCTGTGCCTGCTACGTTTTCGCCATCAATACTCACAATTTTATCTCCAGCCATAATGCCCAAAGACTCACTTGGTCCACCAGAAATAGGGGAGACCACCGTGATAGTATCTCTCAATATATTGAACTGAATTCCGATTCCCTCAAAGTTTCCTTCAAGTCCTTCGTTCGCTCGCTTTACATCGTCGGCTGGAATATAAACGCTGTGAGGGTCCAACTCTCCCAATACTTCTCGAATCACCTCATCTACGACTTTTTCAAGTTCGACGCTGTCTACATAACTGTTCTCAAGATGATAAAGAAGTGCCGTTATTTTTTCAGCAGCTTTTCTGAATTCAG
>Ga0222659_1000437_pt1 | contig 25056 bp, 18 predicted proteins | sample AntAcemetagen547_FD_179850 | JGI IMG/M metagenome (GOLD analysis project Ga0222659, IMG submission 179850) | Saline water microbial communities from Ace Lake, Antarctica - #547 | ecosystem: Environmental > Aquatic > Non-marine Saline and Alkaline > Saline | place: Antarctica: Ace Lake...
TGGAGCAGGTACTTGGGATGCTGAATTAACTATAGTGGATGCTGAGGGTAATTTGGTTGCAATCGCTCAAGATTGTGAGATTACTTGGACTGCTCCAGCTGATGGAACGTATGTCATTGGAATTCAAGAAGCGGGTGAGTGCGGCGATAGTTCGCCAAACCAGGGAACTGGCAATGGCTTCCCAACGCTTTCATGTACTTCTGATAATACGGTGTTTACCATTATTTCGAATAGCGCTGATCACAATACTTTAGAAGCGGCAATCATTGCGGCAGAATTAGCAGGTGTTCTTTCAGGCGAAGGTACATTCACTGTTTTTGCTCCTACAGATGCTGCTTTTGCAGCAGTAGATGCAGAACTTTTAGAAGCACTTTTGGCTGATCCTACAAATCTTTTGGCTGATATCCTTCTTTACCACGTTGCTCCGATCACTGCTTTGGCAGGCGAACTTACAGACGGACAATTGGTAACGACTGTGAATGGTGAAGATGTAACCATAACTCTTGACGGAGGTAATGTTTTGGTAAACGGAGCCTTGGTTACCGTAGCCGATTTAGTAGCTGACAACGGAGTAGTTCACGTAATTGATGCGGTTCTTCTTCCTACAGTAATGACGACTGTTTATGACATCGTAGTGAATAGTGATATTCACAATACTTTGGAAATAGCAATCAACACTGCAGGTCTAGACGCAGCGCTAAGCGGAGATGCTGGCAATGTGACGTTATTTGCGCCTACAGATGAAGCATTTGATAATCTTCCTGAAGGTTTATTAGACGCACTTTTAGCTGATCCTTCTGGAGATCTTACTGAAGTACTTCTTTACCACGTAATCGAAGGATTCAATATTGCAGCTAACATCACAGCAGGTGACGTAGCAACATTGTTTGGTGAAGACGTTACTATCACTATTACAGATGGAACTGTAATGGTAAACGATGCCACAGTAATCGTTACCGACCTTGTTGGGATCAATGGTGTGGTTCATGTAATCGATGTGGTATTGGTACCAACTACATTGAGTGTTGAAGAAATCAGTTCAGTTGAGTCTTTCTCAGTATTCCCTAACCCTGCTAACAGCGTGATGAACGTTGAGTTGGAAATGGTGTCTAGCGAGAGAATCTCAATCGACTTCGTAAACATGCTCGGTCAAGTTGTAAAAAGCGTAGACTTAGGTCAGAGAAGCACAGGATTGAACCGTGAGGTAATCGACATCCAAGATATGGCTGACGGTTTTTACCTAATGAATGTGACTATCGGAAACGACCAGCTTACTCACAAACTACAAGTAGTTAGATAAGCGAATCTTAATCTAAATATTGAAAGCCGCCTGCTCCAAGCAGGCGGCTTTTTTGTTTTTGTCAAAACATCATGCTCGGTGGTGCTGTTCCATTTCGTGAATGAAAAAACCAATAAACATTCTTTGGTTTAAACGTGACTTGAGACTTACAGATCACGAGCCATTGGTCTGTGCATTAAATGCAAAAGAGCCCATACTCTTCCTCTACATCTTCGAACCCAGCTTGCTGAGACATTCGAATTACAGCGATATGCATTGGAGTTTTGTTTGGGAGGCATTGATGGATTTGTCTGGTCAAATAGAAAAGGTGGGTGGTGGTCTCCGAATAGCTTTTGCCGAAGCAGAAGATGTATTTGCTCAATTAAGTCTGGATTATGAAATCAAGACGGTCTTTTCTCATGCCGAAACAGGATTGAAAACTACCTACACCCGAGACTTGGCCCTCGTTGCTTTCATGGCGAAGCAGGGAATCGCTTGGAAGGAATACCAACAAAACGGGGTAGTAAGAAGACTCAAAACCCGTCAGTCCTGGCAAAAGGAATGGTATGGCTTCATGTCATCTGGGACGGCCAGTCCCGACTTGACTATTTTAAAAGGGAGTTTTCTATTGGGCAGAACCCAGATCGATAAAGGCTTACCCTACGCGTCGTGGCTAGCGAAACACCCGCTGAGGCAATCAGCCGAAAGAGACAAAGGGATGCGTTACCTGCGGAGCTTTTGTCTGGATCGCTCCAAGAACTATGGGAAAGGAATCTCCAAACCAGAGCTTTCGCGAAAGAGTTGCAGCCGCATGTCGCCATACTTGAGTTGGGGCCTCTTCTCCGTTCGAGAAGTCTATCAAGCCATGAGTTTGGCCAAGAAAAGTGGTTATGGATCAAAGTCAGGAATTAACTCGGCTATGCTTCGGCTGCGCTGGCACTGCCATTTCATTCAAAAGTTTGAAATGGAGGAGCGCATCGAACACGAAAATTTCAACAAGGCCTATGACCTTTTGGAAAAACCCGTGGACGCAAGACTCTTGGGTTCTTGGATGACGGGCAGAACTGGCTACCCAATGGTAGATGCTTGCATGCGCTGCTTGCGAGAAACGGGCTACATCAACTTTCGGATGAGGGCTATGCTTACCAGCTTTGCTGTTCACCACTTATGGCAGCCGTGGAAGCCTGTATCGATGCATCTCTCAAGGATATTTTTGGATTTTGAGCCTGGCATTCATTACCCACAGATTCAAATGCAAGCAGGAATGACTGGGATCAATACCATCAGAATTTACAACCCCGTAAAGCAATCGATGGATCACGACCCTCAGGGGACTTTCATTAAAAGATGGGTTCCTGAGCTGGTCAATCTTCCCGGGGATACCATTCACAAACCTTGGGAGCTTGGACCGATTGATCAGCAGCTATTTGATTTTGTTCCGGGAAGGAACTACCCGCGTCCAATTGTTGATTTGGACAAGGCGCGTAAGGAAGCTACCGATCGACTGTATGGAATGCGGAAAACCAAGGTGAGCAGAAAAGAGTCTGGTCGGATCTTGGCAAAGCACACAAACCCAGGTAGGCGGAATGCATAAGGGAAACAAATCATACTTGCCCGAGAAGCCCTGCATCGGATGTGGCAAGCCAATGACTTGGCGAAAGAAGTGGGAAAAGAATTGGGAAGAAGTGAAATACTGCAGCGATCGCTGCCGAAAAAACAAATAGACGTGAAGAGAGGAATAGTTTGGTTTAGGAATGATTTAAGAGTTACGGATAACGAGGCACTTCTGCGAGCAGCTCAAGAATGCGATGAGGTGATTCCTGTCTATGTATTTGATTCAGCATATCTGCAAAGTGAAAGATACGGGTCGAGAAAATTTGGTTCTCGGCGTATACAATTCATTCTGGAGAGCCTGGAGGATTTAAAGAACTCCCTCGAAGGAATGGGCAGCTCTCTAATGGTCGAAATGGGAAAGCCTCATGAGGTGCTCTCGCGGATAGCTGCGCAGCACGAGGCAACAGCGCTCTTTGCGCAGAAGGAAGTAACCCAGGAAGAAGTCTTTGTTGAAGACAGTATAAAGCACAGTTTGGGAAAGACGGTTGACATAAAGTTCTTTCACGGCCACAGCCTTTACCATCCCGATGACATTCCATTCGAAACAAAAGAGATACCCGACATCTTTTCTAATTTCAGAAAGAAATGCGAAAAGGAGGCCGAAGTAAGAGCCATACTACCCATTCCCGAGAAAATTAAATTTCCAGAAGAATTGACTGCTGGAAACATTCCTAACCTGAATGACCTAGGCTTTGAGCCAAAGCCGATTTCAGAGAAAGCAGCCATAGCTTACAGAGGCGGTGAGCGTGAAGCTCGGAAGCGTCTAGAGAGCTATTTATGGGGAACTGAAAATCTCAGCACTTACAAGAACACCCGCAATGGCCTGCTCGGGATAGACTATTCCTCCAAGTTCTCTGGATGGCTGGCGCACGGGTGCATATCTCCGCGCATGATCTACAGCGAGGTGAAGCGCTACGAAAAGTCAATTAAGAAGAATTCATCTACCTACTGGATGGTATTTGAATTGGTTTGGAGAGACTACTTCCGCTATGTCGCTATGAAGTTTGGCAACGACCTTTTTTATTCGGGTGGAATCAGAAATGAAGAAGTGGATTGGAAGATCGACTCCACAAAACTGGAGGCCTGGAAGAAAGGAGAAACAGGGATCCCCTTCGTTGATGCAAATATGAAGGAACTGAACGAAACGGGTTTTATGAGCAACCGCGGCAGGCAGATCGTAGCGAGTTATTTGATAAAAGATCTGAAACAGGATTGGCGTTATGGAGCAGCCTATTTCGAGCAAGAGTTAATAGATTACGACGTGACGAGCAACTGGGGGAATTGGGCGTATGTGGCTGGCGTTGGAAACGATCCACGGGAAGATAGATACTTCAACATGCTTACCCAAGCCAACCGATACGATGGAAAAGGCGATTACATTAAGCACTGGCTACCCGAAATTTCTGAACTCCCAACAGAGTTCAGCCACAAACCCTGGGAACTTTCAGACGCTGATAAAAGTAGGTATGGGTTGCATGGCACTGCTTTCGCAAAGCCGATTTTCGTCAACAATAAGTGGTAACGAGACTCTATCAACACACACTTTTTAGAGTCTGTCAATAGACACGAGAGTCCGAGCATGAAAGTTCATTAGCACTGCGCATGAAGTTTTAAAAACCAAGTGTAATGCTGATAATGGGTTTTATGGATAGACTATTGTCAGAGTTTCCCGAGCAACTTGAAATAATCAGTAAGCGTTCTCTTTATCGAAAGATTCATGCTTTCGGAGAGCCAAATAATTTCATCATCCTTTGCCAGGCCCAATTTCTCGTTGTCATCCAAAGCTTTATAAATGTCGCGTGCAAAGAGGTATTGAGACTCGTTCGACATTTCAGGAAAGCGGAGGGTATCGGATTTGACTCCCGACGAATCAGTCACTATGGCTGTAAAGTCCCTCATGTTGAGGTAAGCAGTGTCTAGTCGAATGAAGGTTTCATTCGCCCTCCAGTTGTTGTACATCGCGAAAGGCAATGATGGCAAGGTGTCTATGAATATGCTTTCCAAACGGTATACGTCGAGAATTCCTTTTGCCTCAGAATTGTTAATGTAATAAAATGACCGCACGTTTTTGAAGTAAAGCTCGGCAGACTCAGTGGTCTCAAAGCCAAGGGTATCAATCTTATCGGGCCTTTCATTCGGTAAAGTCAAGACTACAATAACGATCATCGCCAAAGCCCAAACTATAAACCATTTAATAAGTTTTGCGTTCTTCACAGGCATTAAACAATCGTATAATTGTCTTGTTTAATTAAGTGCCTAATATAAAAGATCAAATGAATAGCGTTACGAATAAAGGGGAGAGGTTAGACGAATTAGCTGCTAATCAAAGGGTTCTGATGGTTTTTTTGCGACACTTCGGATGTACCTTTTGCCGTGAGACGATGGTAGATTTAGCTGCTGTGAGAAATGATATTGAATCTTCAGGAGTTAAAATCGTTATTGTTCATATGGTAAAAAGCGAGATGGCCGCTGATATGCTGAAGCTTTACAACCTAGGCGACCTTAGTCACATCTCTGATGTAGATCAACATTTGTACAATCGTTTCGGGCTTTACAAAGTAAGTTTCAGAGCCCTATTTGGTTTCAGGAATTGGTGGAGAGCTTTCATGGCTGGAGTGGTAAAAGGCAACCTCATTGGAAAGCCTGCAGGTGACCCATTTCAGATGCCTGGAGTGATCTTGTTTCACAAGAAGAGGGTTATTAATAACTTTGTTTACAGGTACGTTTCCGATCGTCCCAACTTTGTAAGTTTTGCTAAAATAGCCTGAATCTAAATGGTTTTAAACCTGTTCATCTTATTTGTCACATTCTTCTTTATGGAGTTTATGGCTTGGTTTGCACACAAATTTGTTATGCACGGTTTGGGCTGGTATTTTCACCAGGACCATCATCAGCACAAACCTGGTTTTTTTGAGAAAAACGATGTGTTCTTTCTCATTTTTGCAATTCCTTCATGGCTGTTCACTATGTTCGGTATGATGGATGGAAATGACTGGAAGTTATTCGTAGGCTTAGGGATAGCGTTTTATGGTCTCTGTTACTTTTTGGTGCATGATGTTTTCATTCATCGAAGATTCGATTGGTTCAAACGAACCGATAATGTATATTTCAGAGCGATACGCAAGGCACACAAAGTGCATCACAAGCATTTGAAAAAAGAAGAAGGAGAATGTTTTGGTATGCTGGTAGTGCCTCTCAAATTTTTTCGTGAGGCGAAGCGATCGATGCGAACCTCTTGAACCATCAATACCACGGCAATTGGAGCACTATTACTATCTTTTACTCGACCTGCTCACCCTTTCCTATCCATTGGCGAAAAGCTTCGATAGGCGTTTAAAATTTGTTAGGTTCTGGCCAGGAGTGTTTCTAGGAATAGCAGTGATGTGTCTTCTATTTGTTCCGTGGGACGTCTGGTTTACAGCCAGAGGAGTCTGGGGTTTTAATGAGCAGTACATCTCTGGTATTCAAATTGCGAATCTACCCATCGAAGAGTGTCTTTTCTTTATTGTTGTGCCATTTGCTTGTGCCTTCATTTATGAAGTGCTGAATTATTTCTTACCCAATTCACCCTTGAAGTCAGCACAAAACAAGATAACTGCCGCTCTCATTTTGGTGAGCTTCGTTTTATCGGTGCTTTTCGTCGACAGACTTTATACGTTTACCACCTTTTCGCTGCTCTGCCTTTTGTTGATTTGGCATTTACTGATCAACCGAAGTGACTATCTCGGGCAATTCTTTTTAGCCTTTATTATCATTCAAATACCGTTCTTGATAGTCAATGGAGCTCTGACGGGACTATTTACTGAAGAACCAGTAGTTTGGTACAACAATGCTGAAAATCTCAATCTTCGCATACTCACCATTCCTGTCGACGACATAGGTTACAACATGCTTATGCTTTTGATTGTTATAAGTGTACTTGAACAATATAAAGTGAGAAAATTCTCAGGAGAATTGACAGTAACTTAGCGGGCATGAATCTGAAAAAAGTTGAAGATGAGTTGGGAGAAAGGGGGCTTGATAGAGTAATCGAGATGGCTTGGGAAGACCGTACGACCTTTGATACCATTGAAGATCAGTTTGGGGTAACCGAAAAAGTAGTCATCTCTTTGATGAGAAGGAATATGAAGCCGTCGAGCTTCAGAATGTGGAGGAAAAGAGTGCAAGGCCGCACGACAAAGCATGCGGGAACATCTCCCGCAGACAGATTTAAATGCAGCCGTCAGAGAAATATTTCAGGCAATAAAATATCAAAAAGATAGTGTCTAAAACAAATGCCATACTCCATTACGAAATTCACCACACTCTAGAGCATGAGGCGTGGATGGTCTTCGTGCACGGTGCTGGAGGCAGTGTGAGAACCTGGCAAAAGCAAGTTGATTTCTTCAAAGGAAAATTCAATCTCCTGCTCATTGATTTACGCGACCACGGAAAATCAAAAGATCTGGAGTCAGATATGGAGTTTGGCTTTAGCCTCGTGGCAAAAGATGTGTTGGATGTCATGGATAGCTTATCCATACAAGAAGCTCATTTCATAGGTGTTTCCATGGGAAGTATAGTAATCAGGCACATCGAGTTATTGGCGCCCACTCGAGTTTCGTCCGTTGTGCTGGCAGGTGGAATATTTAAAATGAGTCGGAAGATTAAAGTTTTGGCTTTTGGCGCCAGAGCACTCTCATCCATTTTGCCTTTTCAGTTGCTTTATCAGGTGTTTGCGGTGGTCCTGCTTCCGCGAAATAATCACTCCGCTTCTCGGCGGGTGTTCATTCGAGAAGCCCAAAAACTGAAAGACCAAGAAGCAAAGAGGTGGTTTGGTTTGTTGAAAAAACTCAACCGAACATTGAAAGACCTTTTTTCACAGAAGATACAAGCACCATGTTTGATCGTAATGGGAGAGCAGGATCATGTATTTCTGCAACCAGCGAGAGATTACGTAGAGAAATATAGCGAAGTCGTGCTGGAAACCATAGAGCGATGCGGTCACGTTTGCAATATTGAACGAGCCGCAGAGTTCAATCAAAGGTGCTTTAAATTTATTTTGAAATTGGAACACAGAATCGTGTAGAATGGCAACAAAAACAAGAACTACCAAAGCGAAATTGACCCCAAAGCAGATCATAGATGCTTATTTGAAATATGTTTTAACCGAAGGAAAACAACCAGCATCAATCTTCAAGTTTGCTGATGATTTGGGAATAAGTGAAGCAGAGTTTTATTCACATTTCACCTCATTTGAATCTATTGAAGAAGGTGTTTGGGAAGACCTAATGGCCGAAACGTTGAAGGCGATAGCGGAAGATTCGAACTACGAGTCTTTCAATGCGCGCGAGAAGTTACTCTCCTTTTATTACACACATTTGGAGGTGTTGAAGGGAAGGCGAAGTTTCATCACGATGCGATGGACGGGTTTGAAGGAAGTGATGAAAACTCCCGATGCCCTTAAGACATACAAGGAGCACTTCCTGAAGTTTTCAAAGCGGGTGACTGTAGAAGGAATCAATGGCGATGAGATCAAGGAGCGTACGTTTATTTCAGACCGCTACAATCAGGCATTTTGGTTGCAACTGGTTTTCGTTGTTGATTTTTGGGTGAAGGATACAAGTGATGGCTTCGAGCAAACTGATGCTGCGATAGAAAAAGCAGTAAACCTTTCATTCGAATTATTGAGAGAATCAACGTTAGACCGAACCATTGATTTCGTGAAGTTCCTTTGGCAAACAAAATAAGCGGGACATGAAAGAGCAACACAAAATTCCTGTTTCTAAGGTTCAGCGTGCCGCAAAGTTTGTGGGAACGGGAGCTAAAGTGGGCGGCAATTACCTGAAGTATTACGCCAAGAAGATGGTAGATCCAGACATGAGTCGCGATGCCCTCGATGAGGCCAATGCCGCTGATGTCTATGAATCATTGAGTCAATTGAAGGGGAGTGCTCTCAAGGTAGCCCAGATGATGTCCATGGATCAAAACATACTACCGAAGGCCTACACGGATAAGTTTCAAATGGCGCAGTACAATGCCCCACCTTTGTCGTATCCATTGGTAGTGAAGACTTTTAAGAAATATTTTGATGCTAGTCCCGACGAGATTTTTGACACTTTTTCGTCCAAGGCGCTCAATGCTGCTTCAATAGGCCAAGTTCATCAAGCGACGCTCAATGGGAAGAAGCTGGCTGTTAAGGTTCAGTACCCTGGTGTAGCGAATAGTGTTACGAGTGATTTGAAATTGGCCAAGCCCATTGCCATGCGTTTGATGAATGTGAAGGGCAAGGATTTGGATAAATACCTTCAGGAAGTCGAAGAGAAGCTTTTGGAAGAAACGGATTACAGCCTGGAGCTCAGACGTTCGATGGAGCTTACAGAAAAGTGCCGCGACTTGGATATTCGCTTTCCAAAATACTACCCAGAATACTCATCCGAAAGGGTGATTACGATGGACTGGATTGAAGGAGTTCACTTAAGTGAGTGGATCGAAACCAACCCTTCGCAAGAAAAGCGGAACAAAATCGCTCAAGCGCTCTGGGACTTTTACAATTTCCAGATTCACGAGCTTCAGATGGTTCATGCCGATCCACATCCGGGTAATTTTCTCGTCACAACAGAAGGTCAATTGGCTGTTTTGGATTTTGGGTGTGTCAAAGAAATCCCGCTTGATTTCTATAACGACTATTTCCGATTTATGAATATCGAGCTTACGCGAAAGCCTCTTGAATTCAATGCCCTCCTTCACAAAATGGAGTTTTTACTTCCCGATGATAAACCAGAAGAGACGGAGTACTTTACCCGAGTATTTGGCCAAATGGTTTCCCTTCTTTGTCAGCCGTTTGGGGTTGAAGAGTTTGACTTTAGTAGCAAGCAGTACTTTGCTGGCATATACGCTTTGGGAGATCAGGTTGCAGGCGAAAAGCAGTTTAGGAAAAGCAATGTAGCGCGCGGTTCTAAGCACGGTATTTACATCAATCGCACCTACTTTGGACTCTACAACATCTTGCACATGCTCGAAGCCAAAGTTAAAACCAAAGCGCCAATTGACCTGTTGAAAATACCAAAGGCATCTTAGAAACAAACCTTCCTTTTTGGCGCTTGTTGTTCCCTTATGGTAAATAAGGAGTTAAGATTAGTGCTGGGAGATCAACTCAACCGCCAACATAGTTGGTGGGATGATGATCCTAATGGAATGGTAGTTTTAATCTGTGAAGCGCGATCTGAAACAGATTATGTCAAGCACCACATTCAGAAAGTTGTGGCTTTCTTTTTAGCCATGCGTGATTTTGCCTCCTGGCTTGAAGAGAGGGGGTTTAAAGTCCTCTATCTGAGGTTGAACGATAAGGAGAATCAGGGCTCCATTGCGGAGAATATCCGCTATTACATCGCGAAAGAAAAGTGCGATGCATGGGCCTATCAACTTCCCGATGAATACAGATTAGACGAAGCTTTGAATCTTCTCAAAGACTCACTTGAGATACCTTGTCGAGTAGCTGATACCGAGCACTTCTTGAGCCAACGAGAAGACTTGGGGACTTTTTTCAAAGGAAAAAAGACCTATTTGATGGAATCGTTTTACCGCAACATGCGAAAGAAATACGATATCCTGATGGATGGCGAAAACCCCGTGGATGGCCAATGGAATTTTGACAAACAAAACCGCAAGAGCCTTCCTGAAGCTCAAAAGGTGATTGAACCCAAAACCTATTCAAAAGAGGTGAAGGAAATCACTGAGATGCTCAAAAAAGAGGGGGTGAAAACCATAGGGCGAATTGATCCTAACAATTTTATTTGGCCTGTTTCGCGCTTAGAAGGGCTAAATATGCTGCGCTTTTTCATCGATGAGTGCCTTACCAATTTCGGGGACTTTCAAGATGCTATGCGGGAGAATGAATGGTCCGTTTACCACTCGCGGATTAGCTTTTTGATGAATAGTAAGGTGTTAAGCCCCAAAGAAGTCATACAGAGCGTGGAAGAGGCTTGGCACGAAGACAAAGAGCGCTACCCCATTGCCGCGGTTGAAGGGTTTATCCGCCAGATATTAGGTTGGAGAGAATACATGCGCGGCGTTTATTGGGCCAAGATGCCTGATTATGCCGAGATGAATTACTTCGATCATCAGCGGAAGTTGCCCGAATGGTATTGGACGGGTGAAACGAAGATGAACTGCATGAGCCAAGCTATTAATCAATCATTGGACTACTCTTATGCGCACCACATCCAGCGATTGATGGTGACGGGAAACTTTGCCCTCTTGGCTGGAATCCACCCCGATGAGGTAGATGCATGGTATCTAGGAATTTACATCGACGCCATAGAATGGGTAGAGATTACCAATACGCGTGGAATGAGTCAGTTTGCGGATGGTGGAATTGTAGGCACCAAGCCTTACGTATCCTCGGCGAATTACATCGACAAGATGAGTAACTATTGCAAGAAGTGCCATTACTCAAAGTCGAAAAAAACAGGAGAAAACGCTTGCCCGTTTAATTCTCTGTACTGGGATTTTTACGACCGCAACCGAGACAAACTGGAGAAAAATCCTCGACTCGGATTTGTCTATCCGACCTTGAATAAGATGAGTATTGAAAAGAAAGAAGAGTTACTGAACCAGGCAGATTATTATTTGAAAAACCTCGACAAGCTTTAGAAAAGCATTTCGAGCTGGTCTTGCAGCCGCTTTACCACAAGCGTGACTATGCGTTTGTTGCATTCATTTTTGTTCTCACAATAGTATGCATACTCTTCAAGAGTCATAATACTAACGACCGAAGCAATTAGGGAGTTTTTAATACGTGCATCGCTCTTCAGCACATCTTGAATGTAGTTTTTTTGGACTTGCCCATTGTAAGCGTTAAATGCGGGTTTGAATTTAATAAGGTACTGCTTGAATTGAGCTAGGATAATGCTATTCTGGAACTTTAGAATAGGTCTAAGGATATCGTTTTGAAATGTTCCCATCGGCTCGTCGGCTTTGGTGTTGGCATTATCAAGCGAAATTCCTGGTCTCAACTGTATTAATCTGTCATCTCGTTCACTTGTCATAAGTTAAAACTCTTTGATATGTAACAAACAAATGCCGACCAGGTTTTGAAGTCTTACATCCATTTTCGTATCGACAAGTTAGTGAACAAAGAGCAATTCCTGGTTTGATCTTCCATTGTGTGTTTCAAACGTCACGTCAGTAATTTGCGACAGTCTAGATAGAACTTGGATACTAAAAGGAGTTTGGATGGAGAGTGTCTAAATACCTCACTCTCCGAAAGATTAAAATACTTAAGTCACCTTCTCCTGTTTCTAGATTGTTGACTTTTAAATTACGTGGAAGTAGAATGGTATTGAGCAATATTTGTTGGACTTCTTATGAATTCGAGAGAATGATTGTTCTTCTTAAATTACTTAGGTGATAACTAAATAGCAGCAAGCCTATGGAAAATAAGGTTTTAACCCTTTCATTACAAAAAAGTGATTTCCTGAGGGGGCACCATTTTAGAAAGGTAAAGCGGCACGTGACATAGTTTATTTATCAATTTTTAGTCGATATTCGAAAACATAAAGCCGACTAGTCACAAAAGACTGAATTGATACTCCTCTTTTAATCTCACCTCTCAATTCTACTGGCTATTCAACCAGGCATATGGGTGAAGTCCATGATTGGCCCGAACTATAAATACTAAAAATGTAGACACCATTTGTGAACCTAGTTAAATCGACAGGAATTTTATTTATTTTATCTCCTGATGGGAAATAGGAACTCTGATGAATCTTTTTGCCCATTAAATCATACATAGAGATTTCCCAAACGGAGTTAGTTGTGGTTTCTGTGCTCATGATAGACAAACAAGCTGTGCTGGATGACAATTGATTGTTTAAGAGCGTAAAATCTTGGACAGAAACGACCTCGGAAGCAAATGTAAAATTAGAGGGGGCACCAAATAGAACGGCATCATGTCCTTGGAATTTGTAAGCCGCTTGGAGCATTCCTGTTGTTGGAAGATTTTGTCCTGAAACTTGTCCGGAGTATATGCCACTTTCTTTGTAATCCAAAGTAGTTTGATAGGACTCACCATCAAAACCCGTTACGATGATGGCAATTGAGCTTGGCGTATAATGATAAAAAGACTCGGGCGAAAGAGTGAACATCCAATTCTGACTGTTTAAATCGATAAAATCAATTTGGGCTCTTGGGATGTCATAATAAACAGCTTGAAATTTTTCCAATTCGCTCCCGCCCTCCAAAGCCTTTTGTTCGATTAGCGCATAGAGAGGAAATCCTGGAGACAAATTGGTCAACGCCGACCTTTCATTTTCATCCGACCACTCATCAAAATACATTAGCGGATCAACACCAGGATTGCAAGAAGAAAAAACACCGATAGTCGGATTGGTTTCTGCTGCGCCTCTTAACATTATAAAACCTGCGCTGTCAGCAGGCGTGAATTTGAGGACAGATCGCGGAAAGAGTGAACTGGATCCAGGGCTTACTAGAGATGTGTTAATGAGTTCAAACGGGACGCTATCTGTATTGTTTAGAAAACTGTTGGAGGCCATGTCACTTGCTCCTTCACAAGAACTGATAAGATTGGACAGTACTTTTTCTTCGGTAATGGAAACATCACTTATGTACGCTTTCCCTTGGCGATCTGCAATTAGTTCGTAAATGCACTGTTTTTTTAAGCTTGAGGTAGATGTTACGAATGGCAAAGAGAGGGAGTGCCACCCCACGTTGAGCGTAGTATCATTAAAAAACATGAGTGCGCTGTCCTGTGTAATTTTTTGGGAGAATGAAACAGAGTCGTCAATAATTAAAACATTTATATTGAGAAGATGTGTTCCTGTATCTGCAAACAGAACGCTTTTGTTACGAAGTACGGCTGTGCCATTGCCTGGGATGATGCGCATGTAGTCCTGTAAAAATTCGTCTTCTTCAAAGAAACTTCCGAATTCACATGCATCATTGATAGTCCAGGCTTCCAAACCATCCAAAAATTTTCCATAAAACATTCTGTCCCATGGATTTGCTAATGGCTTAACCTCTGGAATAAGATTTGATAAATGAGTCATTCCTTGAAGAATAAAAGATGCATAATCTGACTCTTTGCTTAAATCTTCAATTTCAAAAGGATCAATTGATGTATCGAAGAATTGGTATTCTCCGCTGCTGTGCAAATTTAGTTTGAATTGGTCAAAAACCACAGAATGGTGCTGCTGTGCTGCCGTTCCGGGTTGGTTGACAGCTATATTTTCCTTTCCAGCAACGGAAATTACGACTACATTGTCTTCAGAACCGTTGATAATGGGAATTAGAGATTTTCCATCCAGCTGATTCGCAGGCGGGTCAATGCTACCCCATTCACAAAAAGTCGGATACAAATCTATGAGCGACGTCGGGGTGTCAATGATTTGAGTTTCTAAATCGGGGCCTAGGATGATGAGGGGTATTCGCGAGGCTTCTGAATTTAAGGTTGTTTTACGAACCGAACATCTCCTTCCCAAGTGATATCCGTGATCACTAGAAATCACAATAATGGTATTTTCATCCAGTTGATTTTCTTTGAGCGAATGGATCACCTTACCAATTTGATCATCGATAAATGACACTGACGCATAGTATCCTCGGATGTACTCTTTGAGCCAAGACAGACTGTCGTTAGTCTCACTTTGTTCTATGAGTATATCGAACGTAGCGTAATTGGATTTGGAGTTAGACCTATTTGAATGCTCCGCGATCACTTCGATATCACAATCGGGGATTATTCCTTCCAGAGAGAGTGAATCAAGATCGTAAAGATCAAAATACTCTTGCGGCACATGGAAAGGCTCATGAGGATTATAAAACCCTATCGTGAGAAAGAAGGGGTTGTCATTTTGCGTACTTCTCGCTAGGAAAAGGGAGTCACAAAATTCAACACTTAATTCGTCTCCCATTAAATCTCTGTCATCGGAGGAGCCAAAATAAAAGGGACTGCCATTTCGGTAGGTCCAGCCTGTGTATTGCGGAAAACTAGGAATATCTTCCAAAGGAGAGAATGATATGTTTTTAGTATTGAAAAGTACGGGTAAGGAAGAGTGCGAAAGGCTTTGGTATGGCCAAGGTCCCTGCTCGGGGTCCTCATTGAAATGCGTGAAATGATCATAAGGCGTGGTGATTCCATGAAACATTTTACCTGATCCAAATACGTCGTATCCATTCTCTTTGAAATGATTAAAAAGAGTGGATGTCTCCGATAAGACTGGGTTATCTCTCCAGTCGTTCAAGCTCATTTGATAGCCATAATGTCCACTTCGTACTGGGTGAACTCCCGTGAAAACACTTGCGCGTGATGGCCCGCAGATTGTGGCGTTTGCATAAGCATTGTTAAAAACAATTCCTTCATTCACCAAGCTATCAAGCACTGGGGTGACGATATCACTATTATAATCAGACCCCAACCCCGATAGGTTAAGATCATCGCAAAAGATGAAAATGATATTCGGTGAGTCAATGTTTTGCGCAAAAAATACTTTACAAAACAGCGCAAGAAATAATGTTAAAATAGTTCTAGTAAACATAACTCTTTTTCGGCTAATAAAATTACTTGATTTAATAACAGGATGCAAATCAATAGAAACGTACGATATCCTATAGCAATAGGTTACGATTATCTCATCTCCAAGAGGGTCTCGAACTTCATACTGTCAAACATAAAAAGGCGTATTGTCAACAAACCCAATGTTATCTTCAGGAAATGAGGGGATTGCTGCTGAGGGGAAAAGAAAAGATCAGTCTCGCTGAGAATTTGAGGCAAGTCAGACTACAGTCGCTTGGCGAGGGGATAAGAATCTTGAAATGGCAAAGTGGTGAAGTGTGAAATCTCCTGAAGGATTTTGTTGAGCACGGAAAATTTTGCCCGATGCGAACACACCGAAACTATTGGTCTTGAAATGTTGAAAGATAGTCGCTGCTGACGGCAATTCGTTGTGCCGCCAATCATACAGCGATTGATTATAACCGCTGATAACATGGTGGACACCTATAAAAACGCTAGCTCTCGAAGGTCCGAAAAGAGGTGCCTTAAAATTAGCATTAGTGAAGACGGCTGACTCTATCGAAAGGGTTTCTGTAGAAGGATTGATTTCCTGATACTTATGAAAAAACCGCAATTCCGCTGAGCTCAAATCGTTGCAAAAAACGAAAAGAATAATCGGAGAAGATGAATTCTGGGTGTCCTCTGTGGAACCTATAAATACAAGCGGAATGGGTAAAGCTCTTTTAATAGTTGTGTTTTGGAAGTCACATTTGCTGGAGCGTTCAAAGGCATAATTTAATCCTAATTTTTTCCAGATCACCAAAAGTCAATGATTCTGGATTTGAATAGAAGTTAAAACCCCTTTATTCTCTGAATTTCCAGCATCAAATTTAACAAATCTACATTTTAGTAAACGAAAAACAGTCTAGGATTATAAGAGTCACCCCCATTTTTTTGCCAAGACATCTACTTAATGAACAAAGAGCAACTCTTGATTTGATTTTCCATTTTTAGCTTCAAAGAACACGACGTAGATTCCTCGAGAAAGACTTGGAAGACCTGAGATGGTTAAAATATGAGATTGGATGGAAGATGACTGATTAAAAACCTTTCTTCCTGCAAGGTCAAAAATGTTTACGACACCCTCACCTGTTTCGGTAGTCGTGAATCTAAGATTTAGTGTTGAGAGATTAATATCGGTTGGATTCGGAAACAAAAGAAATGCAGATAATGGTTGATCGCCTAGTCGTTGAATTGTTTTTGTAGAACCGAAAGGTATATCTATACCAAGCGATGTTGAGGTATATGATACGCTAACAGTGTAAATCGTATTCTCGATTAAATCAGAAAACGCTGAAATGGGATATGTCAGCAAGGGATTAAAGTCAAGATTATAATCAAAGATTTCACCTGTCGGTGATGCTACAAATCTAAATTGTACTTTAGAAATGGGCTGATCAAATCCAGGTTGATCAACCAATTCTAGTAAATCACTTTGGTCTAGAGTCTGGTAATTGTCTCCTGAAAGTTCAGCTGGCCCTGCATTGAGGAATGTGCTTTTAACCATTGCTGCATCTATGTTAAAAACAGGAATATTGCGATCTGATGCAATCCTGATATAATAAGTGGAGCCTGGGATAAGATCTGTTATGTAAGAGATTTCTGCCGCGCCTGAGTATTGATTCAAGCAGATGGAGCTTTTAGCTTCACAATCTGAAAACACTTCAATCACAGGATTAAATCCAAAAATATGAGCAGCAATAATTCCAGTTGTCTGCGTAGGTGAAAACTGCTGCCAAAGTTGAGCGGCACTCCCACTTATGGATTCGCAGGGCACTGGCTTTTGGTTTAGGAGCAGTTGTAAACTTTTGTTTTCTAATTGGGCTATAGGGACATCAGTTTGAATGGTCTCTGCAAATTGGCACGGAGACAGAGATTCGTTGTGTTGATCTACATTTTGTAAGAATATATCGTCAAGGTGGATTTCGGACTCTGAAGCCGATTCAATATAAAGGACTGGCTCACCAAATGCGGGCAATGGGCCAAGAACTTCAAATGAGACGTTATAGGTATTCAGGTCAGAATTAATCGTAACAATAGTATCTAAAAAAACACGGTTATTGGAAGCTATCTGGATTGATATATCGGCATTCTCAATGCCTGAATAGCCATCGAATATTAGATTATGCTCACCTTCATTTCTAAATATAATATTCTCATTCCTGATGTTCCGAGAATTGTTTCCTGATACAACAAGATGTTTTGAATCAATTACTGAATCAGACTCTACATGGCCAAAGAATTCGTTTGGTTCTGAAGGTGTCCAACCATTTAAGTCCTGACTAAAATCGCCATAATACAAGCATTCATAGCTGGGCATAGGTGGCCTGATGTAACCAATCTCGTCGCGAAGTTGGGTGTACATACGATCCCTTAACCCTTGGTAGAGCAATACTTCAGAAAGGTCAGTTGTTTCGCGCCAGTCGGATTGAATATCGTACAATTCGTCTTCACCACTAGAGTAATGAATGTATTTAAAACGTCCGACTAGCAGCGCATGGTGACTATGTTCCACTTTGGAAAGCTCGCCCGTTTCCAACTTTTCTCTTGAAATACCATATAAAATAGCCGAACCTGACTCATTTCCTGAGATTACTCCTTGAAGGTGCTTTCCTTCCAAAGTATGGCTTTCTGGTGATGGAATATTTGCAAACGCCAAGAGGGTAGGGTAGAGATCTATTAATGAAACGGGCTCCGAAATAACTTGAGTGTCGGCTCCTGGAATTTTAATGGTAAACGGAACCGAAGTGGCGTCATTCCAAATGGTGGACTTGGCCACAAGTCCTTTTGAACCAAGGTGAAAACCATGATCGCTGGTCAAAATAACAATCGTATTTTCGCTCAGACCATTTACTTCTAAGGAATGCATTAGCGCGCCAATTTGCTCATCCACATAAGACACGCTTGCATAGTACCCATGAATGTATTGCCGTAAGTAGTATTTAGGATCTTGTGTTGGTGACTCATTTTCCATGAGGTCATAAGCATCGTTAGACTTAGAATTGAAGCGATTGGTTACCGCCGTCAAAATCGGAATGGTAGTATCGGGCTGAAGGAATTCGAAGTTGAAGGCTGCACTGTCATATAGGTTCCAGTATTTTTCAGGTACGTGAAAAGGTACATGCGGATTGTAAATTCCAGCACTCAAAAAGAACGGGTTTCCCGAACTGTCAGCGGCGTAAGATTCCAAGAGATTTTCGCACCATTCTACCGTAAGTTCGTCCGCCATTAAATCCCGATTTTCATCGCTCTCAAAAAAGAAAGGTGAGCCATCTCTGTTTTCCCACCCGGTGTATTCTGGATAGGACGGAACATTTTCCAAACGGGCAAAGGACAAATCATGTTCATTAAAAGATTCAGGCATATCTGAGTGAATGCCCTTTGAGTGCGCGAAAGGTCCTTGAGTAGGTTCGAAGTTATATTCTGTAAAATCGTCTTCGCGTAGACGATGCCCATGGTAAACTTTACCACTGCCATAGACCTCGTAACCGTTATCTATAAACTGCTTGAATACGGAAGTGGTTTGCGACAAGATCGGGTTATCGAGCCACGAAACTTGAGACATTTTATACCCTGAATGACCGCTTGTTTGCGGCAATACTCCTGAAAACATGCTTGCTCGAGATGGTCCACAACCAGCTACGTTTGCGTGAGCATTGGTAAAGACAATGCTCTCGCCTACGAGGCTATCAATATTTGGTGTGTGTAGGGATGGATCTACCATTGTGCCTAGCCCCATCTGGTTTAGATCATCACAGATTATGAGTAAGATGTTGGGGCGGTCGGTATCTTGGCAATGGCAATAATTTGAAATAACAATTAAGAGTGCTATCCCTGAAATTCTTAGTTGCATAACAAAATTTCGAAAAAGGTAGGCTATTCCTACAGTGATGTCAAGGAACTTTTTTGGGGTGCACAGATGAATTCTCGCCGAATTCTTGCAAAACGAGTTAACATGAATGCTTGTCTAACTTACTTATCTTCGCCCCCTTAAAAATCGCCCTGAGATGCCGAAATATCCTGAGTACAAAGGGCTGAATCTTCCCGATTTAGCCAAAGACATTCTGAAGGAGTGGGAAGAGAATGACACATTCAGAAAGAGTGTAGAATCTAGACCAGCCGATAGGCCTTACGTATTTTACGAGGGTCCGCCTTCGGCGAATGGAATGCCTGGAATTCACCATGTGATGGGCAGATCCATTAAGGACATTTTTTGCCGCTACAAAACCAACAAAGGATTTCGCGTCGATCGAAAAGCTGGATGGGATACCCATGGTCTGCCTGTTGAGCTCGGAGTAGAGAAGGAGCTCGGAATTACCAAAGAAGACATTGGAAAGAAAATCTCAGTAGAAGAGTACAACGATGCCTGCCGCAAGGCGGTGATGAAATACACCGATGTCTGGAACGATCTCACCCTAAAAATGGGCTATTGGGTGGATATGGAAGATCCTTACGTCACCTACGAAAACAAGTACATGGAGTCGGTGTGGTGGCTCCTCAAGAATCTTTACGAGAAAAATTTAATCTACAAGGGTTATACCATTCAACCTTATTCGCCTGCAGCGGGCACGGGTCTGAGCTCGCATGAATTGAACATGCCCGGTTCTTACCAAGATGTCACGGATACATCGGCTACGGCGCTTTTCAAATTGAAAGAGGCAGGCCAGAATTTAATTAAGGAGACTTCGGGGATTAAAGATTTGACCTACTGTATGGTAGCTTGGACGACTACTCCTTGGACGCTTCCTTCTAACACGGCACTGGCGGTAAACCCGAAGTTCGACTATGCAATTGTAGAGTCCTTTAATCGTTACACCCACGAGCCTATGGGGGTAGTAATGGCCAAAGAATTGGTTGGGAAAGTTTTTTCAGCGCCTTACAGCGAAGTGGAGTCTGCTGATGAGATGCAGGCTTACGCCAAAGACGGCAAGAACATCCCTTTTCGAGTAATCGGAAGTGTTAAAGGTTCTGATTTGACTGATTTGGAATATGAGCAGCTTTTGCCTTATGCTCTTCCAATGGAAAACCCCGAGAAGGCCTTTAGAGTCATTCCTGGATCTTTCGTTACGATCGAAGACGGTACGGGTGTCGTTCACATCGCCCCGACTTTTGGTGCCGATGATGCCGAAGTTGCCAAGAAAGCGGGCATTCCTCCTATGCTCATCGCCGATGGGCAAGGAAATCCAGTTCCTTTGGTCGACCTTCAAGGAAAGTTCGTTGAAGCGATGGGTCCCGAACTTGGGGGTAAGTATGTGAAGAATGAATACTACGATGAAGCTCCCGACAAATCTGTCGATGTGCTCATTGGCATCAAGCTCAAAGAAGAAGGAAAAGCTTTCAAAATAGAAAAGTACGTTCACAGCTATCCCCATTGCTGGCGAACAGATAAGCCTGTTCTCTATTATCCTCTCGATTCTTGGTTCATCCGCAGCACAGCGGCAAAGGATCGAATGATAGCTTTGAATAAAACCATCAACTGGAAACCCGAGTCTACTGGTACAGGTCGCTTCGGAAACTGGTTGGAAAACCTAAACGATTGGAACCTTTCGCGTTCTCGTTTTTGGGGGATACCCATTCCCATCTGGCGAACCGAAGAGGGAACTGAGGCCAAGTGTATCGGGAGCGCCGAAGAATTGAGATCTGAATGTGAGAAAGCCGTCGAAGCGGGTGTCATGAAGGAAAATCCGCTCGGAGAATTCGTTCCAGGCAATATGTCCAAAGAGAATTACGACACCTTTGACCTTCACAAAAACCACGTCGATAAAATTGTGCTCGTTTCCTCTAAAGGCGAGCCAATGACGCGCGAAAAAGACCTCATTGACGTTTGGTTCGATTCGGGAAGTATGCCCTATGCTCAGTGGCATTATCCGTTTGAAAACAAAGAAAAAATTGATCAAGGAGAGACATATCCAGCGGATTTCATCTGCGAGGGAGTCGATCAAACCAGAGGGTGGTTTTTTACCCTTCACGCTATCGCGACTATGTGTTTCGACTCGGTGGCTTTCAAGAATGTGGTGTCAAACGGATTGGTCCTCGATAAAAACGGGGTGAAAATGAGCAAGCGCTTAGGCAATGCTGTTGATCCTTTTAAAACGCTGGATGAGTATGGTCCTGATGCTACCCGTTGGTATATGATTACCAATGCACAGCCCTGGGACAATCTTCGATTTGATCTAAGCGGTCTCCAAGAAGTTCAACGCAAGTTCTTCGGTACACTTTACAATACCTACGCTTTCTTTGCGCTTTACGCGAATGTGGATGGCTTCGACTATTCTGGAGATGAGGTTCCAGTTGCAGAACGTCCTGAAATAGATCGCTGGGTGCTTAGCCGACTCAACACGCTTATCACAGAAGTCGACTTGGCTTATGCCGATTACGAGCCTACAAAAGCAGGTCGATTGGTGCAAAACTTTGTCACCGACGAGTTGAGCAATTGGTACGTGCGTCTTTGTCGTCGCCGTTTCTGGAAAGGAGACTACGGTCAAGATAAGTTGGCCGCTTACCAAACACTCTTTACCTGCCTAGAGAAAGTGGCCGTTTTAGCAGCTCCTATCGCTCCATTTTTTATGGATCGACTTTACACCGATTTAAATAACGCAACGACTCGCCAATCAGCTGAATCGGTTCACTTAGCTGATTTCCCAACCGCTGATGAGTCGGCAATTGATCGAGATTTGGAACAGCGCATGGACATTGCCAAGCGAATGACTAGCCTCGTTCAGTCTCTTCGAAAGTCTGTAAAACTCAAGGTTCGTCAGCCATTGCAAAAGATTATGGTTCCTATTATCGACTCTACCTTTGAGCGTCAGCTTCACGATGTAGAAAGCATTATTTTGAGCGAGGTCAATGTGAAGGAACTCGAATACCTTCACGATGCTGCAGATGTTCTAGTGAAGGAAATTAAGCCCGACTTTAAAAAGCTCGGTCCGAAATTTGGCAAGGAGATGAAAACGCTTGCAGCTCAAATCAACGGATTCAACCCCGATCAGATAGCCGAGCTTGAGCGTAACGGGAATATAAAACTTTTGTTAAATGATCAAGAGGTAGAGATCACAACAGACGATGTTTCGATTACGGCAAAGGATATTCCGGGGTGGCTTGTAGCTGCAGATGGAAATATCACAGTTGCATTAGATATCACCCTATCTACCGCGCTAAAGGAGGAGGGAATAGCTCGTGAATTTGTCAATCGAATACAGAATCTGCGCAAGGATTCAGGCCTCGAAGTAACCGATAGAATCAAACTGCGTATTGAGCGTACAAGCGAGATCGAGCAAGCCATTGAGAATAATTTGGATTATATTTGCGCCGAAACGCTGGCGGGGTCACTAGACCTTGTTTCTGAACTAGAGGGCGATGGCGCTATACGGGTTGAAGTCGATGGAAACATCTCAACCAAAATTGCTCTCCAAAAGATTTAAAATCAATCCAAAATGGGAGAAGATAAAACAAGATATTCCGACAATGAGCTCGTTGAGTTCAAAGCACTGATCGAAAGAAAACTTGCCGATGCGCGAGAAGACTTGAGTGAACTGAAGCAGTCACTTTCTTACGCTGACAACAGCACAAACGATACCGCTTCATCATTCAAAATGATGGAAGATGGGTCTGAGACCATGTCTCGCGAAGAGACGGCTCAATTGGCTTCACGCCAAGAGAAATTCATCAGCCACTTGGAGAATGCCCTTCGTAGAATTGAGAACAAGACCTACGGAATTTGTCGTTCGACGGGTAAACTCATCGGTAAAGAAAGACTGAAGTTGGTTCCTCATGCTACACTCAGCATTGAGGCGAAGCTCAATCAAGACAGGCGATAAATCCTCTAGTGGGAAGGAAGGCAGTCATTATCATTTTTTTGGTGCTAGTCATTGATCAAGTTTCAAAAATTTGGATCAAGACCAATATGCATTTGGATGAAAGCATTGCCGTATTTGGCGATTGGTTTTTCATTCATTTCATTGAGAACCCTGGAATGGCCTTCGGTCTCGAATTCGGTGGAGAGACAGGAAAGATTTTCCTGAGCCTCTTCAGAATTGTAGCCATTATTTTCATTGGGATTTACCTTCGAGGCCTCATAAAGAAAAGTGCTCCTTGGGGTTTAATTGTTTCTGTAGCCTTGGTCTTTGCAGGAGCTGCCGGTAACATAATCGACAGTACAATTTACGGCCTAATTTTCAGCGAAAGCCCTCCTCTTCCTATAGTGGCGTCAATGTTTCCCGAGGGTGGTGGCTATTCCAGCATCCTACAAGGAAAGGTGGTAGACATGCTCTACTTCCCCATTATCGATACCAATTGGCCTGAGTGGGTTCCTTGGTTAGGTGGAGATAGACTTCAGTTTTTTCGGCCCATTTTCAATGTCGCTGATTCGTCCATCACTATTGGGATGGCTTTGATTTTGATCAATCAAAAGAGGTTCTTCAAAGAAGAGCAGAAATTAGGAGATCAAGTCGAGGCTGAGCAAAATCCCGAATAAATCAGCTGGGCTGTACCGACCCTCGATGAAATAAATAGCATCGCCAGCGAAGGTTCCACTTCCCACATAGATTACTCCATTCTGTACCGTGTAAAGTACATCCAATTCAAAATTGGAATCCCCTTTATAGATTTTTCCGTTCTCTCCGAATGTGAAGGCAATCTGACCTGAGTACATGGCATTTCCCGTGTAGATTCTCCCGTCTCGATAGGTATAAATTAGGTCGAACTCCGATCCAGAACTACCCACCATAATCTTGTCGCGAATTACCGTGTACAGCACTGCATTGAAGTCGAAATTATAACTGGGAAAGATTCGGTTATTTGCGAAATGCAGCACCTGATCCGTGATATAGTTGGCATTGCCTGCAAATACGCGGATCTGGCCATGGCTTGACGTGGAGAAGCCAAGCGAAAAGGCCAAGGATAAGATGAGGATGATGCGCTTCATTCTACAAAAGAAACAAATTTAAAGCCAAGCTTCAATATGATAGTTCTTTCAGAGCGCAAAAGAGAACAGCACATTCTAGGCATGATCATTATTCAATTGGCCTATTTGCATCAATGTATTTTCCAAAGAGCAAAGGCTAAGATGAGCCAAAGGCAAATATTGAGTTAGACCAACTCCTTTTTGGCAATCAGTTCAGCGATCTGAACCGCATTCGTCGCCGCACCTTTTCTCAAGTTATCAGCTACGATCCATAAGTTGAGGCTATTTGGAAAAGAAAAATCCCTGCGGATTCTGCCCACAAAAACATCGTCTTTTCCATGAGCATATCGCGGCATTGGGTATAAGTTTACATCGGGATTGTCCTGCAACTTGATGCCAGGACTGTCGTGTAAGATTTTACGAACGTCTCCCAAGTCGAACTCCTTTCCAAAAGACAAGTTGACCGATTCGGAATGACCACCTACTACAGGCACACGAACAGCCGTGGCAGTGACCTCTACAGAATTATCGTTGAGAATTTTCTTCGTTTCACGTGTCAGCTTCATCTCCTCCTTGGTGTATCCTTCCAATTCGAAAACATCGCAATGGGGAAGGCAATTTTGATCGATGGGATAAGGATAAACCATTGGGCCTTCTTTTCCCGCTCTTTCGTTTTCGAACTGCTCTACGGCTTGTTTCCCAGTTCCCGTG
>Ga0222659_1000453_pt1 | contig 24473 bp, 17 predicted proteins | sample AntAcemetagen547_FD_179850 | JGI IMG/M metagenome (GOLD analysis project Ga0222659, IMG submission 179850) | Saline water microbial communities from Ace Lake, Antarctica - #547 | ecosystem: Environmental > Aquatic > Non-marine Saline and Alkaline > Saline | place: Antarctica: Ace Lake...
ACACAATCACCATGGAGAGTTGGCTTCCAGCCAACTCCAACCTCCCCCACCCCCTTCACCCGGAACGCATCCACCCGAAACGTATCCTCCCGCACCGGCACCCCCACTCTCCCAGACCCAAGCATAGCCTCCAACTTCGCCACAGTCTCCGCCCACCTTTCCGGCTGCGGCAGATTTTTCCCGAACCATTCCCGCTGACCCGCCATCGCAAAAGTCGTCTCCGCATCCAATTCGACTCTAACCACAGCCGACTCCAACCTCACCGCCTCCAACATCGTCTGCAACGGCGCCAACATCCCCTCAACCCCCGTCTGCGGCTCGGGAAAACGCAAGCTCCGAACCAACTCACCACCTCGCTCCAGAAACAATTTCAACTCCACCGATCCAGCCGCCAAGTGCCTGACTGCAAGCCTTCCCGATAAAGTATAAAGCATTCGTTTCAACGAGAAAATCAAACGATCCATCTCACCCAACGGTTCCTCAAAATCCATCTCCTGCGCGAACGATTCCGGCAGCCGATGCAGCCTCAACAACCGGCAAACCTTACCATGCAACACATCATGCCAGCGCCCAGCCTCCGGCCCCAACCGCTCCGCCACCCCCTGCCTCGGCAGCTTCATGAAATCCCCCAAGCTCCCCAAACCCCACATCCCCAACAACTCCAAAGTCCGACCTCCCCCACCCAAAGCCCCCAGCACCCCCAAAGGCAACCCACCCAGATCCGCCGAAGAAACCACTCGCTCCTGCGTCTCCGCAAACCGCACCGCTAAATGCGCCAGATCCGGCGTCCCCGCCATCGCCCAACAGACCTCAGCTCCATCCAGATGCAACGCATCAAACACCCTGGACTGCGGCAGCCTGCTGCCGCTTTCCGCAACGCAGCCTGCTGCGAGCGGACGGCATTGGCACGTTCCGGCACAATGAGAACCCGGGTCACCCCGTTGACAGCAGGCTGTCTCACGGAAAGCTACAGCGGGCTGTAGCAGTCCAGAGCCTCCACCCCCCCAACCCCTCACCCCCGCCAAATCCATCACCACCGCATCCTCCGCCGCCATCTCCACATCCGCGGAAATACTCTCCGCCAGCAAAAACAACTCCTCCCTCAATCCAGCCTCGGCCTCCAGATCCCTCTCAATCACCCGCAACCCCGGACACCTCACCAGCGCCCGACCCAACGCCCACCCCGGCGCAATCCCACTCAACCAAGCCTCCCTATTCAGCGCCAGAATAGGCAACTTATCCCGCACCTTCCCAACCATCCCATCCCCACCACCCGCCAGCACCGCACAAGGAACGTGGGGGCGATCTTCGGTCGCCCCCCGCAAAGCCGCCATCACCGGAAAATCCGGAATCCACAAACAGGCAAACATCACCCCATCCTCCTCCCACTTGAGTTTTGAAATTTGAGTTTTGAAATTTCAAGCCTCCCCAACAGCTCCTCCCGCTCCACATCGAAATCCTCCAGCCTAAGCCTCGCATTCAGCCCCACCCGCAAACTCGCACAAGGCACCAGCGGCTGCTCCACCATCACCACCAACCTGCAACCCGTCCGCTCCGCCACCTGCCGCAGCCTCCACCAAGCGGAAGCCGGAACTTTCACCAAATCCCGCCGCGCCAAGCCCAACGCATCCAACAGAATAAACGGCATATTCCCATCGTGCACCAGCAAGTCCGCCGCCTTCACCATCTCCATCGCACAGCGACACCTGACCCATAACATCCGCCCGCAGGCCTCATCCGAAAACGATCCCGGATCAAACCCATCCGCCCCATCCACCAAAACCATCCGGTATCCCCCCGCCTCCTCCACACCCTCATTTTCCAAAAGCCCCGCCACCATCAGCGAAATTCCCGAAAACTTCACAGCCGGAACCACCTCGGAAATCGCCCCCGCAGGAAACATCCCCACGTCAAACAACCCACACCCCGACTCCTCCGAAACTTCCTCACGAACCACATGCGCCTGCGGAAATTTCACCCGCATCTGCCGCCGCAATTCCTCCATCGCCACCGAATTCATTAGCAAAGAATAACTCCTCATTCAAACTGTTCAAGAGAACAGTTTGAAATTCATCAATCCACCAAATCTCCCCAAAACCAATCCCACTGAAAAAAACGAGCGGCGTGTCTCCAAGCACCAATCGGAGCAAAACGGAGATGGAGGGACACGAAAATCAAAACCCATCCCTCAAATAAGAATAGAGGAAATAGCTCGCCTTATACAGGCGCTCAGAGAGACGCCTCTCCATAAAAACCACCCCCTTTTCCCCGCCCCTCCGTCCAGCCCAAAGACTGCTTCAAAAGTAACCTCCCCGACGATAGCACCCGTGCAAGGCAGGGACCGTCTCTCCGAGCGGTCCGTATCTGTCAGCTCTTCTCGCCACCAAACCCACGAACCATCCCCGTCGTCCGAATTGATCCGACATTTGGGGCGAGAGCTTTCACTATCAGATACATCGGGACGCCACCCCTCCCAGACGATCCGAAGGTCCATCCCTGCCCAGATCGATACAACCCCGGTCTGCCCAAAACCTTCAATTACATCCATATCCGAATGGTAGCATGACCACTACAAGTTCCCCGATAAATTATGGAATCAGTCTGTAATTCGCCCCAGTAATGACGTGCCACTGCAGGCTGGGCCAGTTTGCGGTAAAGTGAATAACCAATCAATTGACCCGTTCCATGAAGCAATCGAGAAATTCCTCTTCAATTCCTTTGATCTTCCTCCGCTGACAGAGGGAATAAAGTTCTTCAATTGCCGAGTATGGAAAATACCGCGTATCCAGATCCTTAAATTGTGTTCGCGCCGCGTGCTTGAGAACTTTCTCCCTGTCCTCGTCAGGGGCAGCGATGACAACTGGAAATGTGATGGCGAGAGCGACTGGAAAATTCTTGCTGGGTATGCAGCCGTTTCCATAATTCGGTGCCCTTAATATCCGAAGTGAAATTCATTACCACGCCAATACGATCATTACCGCCAAGTGACGATGGACAGACCAAGCTCTGCGGATGCATCCGCTCGGTATGTTGGTTATTCCTCGTCCTCCTGCTGCCCTTTTCCTCTGCGCAGGGCGAGAATCTCAAGGAGTGGGTGCAACAGTTCAACGCAGACGACAGTGGGCTTGAGGGTTGGATTCCAAATGGAGAGGCGCTCGATTTTCTCGAAAAGAACGTGCCCCGCTTCGACTGTCCCGACAAAGAACTGGAGCGCACCTACTACTTCCGTTGGTGGACTTACCGCAAGCATATCCGGAAAACGCCTGAAGGATACGTGGTCACAGAATTTCTACCGGAAGTTCCATGGGCGCGGAAATACAACACCATCAACTGTCCGGCTGGCCATCACTTCCGTGAGGGTCGCTGGCTACATGACCCGAAAATCCTCTCTGACTACGCCCGTTTCTACTTCGGAGGCGGAGGCAAGCCGCGACAGTACAGCTTCTGGGCGGCAGACTCGGTGCTCCAGTTCTGCAATGTCACCGGAGACCACACTCTTGCCATCGAGCTCCTCGACAAACTTGTGGAAAACTATCGTGTCTGGGAGAGCGACCGGCTGTGCGATGATGGCCTGTTCTGGCAGATTGATGACCGCGACGGCATGGAGTCATCCATCGGAGGTAGCGGCAAGCGGCCAACGATCAACAGCTACATGTATGGGGATGCGAAGGCCATCGCCGCAATTGCTGCGATGGCGAATCGCCCGGAGTTGCAGAAGGAGTTCGCCTCGAAAGCCGTCACCCTTCGCAAGCTCATCAACGACAAGCTCTGGTGTGATGCGCATCAATTTTACAAGACCATTCCCCACTCTCCCGCAGACAGGAAATTGCACACCGGCAAGACCTGCGATGCGGGTCCTTGGGTGGACGTCCGCGAGCTGCATGGCTACACGCCTTGGTATTTCGGTGTTCCAGAGTCCGGCTCTTCGCATCAGGTGGCTTGGCGGCAAATGGTGGACAAAGAGGGATTCCAAGCACCCTTCGGCCCCTCGACGGCGGAGCAACGGCATCCGCGCTCCAAGCTCTCCTACGAGGGGCACGAATGCCAGTGGAACGGCCCGAGCTGGCCGTTCGCGACCAGCGTGACGCTCACCGCAATGGCCAATGTCCTGCAGGATTATCCGGGTCCACTGCCGATCAATAAAGCCGACTATTTCAAAACCCTCCAAACTTATGCGCACAGTCACCGCCGGGTTAGGGAGGACGGGAAAGAGGTTTGCTGGATCGACGAGAACCTGAACCCCCTCACCGGCGACTGGATCTCACGCACCATGTTGATTCGGAAACAGCAGGAAGCGAAGAAGTCCGGTAAAAAGGGGGATCCGGGGAAGCTGATTGATGAGCGAGGCAAGGACTACAACCACTCGACCTTCTGCGATCTCGTGATCAGCGGCCTCTTCGGTCTGCAGCCGAGGGCCGATGATGAGCTGCACATCAAACCCCTGATCCCGGAGCATTGGGATTGGTGCCGGCTGGACAACATCCGCTACCATGGCCACTTGTTAACCATTCAATGGGATCGTAGTGGTGAAAAGTATCGCCAAGGCGCGGGGTTTCAGGTGTTTGCAGACGGCAAGCGGATCGGCGCAGCAAAGACACCGGGTGAGCTCATTTTGAAGTTGCCTTAGTCGCGTAGTGAACCCTGGAAAATCGAACACCCTCTCATTCATTCCATCCCCTGACGGGTTCTTCCAGAAGTTCCTCTGCCTCCCTGCCATTGACAGGGAGTAGTGGATCATCTATCTCAACGATCTTGCTTGTAAGGTGAATTCGGCGAGCGTGCTGGTCCCATGGCTGGCAGCTCATCGACGAGTTGCCGACTGCTAGGATGAGATTCATTCATGGTGGTGGGGTTCGACATAAATTAGTGATATAAATAGAGAGATTTTTGATTTGCAGATGAATTTGATGAAAAATAGTACAGATACCAAGCAGGTGAATATTCACCAAATGCGCAGAAAGCGGCTCTACGAGCACCTTGAAGACGGCCATGTGCTGATTCTTTTTGCTGGAGTACCCCCGAGAAAAACAGCCGATGCGAGCTATGCTTTCTTTGCCAATCGGAATTTCTTCTATCTGACCGGCATCCTACAGGTCAATAGCGTCTTCATGGCGGTCAAACGCGGTCACGAGGTCGAAGAAACGCTTTTCGTGAACAAGAAGGATATGCTGGCAGAGCGCTGGCACGGATACCGGCTTCTTTTTGAGGAGGTTACACAGCTTTCCGCGGTTGAAAATGTCTGCGATGTGGAAGGCTTTGATCCGGCCTTCAAGGCGTTGATGACGACAGGTGCGGTTTCGACGCTGTGGTATGATTTTGATAAATTTGATGCGGGACGCATGGATGCACTTCAAAATCAGCACCACCTGTCCACTCGCGCCACCTATCCCTGGGTTGCATTCAAGAATGCTTATCCTCTGGTGTGTGAGGCGCGCGCCATTAAGGATGCCGTCGAGATTGCCAGCATTCGTGAGGCCATGATGGTCACACGCGATGGTATTCATGGCATGATGAAGGCGGCTAAAGCAGGCATGTTCGAATACCAGCTCGAAGCGGTATTTAACAAGATACTGGCGGATTCCGGGGTCAGGGAGCCGGCATTCTCGAGCATCGTTTCAAGCGGGCGTAATAATTTCTACATCCACTATGAGGATCCAATGGGTACTCTTTATGACGGGGACTTGATCCTTACTGATGTCGGAGCCACGAAAAATCAATATGTCAGCGACATTTCCAGAGCCTTCCCGGTTAACGGAAAATTCTCAAGTGAACAGAAGGAGGTGTATTCAATCGCGCTTATGGTCAACAAGGAGCTGATGAATTTGTTAGTTCCCGGCAAAGTGTCGTTTGCTGATATCGAGGAGCATTCGCGTCGAAGAGTGGGTGAGGAGCTGGTTGCCGCTGGCTACCTTGGCAAGGACGAGGATGTTGGCAAATACTACTGGCACCGTGGCACCCACCATATCGGGTTGGACGTGCACGATGTTGGGCCGCAAGGAAATCCAATTCAGCCCGGCATGGTTTTCACCATTGATGTTGGCATCTACATCGAGGATAAAAACATCGGATTCCGGGTCGAAGACAATGTCGCGATCACTGAGAGTGGATACGAACAATTGTCGGTCGATATCGTGCGTGAAGCTGACGATATTGAAGCCATGATGAGTTAATCTCACATCGGCCTGCATCCGGAGGTCTATGATGAGTTGCGCATCAAGGACGCCCGGCGACCTCACGTAAATCTGTCCCAATGATGCGAGTCTGGCTTCTTGATCCACGAGACTACCAATACTGTCTTTTAGGTGGGGTAGGGATTGATAATAACGTTACCAGAATTTGATTTCAAACAATGATCCTTCGCCGACTTATCCTTCCGCTTCTAACCTCCGTCATTTACGCTTCGGATGACGTAGCTTCGGCTGTCAGAGGTCAAAAGATGGATGCTGATACTGGAATCACAATTGCTGAGGGGTTTGATGCGGAAGTCCTCTACACTGTGCCTCCAGAGCAAGGTTCATGGGTGGCAATGACTTTCGATCCGAAGGGGCGGATGATCGTATCGGACCAGGATGACAAAGGTGTCTTCCGCGTCACTCTTCCCGAAGATGGCAAGGACATCGCGGTCGAGAGCCTCAAAGGTTTTCCCTACGAACCGATCGCATGGGGTGACAGGCGGGTCGGTGGCGCGCTCGGATTCCTCTACGCATTCGACAGCCTCTATATGTCATCGATGAAGGGCTTATACCGCATTCGTGACACGGATGGCAACGACACCTTCGATGAGTTCAAGCTGCTCGCAAAGCTGAACGTCGGCTGGGAGCATTCCGCGCACAACATCATCGTTACCGAGGATGGGAAGGGGCTTTATCTCGTAAGCGGAAACTACACGCGACCCCCCCCTGGAACTGGGAGTCTCCAGCCACCCGTTTGGGAAAAGGATTCGCTTTTGCCTTCCATGCCGGATCAGATGGGTCACGCCGCCACGATCAAGCCCCCGGGCGGTTGGGTCTGCCGGATCTCCTCCGATGGCAAGGACTGGAAAATGATCGCCTCGGGTTTTCGCAACCCGGTTGATCTCGCAATCAATCCGGAGGGTGAGTTATTCACCTTCGATTCCGACCTTGAATTCGACATCGGTTGCCCCTGGTATCGCCCGACGCGTATCTGCCATGTCACCTCCGCCTCGGAATTCGGCTGGCGTTCCGGCTCCGCGAAATGGCCTGAGTATTATGCGGACAGCGTGGACCCCGTGCTCAACGTTGGCCCCGGATCACCGACTGGCATCGGCTTCGGTCACCTCTCGAATTTCCCTTCCAAATATCAGGACAAGCTGTTCGTCTGCGACTGGACCTTTGGCACGATCTACACGGTCGCGCTGGAGGAAAGCGGATCCAGCTACACCGGGACGAAACAGGAATTCCTCCATGGCAGCCCGCTCAATATCACCGCGATGCGATTCGGTCCTGATGGACACATGTATTTTCTGACCGGAGGCCGAGGCACCGCATCCTTGCTCTACCGTGTCCGCTACACGGGCGAGCCCGATGCCGCCAAACCCCGCAGCCTGACCGTAAACCAAGATTTCAGGACACTGAGACATTCACTCGAAAAATACCATGGCGATGCCTCGGGAGGACTGAATGCGGTCAACGAAGCATGGCCATACCTCAAGCATCCCGACCGTGGCATACGCTATGCCGCCCGCCTCGCGATCGAGAACCAAGACATCAGCCTGTGGCGCGAGAGGGTGTTTTCCGAGACAGATCCGCGAGCGGTGATCTACGCATCTATTGCTTTCTCTAGGCATGGCGAAGCCTCTGATTCCGAGCGATTGCTGCAAAAGCTGGGTCAGCTACCGGCGGACTCGCTTGAGCGAGAGGATCTGCTTGCCCTGCTGCGCACCTATGCCTTGTGCTTCATACGCTTGGGCGGCCCGGAAGGGGAATTAAAATCCGCGGTTATAGCCCGGCTGGACGCGCTCTACCCGGCCACTGATCCTGATGTGAACGCCGAGCTCTGCCGGGTGTTGAGTTTTCTGAATTCCCCCACCGTCGTCGCAAAAACGGTGGCGTTGATGAAGGCCACTCGCTCCGAGGATGTCGCCTACGACGAGGAAATGCTTGAGCGCCATTCCAACGGACAAAGCATCTTGCAGATGATGGCCAGTGCGCCAAATTCAAGGAATATCCACTACGCTTACTGCCTGCGGGATGTCCGCACGGGTTGGTCACCTGAAGATCGCCAATACTTTTTCAGCTGGCTCAAAGAGACCTTGGATAAAAGTGGAGGAAGCAGTTTCGTCGGTTACCTCAAGGCAATTCGCCAGGAAGCTATTGATAATCTCCCGCCACCTGCCGCCAGCCAGCTTGCCGGAATGCTGGCCGATGTCAGCTCCGTGGATCTCGCCTCGTTGCCCATGGCCGAAGGACCGCCCGGAGCCTGGACAGTGGAGACTGCCATGCCGATCTTCGAGGGTGGCCTGAGCGGAAGGGACTTTGAGAACGGGAAAAAAATGTTTTCCGCCGGTCGCTGTGTGGCGTGCCACCGCTTCGGCGGCAAGGGAGGCAATTCCGGCCCGGACCTCGGGTCGGTCGGCAAGCGCTTTTCGATCAAGGACATCCTCGTCGCTATTTGTGAGCCCAGCCGATCCATCTCCGAGCAATACCAAGCCAGCACGGTGACCTTGAAAAAAGGTGGCTCGCTCTACGGCAGGCTGATCTACAAGAACGATGAGGAAATCGCTGTAGCGCCGAATCCCTTCGACTACAGCCAGCTCGCCAAGGCACCGGCCGATCAGGTTGAGGCAGTCGAGCTTTCACAGATCTCGATGATGCCGCCTGCAATGATCGCGGCGATGAACAAGGACGAGCTCAAGAATCTCATCGCCTACCTTGTCTCCGGGGGGGATCCGGAGCACGAGGCATTCCAGGATGAATAGCGGGGAAAATTGCACTTCCAACGGAGCAGCTCCTAGCTGCGGCGCATGAAATATTGTGGAATTCACAGAGTGGAAAAGGAACCGCGATTTAGAAATTGCGACTGCAACAGCTCGATAACCCAAGGGCGTAATAGAAAGTGGAAGTAATCAAATCGGCCAAAATCTACCCGTGGTTTTTCCGCTGTGGCTATCTGTCGCAATTTTATTTTTCTGCGCAGTGTTTTGCTCGGACTCAATCGCCCAGCTGCCAGGCACCAGCCCGGTGAAGATCTACGTCTTGATAGGTCAATCCAATAGGTGTTTCGGGGATGAAAAGCGTAATATCGCCGCGTCTTCCCAGCGCAGGGCTTTTGGCGGTTACGAACAACAGCCGACCTTTTTCGACCGGTAATTCCGCCGACTCCAAAGTCCGGAAGTGTCCTGCGCTACTTGTCATTGTCGTGTTCGAAAAGAATCACTCCCTTGGCATTGCGACCCGCGAGCATGTCGTCGATGGCCTGGTGCAATAATTCCAAAGGGTAGGTCCGGGTCACCATTTCATCGAGGCGGAGCAAACCGAGTTCATAGAACCGCATCAATTTCGGAAAATCCTGATCCGGCTTCGATTTCCCGTAGAGCGGGTTCATGTAAACCTTGTCCCACTCGAACAGGTTCATATCCATCGCTATCGTTTGCTCGATTCCTGATACTTGGACTGCAACCCCCGCATTGCGCACCATGGCAAGCGGAGCGGCTCCCAACTCAGGAATTCCGGTGCACTCGAATGCATAGTCGGCTCCGCGTCCGCCACAGAGTTTTGCAACCTCGGCGGCTGCATTCAACAGGCCGGCGTCCTCTCTCTTCGCTAAAATGCAATCGGTCGCGCCGAAGCTTCGCGCCATTTCGAGGCGCTGTGGATTGACGTCGATCGCGATGATCCTGCCAGCTCCGGCGATTCGTGCACCTTGGATGACATTGAGTCCGACACCGCCGGTGCCCAGAACGACCGCGTTGCTCCCGGGCTTCAGTTTGGCGGCATTGATCACCGATCCGACTCCCGTCATCACGCCGCATCCCATGATGCAGGCGGAGGCGAAGGGCATTTCCGTGGTCAAAGGGATCACCGCTTCTTTCCGGACGACCGTGTGGCTGCTGAGTGTTCCGATGTTGAAGGATCTGCGCAGGTCTTTTCCGTTCCAACGTGTCGCCTCCCCGTGAGCCATCCCTCCATCATCCGGCTGACCGGTTACCGGAGAATAGGTTTCGCAAATGTTCTGGTTTCCCTCCTGGCACTGGAAACAGGTCTTGCACGGGATCGCCCAGTTCAGGACGACAGCGTCACCCGGCGAAACATGCGTGACACCGGAGCCAACCGACTCCACCACGCCCGCCCCCTCATGTCCCATCACGAGCGGGTAGCCCCAATTCAGCGAATCGTAATCGGTATGGCAGAGTCCGGATGCATGGATCGCAACCCGGATCTCATCGGCCGCAGGTGGCCCGACCTCGATGGTCTCGATGGTGAAGTCTCCCTTCCCGTCGATGACGGCAGCTTGTGCTTGAATCGATTTGCTTCCGCTCATTTCTGGTCAGATCGATGTTTCGCTTTCCGTCCTGAGTTCACCGAGGGATTTGAAGAGGAAGACCACACTTGCCAGCGAGACTGTTGAGAGAGCGGTTCCCCAGATGAGGTTTCCGTAAATGAAAGATCCGATACCGAAAAGCGCGGCGTAAATGGCGACGCAGCCGACAAATACGCAGAGGATTTCGCGCGGCATTTCCCAGGCTTTGCCGTGGTTTTTGGCATCAATGAAATCGCCTTCCGCACGCGCTTCATCGATGATTTTTTTCCAACCCGGCCCGCCGGGATGGCACTTGCGGTAGAACTCGCGCAGCGTTTCCGTGCTTTCGGGTCGGGTCACGTAGGTGCCGACGATCCATGCCACTGTGGTCGCGGCAACCGCGACGAGGAAGTTCATCGAATTGGAATCCATGATGCCCCATGCGAGGTCGATATCCAGTGCTGGGAAAATGATGACCAAGGTGATGGAAACCAGGGTGGTGACTGCCATGGCGAAGATTTCCGACCACGCATTCACCCGCCACCAGAACCAGCGCAGCAGGTAGATCGCACCGGAGCCCGCACCGGAGAGCAGGAGGATATTGAATGTCTGGGTGGCGCTCTCAAGGAAGCAGGCAAGCACTCCGGCGATGGTCATCAAGCCCACCGTGCAGATGCGACCCATGCGCACCATGTCTTTCTCTGATGCCTCGGGTTTGATGAAACGTTTGTAGAAATCGTTCACCGTATAGGAAGCGCCCCAGTTCAGCAGCGTGCCGATGGTGGACATGTAAGCGGCGATGATCGATGCGATCACGATCCCGAGAAACCCTTTTTCGAGTTTGGAGATCATCGCCGGGTAAGCGATGTCCTGGGCGATGATGGAGTCGTCTTTGATGTGAGGAAATTCATCGGCAATGCTGGAGACCCGCTTCTTCTGAAGCGCCAGGGTGCGGAGCTGGGTATCGATCTTTTGCTGAAGAGCTTCTCTTCCCGCTCCCGGTGCCATGGCGAGGAGCTTGCCGTAGTCGGCTGCGTAGGTCTGGGTCGCTGCGATGGAATTACGAAGCTCGGGTGACAACGAGGCATTTGCTGCCACACCATTGCCAAGAGCCTCGATCACGATTTTCGTATCTCCTTTTGCCGCGCTCCGCATGGTCTCCATTTGGGCGAGGAGCGCTTCGCGGTTGGCTGCGCCTGAATCAGCTTCGACAAGCAATTGGGCGTAGCTGACCGCTTCGAGAGTGGTTGATGCGGCGGCGCTGGTTTTTTCATCGTCCATCGGAAAACAGACAAGCGACGCAAGTGCCACGATAATCCATGGCCAGGGTCGCAGGGCGTAGTGGGCGAAGTTGAAAAACAAGGTCGCGCCTATCGCGTTTTTCTCATCCTTGGCGGCCAACATACGTTGGGCGATGTAGCCGCCGCCGCCCGGCTCCGCTCCGGGATACCAAGCGGCCCACCACTGCACCGCAAGTGGCATCAGGAGCAGGGGAACCCACTGGGCGGGCTCGCTGAAATCGGGAAAGACGCTCAGCTTGTCCACCACTCGGTGATCCCTGAGCAGGTCGGAGAGTTGATAGTTGTCGGCGTATTTCTGGACGGCGGCTGCGCCCTGCGAGGCGATCTCCGGCGTTTGCAATGCCGCCGATTTTCCGGCTTCTCCGATGGCCACAAATGCGGCGTAAACCGCGCCGAACATGGCGATCCCATATTGGAAAAAGTCCGCCCAGATGCAGCCCTTGATGCCTCCGAGAGTTGCGTAGATCACGACGCCCAACGAGCCGTAGAGCACGCATTCCCAGTTCTCCAAACCAAACATCAACGATCCGTATTTGATCACCGCCAGGGTGACGGCTGACATGCTGATGATATTGAAAAACGTGCCGAGGTAGATGGCCCGGAAGCCACGCAGAAAGGATGCTGGCTTACCGCCGTAGCGCAGCTCGTAGAACTCCAGGTCGGTCATGACATTGGAGCGCCGCCACAGCTTTGCGTAGATGAACACGGTGACCATCCCGGTGATTAGGAACGACCACCAGAGCCAGTTTTTGGAAACCCCGTCCTCGCGAACCAGTCCGGCGACGAGATTCGGGGTGTCGGCCGCGAACGTGCATGCCACCATCGAGATGCCCAACAGCCACCAAGGCATTGAGCGCCCGCCGAGAAAGAAGTCCGCCGAGCTTTTCCCTGCAGAGCGTGAGTTGAGGATTCCGATACCAACGACGACGATGAAAAAGAAGACGATGATGCCGATGTCGATGGGTGCCAGGCTCACCCCGACAGCAAGGATATTCATGACTGCGCCCCTCCCTGAATGAGTTGAACCTCAAGGGTCGAGTAACTCACGGTTCTTTCGTAGTGGGATTCTTTTTCGATGTTGTCCTTGGTATTCATCAGGGTGACGGAAATGTCCATCTCGCAGAATTTTTGCAGCAGGGTTCTGATGAGGAGTCTCGCATGGGCTGCGCCAAGGCAGTTGTGCGCTCCCACCCCGAAGGCGACGTGCGGATTTGGTTTCCGATCCAGCAGGATCTTTTCCGGTTCATCGAAAACCGTTTCATCGTAATTGGCCGATGCCCAACAAAGCGATACCCGCTTGCCTGCCTCGACTTTTTCTCCGACCACTTCGGTATCAACAGGGCAAACGCGCCCGAGATGGGTGATCGGGGTGATCACTCGGATGAATTCCTCGGTGGCTGTGATGATCATCTTCGGATCGTCCCGAAGGGCTTGCAAGACCTCCGGGTGACTGCCGAGATAGGCGATGATATAGCTGACCGAGTTGATGATCGTATCGCGCCCTCCGGCGAAGGCCAGATTGACGAAGCCGACCATTTCGTCGCGCGTCAGCTTGCGGTCATGAAAGGTCGCTTCGGTGAGCGCGGAAAAAAAATCATCACCGGGTTTTTCTTCGGCGGCATCCAGGCAGCGATGGATGTAGTCCTCAAGAGCTGCGCCCTTTGCGCTGTCGTCATCGCTGCCGAGAAAGGCGTTGGTGCCCCAGCTGATCCAGAACTCCGCGTCTGCTTCGGGAACGTTCAACAGGTGCGCAAGGGCCCGCGATTGAAGTGGCAGGGCGAACTCCTGGACGATTTCGAGCGAGTCCTTTTTCAGAGCCTCTCCCAGCATCCGGGTGACCAGCTCTTCGATGTCTGCGACATACTCGGGTGAGCGTGGTCGTTTGAAAAAGGGCTCGACGATAGCTCGGTAATCCTTGTGCTCGGGCGGATTTGTCTCGATGGGAAGCTGGCGGATGGTGCGCAGCTTTTCCTCCGATGGAATCGGCACCCGGAACGGATAGTCCGAGCTGAACGTCTTCCAGTCCTTTGCGGCGCGGCGCACTTCCTTGTAGCCCAGGATCATCAGGATCTCCTCGTCTTCGAAGTTGGCGCGCAGGGTTCCCTTCTCCTTGCGCTGGTTTTTGAAAGGGTCGTGTGGGCAGGAGGTGCTCATAGAAATTTCAGATGCGATGTTCCAAGTGTTTCATAACCCGACGACGTGGACGGTCAGGCCGTCCAGTTCGCTGGTGAGCTCGACCTGGCATCCGAGGCGGCTGCTCTCATCCGCTTCGTCCTCGAACTCAAAAATATCTTTCTCCGCCTCGGTTGCCGAACCAACGCGCTGCCTCCACTCGGCTGGCACTTTCACGTGGCACGTGGCGCATGAGCAAACTCCGCCGCAGGCTCCGTCGATGCCTTCGATATCATTATCGACGGCGATATCCATGAGGGAACCCTCGGCGTTTTCAATGACGGATTTTTCTCCATCGGCGGTAATAAAGGTGACGGTAGGCATGGCTGCGGAAGTGTTTTGAAAAACAAAGGATAGAGGGTAATTCGCTCCCGTGGCTTCCGCAGAGATCACTGAAAGTGGTATTTTCTTCACATTTCGACCAAATCGATAAAGGTTTTCGGTGAAGATGCAGTCAATCAAGCTCAACCGGGAACTCGTTGATGTTCCCCAGGGTAGTTCCTTCAGCTGCTCGGAGATCGATGTGGAACGCTTTGACGGGCACTACCATTTCCACCCCGAGATCGAGATCACTTGGATCGTAGAAAGCAAGGGTCAGCGCATCATCGGTGATTCGATCTCACCGTTTTCCGCAGGCGACCTGGTATTGATCGGTTCAGCACTACCTCATCAGTATCTCAACTGGCAGGAAGGTGCCTCGAAGGCGAAGGTGGTTCATTTCCGGCAGGAGATTTTCGGAGCCGAATTTCTATCTGCTCCTGAGATGGCTGGTGTGAAGAAGATGTTGTCTGATGCGGCCAGGGGGACGGTTTTTTCGACCGCCACCCGGCTTGCCGCCACAGAGCGCTTGGAAAAATTTGCGACATGTGATCCGGGGATGGAGCGTCTGGTGACATTGTTGGAATTGCTCAAAGTGCTGGCTGCAGATCAAGGGGCGACCCATTTGGCGAGCGTGGCTTACGCCCATCCGGTGAAAAGCAGTCAGATCAAGCGACTCCAAAGGGTATTGAATTTTCTGGAGGAGAAATGGCGGGAGCCTCTGGCGTTGGAGGAAGTCGCCAAAGTGGCCGCCCTCCACCCGCAGTCTCTGAGCCGGTTCATGCGCCAGCATCTGGGACTGACCTATCAGGGTTATTTGAATCAGCTGCGCCTGAGGCATGTCGCGGATCTGCTCCTCACCACCGACCGGACGATCGCGGACATCGCGTTTCACTGCGGCTTCAATAACCTCGCCAACTTCAACCGACTCTTCCTCGCTTCTTTCGAACGAAGCCCAAGTGAATACCGCAGGCGGTCTTAGGAATTCGGCCAAAAATAGACGCGCATTTAGGCGGAATTCCCGACGAAGTCCCTGGACTGCGGCAGCCTGCTGCCGCTTTCCGCCATGCAGCCTGCTGCGAGCGGGGCTGGCCGGAGTTTCATCGGGCTTTTTCCGTGCCAATGCCGTCGGGCTCGCAGCAGGGCTGCATTGCCCAAAGCTACAGCAGGCTATAGCAGTCCGGGGTGCTGCGTACACGGGCTCAACGATTTATGCGATGCTTTCACTGATTGCGCTGTGGCACATAGGCTGCTATCGGAAGTGATTCCAACAAATCTGAAAGACCATCCTCTGCCGTTGGATACGGTGGTGATCAAGCGCATTCACTTCGTCGAGACAGTGACTCGCAAGCGCTTGCGTGAGTTCCGGTCATCTTCCCTTTCGGGGCACCTTATCCACTACGTGGTCGAGGGTGAAGTCGAACAGGAGTGCAACGGAATCAAGCAAACCCTGAACGCCGGCGACATGGTGTGGTATGAACCAAACTCCATCGTCAAAGGAGTGATCAAATCGGCTCCCTGGACATTTTACACAGTCGGATTCGATAGCCCGAACCTGCCCTATCTTTCCGCCGATCGGCGGACGGTGAAGGCACCGAGTTCTGCCGCAGCGGCGATGCGCAAGCTGATAAGACTATGGACGGCTCGCCACCAATCCTCGACCCAGGAAAATCTGCTCATCAGCAGTTGTCTTTACGAAATTGTGGCGATCTGCTTTCCAAAAGCCGATGGTGCGGATCTGAGCACGAAAGGTTCTTCGGTCTGGTGGGAGATCGAGTCCGCTTACACGCAGGCCATTGATTCTCCTCCGCCGTCGGTAGCTGAGCTCGCCACAGCAAATCAGATGACAACCAAGAAACTGAGTGAACTTTGCAAAATGACGACCGGGCAATCCCCCAAAGCGCGGCTGCAAACAGTACGGATGGCGCACATGAAGGGTCTGCTCCTATTGAGCGATCTGACCATTTCCGAGGTCGCCTATCACGTGGGATTCCAGCGGGTCCAGGATCTTTCCCGCGCCTGTAAGGAGTTTTTCGGGATGACTCCGTTGGAGATGCGGCGCTCACAGCAGGTTGTAGATGAACTTCCCTGAACGAAGAGCTGCGCCCTGCCAAAATTGCGACATAAAATCGCGCTTTCGGTGGTAAGGCGAGATCGAAGTGCGGGGCGATGTGATGAATCCTATCATCCAGAAAAGTTAAGGTTGCCACAATCCATCGGATACACCTTTCGTTTCTCTCCTGTATAATACCATCTTCCACACGATAAAGTGAATTCCATTAACGAAAGAAATATCAACATCTGGCACGTTGGCAACTGGTGCGCGCACTGGGGCAATGAATTCAGGGAGTCGGCTTTCCGTTCCTCGATCAAAAATTTCGAGGTTTTGAATTACGCCCGCATGCTGGTGGAGTCGCTCGAAAAGATTCCCGGTTCAGACGTGATTTCCATCCCTTCCTGGGAGCTTTACCAGATGTCGCCGGAGAAATTCGATGAGCGCCTGAAGTGGGCTGATGTGATCATTTTTGGTGATGTGGAAACGCAGTCGCTACAGCTTAATCCATCGTTTTTTGAGAATCAGTTCGACTCCAAATTTGTGACTTTTCCCGATCGCTTCGATATTCTCAGGGAATGGGTCAAGGATGGTGGTCACTTCCACATGAACGGTGGATGGTTCAGTTTTTCAGGACATCAGGGATACGGTGGCTGGGGGCGCAGCCGCTGGCAGAAGGACACGGATGAACGCGTGCTTCCCGTCGATTGCATCGATGGCGACGACCTGATCGAATCCACGGCATCGTTTCCGGTGAAGACAGTGAACGCCGACCACCCGGCAGTCGCAGGTATGGACTGGGATGCGATTCCGCCGTTGGTCGGCTTTAACGAAACCAGACCCTCGGACGGAGCTGAGGTTATCTTGGAAATTCAAAAAGGAAACTCCAGTTATCCACTGCTGGCGGAGCGCAAGCTCGGCAAAGGACGCAGCACCGCGTGGATGACCGGATTCAGCCCGCACTGGGGTATCAATTTCATGAAATGGGACTGCTACGACCAGTTCCTCAGCCAGCTGTTCACCCTTTCTGATAAGTAATTTTCCACCATGTTTATGAACACATTGATACGCACGATTCTGACGATGGCCTTCGGGTTCGCGTCCGTAACATTGCAGGCCAGCGAACCGTTCTTCGACCGCAAGAGTCCTCCTGTTGTTGATTACGATGAAGAAAATCAAACCTGGACCTTTGGTAATCAGCGGGTGGAGCGGGTCATTCAGTATGATGCTGAGAAAAAGGGCTTTTTCACAACTCGCTGGAAGGATCTCGACAGTGGACTCGACCTTAGCCTTGCACCTGGCGTGACGGGTCGATTCTTCCTCACTTCCGGGGATAAGAAAATTGCTATAGATCTATCGGAAAATTTCGTTCCGGGTCAACGCACATGGAGTCTGCAAAAAGACACGGATATCAAAGGAGGTGGAGTTCAGACGCTTCAAATCGATTGTGAGGGAGTCGGTCCGAACGAAGGCATTAATATCACACTCTGTTACGACCTTTATCCCGGCGATGAGCCTTGGATGACCAAATGGTTCAAGATTGATGCGCCGGGCCTCGATGAGGCGAATTTGGACAGCATCGTTTTCGATGACTTCGCCACCGGCACGACGATATCGAGCAAAGTCCACACATTCGGTAAGGCGACCAGTCTGGTACTCGCACCTGCCAACACGAACCCGAACCAGTTCGCCATGTTGTCCAATTTGAATTGGAATGCAAATATCCGAGTGGCACGCGGACATGTGTCCACTGCCATGAACGTCAATGCCAAGCTCGGCGAATACCTCGCCCTGACCGGAGGTAAGACAACCAAGACCTTCGAGGGCTTTTCGAACAGCTCCATAGAGACGGCGAAGTTCACCTATCAGGTCTTCCTTGTGGATCGCTTCATTCTGGCTGAGCCCGGTATTTCACGCCCTTTCTTCCATGGTTGGTATGGTGATTTCGATTTACGGAGAAATAACTCGGATCTGATGGTTCAGGATCCTGAATTCGTGGTCAAGAGATCGAAAGACTGCGGACTGGATGTTCAGCCAGTGACCATCTGTGCGATGTCCGGCAGGCTCTGGGACTATGATCTTGGCTGGCGTGAGAAGCGCAATTTGCATCCGTTTCTCGATCCTGAAAACCCAGAGAGTTTAGTCGCAATCGCGAAACGCGAGGGTGTGAAAACCCAGTTCTATCAGGGCAATAACGGCATCCCGACGCACTTGGGAATCAGCCTTTGCGATCCCGAAGCGGCGCTCGACGCGGCGAGTTGGATTGGTGAGATAACACGCCGGACTGGGACCAGTGGATGGTTCATTGAAGACCGGGCCCCCGGCGTGAAATGCACCGTCGAAGGACATTTACACGCGCCTGGCAATTCCATGGCACTCTGGCAGGAAGGCTTCCGGAAAATGAGTGAGTCCGTCCAAGCGGCTAATCCGAAGGCCGCCATCGGCCGGACTTGGATTTGGAATCTCGACGTGCTTGACGTGGCCCACTGGACCCAACCCGACGACCAAGACAACTCGGGCAAGGCTGAAACATGGGCGCGGACCGTCGTCAGCCTGATCCCGCTTCAACCCACCCTTGCATTCAAGATCTGCATGGGAATGCATTGGCCGGATACTTCCATCGCCGAGTATGAAAGCATCATCTCCCGCGCCGCGATGTTGGGGCCGATGATGTTCAGTCACCATTTGCCGGACATCACTGATGAGGAGGCCGCGATCATCCGCAAGTGGTCCGAGTGGCACCTTAGTAACCAGAAATGGCTTGAGTATGCACAGACGCTGGATGCGGTTCGCTCTGACGGCACTTCGGCGTTCGGAATGATGCATCTCCGCAACGCGCACGAAGGCAAGTATGGCTATCTCGGCTACTGGTGGAATGAGGGTCAGGATTTAACGATCAAGATCGATCCCGCCAAATGGATGCTCGACATGCCGGTCGATAAGGTCGCGGCCTTTAGCCTGCGCACCGGCGAAGAACTCCCCATTATCACAAACGGCTCCACACTACAGATCAAAGCAAGCGGTGACTGGGATGTCATCGAACTCAGGATCAAGGAGCGTCAATAATAACTACATAAATGCAGGTCGTTAGCTCCTGCTAAATTCCATTTTGACATCAAACTGTAACGCATTCATTGTAATCACGACTAATATTCGTGCCTAAGGGTTCGTAAAGATATCAGACGGTTCGGATTCGGACCTTCAAAAGCTATCGGCAAACACGAAAATGAACTCCAAATTTCATCAAAACGGCTTCGCCTTGGTCGCGACCCTCACGATGATTATCCTCTTGGCAGTTCTTGCCGTCGGGCTGCTGCAACTCGCTACAGTAAATTTGAGGACATCAGGAAGAGGTTCGGAAATGGCGACAGCCCGGGCTAACGCAAGGCTCGGGCTGGTAGTTGCGATTGGCGAGCTTCAGAAACACACAGGTCCCGATCAACGGGTCACCGCGCCTGCAAGCATCCTCGACACCGACCCGGAAACACCTGAAATCGATGGAATCACAAACCCGAACTGGGTAGGTGTCTGGAGTACTACCACCGACGGAGAAATTGCAGGTCCGTCTTATATCGAGCGCGGAGGCGGTGAAGAAGTGGGATTACAAGACGCACGCTCCGGAACCCGTCCGTCGCAACTTGCTTTCCTCGTCAGTGGAGATCCGGATTCGGCGGATCTGGCCAGACCTGGTGATGCCGTAACTTTGGTCTCTGCCGGTAACTCCCCCCAGCGCGAAGTCTGGGTGCCAAAGGTTGAAGTTGATTCCGCCTCCAGCGGGCGAGGTGGCAGCTACGGTTACTGGACCCGAGATCTGAGCGAATCGGTGCCGATTGCCAGGTGGGACCGCAGCGGATCGGCCACCGCATCTCCTTCCGATCCCAACGATGGCGGCTACTCCAAGTTACTCAGCCCATCGGCACAGTCGGCATCCGTAATCCAAGGACTTGGCTCCTTGTCCGGAGCGTCCGAGGCGGATTTGAAAAAGTCTTACACTGTTGGCACGGCGGCTCTCGCTGCCACCGACCCGGGAGAAGTTCAAGAAGCCCTTGGAGACCAGGCATTCCATACAGTAGACCAGACCTCCTATGGCTTGCTGACAGACACCCTGCGCGGCGGCCTGCGGGCAAATTTTACTCCCTTTCTAAACGGAAATGGCAGCACAGCTTCCGACGTCCCCGGTATGCCAGGGATTAACGATGACGATGCGATCATTACCGCCCCGCAACTGTCGAAATTCTCGCCGAAATTTGGCATACTTCGCAGCTATTGGAATCTGGCAGAACAGATGAGCGATGATTTTCTGACCCCGTCGATCGATGTGCAAATACCCGAAATGCGCTCTGACGACTACGCCCCGGAACGTCAGGATAGGACCAAGATGGGAGTGCATCCCATCATCACTGAGTATTCGGTTTACTTAGACCTGACTTTCAACCCGGAAGACTTGCGTTTTTACCTCATGGTTTTCCCCAGGATCACGCTGTATAATCCATACAATGTGAAGATTAATGCCAGGCCATATCACGTTCAGATTACCAACTGCCTATACTCGCTGTGGGATGTAGAGGTCGAGGTTGCCGGTTCGCCTGGAACCACGGAAACGCAGACGATCAATTACCACAATTATTTATCAAATACCCTCAGCTCGGCATATGGGGTGGGCGGGCGCACCAGGGATCTATGCTTCAGCTTGGAGGCAACCTCACTGGAGCCAGGCGAAGCACTGGTGTTCTGTCCCAAAGCGGCGAGCGGCATTGACCCGCTATTTGGGAAGTCCGCGCGGTTGCAGTTCCCAAGCGGCGGAGACATGGGTAAAAACCTTCTCTCAGCGTCAGTCTCGCCAACTGACATGACGAGTTACTATGTGCGCGTCGGTGCCCCCGCACAGTCCGCCACTGTTGACCCGTTCTATACGTTAAGGCGCATTTATTCGAATGGGTTTATTTTTGGTTACGGCATGTCGCTCGGAGCACGGCTCAGAACGCCGGATTCAGGATCTTCGCTCGAGTCATCCATGGCCACGATCAATGCGGAATGGCCAGTCATTCAGGCACTGGATTCCGATAACTGGTTTCGCAAAAACAACGGACGGTGGCGGGATCACAACCAGAACTTCGCTCTCTATTCCCGTGATAACTTCATCGCTAACGGCGTCTCGCCCAACCAACGGCTTAAGTTTGGGTTTCGCCTGAAATGGTTCCAGGAAACCGAATCGAACCTTAACCAAAATCCGACTAAAAACTGGAATGCTGCGCCACTGGCAAACTATGATATCCGGTCATCGTATTCTCATCGGAACCCTTGGGACGGAGTAATTAACGTGGCCAATAATTTCAACGATTTCTGTTACGGCCAATATGCGATCGATACCCAAGGCTTGGCTTGGACCGATCCGGATATACTGCCCGCCTACCACGATGGAAAAAATCGGATCAGCCCATTCTACCGCAGTACCGATTACAGCTGGGCACACACTTTTCCACTGTTCGATCTACCTCGCAAAGAACTGCCTCCTTTGGGGGTCGCCCAGCTACGTCACGCACATCTCTCAGCCTTCTCATTCTGGCCATCTTTCATCCTCGGTGAATCCTATGCTCCGTATTTCGGTAAACGCGAATCAAGCTCTCCGAATACAGCAGAAGTCGCGGACGCCTGGAATTTAAGCGTCCAAGCCTGGCAGCCAACCAGTTATCAACCCAACTATGCTCCTTGGTGGGAAGAAAGTGGTGACTCACCCCTTGATGCGTCTGATTTCAACCCCTTTTTTGATGTCAGTTACGAACTAAACCACGCGCTCTGGGATGCCTATTTCATGACAGGACTCGATGGTACGGAAAGCGGCTGGAACGGCACCCGATGGGACAGCTCCATCGCCATGCCAAACCCGCGCATGATTCCCAATCCGTTTGACCTCGGCTCGCAGCAAAAGGATTGGATGCTCGGTTCTCATCGCGCGGCAAAATCTCTTGTTATCGAGGCCCCCTTCAACGTCAATAATGCTGATAAAGATGCTTGGGCTGTATTGCTCAAGTCCTTCCGCGGATTAAACATACCAACCCGCAACTCAGGTTTGGCTCTCTCTGCAGATCAACAGGCATTTCCCCGGTTGCTTGTTCCGGACCAAGGCGGTTCGGAAAATCTAAGCTCCACGGCTGAGGCTGGCTGGGAAGGTTTCCAAACCCTGAGCGATGACAAGATCGACCTTTTGGCCGGGAGCTTGGTGCGTGAGGTGAAACGCCGCGGACCGTTCCTTTCTCTGTCTGACTTCGTGAACCGCCGTTTGGTTACTGGCACGGATGACCCGTCGAACGAAGACGAGATAAGCAGAACCGGACTGACCGGTGCCCTACAATCCGCTCTCGATGATCCTCAGGTTACGATTAACAATTTCATCGACGATTTTCCCATGCCCCAGAATATGCGTTCCAGCGCTTATCCTATCGTTCAGAGTGATGGCGGTGTTGAGACACGTGGTGATGGATCGCACTTTCCCGCCGGAAAAGCCGCCTTCTCACCGGGATTTATTTCGCAGGGTGATTTGCTCGCAAAGATCGGTCATGTGCTTACAGCCCGCGGTGATACTTTCGTGATACGTGCCTATGGCGACTGTCTCTCTCCCGATGGCGAGGTCCTTGCCGAAGCCTATTGCGAAGCAACCGTGCAGCGCGTCACCGATTACGTGGATGATACCGTCGACCTCCCGGAAACCTCTCCGGCCGACCTGACTTCCCCGATCAATCGCAGTTTTGGACGTCGCTATAAAATGATCGATTTCCGATGGATCACACCGAGCGAAATCTGAAATTTTCTATTTATCATGCCAGCGAACCATTCGGAGAAAAAGACAACGTTTGCGAGTCCTCATGGTTCGTTATCCCGTTGTTTGTTTGTTTGTTTGATGCTTGTGGTTTCAGCATGGTCGCAAACTCCCCCGGGCGATTCGAAACGTAAGTCAGTTGAGGTCCAGGTTATCGTCCTCGGTCAAACGGTCCCTCCTCGTTACGAGATCGTGAAGAGTGTTCGCGTTGAGGAATTGAAAGGAGCCGAAGGCGGGCAGGGGGGAGAGACTTTGCCGGCACAAGAAATGAAGAATGTCCCGCTTCAAATCGCCCCTGAGGCCGATGAATTACCGCCGTCTCCTCTCTACATCAGGACAGGAAAAAAATGGACGATGATTCCGGTGCGTGAAAACACAGTTTCGCCAAAAGTGTCAGTGCCTTTGGGTGGGAATGTTGTGGTTGCGACGGCGACGGTGAAAACCGAAGAGGACGGTAAGACGTCTGAGAAATACAATGCGATCGCCGAGTTCCCGGTGGCGAAGGATCAGGACGGTATGTTGATCCTCATTGTCAAGGATCCGAGGCAGCCTTTGAAATGGAGCATTCTCCGGACGTTTGCCTTCAATACTTCCTGGAGCCTTCTCCCTGCGGGATCGCTTACTATTTTCAATGCGAGCTTCTTACCTTTGCGCGGTCAGATATCCGACGAATCGGTCGATTCTATTCCAAACTTCAAATCGCTCACACTGAATCCGCAAAGCGACAGCTCGGGGCGGGTTCCGTATAATTTGGAGGTGCAGCATCCTGACGAGAGTTGGAACAAGGTCGTGAACAGCAGCACATCGCTTGGAAGCGGCGGCCGTATTATTCTGATTCCTTATGCGGTTGTGTTGCCGGAAACGAATCGCTATGCCAGCTTGGTAGTCGTCCGGGATTTCCAAGGTCAGGGAGGCCTTGAAGTTCCTAAACCGGGTTCAAAAGATGACGCAGCAGAGTCTGCTCCGTGAACTTGAAGAAGACGCTTGTTGGTTTCCGATGTAGCGCAATCGAGGGGCTTGTATCTTTTTGGCGAACCTCAAATACCACCACTGACAGTGACATTCGGTGAATTCCCATTGAGACCGAAGTCCGGTCCCAGAACGTAGGTGACGGTTCCTGACGAGATCTTCATATCGTCGTCGTTGGCAGTTTCACATGCTCAATCAATGGGACTACAGATGGCCGGTGGAAATTTACTTCTGGTGGGAGGCTCCTGAAACGTAAGCACCTGAAACACCGCCCCCCAAGCGATCTTGGCTGACGGCGGGACTTCGAGGACTATCGCGGGATGGCTACAAACCATTCCAACCAGACATGGCTCGTCAGCGATCT